>Ga0265327_10005505_pt1 | contig 10532 bp, 5 predicted proteins | sample 41621metaG_FD_202089 | JGI IMG/M metagenome (GOLD analysis project Ga0265327, IMG submission 202089) | Rhizosphere microbial communities from Carex aquatilis grown in University of Washington, Seatle, WA, United States - 4-16-21 metaG | ecosystem: Host-associated > Plants > Roots > Rhizosphere >... | reverse complement strand
GTCCTGGCAACTACGTGAACGACATCAGCGGCCTGAGCCTGACGACCGACGGCTTCACCAAGTTCTCGCAAGCCCTGGGCCTGCTGAGCCTGGGCAAGGCTGCCATGAACGGCATCACCGACTACGGCACGATCCACTCCACGCTCAACACGACGCTGGACCTGGGCACACCAGCCATCCCCGAACCCTCGACCTACGCCCTGATGGGCCTGGGCCTGGTCGGTGTGGCTTTTGCTGCACGCCGCAAGTCCGCCTGATTGCCGCTGTCCGCTTGACTCCACTGGCGGGTGGCTGACAGGGTCACCCGCATCTTTCAAAACACACGGCCGTGAAAACGGCGCGTGTGTTTTTTTATACCGGGGCGTCGCGCAAATGAAAAAGGGCCCTTCTCAGCGAAGGGCCCTTTCAAAATTTGGAGCGGGATAAGAGACTCGAACTCTCGACCTATACCTTGGCAAGGTATCGCTCTACCAACTGAGCTAATCCCGCAATGTTCACTTTGCAGTGACATCACCTTGAAGTGACGTTTCGCCTTATGCAGATGCTCTAGAGTTGCCCCTTGCTTTGCTGCATCGACCCCTGTTGGTCACAAGCATCTTGCGATGTTTTGTGCAGTGATCAGCGAAGAACTGAACTATACAACGTTTTTGACGTTTTAGTCAAACCGTCGCATTTTTTTCAACCATCAGTGCTTCATCACATCGGTGGTGGTTGCTGCGGGTGCAGCAGCCGCGGCGGCTTCTGGCTTGGCTTCCACCTTCACCTCTTCGTCGGGCAGCGGCTGAGGCTGACGCTCCAGCGCGACTTCCAGCACCTTGTCGATCCACTTCACGGGCACGATCTCGATCTGGCTCTTCACGTTCTCGGGGATCTCGGCCAGGTCCTTCACGTTCTCTTCGGGGATCAGCACGGTCTTGATGCCACCGCGGTGTGCAGCCAGGAGCTTCTCCTTGAGACCACCGATGGCAGTGACTTCACCACGCAGGGTGATTTCACCCGTCATGGCCACGTCAGCACGCACCGGGATGCCTGTCAGGGCCGACACGAAAGCCGTGGTCATGGCTGCACCAGCGGACGGGCCGTCCTTCGGTGTGGCCCCATCAGGCACGTGGATGTGGATGTCGCGCTTCTCGAACAGATCATCGGTGATGCCCAGGCGGCGAGCGCGTGAACGCACCACCGAACGAGCAGCCTCGACGGACTCCTTCATCACATCGCCCAACTGGCCGGTGCGAATGATGTTGCCCTTGCCGGGCATGATCGCGGCTTCGATGGTCAGCAGATCGCCGCCCACTTCCGTCCATGCCAGGCCCACGACCTGACCGATCTGGTTGTCCTTCGTGGCTTCGCCGTAGCTGTACTTGCGCACACCCAGGAAGTCATTGAGGTTCTCGTCGGTGACGACCACCTTCTCGGTGTACTGCTTGAGCGCAAAGCCCTTGATCACCTTGCGGCAGATCTTGGAGACTTCGCGTTCCAGCGAACGCACACCGGCTTCACGGGTGTAGTAGCGGATGATGCCGCGGATGGCGCTTTCAGCCACTTCCAGCTCACCGTCCTTCACACCGTTGTTCTTGATCTGCTTGGGCAGCAGGTAAGTCTGAACGATGTGCACCTTCTCGTCTTCGGTGTAGCCAGCCAGGCGGATCACTTCCATCCGGTCCAGCAGAGCTGGCGGGATGTTCAGCGAGTTCGAGGTGGCCACGAACATCACATCCGACAAGTCGAAATCGACTTCGATGTAGTGGTCGCCGAAGGTGTGGTTCTGCTCGGGGTCGAGCACTTCCAGCAGCGCCGATGAAGGGTCGCCACGGAAGTCCATGCCCAGCTTGTCGATTTCATCGAGCAGGAACAACGGGTTGCGCACACCGACCTTGCCCAGGCTCTGCAGCACCTTGCCCGGCATGGAGCCGATGTAGGTACGACGGTGGCCACGGATCTCGGCTTCGTCACGCACGCCGCCCAGGGCCATGCGCACGAACTTGCGGCCGGTCGCACGGGCGATCGACTGCCCCAGCGAGGTCTTGCCGACGCCAGGGGGGCCAACCAGGCACAGGATGGGCGCCTTGACCTTGTCCACGCGTTGTTGCACAGCAAGATACTCAAGGATGCGTTCCTTGACCTTGTCCAGACCGTAGTGCTCTTCGTTGAGCACCGATTCGGCCAGCGACAGGTCATGCTTGACCTTGGACTTCTTGCTCCAGGGCAGGCCGACCAGCGTGTCGATGTAGTTGCGCACCACCGTGGCTTCGGCCGACATGGGCGACATCAGCTTGAGCTTCTTGAACTCGGCATCCACCTTCTTGCGTGCCTCCTTGGGCATGCGGGCGGATTCGATCTTCTTGGCGATTTCTTCGAGGTCTGCGCCCTCTTCGCCCTCGCCCAGCTCCTTCTGGATGGCCTTGACCTGCTCGTTCAGGTAGTACTCGCGCTGAGACTTCTCCATCTGGCGCTTGACGCGACCACGGATGCGCTTTTCGACCTGCAGGATGTCGACTTCATGTTCCAGTTGCTCCAGCAGCTTTTCCAGGCGGCCAGTAACCGAGAACAGGTCCAGCACCGACTGCTTGGCTTCGAGCTTGAGCGGCAAGTGAGCGGCGATGGTGTCAGCCAGGCGGCCAGCATCATCGATACCGGAGATCGAGGTCAGGATCTCGGGCGGGATCTTCTTGTTGAGCTTGACGTACTGGTCAAACTGTTGCGTCACCGCGCGGCGCAGGGCTTCGACCTCGGGCGTGATGTTGCCCTCGGGCTGCACCGGCACCACGTCAGCGGTGAAGTATTCGTTTTCGTCGTGGATGGCCGACGTGTTGGCACGCTGAACGCCTTCAACCAGCACCTTCACGGTACCGTCAGGCAGTTTCAACATTTGCAGGATGCTGGAGACGCAACCGATGTCGAACATGTCTTCCGCCTTGGGCTCATCCTTGCCTGCGGCCTTTTGGGCCACCAGCATGATTTGCCGGCCAGCTTCCATCGCGGCTTCAAGCGCCTTGATGGACTTGGGGCGCCCCACGAACAGCGGGATCACCATGTGCGGAAAGACCACGACATCGCGCAAAGGCAGCAATGGCAGCGTGATGGGTTCAGAAGGAAGAATGGGGTGTCCAGACATATTGGGCTCACTTTCTCTGATGCCCACATGGGGCTTCAGCGATAAAACACAAGGGCACCGCGAAAACCTTAAGAATCAGGGTTTTCAGCGGTGCCCATCAGAGCTGACCTATAAGGTTTCGCTCAGGCACTGGCCTTAGCCTGTTCCCGATACACCAACAAAGGCTTGGCGTTCTCTTCGATGGTGGACTCATCCAGGACCACCTTTTGCACTCCTTCCTGGGTAGGCAATTCGAACATCGTGTCAAGCAACGACTGTTCCAGGATGGAGCGAAGACCACGTGCGCCGGTCTTGCGGGCCAGGGCCTTGCGGGCGATGGCAGCGAGCGCCGGTTGACGGATCTCGAGTTCGACCCCATCCATGCTCAGCAGTTGCTGGTATTGCTTGAGAAGCGCATTCTTGGGTTCGGTCAGGATACGCACCAGCGCATCCTCGGTCAACTCGCCCAAGGTGGCCACAACGGGCAGACGGCCAACCAGTTCGGGAATGATGCCGAACTTGATCAGATCCTCGGGCTCGACCTCGCGGAAGACCTCGCCGAGCTTCTTTTCTTCCTTGCTCTTGACCGCAGCGCCAAAACCGATGCCGGACTTGACCGAGCGGTTCTGGATGACCTTCTCCAGGCCATCAAACGCCCCACCGCAGATGAACAGGATGTTGGTCGTGTCGATCTGCAGGAAGTCCTGATTGGGGTGCTTGCGGCCACCTTGCGGGGGCACCGAAGCCATCGTGCCTTCGATGAGCTTGAGCAAGGCCTGCTGCACGCCTTCACCCGACACGTCACGCGTGATGGAGGGGTTGTCGGACTTGCGCGAGATCTTGTCGATTTCGTCGATGTAGACGATGCCGCGCTGGGCCTTCTCGACCTCGTAGTTGCAGTTCTGCAGCAGCTTCTGGATGATGTTCTCGACGTCTTCACCCACATAACCGGCTTCGGTCAGGGTGGTGGCGTCGGCGATCACGAAAGGCACATTCAGCAGGCGGGCCAAGGTCTGGGCCAGCAGCGTCTTGCCGGAGCCCGTCGGGCCGATCAGCAGGATGTTGCTCTTGGCCAGCTCGACATCGGGCTTCTTGTTCTCGCCCGTGCCCATGTGCTTGAGCCGCTTGTAGTGGTTGTAGACCGCCACGGACAGCGTGCGCTTGGCCGTGTCCTGGCCAATCACGTACTGGTCCAGGCTGGATTTGATCTCGCTGGGCGTGGGCAGGTCGCTGCGCGCAGGGCGTGACTGTTCGGCTTCGGCTGCGACCTCATCACGGATGATGTCGTTGCACAGCTCGATGCACTCGTCGCAGATGAAGACCGACGGGCCGGCGATGAGCTTTTTCACCTCGTGCTGGCTCTTTCCACAGAAGGAGCAGTACAAGATTTTTTCGCTGGAGGAGCCTTTTTTCTCGGGCATGGTGCAGGCCTGTCAAAGAGTCGGCAAGGGGGTTGGGGACATGATAAGACAAATGCCCTGGCGGCGATCCCCGTGAACTGCCCCATCTTGGCGCGGCTTTTTTGCCACTTCCAGGGGTGTTCCGGGGTGCCCAGGCACCCGTCAGATCACTGTCGCTTGTCCAGCACCTTGTCGATGAGTCCGTAAGTGGCGGCCTCATCGGCCGACATGTAGTAGTCGCGTTCGGTATCGTTCTGGATCTTCTCCAGGGGCTGGCCGGAACGCTCGGCCAGGATACGGTTGAGTTGCTCACGGGTCTTGAGGATCTCGCGGGCGTGGATTTCAATGTCCGTGGCCTGACCCTGTGTACCGCCCAGAGGCTGGTGGATCATGATCTTGGAGTTGGGCAGCGCAAAACGCTTGCCCTTGGCACCAGCGGCCAGCAGGAAGGCGCCCATGGAGGCGGCCATGCCCATGCACAGCGTGGAAACGTCCGGCTTGATGAACTGCATGGTGTCGAAGATCGACATGCCAGCGCTCACGCTGCCGCCAGGCGAGTTGATGTAGAACGAGATGTCCTTGTCCGGGTTCTCGCTTTCCAGGAACAGCAACTGGGCCACGACCAGATTGGCAGTGGCGTCGTTGACCGGACCAACCAGGAAGATCACCCGCTCACGCAAGAGGCGGCTGTAGATGTCATAGGCGCGTTCACCACGACCCGATTGCTCGATGACCATGGGCACCAGGCCCAGGTTCTGAATGTCTGTTGCGCTCATGTGCTTCCTTCTGTAGGCGGCACCTTGTCACTGCAAGGTGCGGCAAATGTGAGGTTGTAAAAAAGATTATGACGCTGGATACGCCCCGGCCGAACGCGAGAAAAAGCGCACGACTACCTTGGTCGTCTTTCCGTTGTTTGCAAGCACAGACAAAGTCGCACAAAACAAAAGGCACCTGCCTCCACTGGGGATTGCAGGTGCCCTTTGCAGGATGGTGAGGTTATGCCAGCCAACCGCCCGGCGTTCACCGGGCAGCGGCATATCCCACTGCCCTGGTGGGTAATCAGGCTGCGGCCTGCTGACCCATCAGTTCCTCGAAGCTCAGCGCCTTGTCAGTGACCTTGGCCTTGGACAGCACGAAGTCAGCCACATTGCCTTCGATGACGACGGCTTCCACTTCAGCCATGCGCTGACGGTCGCTCATGTACCAGGCCACGACCTGGGCAGGCTGCTCGTAGCTCTGTGCCAGCTCTTGAATGTGGGCTTGCAGTTGCTCGGGCTTGGCTTGCAGGTTGTTGGCCTTGACCAGTTCAGCCACGGTCAGGCCCAGACGCACGCGGCGCTCGGCTTGGGGCTTGAACATTTCGGCGGGGATCGGGGCCTTGTCGGCGTCCTTGATGCCACGTGCCTTCAGGTCTTCGCGGGCGCCTTCGACCAGACGGTCGGACTCGGCTGCCACCAGCGACTGGGGCAGATCGAAGTCGACCAGCTTGAGCAGGGCTTCCATCACGCCAGCCTTGTTGCGCGCGGCCACGCGGAACTTGACTTCACGCTCCAGGTTGCGCTTGATGTCGGCGCGCAGGGCGTCGATCGAACCGTCGGCCAGGCCCAGGCCCTTGATGAACTCGTCGTTCAGCTCGGGCAGGTTCTGGGATTCGACCTTCTTGACCGTCACCAGGAAGTCGGCTTCCTTGCCGGCCACGTCCTTGCCGTGGTAGTCCTCAGGGAACTTCAGGGGGAAGGTCTTGGAGTCGCCAGCCTTCATGCCGCGCACGGCCTTCTCGAAAGCTTCGAGCATCTGGCCTTCGCCCACCAGGAACTGGAAGCCTTCAGCCTTGCCGCCTTCAAAAGGCACGCCGTCGATCTTGCCTTCGAAGTCGATGGTCACGCGGTCGCCGTCGGCAGCGGCTTCAGCAGCCGGACGCTGGGCGAACGTGCGACGCTGCTTGCGCAGAATCTCGATGGTGCGGTCGATGGCGGCATCGTCGACTTCGGCGGTCACGCGCTCGACTTCAACCGAGGCCACGTCGCCGAGTTTCACTTCGGGGTAGACCTCGAAAGTGGCGTCGAATTGCAACTGGCCTTCAACCGGGCCGCCTTCCTTTTCGGAGATGCGGGGTTGGCCGGCCACGCGCAGCTGCGCTTCTTGAGCAGCTTGAGCGAAAGCCTCGCCCAGCTTGTCGTTGACCACTTCGTATTGCACGGAGTAGCCGTAGCGCTGGGCCACCACGTTCATCGGCACCTTGCCGGGACGGAAGCCGTCTGCCTTGACAGTGCGGGCCAGCTTTTTCAGGCGGGCATCGACTTCAGATTGCAGAACGTCAGCTGCCAGGGACAGCGTGATGCGGCGCTCCAGCTTGTCGAGGGTCTCCACGTTGATCGCCATGATGTGATCTCTCAGTAAATAAGAATTAAGTCTGGTGCGCGGGGGGGGACTCGAACCCCCACACCATTGCTGGCGTCAGGACCTAAACCTGGTGCGTCTACCAATTTCGCCACCCGCGCATTGACTGTGAAAAGTCCGGCCGCCGATCGTGCCTGCGAAGCGGCTCACGAAGTGAAACGGTCTCACGCAGGCCCGCCCGGCACCCGGACAGGCTAATTTGGTCTGAACCGCCGATTCTAGCGCGGCTCAGACCGTGTTTTTCACGGCTCAGGCCGTTGTCGACTGGTGGCGAACCCTGAACCAGGCCGCGTACATGGCGGGCAAGGCCAGCAGGGTCAGCAAGGTGGCCACGATCAGCCCGCCCATGATGGCCACCGCCATCGGGCCCCAGAAGGCGCTGCGCGTCAGCGGGATCATGGCCAGCACGGCAGCGGCGGCGGTCAGCACGATCGGGCGGAAACGGCGCACGGCCGCCCCGACGATGGCATCCCAGGCCGGCACGCCCCGGGCGCGGTCCTGCTCGATCTGGTCGATCAGGATCACCGAGTTGCGCATGATCATGCCCATCAGCGCGATCACCCCCAGCATGGCCACGAAGCCAAAAGGACGATCGGACGCCAGCAAGGCCATGGCCACCCCGGCGATGCCCATCGGCCCGGTCAGGAAGACCAGCAGCGCACGCGAGAAGCTCTGCAACTGCAGCATCAGCAGCGTGAAGATGATGAACAGCATGGCCGGCACATTGGCAAAAATCGAGCCTTGCCCCTTGCTGCTTTCTTCGGCCGTGCCTGCCAGTTGCACGTGGTAGCCCTCTGGCATCTTCGCTTCGAGTTCCTTCATCTTGGGCCACAGCGCCTGGCTGACGGTCGGGCCCTGAATGCCCTCACGCACGTCACCCTGCACGGTGATGGCGAAATGGCGGCCCTCGCGCCACAGCACGCCCGGCTCCCACACCAGCTTGGGCTTGGCCACCTGCAGCACCGGCACCATCTTGCCCGAGGCGGTCGGCACGTAGGCGTTGTCCAGCGCACCCAGGGTCTGGCGTTCGGACTGGGGCGAGCGCAAGGCGATGTCGATCAGGCGGTCACCCTCGCGGTACTGGCCCACGGTGGTGCCCGAGGTCAGCACCTGGCTGGCCTGGGCGATGGACTGCGTGGTCACGCCCATGGCGCGCGCCTTGTCCTGGTCCACGCTCAGGCGGATGGATTTGACGGACTCGTTCCAGTTGTCATTGACGCCACGCATATCGGCGTGCGCGCGCATCATGGTCTTGGCCTCTTCCGCCCAGTGGCGCAGCGTGGTCACGTCGTCACCCACGATGCGGAACTGCACCGGGTAAGGCACCGGCGGCCCGTTGGGCAGCAGCTTGACGCGGGTGCGCACTTCAGGGAACTCGGTGGCCAGGATCGTTGGCAGCTTGTGGCGGATCTGCTCGCGCATGGCCGCGTCTTGCGGCAGGACCACGATCTGGCTGACGTTGCTCTGCGGGAAGATCTGGTCCATCGGCAGATAAAAACGCGGCAGGCCCGAGCCGATCCACGAACTCACCGTCTTCACGCCGGGCTCTTTCATCATGCGGGCTTCGAAGCGCTGCGCCACGGCCTCGGTCGAGTCGAAGCTGCTGCCTTCGGGCAACCACAGGTCCACGATGATCTCGGGGCGACTGGAGTCCGGGAAGAACTGCTGCTGCACCTTGCCCATGCCCACAAAGCCCAGGAACAAGGCCCCCAGGGTGATGGCGATGGTGATCCAGCGGTGCGCCACACACCAGTTCACCAGCGCCTTGAAGCGCGAGTAGAACGGCGTGTCATACAGGTCGACCAGTTCGCCCTCGCCCGCCTGGATCTTGGGGCGGGTACGCAGCAACCATTGGCCCAGATAAGGCACGAAGTAGACCGACACGACCCAGGAGATCAGCAGCGCGGCGGCGGTCACGGCAAAGATGGCGAAGGTGTACTCGCCCACGGCCGAATTGGCCATGCCGATGGGCAGGAAGCCTGCCGCCGTGATCAAGGTGCCGGTCAGCATGGGCATGGCGGTGATGTCGTAGGCGGCCGTGGCCGCACGCATCTTGTCGTAGCCCTCTTCCAGCTTGTGCACCATCATCTCGACGGCAATGATGGCGTCGTCCACCAGCAGGCCCAGCGCGATGATGAGCGCGCCCAGCGAGATCTTGTGCAGCCCCACGCCCCACAGGTCCATGATCAGGAAGGTCACGGCCAGCACCAGGGGGATCGTGATGCCCACCACCAGCCCCGGCCAAACGTCCAGGCGCAGTGGCTTGGTGTGCAGGCCCAGGCTGAGGAAGCTCACGGCCAGCACGACGACCACCGCCTCGACCAGGGCATGCACGAACTCACCCACCGAGTTGGACACGGCTTGCGGCTGGTTCTGGATCTGATCAAGTTCGATGCCGACAGGCAGGCTGGCCTTGATGCGCTCGGTGGCGGCTGACAGGTTCTTGCCCAGCTCGATGATGTCGCCGCCCTTGGCCATCGAGATGCCCATGGCGACCACCTGCTTGCCTTGATGGCGCACCTTGGTGACGGGCGGGTCTTCATAGCCACGGCGGACGTTGGCGATGTCCCCCAATCGGAAGGTGCGGGCCTGCCCTGTGACCGGGTTGAGCACACGCAAAGGCATCTGGCGCAATTGCTCGACGTTCTGGAAGGCGCCGTTCACGCGCATCTGCACATTGGTGCGGTCGCCGTTGTAGACACCCGCGCCCTCGATGCCGTTTTGCGCATTGAGTTGCTGGATCACCTGCTGCAGGTCCAGCCCAAGTTGGGCCAGTTTGAACTGCGGGATCTCCAGGAAGATTTTCTCGGCCTGCACCCCGAACAACTCCACTTTCGCCACACCGGGCACGCGCAAGAGATCGGAGCGGGCGCGGTCTGCGAACTGACGCAACTCTTCTTGCGAGAAGCCATCGGCCGACAAGGCGTAGATGGAGCCATAGACGTCACCGAACTCGTCGTTGTAGAACGGGCCGATCACGCCTTGCGGCAAGGTGTAGCGCATGTCGCCCACCTTCTTGCGCACCTGGTACCAGAGGTTGGGAATCTCCTTGGGGGGCGAGGAGTCCTTGACCATGAAGAGCGTGAAAGACTCGCCCGGCTTGGTATAGGACTGGATCTTGTCGGCGTAAGGCACCTCTTGCAGCGTGCGCTCGATCTTGTCGGTCACCTGCTCGGCCATCTGCTGCGCGGTCGTGCCAGGCCAGTAGGCGCGCACGACCATGATGCGGAAGGCAAAAGGCGGGTCTTCATCCTGCCCCAGCTGGAAGTAGGCAGCCAGGCCCAGCAGCATCAGCACCACCATCAGGTAGCGCGTCAGTGCGGGGTGCTCCAGCGCCCAGCGGGAAATATTGAAACGCTGACCTTGCGGCCATGCGCCCTGCGCCTCGTTCGAGGAATCTGGCTTGTGACTCAAGACTCGCTCCTCGCCGATCAGGGCTTGACCGCCGACGCAGCCGCCGCACCACTGGCCTCAGCCTGCGCATTGCCTGGCTTGTAGCGGTGCACTTTCTGACCCGGATTGAGCGCATGCACACCGGCCGTCACGATCTCCTGGCCGGGCGTGAGGCCCTTGGCAATCAGGATGACATTGCCGGTGACGTCGCCCGTCACCACGGGCAGCGGCTTGACCGTCATGGA
>Ga0265327_10005504_pt1 | contig 10532 bp, 5 predicted proteins | sample 41621metaG_FD_202089 | JGI IMG/M metagenome (GOLD analysis project Ga0265327, IMG submission 202089) | Rhizosphere microbial communities from Carex aquatilis grown in University of Washington, Seatle, WA, United States - 4-16-21 metaG | ecosystem: Host-associated > Plants > Roots > Rhizosphere >... | reverse complement strand
CCGGGTAGGATCGTCGCCGGCCGTCTCGATGGCGTGCCGCCAGGGCTTGCTCACCGCGGTCTGGTCGGCCAGCAGGAAGGCGGTGCCCATCTGGACGGCCGCCGCGCCCAGGGCCAGGGCCGCGGCGACGCCCCGCCCGTCCATGATGCCCCCGGCCGCGATCACCGGCAGGTCCACGGCGGCGCGGATCGTCGGGACCAGCGCCATGGTCCCCACCAGGCTGGCCTCCGTCTCAGCCAGGAAGTGCCCGCGATGGCCGCCGGCTTCCGCCCCCTGGGCGCAGATCCCGTCCGCCCCTGCGGCGGCCCAGGCCCGGGCCTCCGTGACTGTGGTGGCCGTGCCGACCACAAAGACATCGTGATCGTGCAGGACGCCCACCTGGGCCGGGGACAGGACCCCGAAGGTGAAGGAGGCCACGGCGGGGGCGGCGACCGCCAGGGCGGCCAGCTGGGCGTCAAAGTCGGGGGCATAGTCGTTGGGCGGGGCGGGAACCGGCTCGCCCAGGTCGGCGTACCAGGGCGCAAGCCGCGCCAGCGCCCGGTCGATCTCAGCGGCGTCCGGCTGGGCGGGGGAGATGACAAACAGATTCACCCCGAACGGCCGGTCCGTCCGGGTCTTCAGGGCGGCGATCGCCGGTCCAATATCCGCCGGCGTCAGGGCCCCCGCCCCCAGCGACCCCAGGCCGCCCGCTTCGCTCACCGCCACAGCCATCTCAGGCGAGGAGGCGCCGACCATGGGCGCCTGGAGGATCGGGATCGGCAAGGCGTCGAGGAAGGCCTGGAAGCTCATGCGCCTACTCCTCCTGGGCTGCGGCGGCCCGTTCGGCCTTCTGCCGCGCCAGCTTGTCCAGCACCCGGCCGCGTCCCCGGGACAGCGCCGTCACCACGCCGCGGAAGGTGCGCACCTCCTGGTCTGAGAACCGCGCCCTGGCGAGGGCGGAGCGGAGGTTCTGCACCATGGAAGGCTTCTTCTCCGGGGGATGGAAGAAGCCGGCCTCCTCCAGTTCCCGCTCGAAATGGTCGTAGAGCCCCTGCATGGCCGCACCATCCGCCGGCGGCGGACCCTCGCGGAAGATGGCCGGCGCGCCGACCTCGGCGGTCATCCGCCACTCATAGGCCAGGATGATCACCGCCTGGGCCAGGTTCAGCGAGCGGAACCGGGGGTCGATGGGCAGCGTCACCACCCCCTGGCACAGGGCGATGTCGGCGGTCTCCAGTCCCGCCCGTTCGGCGCCGAACAGCAGGCCCACCGATCGCCCCTCCCCCACATCGGCCGACAGCTGGGCCATGGCCTCCCGCGGGGTGAACACCGGCAGTTGCAGCTCCCGCGGTCGCGCCGTGGTGGCGTAGACCAGATGCAGGTCGGCGACCGCGTCGGCGACGCTGTCATAGATCCGGGCGGCGTTGAGCGGCCACTCCGCGCCGGAGGCCGAGGCCCATGCTCGTTCCTGCGGCCAGCCGTCCCGGGGATTGACCAGGCGCAGGTCGGCCAGGCCGAAATTGGCCATGGCCCGGGCCACGGCGCCGATGTTGTGGGCCAGTTGGGGGCGGTCGAGGATGATGCAGGGGGGGGAACCGGAAGACATGGCTGCGTTTTCAGACCCTAGGGCCCGCCAAGGCAAGGGTGGTCGAACAAAGAGACCCCGCCATGCGACTTTCCGTCATCGCCGTCTGCGCCGCCCTGGCGGGGACGTGCGCCAGTCTGGCCGCCTGCGAGCCATCGATCCTCAAGACGGAGACGGACACCCCACGCCTCGACGCCAAGCGCCTGGATCGTGAGATGGCCGCCATCGCCGAGCGCGCGCGGCCCGGCGTGCTGGGGGTCGCGGTGATGAACCTGGAGAGCGGAGAGTTCTGGACCTTCAACGGCGATCGTCCCTTTCCCCTGGGGACCACTATCGGCGCGCCCCTGGCGGCCGTGGTCCTTTCCGAACTCGACGCCGGCCGCCTCAGCCTCGACGAGCGGATTGCGATCGGCGGCGAGGATCTCTCCCCGCCTCCCAGCCCGATGGCTGACGCCTGGCCGGCGCGGTCCGCCTACACCGTGCGCGAGTTGCTGGCCGCGGCGGTGGGCGGGGCGGACAACACGGCGACCGACGTGCTGATGAAGCGGATCGGCGGGCCGGGAGCGGTCACCGGCTGGCTGCGGCTCAAGAACATCGATCAGGTGCGGGTCGACCGCTACGAGCGCGAGATCCAGCCGGACATCGCCGGCATGGCCTCATTCCGCCAGGCCTGGAAGGGCGAACCCGCCTTCATCCGGGCCATGGCCACTGTGCCGCCGGCCGCGCGCCGCGCCGCCACCGAGGCCTTTCTGCGCGACCCCCGCGACACCGCCACCCCGCGGGGCTACCTGCAGCTGCTTATGGGACTGAACGACGGCGTCCTGCTGTCCAAGCCCTCCGCGGCCCTGTTGCTTCAGGTCATGACCGCCCAGGGCGAGACGGCAGGTCGGCTCAAGGCCGGTCTGCCCGCCGGCGCGCGCCTCGCCCACGAAGGCGGCTCAGGCCGCGACGATCAGGGCCGGGCGCCGGTCACCAATGATGCGGGCGTCATCACCCTGCGGGACAATCGTCGCTATGCCGTGGCCGTGTTTCTCTCCGGTTCGACCCTCGGCGAGGCGGAACGGGACGCCGTGATCGCCGATGTTGGGCGGGTCGTCGTCCAGGGCGTCCGCTGATCGCAGAACGCCGGTCGTGCGATCGCGCTTTGCGCCAGCGGGCGACGCCTAGTATACGGCCCGGAAACCTGTCCGTTACGCCCCGGAGCGCCCGCCCCTCATGGCCAAGATCAAAGTCGATAACCCCGTCGTCGATATCGACGGGGACGAGATGACCCGCATCATCTGGCAGTGGATCAAAGACAAGCTGATCTTCCCCTATCTCGACATTGACCTGGCCTATTTCGACCTGGGGATGGAGCACCGCGACGCCACCGACGACAAGGTGACGGTCGAGTCGGCCGAGGCGATCCTGAAGTACGGCGTGGGCGTGAAGTGCGCGACCATCACGCCGGACGAGGCCCGGGTCGAAGAATTCAAGCTCAAGAAGATGTGGAAGTCGCCCAACGGCACGATCCGCAACATCCTGGGCGGGGTCGTGTTTCGCGAACCGATCATCTGCCGGAACGTGCCGCGGCTGATCCCCGGCTGGACCCAGCCGATCATCATCGGCCGCCACGCCTTCGGCGACCAGTACCGCGCCACCGACTTCACGGTGCCCGGCAAGGGCAAGATGACCATCAAGTGGGAAGGCGAGGATGGCCAGACCATCGAGCACGAGGTGTTCAACTACCCCGGCTCCGGCGTGGCCATGGCCATGTACAATCTGGACGACTCCATCCGCGAGTTCGCCCACGCCTCGCTGGCCTATGGCCTGGACCGCAAGTACCCGGTCTATCTCTCCACCAAGAACACCATCCTCAAGGCCTATGACGGGCGCTTCAAGGACATCTTCGCCGAGGTCTACGAGACCGAATACGCCGCGAAGTACAAGGAAGCCGGCATCACCTACGAGCACCGGCTGATCGACGACATGGTCGCCTCGGCGCTCAAGTGGTCCGGCGGGTTCATCTGGGCCTGCAAGAACTACGACGGCGACGTGCAGTCCGACGAAGTGGCGCAAGGCTTCGGGTCGCTCGGCCTGATGACGTCGGTGCTGATCACCCCGGACGGCAAGACCATGGAGGCCGAGGCCGCCCACGGCACCGTCACCCGCCACTACCGCCAGCATCAACGCGGCGAGAGCACTTCCACCAATTCCATCGCCTCGATCTTCGCCTGGACCCGGGGCCTGGAGCATAGGGCCAAGCTGGACGGCAACGCCGAACTGTCGCGCTTCGCCAAGACCCTCGAGCAGGTCTGCGTCTCCACCGTTGAGAGCGGCTCCATGACCAAGGACCTGGCCCTGCTGGTGGGCGACGCCCAGGGCTGGCTCACCACCGAGGGCTTCATCGACAAGGTGGCCGCCAATCTCGACAAGGCCCTGGCCGAAAAGGCCTGAGACCGCTTCACGGCGAAAATGCGAAGGGCTCGGGATCGCTCCCGGGCCTTTTTGCTATCTGCGTCTGGCCGGAGATCGCGCCACCATCTCGTCATCCTCCGGTCGTCTGAAAGACGATCCGGGGGACCCAATCGGCGGCGCCACATCCTGGAATTCAGTTTGGGTCCCCCGGATCAGCCTTGCGGCTGACCGGAGGATGACGGCGGCTGGGGCTGCGGCGCCTGCCCCTTAGCCCCCGTTGATCAGCTTCGTCGCCTCGTCGAGGCGGCCGGCATAGGTTTCCAGCACCTGAGCGGTGAGCGGGATGTATTTGTTGGCGTCGGCCCAGCGGTCCTGCTCGATGGCCTCGCGCACGCCCGGCAAGGTCTTGGCCCCGTAGCCGGTGAGCTGGCCGGGGGCGTAGACCAGGTTGCGGAACCAGGTGCGGCCCGGCAGGCCGACATCGGACACCAGCACCTGCTCAAGGGTGCGCTGCATCTCGAACAGCTTGACCTTGGCGGCCACAGGCAGGGCCGCGCCCTTGGCCGCGAGGGCCGCGTCATAGGCGCCCGCCGCGCGCTTCAGGTGGTCGATAGCGCTGTCCAGGGGCGCGAAGTCGAAGGCCGGAACCGGCGCTCCGATGCTGGGGGTCGCGTGGGTCGTGGTAGGATCGGCCGCCAACCGGTACATGTCCCCGGCCACCAGCCGGGCCTCGGTCTTCGCCGTCTCCCGGCGCATGTCGGCCAGGCGCTTGATTTCGCCATTATAGGCGGCGACCGTCTCGGCGAAATTGCCGTAGCGCTGCAGCGGCAGGTCGGAATCCGCCAGGCGCAGCACCACCCGGCCGGAAATCTTGGCCAAGGTCCCGCTATAGGTCAGGCCGGGGTCGTCGAACCGGGTGTAGTGCTCCCAGGTGTCGTAGGCGGAGTGATAGACCCCGGCGCTTTCCCCCTCGCCGCCAAAGCCCAGATTGAGCGAGGCGACCCCAAGGTGGCCGATGAAGGCGGTGTAGTCCGAGCCCGAGCCCAGGGGACCCATGGGCACATCGTGGGCGGGATCGGCCACGATCTTGGCGGTGGTGCGGGCGTATTCGTTGGCCCCGGCCTGGCTGGCGGCCACCTGGATCGCGGCGCGCTGGCGCACAGGCACAGGCACGCCGGTCTCCGGATCGGTGACATCGCCGCTGGCCAGGTTCACGAAGTGCTCATAGGCGTGGCTGCCCTCGGCGCCGAACACGCCGCGCTCGATATTGTCGGTGTTGAGATAGAGGACCGCCTTGGCCTTCAGCTCATCGGCATGGGTCTCGGCCCATTCGGTGGAGCCGATCAGCCCCGGCTCCTCGGCGTCCCAGCTCAGGAACACCAGGGTGCGCTTGGGCTTGTAGCCCTTGGCCGCCAGCTTTCCGATCGCCTGGGCCTCGGCCAGCATGGCCACCTGGCCGCTCAGGGGATCGGAGGCGCCGAACACCCAGCCGTCCCGGTGGTTGCCGCGCAGCACCCACTGATCGGGGAAGGTCGAGCCCTTCATCTTGGCGACCACGTCGTAGATGGTCTTCAGGCTCCAGTCGGACTTGACCGCGATATGGACCCTCACCGCGTCCGAGCCGCCCACGTGATAGGTGATGGGCAGGCTGCCGCGCCAGTTGGCCGGGACCAGGTCGCCGTCCAGCGCCCCCAGGAAGTGCTGGGCGTCGCCATAGGAGATCGGCAGGACCGGGATCTTGAGGACCGTCACCGCGTCCTCGCGCTTCAGGCGCACGGCCTTCTCGGTGGCGCCGACGCCCGGGGTCAAGGGGTCGCCCGGATAGGTGGTCATGTCCAGCACCGCGCCGCGCTGGAAGCCCTGTGACGGCCGGGTCCCGCCCTTGGGATAGACATCGCCCGCGGCGTAGCCGTCCTCATGCGGGTCGGAATAGATGATGCAGCCCACCGCCCCGTGTTCCTGGGCGAGCTTGGGCTTCAGACCGCGCCATCCGGCGCCGTAACGGGCGATAACGATCTTGCCCTTCACCGAGACGCCCATGCGTTCCAGGGCCTTGTAGTCGTCCGGCATGCCGAAATTGACGTAGACCAGGGGCGCCGTGACGTCCCCGTCCCCCTGGAAGGCCACATAGGCCGGCAGCTGGTCCTGGGTGCGGCTTGAGGTCTCGTCGCCGGGCACGGGCGCCTCGGTCAGGGTCGCCTTGAACGGATTGGCGCCGACGATCTCCAGGCTCTCGCTGAGCGGCGTGGGATAGAGCACCTGGAAGGTCTCGATCCTGGCGTCCCAGCCCCAGGCCTTGAACTGGGCCTGAACCCACTCCGCATTGGCCTTGTCGTGGGGCGAGCCCACATGGTTGGGCTCCGCCGCGAGACGCTTCAGCCAGTCGCTCATTTCGGGCGGCGAGATCAGGGCGTCAAAAGCCTTCTCCAGCGCCGGACCGGTAAGAACGGGGTCCTTGGCCAGGGCGGGGCCGGCAAGCACGGCGGCGGCGGCCAGGGCGGAGACGGCTGTGAGAGTGCGGCGCATGGAATCCCCAGAACTCAAAAAGGGCGACGGAAAGCGGCGACAGCTAGACAGGAAGCTCGCCACCTCGCAAGGGCCCGGTCAGCGCACATGCGAAGGGGCGGCGGATCGCTCCGCCGCCCCCTGCAATTGAGCCCCTGGGGCCGCCTTAGAAGTTGGCGGTGAGCCCCACGAACACGTAGCGGCCCAGCGCGTCATACACGCCCGGCCAGATGTTCTGGTTGCAGGCGCCGGTCGGGCAGTTGTTGGAGCCGTTGAGCGGCGGATCCTTGTCCAGGACGTTGTTGACGCCGACCCGGAAGGCATAATTGTCCTTCAGGGTGAACGTGGCCAGCAGGTCGAGATAGCTCCGCGAGCCGAGGTGAAGGTCGGTGACTTCCTTGGCCAGGTTGGCCGGTGTGGCCTTCAGGCGCGGATCGCTGGAGGTGGCGTCGAGGTCCACATCCGAGAAGAACCGCCACTGGGCCGACAGGGCCAGGTCGTACGGGAACGGGGTGTTCCAGGTCAGACGGGCCTTGTGGCGCCATTGGGGATTCGGCGTCTGCGTACCACCGAGGCCGGCGCAGGTGGAGCCGTAGAAGCCGGCGCAGTCGATCGGCTTGTCGCCCTTCTGCGGGGTGGTCTCCAGCTTGTCGAGATAGGTGCCGTTGAAGTTCAGCTGGATGCCGCCCAGGTTCTGGATGCCGAAGGTGTCCAGGTTTGTGCGGTAGGTGGCCGACACGTCGACGCCGGAGGTGTGCAGCCCGCCGGTGTTGAAAGTGGTGTCCTGCACATAGCCCTGGGTCGAACGGATCGAGCCGATCGCATCGCGGTGCACCAGGGCGCAATAGCCCGGATTGGTGCCGTTGAAGCAGCCGTTGATGATCGTGTTGGCGCCGATCTTGTTGATGTAGTCCACCACGTCGATGTCGAAATAGTCGAGCGTCAGGTTCAGGCCCGGCACGAAGGTCGGGCGGAACACGACGCCGACGGTCCAGGTGTCCGCGGTTTCCGGCTTGAGGTTCGGGTTGCCCCCCAGCTGGCCGTTGTACTGGTTAGCCGGGTCAGGCTTGAGGGCCAGGACCTGGGCCTGGGTCAGGTTGAACAGGCTCATGCACTTGGCCACGGCCGCGGCGTTGGCGGCGAGGGTCAGGCCGGCGCAGGGATCCTGGGTGCCATCCAGGTTCACGTTCTGCGGGGAGAACAGCTCCACGACGTTCGGAGCCCGGACGGCGCGGTTGTAGCCGACCCGGAACCGCAGGCCATCGATCACCTCCCAGTCGCCGCTGATCTTGTAGGTATTGGTGCCGCCGGCGTTGGAATAGTCGGAATAGCGGTAGGCCAGTTCCAGATCGATGCGCTTGGCGAAGGTCATGTCCTGGACGATCGGAGCCCGGAGTTCGCCGAACAGTTCGTAGACGTCGAAGCCGCCGTTCACCGGCGGGGAGGCCCCGCCCGCGCCGTTCAGCAGGCCGGCCGACTGGGCGAAGTCCGCCCCGAAGTCCAGGTGCTCACGACGATATTCCGCGCCCACGGCCAGACCCAGCCGCTCCTGCGACCAGGGGCTCTTGAGGCCTTCCGGCAGCTGGCCGATGACCGACACGTTGGCCACCCGCTCGGTGATGTTGCCGGTGGAGTAGGCCGGCGCCTCCAGATAGGCCAAGGCCTCCTTGGTCACGCCGCCGATCTTGAAGATGTTGTAGGGCACGCAGGCCGGGTCCGAGCCGTTGAGCTTGGACAGGCACTGGGGCGTACCGCCGGAGTCCAGACCCACCAGCAGGGAGTTGTTGATCCGCGAGGTCAGGAAGAAGTTATTCTGCACCGAGCTCAGCGACGTGGAGCCCAGCTGCAGGAAACCGTCATACTTCCAGTCCGGCGTGATGTCCCCCTTCAGGCCCACGACATAGCGATATTCGGCATGGTTGAAGGTGTTGGTCCGGCCGCCGCCCTCGACGTTGCGGCGGGCGATGTCGAGGTTCTGGATGAACGGCGTGCCGGCGTTGGCGCCGCAGAGCTGGCCCTGCTGAACCGAGGTGAGCAGCGGGTTGTTGCAGTTGACCTGATAGGCGCCGCCCGGTCCGGGGCCACCCTGCACGAACACCCCGCCCGGCGCGATCTGGGCCGTGGAGGTGTCCTGCATGAACATCAGATCGGCATAGGCCTCCGCCCAGGGCGCGATCTCGTAATGGGCGAAGGCGCCCAGGCCATAGCGCTCGTCCGGGCGCTGCAGGTAGTTGGTGGGGGCGAAGTTATAGACGTCCGCCGAGGTGGCCGGCCGGAAGGTGTTCCCCGGGCCCGCCGGATCGACGATGTAGCTCGTGCCCGAAGAGCTGCCGAACGTGGCCGGATAGGCCGTGCCGGAGCCGCCGCAGGTGAAGTAGACCGGCTGGGAATTGGCCGCGCAGGCGGAGAAGTCACGTTCCGAGGCCAGCACCGGGTTCACCTGCCGATAGGTGGCGTAGGCGGTGATGTTGCCCTTTCCGTCCGGGGCGTTGACCCCGAAGGTCAGGCTGACTTCCGTGGCCTTGCCGCCCCAGGTGTCGCCAGGAACCTGGTAGTTGGACGGCACCGCGGCCACGGCGGCCTTGTTGCGGATCACCTGCTGGAAGGCGTCGGAGTGCTGGTCGTGCTGGTACTCGGAATATTGCGCGTCGAGGCGAACCCCCTCGAAATTCTTCTTCATGATGAAGTTGACGACGCCGGCCACGGCGTCGGCGCCGTACACGGCCGAGGCGCCGCCGGTGAGGATGTCGACCCGGTCCACCAGGGCGGTGGGAATGAAGTTCAGGTCGGCGGCCACCGCCGCGGTGTTGGTGAGCGACGCCGTCGGGTTGCCGGCCTGCAGGCGACGGCCGTCGATCAGCACCACGGTGCGCACGGCGCCAAGGCCGCGCAGGTTCACCGTCGCCGTGCCGCTGGAACCATTGGCGTAGCTTGAGCCCTGGGCCGCGAAGGCCTGGGGCAGGCTGTTCACCAGGTCCTCGACCCGGGTCACCCCCTGGGCCTTGATGTCGGCCGCGCCGATCGAGGTCACCGGACTGACGCTGGTGAGGTTCGGAGTCGGGATGCGCGTACCGGTCACCACCACCTCGGCCACCTCGGCCGGCGCAGTCGCCGCCGCGGCCGCCGCCGCATGGGCCTGGCTCGCCATCAGCGAGGCGCCGCAGATCATCGACGACGCCAGCAGGCGCGTCCGCATGGATTTGATGTTCAAGGTCTTGATCCTCCAACAGCGCCCGCCCACAGGCGGCGCTGCTCCCCACAACGGTTCGGTCCCAGACGTCGAGACGCTGGTTACAGGGGTGTTACGGGGAATTTCGGGAAATGGTCAACGAGTCGACACGATACGGTCAATCTTCATCGAACATTGTCTCGCCAAAGACACAAATTGTGAAATAACAAATTGCTACAAAATTGATTTCATATTTGCAAGCATCTGGGCAAATACTTACAGGCTTTCGCGGTAAGCGCTTAAAGAGGGATCGATGTACTCATTTTCATTCGCCGCTTCACGAAACTCGCTTCGTAGCGGCGCACCACCGGATCACCGCCCACATGGCTGTCCGCGAAGGCGTTGAACTCGTCCATGTTCCGGAACGTCGCCAGGCAGGCGATGTCATAGACCCCCGAGACTTCCAGGCAGATCTGGACCTGGGCGGCGGACATGAGCGTGTTCCGGAACGTCGAGATCGTCGGCGGAGCATGCCGCTCGAGCTGGATCAGGAACAGCACCGAGATGCGTTCTCCCATCAGATTCGGCTCGAGGACCGAGACATCCGCCGTGATCACGCCGGAGGCCCGGTAGTTGCGGATCCGCCGCAGGATCGCCGAGGGCGACAGGGGAATCCGGTCGGCGAGGGCGCTGGCGCTGGTCTGATTGTCGTCCTGCAGGGCGGTAAGGATCTGCAGGTCGAGGCGGTCGAGTTCGAAGTCTGGCACCCGATCCCTCCATGATTTGATGGCGGCCCCCACCGCCCAAGCTGACGGCGTCAGGCGCCGCCTTCCAATTAACTCGTGTTCATCTCTCCAGAAGGCGGCGACCGGCCGCGTCAGCGCGCGATGGCGATCA
>Ga0265327_10005503_pt1 | contig 10533 bp, 8 predicted proteins | sample 41621metaG_FD_202089 | JGI IMG/M metagenome (GOLD analysis project Ga0265327, IMG submission 202089) | Rhizosphere microbial communities from Carex aquatilis grown in University of Washington, Seatle, WA, United States - 4-16-21 metaG | ecosystem: Host-associated > Plants > Roots > Rhizosphere >... | reverse complement strand
TCACGAGGTTCCGTCCAAGCCGAGAAACTTCCCTTGGTCACGGCATACTTGGGGATATTGACTGCGGGAAGCGCCATTTGGCCATCCCCTTCTCCCCCCGCTCCGGTCCCATTCCCATTCCCCCCCGGCACGCCGCGTACCGCATCGGACGGGTCAAACGAATTCTCGGAACTCAGGATGGCGGACAGATCCGCAAACTCTTCCGGAGCCGCTTCACTTCCGGGATCTTCCATTTTCGTGTCGATTTCGACTCCGAATTCGTCTCCCTCGGAATCATCCAGCACGCTGCTGATCTCCATGGACTGTTGACGTGTCGCCTCGTGGATCACCAGGACCGCCAACACCGACATTCCCACCGAATGAAAGAGAACCGAAGTCAGCACTCCCGCCATCGAAGCGCTGCGAATCCATCGCATGCACCTGGCGTTCCATGACGGATCTTCTTCAGCGTCCTTCTCATCCACACGGATGACCGGTGGCGGAACTGATTTCACCTTCAGCGGAGGAGGCTGGACAACGGTTCGCTCAACCAGGGGCGGCGGCGGAAGAGTGGGGCGCGAGAAATCCCGTTCCGAATGTGCGATGTCCGGTTCCAGTTCTGCCCCGCGAAGAACCGGACTCATGGTCCGCGACACTGCAGCCCCGCGAGCGTCCTGTGTCTCGACCTCGGCAACTTCCGAATCCGGAATGCTCGCAACCTCAATCTTGACATCCGGTTCCGGCGCCGCTGCGGGTGCCGGCGCACTGCGGGAACGCCGCGCGGCCAACCAGGCAGGAATATTCTCAGCCACGGGAACGTCGACACTGCCACTGGTTGGCAAGCCACCAGTTTTGCTCGGCAAGTCGGACATGTTCGTACGCCTGTTGCTGCTGCCACCTGTCGGCGATGAGATAAGTTCGCAACGCAAACCCCGCAAACGCTCTCCAGATGGCAAAGTCTGCCCGCAGATTTCGGCCATTCTGATTATACGTCGACCGGTTGACCTTCCCTACGACAGATTTTGCGAAAAACGAAGAGTTGTTGGAAAGAGTCCGGTTCCACAACGAACACCGGCCGCGGGCGTAAGGATCGGCTGCGACAGCAAATTCGGCGACAATCCTCTCCCGAACGGACCACGGAAGGACCGTGTCACTCGTCGAAATCCGCCCCGGCCAGGGATTCGTCCTCAAACTCCATGTCGTCCGGAAACTCCTCGGGAAGCTCGCCCCCCTCTTCCATTTCCTTCGCCCGAGCTTCCTCGCGCTGCGCCTTGTCCGGATCCATGTCCTTCGAGCGGAAATAGAGCTTGATCGGGACTTCCTTGAACGGCAGTTGCTCGCGGAACACTCCCAGCAGGTAGCGCTTGTAATCCTCGTCGAACAATTCCGCGAGATTGCATTTGATGACGATCGTCGGCGGTTCGGTGGCCACCTGCGTCGCAAACAGAATTCGCGGCGTGCGGTTCTGGCGGTTCGGCGGCGGCCAGTTCTTCACAGCCGCCCGGACGACGCGATTCAATTCGCCCGTCGGAACGCGCGTCCGCGCCTGCTTGTAGATCGTCTGCGCCAGGTTGATCAGTTTCTTGACGTTCTTTCCCGTCTTGGCCGTGATCACCGCCACCGGGACATGCCGCATGTGAGCGAAGTTTTTGAACAGGTAATCCGCCCACTTGGCGATTTCGGCTTCTCCTGCCAAATCCCACTTGTTGACGACGAAAATACACGGCTTGCATTCGTCATGAATCTCGCTGACCAATTGCTTGTCCACGCGAGAGATCGTCTCCAGGCAGTCGAAGAACATCAGCGATACGTTCGAACGGCGAATGCTGCGTTTGGCCCGGACCAGCCCATACCATTCCACCGTGTTCGCAAGGCTCTTGCGTTTGCGTACGCCGGGGGTATCGATCGCCACAAACGATTTGCCGTCCATCTGAAAACGGACGTCGATGCTGTCGCGGGTCGTTCCGGGAATCTCGCTGACAATGACCCGGTCCGTTTCGGCCAGCTGATTAATGAATGTGCTCTTCCCGACGTTGCGGCGACCGACGATCGCCAGCTTCAATTCCGGATCCACCTCCAGGTCCTCACCCTGCTCGGACTCCACCGCGTCGGGTTCGGGCAGGTGATTCAGGATCCCCTTCAGCAATTCATCCTGGTTGCGATTTCCCTTGACGCTGACAACGACCATCGGACTGTCCGAAAGCCGGAAGAACTCCGCGGCTTCACGGTCCAGCTTGGGGGAATCGCACTTGTTGATGACCAGCAGCTTCGGCTTGTCGATCTTGCGCAGACGACGGGAAACTTCCTCGTCGAGCGACGTGATTCCCCCCGATCCATCGACGACGAACAGGATCAGGTCCGCCTGTTCAATACCGATCCGGATCTGGGTGTCGATTTCTTCTGACAGATCGCCCACATCAACGATCCCGATTCCACCGGTGTCCACCAGTTCGAAATAGCGGTCCTCGACATGCATCAGGTACGACACGCGATCACGTGTGACACCCGCCATGGGATCCACAATCGAGACGCGTTTGTGCGTCAACCAGTTCATGATGGAACTTTTGCCGACATTGGGACGGCCGACGATCGCCACTTTTGGTACGGACATGACAATTCTTCTCGAGAGCGAATACCAGGTTGCACGCGGCCAAGGTCCAGGACTTCTTCAGCTCCACAACCGCTTTTCAGCCTGCGGAGCCTGACGCCTGGGACTGCGTTCAATCGATTCAACGCAGAATTCGCAAGAATTCCGCGGGTTTCAGTAGGGTTCTGCACTGTCTCGCGGCCAGATTCGCCGCGAACTGCGCCCGCCCGCACTGCCGCGCAGCCGGAACGCGGGACCGCTATCATAGCGAAAACATGCCAATTCTTCAGTCAGGAGCTGCAGATTGTTTTTGAGAGATCTCGAGATTTGGGGGCCGGACTCGTCCCGGCCATGCCCCACGCTGGCCGAGGCCGAATCCTATTGCCGCTGGCTGGCGACGTCGCACTACGAAAACTTTCCGCTGGTCTCCTGGATGCTTCCCCGCAAGCTCCATCGGCATTTCTACCATGTCTATGCCTACTGCCGCTGGGCCGATGACCTGGGGGACGAAGTGGGCGACCCCGTCCGATCCCTCGAACTCCTGAACTGGTGGCGAAATGAACTCGACGCCTGCTACGCCGGCCAGACACGGCACCCGGTCTTTGTGGCGCTTCGCGGCACCATCGACGAATTCCAGATCCCGCAGCAACCCTTCACCGACCTGATTTCCGCATTTGAACAGGATCAGACCGTCCGCGAATACGATCGCTTTGACCAGTTGCGGGACTACTGCCGCCGCAGCGCGGACCCTGTGGGGCGACTGGTTCTGGCGCTCTGCCGCGCAACCACCGACCAGAACGTCGCCTGGTCCGATTCGATCTGCACGGGGCTGCAACTGGCGAATTTCTGGCAGGATGTCGCCCGCGACTATGACATTGGCCGAATCTATCTTCCCAGGGAGGATTACGAGCGTTTCGGATACCGACGCGAAGACTTCGATGTCCGACGAATCAATCCGGCGTTCCTGGACCTGATGAAATTCGAAGTGGATCGAGCGCGCCAGTTCCTGACAGACGGGCTGCCCCTGGTGGCAAAACTCCCGGGTCGACTGCAGGTCGACATCGACCTGTTCGCCCACGGGGGACTGCGAATCCTGCAGCGCATTGAAGGGATCGGCTATCGAGTCTGGGAGCGACGACCCAAGGTGACAAAACGCGATGCCCTGGGCCTACTCATCGGTGCAATCTGGCGGCGTCTGTGGCGATGGTGAACGGCCGAGCTTGACAGTGTCGCGGTGCATCTGAAAAATCAGCCCGCTTCCCTATCAGGACTGAAGGACGATGATCCGATATCATCGAGGCTCCGTCGCAGTGACGGTCGCCCGTTTTCATTTCATGACTGGATCAGGCAGAACCAAAGGAGACTGACAATGAGCGGACCGATCGTGCGGACCGGAACGACCCCCGAATTCTGGAAGAACTACGACAACATATTCGGCAAGAAGCCCGCGGCGAAGAAGGCTGCAGCCCCGGCTGCGGTGGCCAAGCCTGCCAAGAAGGCTGCGAAAAAGGCAGCTAAGAAGGCCGCCAAGAAGAAGGCCTGATGGCTCGCGGATCGATTGAACCCCTGCCTCGTGCAGGGGTTTTTCATTGACGCCAGGTCGTCCCGAGTGGACGACAACGGCAATCCAGATGACTCGGCGCGAAACAGGGTGAGCTGACTTGCAAACGAATGAAAAGCCAGCGCCGATGATTCACCTCCCCACCTGCCTGGCCATCTGGTGCAGCTTCCTGCTGTATGCGTCCATCGCGGCCCCCGTCCCCGGGGTCAATGAACCTCACTACCTGTGCAAAGCCAGGCACTTCTGGCAGCCGGAGTGGTGCGCGAATGATTTCTTTCTACAGTCGGCCAATGCGCACACGGTCTTCTTCGCCACCATCGGCTCATTGACCCCGTGGCTGTCGCTCGACCAGACCGCCTGGATCGGCCGAGTCCTGGCGTACCTGATCCTGTCGCTCGGCTGGTGCCGCCTGCTGGTACCGCTTTCTCCATCCCGGTGGTTTCCGCTGCAAACCTGCTGGCTGTTCCTGGCCCTGTCAGCGTGCGGAAACTTCTCGGGCGAATGGCTGGTCGGCGGCGTCGAAGGAAAGGTGTTCAGTTATGGATTTCTGTTCGGAGCCCTGGGCCAGATCCAACTCCAGCATCCGCGAAGGGCCGGAATCCTGGCCGGATTGGCGATCGCCTTTCACCCCGTGATCGGTGTCTGGGGCGTCCTGGCGTTCACAGGCGCCTGGTTTGTGGAATTCCTCCTGCGGCGACTGCGGCCAGCCGGGGCAACCCTGTCGCCCACAGGTGGACAGGGGGATCGATCACGCCTCGGGTCGACAGCGGGCGGCATGGCGGTGATGGTGGCCTGCGCTCTGCCAGGGCTGATCCCGGTGTTTCAGTTGCTGGCCGAACCGGTGTCTCAACAGACCCGGCAAACCGCCAACTACATCCAGGTCTACTACCGACTGGCACATCACCTGGATCCAATGAAGTTCCTGCCACGTGCCTACATGGGTTACGCGGCGCTGCTGGTGATCTGGCTGAGCCTGATGTTCCTCTCGCGGCGGACAGACTACGGTCGGCGACTGGATCGAATCGTGGCCTTTTCCGTTCTGTTCGCAGTCGCGGGAATTGTGATTGGCTGGGGCCCGCGACCTGCCCAGGGGATGATGTGGTATGCGCAGCGCGCCCAGCTTCTGAAATTCTATCCCTTTCGACTGGCCGATCTGCTGGTCCCCTTGGCCGTTTCTGTTGCGGCGATTCGCTGGGTGTCGTGCTGGAAACTTTCCCAACTCCCTGAGCGGGTGCTGCGTGGCGCGGGAGCACTGATCTGCGGCGCCCTGTTCGCATTCTCACTGTATGCCGCGCGGACTCACAATGACGGCAGCCGCTACTCAGGAGACTTGCGATCAGACTGGCTCGACGCCTGCCGGTGGATCAATCGAAACCTTCCCGCTGATGCCCTGGTTCAAGCCCCTCACAACGGTTGGGCGTTTAAATGGTTTGCCCAGCGCGCCGAGTACGTCGCCTTCAAGGACTGCCCCCAGGATGCGGCAGGAATTGTCGAATGGAATCGACGCCTGAATTTCCTGAGACGCTGGTTTGAAGACCACTATGACGACGAGTTCTACTCGGCTGATGAGCTACTGGATCTGCGCGCCCAGACCAGGATCACTCACATCCTGACCGATCGCCTTGGCCCGCTGGAACTCGACCCCGTCTTTGAAAACGACACGTTTCAGGTCTATGACCTGACCTCGCTGGATGCGACGCCGACCCGCGGCGGTTCGAACTGACTGTCGGGGTGAGGTGGTACTGATGATTCGCATTATGAACGGTGCGGGCCATCCGCGACGATGGCATGTTCGAATCAGACGCTGGTTGCCTGATGGGGATCTCGCAGGAAAACGCGTGTGAGGGGCCAGGCGATGAGGATACCCAGAACCGCGCCAAACAGATCGGCGACCCAGTCAGAGAAATCACATTGGCGACCAACGAGCGGTTGCGTCACCTCGTCAAACGCACCGTAGATCGCGATCAGCAGCAAAAGCAGTCCCAGCCTCCGCAGCGTGATGGTTCCGCGGGTGGCACGCCAGGCCAGCAGCAGAAACGCCAGGCCCAGATAGCCACAGATGTGCAGAACCTTGTCCCCTTGATCAGCCAGGGCCTGCGGGATCCTGGGAAGATGCGTTCCTGTAAACATCGCGAGCCAATAAGCCACAAGCGCACAGACCAGCAGCCATCGCAACCACACCCGCCGGGATCGACGGTCAATTGTCGCGAGGTTGGCTGAGGGCATTTGACCAAGTTCCAGGTCTTGCAATCACATCCCGATCAGCACCGTGGGAATCAGCATCATGGCGACAAAAATGTGGCCCCCGTCAGGACGGCGCCGCACGTATTCGCCAGAGATTGCAGTCGTTCAAGCTGCTCGGGAGTCGTCGTCTGCCGAGTCGACTTGAAGCACCAGATGACAATCAGCCCGATCGGGCCGGCGGCGAACAGCCAGTAGTACGGTGCAAATCCTTTTCTCCAGGCGATATAGGGCGAGATCAGGAACGAGACAAACGACAGCGACATGACGACGATGTAGATGGTCGCGATGATCGACAACCCGGATTCCATCGCCTGAAGACCCCGATTAGAAACGTTGACTCGCCACGACCGAACCCGGCGTGGCCTGGGGGATCCGCCTGTTTTAAAAGCGACCAGCGGAAGCGGTGGGGACCGCTTCCAAGTGGTCACGCAACGGTGGGAACCCTCCCTCGTCAAACGGTCGGATAGGGGCTTGTCAGGCGGTACTTGGGATTCTTTTCCAGGTAGGCCGCGATCCGGTCGGTTCGCGAAATCCCCACGGGCAGGAAGTCCAACGCCTGCTGCAGTCGTTCATCCGGTTCCGCACAGCTGAATCTCAGGAAACCCCCTCCGGCCTCGCCAAAGCATTCTCCGCCCAGGCAGGCGACGCCGAACCGATCGTCGGCCCCTTCCAGCAGGTACAGCGCCAGGCCGTGGCTGGTGATCCCCAGCCGATTGCAGATGGGGGCGACATTCGGGAAGACATAGAACGTGGCGGCGGGATCCAGAGAATGGAACCCTTCAATCCGGTTCAGACCGCCGGTCAGCAATTCCACTTTCTTGCGGAACTTCTGCATGACCGAATCGCGTTCCGTGGTGTCCCGTTCCAAAGCCGCCTTGCCCGCCAGTTGCACCAGCGGCGGCGTGCATGACAGGGTTGTGTTGATCATCTTGCCGATGGCGTCCGAGACTTCCGCGGAAGCGACGGAAAAGCCAAGCCGCCAGCCGCTCATACTGTAGCTTTTGCTGAATGTGTAAGCGGCCACCGAACGGTCCAGCATGCCGGGTTCGGACAACAGCGATTCGTGCGTCCCTTTCCAGACCATGTGACAATAGGGTTCATCGCTGAAGACGGCGATATTGGTCCCGCGCAGCAGGTCGGCGACATCGCGCAGGTCCTGGCGCGTCATCACACCACCCGTGGGATTGTGCGGCGAATTGAAGAAGATCGCCTTGGGAGCAGGATCGGTCTTCAGGAAGTTTTCGATGGCCGAAATCTCGGGACGAAACCCGTTGGATTGCTTCAGTGGCGCCAGGACGGGCCGGGCGTTGCGGCGCAGAATATTGGGAAGGTAGGTGGGGAAGTACGGGCTGAACACCAGGACTCCATCGCCCGTGTTCAGGAACGCTTCACAGAAGTACTGTTCGAAGACCTTGGCCCCCGGCGCAACGACGATATTGGCCGCCTGGGCGGGAATCCCGAACTCGTGCTTCACGAAACTGGCGGCCGCTTCGCGGAATTCGGGAAGGCCTGGCGACGGGCAATAGTGGGATTTGTTCTGTTGAATCGCTTCAACGCCGGAGGACTTCGCGGACGCGGTGCTGTCGAAAGGGCTGTCGCCGATTTCCAGTTCGACAACGTCCTTCCCCGTCGCCTTCAGAGATTTGGCGATCGCCAGCACGTTGAATGCGGTTTCGACCGAGAGAGACTTGGCAAATTCGCTGAGCTGGACAGACATTCGTGATCACCCGGAAATCAGAGGGAAGTCGTTCAAGGAGGACAGGTGGCGGACGGCGGCGGACAGGCTACCGGATCGACTTGAAATTCCGCAATGATCCGCGCGGTCAAACCGCCTCCCTTCACTTGCGTCGTCTGGTTCGTCTCGGGACACTCAGTCGCCTGACTCAAGGCCTGCGACCGCGCCGGCTGCGCCTGTTCCCGCCCATATCCTCGCCGAGACCCACCATGCGTCGTAATACCGTGAAAGCCGCCTTGAAAGCCGGAGAGCCCCAGGTCGGGACCTGGCTGTCCCTCGGAAACGTGTTTGCCGCTCGACTGATGGCCCGCATCGGCTTCAACTGGTTGACCGTGGATCTGGAACATTCCCCGATCGGCTGGGACAGTGCCGGTCAGTTGTTCGGCGCGGTGGCCGATGCAGGCTGCATCTGCCTTGCGCGTGTTCCGCGCGGTGACCACGACTACATCAAGCGAGTGCTGGATGCCGGCGCGCATGGGATCGTCGTCCCCATGGTCAATACGGTGGAAGAAGCGCGGATTGCGATCGCCGCCGCCAAGTACCCCCCCACGGGCAACCGATCGGTTGGTGGTGGGATGCATGCCATGAACTTTAATGCGACCGCGGGCGATTATTACAAGCACGCCAACGACGAGATCCTGGTGGTGCTGCAGACGGAATCGCCACAGGGCGTGGAAAATGCCGAGGCGATTTACAGCCTCCCCGGCGTCGACGCGATTTTCGTCGGACCAAACGACTTGACCGCCCAGATGCGCGGTCCCGATGGTATTGATCCGTCGCCGGCAGAACTGGAAGCGATGCTGCAGCGGATCCTCGCCACGGGCAAGAAGTGCGGAACCCCCGTGGGAATCCATGTTCAGTCCGTTGAAGCCTGCCAGAAGCGGATTGCGGAAGGCTGGCAGTTCATGGCCCTGGGAAGCGAACTGCGATTCATGGTGACCGAAGCCCAGAAAATGGTCCAGGGGATGAGCCTGAAGCAGTCAGGTGACCTGGCTCGATACTGAGACTCGACGCGTTTCCGGGTCGCATGGATCCAGGGGTTGGAAGACCTCGTCCGGACCGACGTGATGCCATCCGGATCCGCGTCACTCACTGACAATTCCCAGACGTCGCCCCTGGCGCTTCGGCGCCAGGCTGGCGGCGGTGGAATCGGATGTCGCCGCGGTCACCGACGAATACGGTCGCAGACAAGGGGGCTTGTCGCTGCGTCCCCCGCGCTGATAGTCCCGCCACATCGTCACCCCGACCTCATCCGGCGCCAACCCACGTTCCCGCGTCAGGTATTCAAACAGCAGTTCGACCAATCGCGTCAGCGAGATACCGTGCGAGTGACCTTCACGATCATACAGCCAGCGGCAAAGTCGCCGGAACTCGTGGAACGGCGATGACGACTGTTCCCCTTGCCAAAGCATCGGAGTGGTTTCCAGGAAATTTCCGCTGTTGGCGATCGTATCCCAGTACTTCGCAAACCGCCGCAGTTCCTGGATCGTGGAAAAGTCGAGCAGGCGCGTCCGCAGGATTTCGTACGGCGGATGCGGACTATATGTCATCTGCCAGGCCACATCATGCCGGATGATGGGCGTTCCGCGTAATCGCTTCAGAATGCCGACCTGAATCTCGTGCGGGGCAAGACGCACCAGTCGATCAAATCCGGCGGCGAAACTGTCGAGCGACTCGCCGGGCAACCCCACAATCAGGTCAGCGTGCACATGTACGGAGGTCTCTTCCCGCAGCCAGGTCAGGTTTGCTTCGACCAGTGAATTGTCCTGCCGACGACTGATCAACTCCGAGACTTCGTCATTGAACGTCTGGATCCCGACTTCAAACTGCAAGGCTCCCGGTGGGAACTTGCGGATGATGTCCTGCAACGCGTCAGGAAGTCGGTCGGGAATCAATTCGAAATGCAGGAACATCCCCGGCTGATATCGATTCAGGAAAAACTCCAGGATCGCGAGGCTGACACGGATGTTCAGGTTGAAGGTCCGGTCGACAAACTTGAACATGCGGACGCCGCGTGACAGCAATCGGTCCATTTCCGCCAGAAATGGGTCAAGCGGAAACTGCCTGACAGGGATCTCCAGGGCCGAGAGACAGAATTCGCAGGTGAAGGGGCACCCGCGCGAGGCTTCGACGTAAATCACGCGCTGCGCAATATCGGTGTCGGAGTATTGCTCGTACGGAAACGCCAGCCTGTTCAAGTCAGGGATCGGTGCAGGAATGACCGTGGCGCGTGATGACTCCGCTGGTGGATCGACCTGCCTGGGGACGATCGAGAGTTCCGGCACCTTGAGGCCATACCGGGTTGGGGCCGGGGAAAGCAGGTTGTCGCACAGTTCTGCGAATGCCAGATCGGCCTCTCCTGTGATGATGTAGTCTGCCAGGTTGGCAAGTTCCTGCTCATCCGTTTCGTAGCTGACCTCCGGGCCT
>Ga0265327_10005502_pt1 | contig 10536 bp, 12 predicted proteins | sample 41621metaG_FD_202089 | JGI IMG/M metagenome (GOLD analysis project Ga0265327, IMG submission 202089) | Rhizosphere microbial communities from Carex aquatilis grown in University of Washington, Seatle, WA, United States - 4-16-21 metaG | ecosystem: Host-associated > Plants > Roots > Rhizosphere... | reverse complement strand
TCGAGGAGGTCACCGGCACGAGCATCGACCTCGACGCCGTGGCCGAGCGCGTGCGCGAAGCTCTCGCCGCGGCCTAGCCCGTGCGGTTCGAGCAGCGCGTCGAACGGGCGATCGCCTCCCTCCCGCCCGAGCTGCGGGAGGCGGTGCGGAACGTCGACATCTCGGTCGAGGACGAGCTGCCCGAGGATCCGGACTGCTTCGGGCTCTACGAGGGCGTCCCGCTGCCCGAGCGGGGCGACTGGGCGGGGGCTATGCCCGACCGGATCCGCATCTTCCGTCTGCCGCTCGTCGAGTCGTTTCCCGACCCGGACGAGCTGGAGAAGGAGATCCGGATCACCGTCCTGCACGAGCTGGCCCACTACTTCGGGATCGACGAGGACCGGCTGGAAGACCTCGGGTATTCCTGAGGATTCCGTTGGAATGATCCGAACGGGTCAGGCGTTTGATCCGAGCATGAGGACACTAAGTGAGATCCACCAGGAGATCGAGCGTCTGAGCGAGGACCGGGCCGAGCTCTGGCACAGGCTCTCCGTTGAGTACGACCCCCAGGTACGGGAAGAGATCCGGGCTCTCGATACGGAGCTCGACCGGCTCTGGGACGAGCACCGCGCGCTCCGCGCCCGGGTGCGCTTCGGCGACCGCGATTCGATCGTCGCGCGGGCCCGCGTCGAAGAGCGGCTCGAGCGCGCCGCCTAGCCTGCCGCAGCGTCTGTCGTCCCCCGGCCGGGTCACTCGACTGAGTCACTCGGGTGGGGGATCGACAGGCATGCGCTGTCGTTCGATTCTAGGGAGACAGGTCTGCGGCCGGATCTATTGCTAGGGGGAGTCGCCGCATGACCGCCAGTTCGCAGTACCGGGAACCGCCGCTCTCGCCTCCGTCGGGGCACGGCCGCGAGGCGACGCTCGCCGCGCGCGAGTACGACGTCGCCGCGCGGGAGGCCGCGATCGGCGCACGCGAGACCGACTTCGAGCGGCGCGAGCGCGAGCTCGACCGGCTGACCGCCGCCGTCGAGGCGCAGCGCGACCGGCTGATCGCAGTCCGGGCCGAGTACGAGGAGCGGCGCGAGTCGCTGACGCTGAGGGCGCAGGAGTTGGAACGGGAGCGGGCGGAGCTGGCAGTCGCGCAGTCGCGGATGGCCGAGATGAGCGCGGCATTGCAGCGAGCATGGGAGCCGGAAGAGGCGGCGCCGGCGTCGGCGCCGCCTCCTGCGGTTCCGGAGGCGGTCGCCGAGCCCGTCGCGGTCGAGCCGGTCGTGGTCGAGCCGGTCGTCGTCGAAGCGGTCGTCGAGCCGGAGCCCGAGCCGGTCGCGGTCGTCGAGCCCGAGCCGGTCGCCGTCGTCGAGCCCGAGCCCGAGCCGGTCGCCGTCGTCGAGGCGATCGTCGAGCCCGAGCCGGAGCCGGAGCCCGAGCCGGTGGCCGTCGTCGAGGCGGTCGTCGAGCCAGACCCGGTCGCGGTCGTCGAAGCGATCGTCGAGCCCGAGCCGGAGCCCGAGCCGGTCGGCGTCGTCGAGACGGTCGTCGAGCCGGAGCCCGAGCCAGTCGGTGTGCGCCCGATCTCGCATGAGCCGGCCCCCGCCGAGGGTCCGGACGCGTACGCGAACTGGTGGACCGTGCAGCTCGGCTCGCCGCTCGAAGCCGCCTAGAGCTCCTTCTCGCTGGCCGCCTGCTTCGCGCTCTACACTGAAGCGCCAGACGGGGCGTTAGCTCAGCTGGGAGAGCGCCGGCTTTGCAAGCCGGAGGTCACCGGTTCGATCCCGGTACGCTCCACTTTCGGGAGGCCGCGTCGGATACGGCCTCCGTCCTCTTTCTGTTGGCAGCGGAGACGACGCGACAGGCGCCGTGGCCACCGCGTGGACACCGCGCCCGAGCGAGTGGCGTGAGCGGTTCTGCGCGGACCAGGAGCGCCGGAGCTGATCGATCATCCAAGGCGCTCTGGTTGCTTGGGCGTCCCGGCGTATTCTCCTGTGTCGTGGCGGACGCGACGATCGAACGGCTAACGGCACGGCGGGACCAACTCGCGCAGCAGGATGACCGCTACTTCGTCCTTCACCTGGACACCTACCTGAAGGCGATCGACTCGGAGCGCCGCGCACGCCGGATCGTGAAGAAGCTCCGCAAGGAGGCGGACCGGGCGCTCGAGGCGTTCAAGGACGGCGACGATGAGCGGGTCTCCGAGCTCGTCGAGATCCGGAACCGGCTCGTCGACGCGGCGCCGGAGATCGGGCCTGACCACGATCCACCCAGGCCCGATGGCCTCGACCACCGCTTATGGCTGCTCGAAACGATCAGCGGCTTCGATCTCGCCGCGGCGGAGAAGCAGGACTTGGGTTTCTCGCCGCTCCCGTACTACGCGGTCGGCAACCCCGGCAGTACCCAGCAGCTCGTTCAGATCCTGCGTGGCCGGATCTACTTCGCTGCAAACGGCATGCAGATCGGCCACGGCCCGGAGCCCGCGGAGCCCCTTCGCGACGTCGACGCCCTGAGCCGCGACCTCGAGAACATCCAGGCGCGCTACACGGCCGCTAAGCGGCAGTTCGAACAGCAGCAGCTGACGCTCCCTGGCCTCGCGGAAGAGCGGCTCCGCATCTTCGCCGGCGGCCTTCAACCGGAGCCGTTCTTGCTCAGGGAAGGCGAAAGCGAGGGCGACTTTATGGAGCGCGTGTTCAACCACGCCCTCGAGGAGCTAGGTGCGCGTGGCATCCTCCGCAAGGCGGCCGACGGGGACCGGCTGACCCAAGCGGAGCAGCAGACGTTCGACCGGCTCGTTGGATTTCTTCGAGGCGAGGTCGAGCGGCTCCACATCGAGCTCGTCGAACGCCTCGGGCTCGAGCAGCGGTCTGTTCGCGGCCGGATCCGGACGAACACCGTCAAGGCGCCGAAGAAGGTCGTCGCGATGTACCTCACGGCGATCGCGATTCTGTTGGTCGGCGGCTCGATCACGTACGCGAAGAACTGGATCTGGCACCACGCCCATCACGCCAAACCACCAGCTGCCCCTTCGCACAAGAACTGAACGCGAACCAGTCACACGCGGTCATTAGCGCCCGTCGTACTCAGCGCTTCGCGTTCGGATCGCGCGGCCCGGCACGGAAGCGTTCCTTCTGGAAACCAGGCAAGGCCGTTCGGCCTACAGGATCGGACGTTGCCCTATTGCTTCAAAGCAAGCTCGAGGAGGCGCAGTGCGGCCTCCTTCTTCGAGATGGCCTCGTTCAGCCGGCGCCTGGCGGAGCTCAGGTCGTCCTTGGCCGCTGCCGCAGCCGCCTGAGTGTCGTCCGCGATGGCTTTCTCGAGGTCGGTGTCGATCGAGTTCTCCAGGTCGGAGCCGATTGCGCCGCTGCTTCCTGCGCGGTGCAGGTCGTTTTGCGCTTCTTCTACCTGGCTTCGCCCGATATCCGTCCAGGCCGCCATCTTCTTCCCCGTCGGTTCGCCGAGTGCCTTCTTCTCGTGCTCGATCCCAACCCCGAGCACATAGGCCGCGAGCTTCAGGCCCGCCTTGCTCGGCGGCTTCACCGGGACCTTCTTCGTCGGAGCCTTTAGATGCACATCCACTCCGACGGCAGACAGGAATCCATCCTCGGTCGTATAGACGCTGATCGAATCCGTGGAGGTGAGCGGCGCGACCACTTGGAAGGTGCCCTTGGCGGTCGCGCCGCTCGCGATGCTCGCGGGAAAGATGCCCCACGCGTCCTGCGCGCCCGTCGGCTTGCTCGCGGGCTGGCCGACGAGTGTGAACCCGGTGATCGGCGCGAGCGGAATGATCGAGATCGTCACGCCGTTCATCGCCAGCGTCCCCGGGTTCTGGATCGAGATGTCGTAGTCGGTACAGGTCGCCTGCTGCGAGCAGCTCGAATCCGTCGTGACGGTGATCACCGGAGTGGTCGGAGCCGCTGCGGCTGACGAAACCAGAATCGCAGCCACGGCGACAACCGCCACGACTGCAGACCGAACAGACGGACTTCGCGTCATCACGCCTCACCTTTCGAGAATCACCGCAATTTGGGTCAATCCGGCGAGCCGCGCTACACGCGCCAGAACGGACACTACAAGACCAAGGGGATGCCCGCTCGCGCTCAGATGATCCGAGTCAGCGTCGGCCGAACCCGACGCAGCAAGCCGCTTGTCAATGGTGGTCTCGCAGCCTCTTCCGCCCGTCGGGCTCCCAGACCGCTGCCCCACACGTGCTCCAGCCTGGCCGTCGTGCTCGGCCCGTCAACCCCTCCGCTTCGCTGCGGGGTCGGCTTCGCCTTGACCGGCCTCCGCGCGGCGGCCAGGGGCACGTATCGGGGCATCGGCCGCGGACGCCGGTTGATCTAAGAGGCTTGATGTGAAACTCCCCCGGGGGGTAGATTGGCTTTGTCGTGACTCTGCGTGATCGGCTTCGCAGGTGGTGGAATCCGGCCCAGTGGGCGGACGATCATCCAACGGAGCGCAAGCAACGAGCACAGAGACCCGGCTTGCTACCGCGTTCTTCTTGGGACCTCGGGGTGGACCCCCTCGGGCGCGGGGCTTCCGGGCACACGGATTCCGAGCGCGACGTCAAGAAGCCGCGCTAGACCACTACAAGTCGCCCGACTGACGTCTACGGCAACGATGCCGCCTGCGTTTCACATCGAGCCTCTGGCGGCGTGTGGCGGCTTCGGTCATTGAGGAACGCGATCATCGCCGGCGACGGCTTCTCGTCTGACCCTACGCGGCGCTCGAGCTCGCCTTCGACTTCCACCATGCGGCGCTGCAGAACGCCAGTAGCCGGATTGATCGACTCGACCTCGCGAACGCGGACAAGCTCGACCGTCTCGCGTCTGCGCGCGTCGAACCGGGCCTGAACCAGTTCGTCCCAGGTGGTTTCATCGACCAGGTCGGCCGGAAGTTCATCTGCGAGTTCGTGTGCAATCCGTCCGACGAGCCCGCGGTCCCGCACAACGGCTTCCGCGCGACTTCTCGTCTCGGCCGCACCAAGCTCCCACCATCCCTTGCTCGGACGCAGCCGTGTCCGTGCTGGGGAGTACACTTATAGGTGGTGCCGTAGGTGATCGGCGCCGAGAAGCTTGTGCGGGTGCCGCATTGATCGGCTCCGCGACGCTCCCATCCTCAGCAAATTGGGTGGTCCTGTTGCTTCGTTGTCCTGCGTTCCGGGGCAGCGGTGACCTGAGTTCTCCCGCATCGCGCGACACCACCAATGCAAGGGGGCCCTGATGGGCACAGCAGTCAGTCTTCTGATGATCGCCGCCGGCGCGATCATGGTCTGGGCGGTTACCGCAACCGTGTCCGGGATCAGCATCCATATCGTCGGGATCATCCTGATCGTGATCGGGGCCGTAGGGCTCGTACTCTCGATCGTCTTCTGGCAGAGCTGGGGCGGCTTCGGCGGCGCCGACAGGGCTGGAAGCAGCGCGACCGTCGTCAAGCACTGACCGTAATCCGATCCCGTGACAGGGAAGAAGAGAGGCCACAATGTCTATCTGGCTCCTGATCTTGATCATCGTTGTCGTCGTCCTCCTGATGGGCGGCGGATTCGGCTACCGCAGGCGCTCATGACATTCACTTGCCTCGGCAGCTCCACTCGCCTGCTCACCCCATCCAGGTGACCGCAGGATGAGCGCACAGCCGATGGGCGTCGGAGCCACACGCGCCGCTCCATGCCCATGTCGAGCACGATCGCGCTGCCTGGCCGTCGAGCGATGAGACGCGTTGGTGGCGGCCAACTGACCTACACCCTCGCGACAGACGACGAATCGGCCGCGAGATTCCGGGAAGCCCCGACACGAAGGAGCACATGATGAGCGGTACCACTGACGAGATCAAGGGAAGAACCAAAGAGGCGGTCGGCGTTCTCACCGACGACAAGGAACTGCAGCGAGAAGGCAAGACCGACCAGGCCGCAGGCGCCAGCAAGAACAAGCTCGACAACGCCAACGACTGGGGCAAAAACAAGATCGAGGAGATCAAGAACAAGCTCAACAAGCAGGACTGACAACTCGGCCGCGAGAGGGCCCGCGACGTGCGATCGCAGGAACCGACTCCTGCCTCCATGCCTTGGCGGCCGCTTTGGCGACCGCAGCGACTGGCCGACGATCGACGCGCGGGCCGACCGAACTGCGGTCGCATTGCCCAGGCAGAAAGGGGGCCACTAATTGACGCGAGTCGGGCTGCGCCTTGGCTTGCAAGAGTCGGATCGGTGCATTGCCGAGCTTGCCCCGCTCACTTTGGTTCCTTGGGTACTAGACACCGCGCCAGACGTCGGCCGATGCGTATGTGAAGCTTTCAAAGAGTGGGGTGGCCGCCGTGTAGCTCTCCCGTGATGTAAGGGGGCCGGTTGGGTTCGCTCTCGACACCGTTGCTGCTTGGCGTGTTTGTCGCCGGCGCGATCGCGATATGGGTTGCGGGTACGTCGCTGTCGAAAGCGACCGACGTGATCGACCGGCGCTTCAATCTTGGCGAGGCGCTTGGCGGCATGATCCTGCTCTCGATCGCCGGCACGCTCCCGGAGATCGCGATCACCGTTTCCGCAGCAGCGAAGGGGAACCTCGAACTCGCGGCCGGCAACCTGATCGGCGGCATCGCGGTGCAGACGATGGTGCTCGTCTTATGCGACGCAGCAGCCTCGCGTCGGCAGTCGCTGACGTACCTCGTCGGATCCCTCATCCCTGTCCTTGAAGCCCTCCTGGTGGTGCTGGTCGTTTCGATTGTGATGATGGGTGCGCTGCTGCCGGAGTCGACCAGCATCGGCCCGGTCAGTCCTGCGTCGCTTGCCATCGTCGGGGCGTGGCTCGCCGGCCTCTTTGCGCTCAATCGCGTCCGAAAATCGCCGGCATGGAAGGTTGAGATGCCCGGGAGCGCGCCGGGGCGCCCGCACCGGCGCCAGGTGCATCCCGACGAGAAGCCGACACCGATCACGAAGTCGACCTCGCGGGCACTTATCGCCTTCGGGATCGGCTGCCTGATCACACTCGTGGCGGGCGTGATCCTCGAGGTAGCCGGCAACGACCTTGCGAACCGGGCCAAAATCAACGGCGTCATCTTCGGCGCCACGGTCCTCTCCGTTGCCTCTGCGCTCCCCGAGATCAGCTCGGGTATCGCTGCCGTGCGGCTCGGCGACAACGAACTCGCGGTCTCAGACATCTTCGGCGGCAACTCGTTCCAGCTCTGCCTCTTCCTCGTCGCCGACCTGGTCGCCGGCAAGGCCATACTGCCGCAAGCCGGGAACCTTGATGCCTGGCTCGCCGCGCTCGGCATCGCGCTCACGGTCATCTACGCCTTCGGGGTGATCATGCGAGACGAAAACTGCGTGCTGCGTCTCGGGCGCGACTCGATCCTCGCCCTCGTCGTCTTCGGCCTCGGCATCGCGGGCCTCTTCGTCATTCCACACTGACCGTCGCAGTCCAGCCATCGCGCACACACCGAACCACGAACGGGCAGGAGTTCATCGTGGTGATTAGTGGGATCATCTCCTTGGAGCCCACTCTCCCGCACAAGTCTGACGCCGAGGTTGTTAGCGCTGGACGCGGGCGCCTGTGCCCGCGGCCAGCGCCTCCACCTCCGCGAGCGTCGCGGTCGAGGTGTCGCCTGGCGTCGTCATCGCGAGCGCGCCGTGCGCCGCGCCGAGCTCCGCGGCGAGACGTAGGTCGCCACGTTCCATCAGCCCGAAGATCAGGCCCGAGGCGAAGCTGTCGCCACCGCCCACGCGATCCATGATCTCGAGGCCCGGGCGGGGGGTCGCCTCGACGAACCCGTCGTCGCGTGACCAGGCGATCGCACCCCAGTCGTTGACGGTCGCGCTGCGCGCAGTGCGGAGCGTGGTAGCGACGATCCGGAAGTTCGGAAACGCCGCTGACGCGCGTTCGATCATCGAGCGAAACGCGGCCGCGTCGAGTTCGCTGAGGTTTGCGTCTACACCCTCTACCTCGAGGCCGAGGCACGCGGTGAAGTCCTCCTCGTTGCCGATCATCACATCGACGTGCTCGGCGAGCCTGCGGTTGACCTCGCGCGCGCGCTCGACGCCGCCGATCCCCTTCCACAGGCTCGGGCGGAAGTTGAGGTCATAGGAGACGACCGTGCCATGGCGTGCTGCGGCTGCGACAGCCTCCTCGATCACCTGGGGAGTCGTCTCCGAGAGCGCCGCGAAGATCCCGCCGGTGTGCAGCCACCGCACGCCGAGCTCGCCGAACAGGTGATCCCAGTCGACTTGCCCGGGACCCAGCTGCGAGGCAGCGGTGTTGCCGCGATCGGAGACGCCGAGCGCACCACGCACGCCGAACCCGCGCTCGGTGAAGTTGAGGCCGTTGCGAACCGCCCGTCCGATCCCGTCGTAGGGCACCCATCGAACGAGCGACGTGTCGACGCCGCCTTGCAGCATCAGGTCTTCCACCAGCCGGCCGATGTCGTTGTCAGCGAGCGCCGTGACGATTGCTGTTCGCAGCCCGAAGCATCGACGCAGACCGCGAGCGACGTTGTACTCGCCGCCGCCCTCCCAGGCACGGAAGGAGCGCGCCGTGCGCACGCGACCTTCTCCGGGATCGAGGCGCAGCATCACCTCGCCGAGCGCGACGAGGTCGTAGCGGCAATCGGCGGCACTGCGGATCGTGGGCCCGCTCACGGTCGCGCCTGCGCAGCGATCTGGACGGCTTCGGCTGCGAGCTTTGCGATGCCGGCGAAGTCCCTGCTGTGAAGAAGCGAGGATGCGACCATCCAGTTGCCGCCGACGGCGACAACCGACGGCATGGCGAGGTACTCGGCGGCGTTCGTGGCGTTGATGCCTCCGGTGGGGATGAACCGCACCTCGGGGAACGGGCCTCGCAGCGCGCTGATCATTGCGACGCCACCGCATGCCTCGGCCGGGAAGAACTTCACGAGCTCGATGCCATGATCGAGCGCGCCGATCAGCTCCGTCGCCGTCGCGATACCGGGAATGACCGGTAGTCCAATTTCGCGGCAGCGATCGACGACACGGGCGCTGAACCCCGGCGTCACGACGAAGCGTGCACCAGCGGCGTGCGCAAGGTCGACCTGCTCCGGGCGGACGATGGTGCCGGCGCCCACGAGCAGGTCACCGTCACGGGCGAGCAGGCGAAGGGCCTCGACGGCCGCAGCGGTGCGAAAGGTGACCTCGGCGACCGGGAGGCCGCCGTCCTTGAGCGCGTCGCCGAGCGGACGCACCACGTCTATTTCCTCGGCCACGACGACGGGAATGACGCCCCTCGCGCAGAGGAGTCCGAGGACGTCACCGTCGCTCATCGCGCGAGCCAGCCACCATCGACGGGGATGATCGTGCCACACACATAGTCGGATGCGGCGGAGGCGAGGAACACTGTTGCTCCGGCGAGATCGGCGGCGGCGCCCCATCGCCCGGCGGGGATGCGCTCGAGGATCGCGCGGCTCCGATCGGGATCGTTGCGCAACGCTTCGGTGTTGTCGGTCGCGATGTATCCGGGCGCGATGCCGTTCACGTTGACGCCGTGTGGGGCCCACTCGTTTGCGAGTGCCTTCACCAGGCCGGCGACCGCCGACTTCGAGGCGGCGTAGCTCGGCACGAGGATCCCTCCCTGGAAGCTGAGCAGCGAAGCCGTGAAGATCACCTTTCCGGCGCCTCGCTCGACCATGCCCCGGCCGAGCGCGCGCGCGAGCAGGAACGGCGCGGTCAGGTTGATCTCCAGCACCCGGTCCCAGGTGGGTGTCTCGTGAATGAGCGCGGGGGCGCGAGCGATCGTGCCGGCGTTGTTGACCAAGATGTCGACGGCGCGGTCACCATCGGCGAGCGTGGCCGCAAACTGCTCGACCGCCGCCCGATCCGCGAAGTCGACCTGGGCTCCCGTGAAGCTGCGACCGAGCGCCTCGACGCGCCGCGCCGCCTCGCTGCCGGTCGCCTCGAGGTTCGCGCTCACCCCGACGATGTCGGCGCCGGCACTCGCGAGCGCTTCGGCCATCACGAGACCGATGCCGCGCCGGCAACCTGTCACGACCGCGAGCTTTCCATGCAGGTCGAACATCGACGCGGAGTCGAACGGGGTCGTATTCGTCGCGGTGTCCATCTCAGCCGCTCGCCTGGCAGTCGATGAGCACCTTCATGGCGCGGCCGGATTCGAGCTCTGCGAACGCTGTGGCTACCTCGCGCAGCGGCTCGATCCGCGTGATCAACTGCTCCGCCGGAATCGAGCCCGCGTCGAGCAGCTGGACCGCCTGCTCGAAGTCGCTGCGCTCGTACACGCGGGCACCGATCAGTGTGAGCTCGCGCCAGAACACGCGGAAGAGGTTCACGGGCGGCGGCGTCGAGTGGATTGCCACCACGACGATGCGCCCGCGCACTGCCAGCGAGTCGATTGCCGTCTCGAGACCGGCGACCGCCCCCGACACCTCGAAGGCGACGTCGGCGCCGGCCCCATCAGTCCACTCGTTCACGAGCGCCTGTACCTCTGTTGCAGTCGGATCGACGGCGCGCAACCCGAGCGTCTCGGCGAACGCGCGGCGCGGCTCGCTCAACTCGAGCACGAGCACGTCGGCGCCGCCGGCACGAGCGGCGCACGCGATCAAGATCCCGATCGG
>Ga0265327_10005501_pt1 | contig 10539 bp, 3 predicted proteins | sample 41621metaG_FD_202089 | JGI IMG/M metagenome (GOLD analysis project Ga0265327, IMG submission 202089) | Rhizosphere microbial communities from Carex aquatilis grown in University of Washington, Seatle, WA, United States - 4-16-21 metaG | ecosystem: Host-associated > Plants > Roots > Rhizosphere >... | reverse complement strand
GCGGTCGCCGTGAGCCGGGTGCGCGGCGTCTCGGTCGACGCGTACGTGGTCACCTGGCGACTCGCGACGCCGTAGCCGATGCCCCCGACGATCACGGCGGCCACGAGGAGGAAGACGACGCGGGGCCCGACCGCCTTGCCGAGGGCGCGAGGGCGGAAGGTCGCGACGATCGCGAACGCGGTGGCGATACCGAGGACTGCTTTGAAGCGCAGGCTGAGCACCGCGGCGACCGACAACGTGCCCGCCCAGAGGATGTCGTAGCGCTTGCGCACGAAGGTCATGCGCGCGACGAGCAGGCAGAGCGACAAGAACATGAACGACGACAGGAGGGCCGGGTTCGGGAAGATGCTGCGCGCGGCTTGAATGCCGAGCCGGACATCGCTCGCAGACGGAAGGCCCAACGCCGCGCGGAACGGTCCCGGCGCGAACAGGTCGACGAACGTCAACAACGCGACCGGGATTGCAACCCCGACGATGACGCGGTACATGCGCAGGACCGTGGCTTCGTTCCACGGCAGGTACAACGCGATGACGAAGAGCACCCACGCCTTGACGCCGAGCCACGCACCCAGGATGAGGATGTTCGGGTGGATGTGGTTGAAGACGCCCCCCAGGAATCCCGCGGCGAAGAAGACCGCTCCCGGCCCGAAGAGGAGCCAGCGGCCACGGGGCCGGCGTTGGCCGAAGACGAGCGAGAGCAGGAGCAGGACGGCGATCATCGGGTTCTCGGCCTTCGACACGAGCGCGCCGGCGCCCCCGCCCTTGCCGAGGGCGGCCGCGATCGAGTCCTGGAGCAACAAGAAGATCCAGAATCCGATGACCACCCAGAACGGCCGGTGGATATAGAGGAGTGTGACCGCGACGATGCCAACCAGGCCGACGGCGATCGCCGCGCCGCCGATCCCGCCGCTCACGCCCGCAACGAGGCCGACCAGGGCCGCCAGCACAGCCCCCCCGACGACCACCCGGCGCAGGTCGCGAGGGGTGAGCCCCTGCGCCGCTTCGCCGATGATCGGCACGGTCATGTGAATGATCGGGGCGTTGATCGGGGCGTTGATCGGGGCGTCGGCGGCATATCCGGAGAAACGGTAGCAGCCGTCACTCGACCACGGAAAGAGACCATGGGTCGACTAAGAGTGGGCCCTTCCCGGTGAGGCGTCGGCTGCGGACGGCGCTCGGACCGGAGACGAACACCCCGGGGGCGGCCGAGAGCTCCTGGACGTGGTAGCCGCCGGCGACGAGGTCGCCGAGTTGGACCTGCGCCGGCGCCGCGCCGAGGTTCGCGACGAGGAGTCGCCGCGTCGATCCCGCGGTGAACACGATCCCGACGAGGTCGCTATCGCGGCCGAAGCCGAGCGCCTGCGCGCTCGAGGCGTCCCGACTGGCCGCGAACACCAGGGCCATCGCGTCCCCGGCCGCGGTCAGGGCGTAGGGCTCCCCGGTCCGCTGCGACGCCGCGAAACCCTTCTTGGGCTTGGCGGTCGTCGGCGTGGAGCCCGAGGGAGTCGAGGCCGTGTCGCCCCCGCCGAAGATCGCCGCGAGGGCCGCATTCCCCACGATCGCGTGCATGACCGCCATGCCGACTTTGGGCTGGGACGCGAGCGCGATCGACGTCTGGGCCACGACCAGGCCGTGCAACCAGCTGCCCGGGACGAGTGAGTTGCGGTCCAGGAGGTTGTACTCGCTGACCCAGCAGGTCTTTCCGGCCGGAACGCCGGCGAGATCGACGTCGTCGAACCGGCGCAGGCGGTCGCGCGTGTTCGAGATGACCTTGGCTGCTTCCTGCTCGTCGATCGACTGGGTCGACCCCGCGCCCGACGGGAAGTAGAGGTGCAGGGTGACTGCGTCGTAGTCGGCGGATTTCGTCGCGATCGCCGCATTCCATGCGTTCTTGCGCGGTGTCGGTTGGCCTTGTTGCGCCAGCGCGCCGACCACGGAGATCTGCACGCCGGGGAACGCGGCCTTGATCGCCGCCGACCATTGCGCGGCCGTCTGCGCGTACGACGTCGGCGACGGGTACCGATCAACCACCGCGTGTGCGCTCTGGTAGAGCTCGTTGCCCAGCTCGACCCGTTGCACGGGCATCCCCATGCTCTGCGCCGCGTGCAGCATGGCGAGTTGGTCGGAGAGTGTCGACGACACGACGTTGAGGTCGAAGATCGGTGTCGCGCCGGCCGCGTCGAGCATCGCCTTCCATCGATCGAGCGTCATGCCCGCCGGCGGCAGCGTGGCGAGGTCCTTCGGGAGCGCCACCGTCGTGAGCAACGAACCCGTGCGCCAATCCCAGTAGTTCGCCGTCGTCCCCCCGAAGACGCGGATGCTCTCGGGCCGCAGCGCCCGCAGCGACGCGACGAAGCGGGGATCGGTCGGGTTCGTCCCCCTGATGAAGTTCGCACCGTTCAGACCGAAGAAGTCGGGGGGAAGCGGCCGCGCGGTACCGGTCGGACTCGCGTCCGCTTGGACCGTTTTGTGAGACGGGGGTGTTGACGCAGAGTGGTGGTTCGTACTCTGCGAGCAACTTGAGACGAGTGCCACCAATGCCCCCACGGCGGCCGTGCGCACGAGGGTGCGTCGCAACATGGACTGCAAGCCTACTTTCCTTGCCTTACGGGTTTTCCTCGGAAACAGTGCCCTTTTCGCGCGACGAGTGACATGGCGACCGGTGATCGTGGGCGGCGCCGCGATCGTCGCACCGCCCTCACAACCCGTCCACAACTTCGGACGAGCGGGGTGAAATCGACCGATGGTGACTTGCCACGCAGCGCGGTCATCGACGATACTGGCCGCCTCGGCTCTCGGTTCCGTTCTCGCAGAGCAAGACAGTGGGGTTCCTGCATTCATGTTGAGATTCGGCCTGTCGCGTGTGACGTCGCGTTTCCCGTCGCGTCCCGAGTCGCGTCTCGCGAGGCGGGCCGCGGCTGCAATCGTCGTCCCCCTCGTCTTCGGCGTGCTGTCCCCGCTGAGCTCGGTGGTGGTCCGACCGCGGGCGGCCGGTGCCGACCCCACGCCGTTCATCACGCAGGTGAACTTCCAGAACCAATTCGCTCCGCTCCCGGGCGGTTACGTCGCCGACTACGGACTCGGGTACACCGCGGGCGCCGGGTTCGGCTGGGTGCAGCCGGGCACGTTGACGCCGGTGTCGATGGTGGGCAACGGCAAGGACCGCAACCGGACGCAGGACCCGCGCCTCGACACGGTGATGGTGATCAAGGGAACGCCTCCGCCGCAGTGGGTGATGGCGGTACCGAACGGCACCTACGACGTGACCGTGAGCGTCGGGGACTACCTCTTGCAGGGCACCAGCAAGGTGGTTGTCAACGGGACGACTGCGATCGCGGCCTTCAAGCCGACGCAGCAGCAGATGTTCCAGCGGGCGACCGTCCAGGTCGTCGTCACCGCGGGTTTCATCGTTCTCGATGCCGCGCCGAAACCCGGAACGTCCGCGAACTCGCGGTGGAACTACGTCGACATCGCGCAAGAGCTCGGGACGGGTCCGCACCACTTCACCTCGCAGGTGCCGGTCGACGGCGCGGGTTCGCCCGGCGGCCCGCCCCCGATTGCCGTGACGTCGTCGATCACGCTGACGACGAGCGATTCCGTGGATTCGACGACGATCTCGAGTGACACGATCCAGGTGCTCGACCCCCACGGCAACCCGGTCATCGGGTTCTTCAACACGGATGCGGCCGGCGGGGTCATCAACTTCACGCCCTCGAGTCGCCTGGCCGCGTTCACCGTGTATTCGATTCAGACGACCGACGGCTTGCGGGGTTTGGACGGCGTGCCGTTCGCGGAGCTCACGTCGGAGTTCGAGACCAACGACAGTGGAGTCTCGGCGTCGCCGACGAGCTTCAACCGCGCGACCTTCGACACGATGCAGGGCCCGACGGTGTTGCAGGAGGGCCCCGACGGCCGCCTGTACGTGGCGAACGCGATCGGTGAGATCCGCCGCTACGACCTCGACCCGACGACCGGGCTGCCCTCCGCGGCTCCGCTCGTCATCGATACCTACCTGTTCCAGTCGACGATCCTCGGTCTCGCGTTCTCGGGCAACCCGTCGTCGCCCGACGTGTGGGTGTCGCGCGGCGTGCTCGGCGACGAGCAGCCGAACTTCACGGGAATCATCTCGGAGTTGACCGGCGCGAACCTCGACACCGCGCGTGACGTGATCACGGGTTTGCCGCGGTCGTTCCACGATCATCAGAACAACGCGATCCATTTCGGTCCCGACGGGCGGCTCTACATCGCGCAGGGCGCGATGACCGGGTACGGCGCGCCGGACCCGTACTGGGGGAACCGCGTGGAGACGCAGCTGTCGGCGGCGATCCTGGTCGCCGACGTGCTCAACAATCCTGCGTTCCAGAGCACCGTCAACGTCGACACGAGTCAGGGCTACGACCCCTTCGCGGTCGGCGCGCCGCTCACGACGTACGCGGTCGGCCTCCGCAACCCGTACGACTTCATCTTCGCGTCGAACGGCCATCTCTACGCCCCGGTCAACGAATCGGCCGGAGGGAACACGCCGGCGGGCCCGGGCAACAACCCGCCCGCGTTGAACAACCTGCCGGCCGGTGACGACATGTTCGACGACGTGGTCGCGGGCGGCTATTACGGCCATCCCAACCCGACGCTCGGCCATTACACGCTCATGGGCGCCAACCCCACCGGGGTGCTCGCACCGTGGGTGTTCCCGGAGTATCCGGTTGGCACGCAGCCCGATCCGGCGTTCACGCCGCCGATCTACGACCTGGGCGCGCATCGCAGCGCGGACGGGATCGCGGAGTACACCTCGAACCAGTTCAACGGGAAGCTCAAAGGGCAGCTGTTGATGGCCGAGTTCTCCGAGGGCAAGGACATCATCGCGGTGTCACTGAACAGCGCCGGGAACCAGGTCACGAACGTGACCCAGATCGCGAGTGGCTTCGACAACCCGCTCGCGGTCGCGACTGATCTTTCGGGCCGCATCTACGTCGCCGAGTACGGCACGCAGCCCTTGGGCACGGGCGGTCAGATCTCGGTGTTGCAACCGACGCCGGGTGTCGTGACCGCGCCGTACGCGCGGGTCAACTTCCAGTCCGAGTCGGCGGCCGTGCCGACCGGCTACGACCGCGACTTCGGTGAGGCGTTCACCACCGACACGAACTACGGCTGGATCGACCAGAACGACACCAACCCGTTGTCACTGGTCGGCAACGGCGTGCTTCGCACCGGCTTGTTCGACCAGCGCCTCGACACGTACATGGCGATGCAGTACAGCGGCATCCCGGCCGGCGGGGTGAGCACGCCCGGCCGATGGGAGATCGCCTTGCCCAACGGGACCTACAACGTGACCGCTTCGGTCGGCGACGCGTCACGGACGGACAGCGTCGACCAGTTGTCCGCCAACGGCATGGTGCTCGTCAACCAATTCCATCCGACGGGTACGCAGAAGTTCGCAACCGGCACCGCGCAGATCACGGTCACGAACGGGACGGGATCGGATCCCGACGGGACGATCATCCTCGATGCCGCCGGCGGCACGAACACGAAGATCGACTACGTCAACATCGACCAGGTCACGTTCGTCCAGCCCGACAACACGCCGCCGACGATCCAGCTGACGCCGTCGGGAACGCTCAACACCGATGGAACGTCGTACGTCGGGTCGGTGACCGTCGCGGTCGACGCGGAGGACGACGGCGGTGTCTCGTCGGTCTCCTACCAGGTCGACAACGGCTCATTCCAGACGCCGTACACCGCGCCCATCACCATCACGGGCGACGGCACCCACACCCTCACCGTCAACGCGATCGACACCTCCGGCAACATCCGCACCGTGACCGGGACGTACGTCATCGACTCCGTCGTGCCGTATGCGGTGCTCCATACGCCCGACGACGATCTCGGGACCGGACCGCGCCTGCTGTTCAGCACCTCGGCGAACGATCTGACGCGTCCTTCGCGACCGGTGTTCATCACCAACCCGTCGCCCAAGGACCTGACGGTGACCAACCTCGGGATCAGCGGCACCAACGCGGTCGACTTCGTCGTCACCAACGCGCCCGCGCTGCCGTTCACCATCCCCGCCGGCGGGCAACAGGAAGTCGACGTCGCGTTCCAACCGACGGACACCACCGTTCAGCAGTACGCGAGCTTCGATGTCACCACCAACGACCCCGTCCAACCCGTGTTCTCCGCCATCCTGGCGGGAGCCGACGCGGTCGGGTTCGAGGGTGGCAACGAGCCCAATCTCAACGACATCACGCATCTCGCCGGGTACACCGACGCGATCGGCAGCAACCCCGGACAGACCAGTCTCCCCGGCGCCGACGAGATCATCTCGCCGTACTGGGTCGCGGCGAATCCGGCGAATCCGGTTTCGCTGCATGTGCTGGCCCACTACAGCACCCGGGCCGCGACGTGCAACGTCCCGACCGGGTGGGACAAGCCGGCCGATCCCAAGACGGTCACCTCCCTGTTCTGCTTCCCGGGCGGGACCGACCCGTACGGCGGGCAGGACCAGATGATCGACCCCGGCGTCACCGGGACCACGTCGTTCTCACCCGGTACCGCGGCCTTCGGACTGTCGGGCCAAAAGGCGTACTCCGACGACGCGTACAACACCGCTACGCACTACCACGACTGGCGGTTCTTCCCGGCCAAGGATCCCAACGGCGTCGCCATCCCACACACCTGGCTCGCCGCGCTCGACCTCGGCACCGTCGCGCAGGGCAAGAACTACGACTACCAAGACGAAGTTCTCGTGATGTCGAACGCCGACCCGCAGATTCCGTTGTCGCCGGCATCGCCGCAGCCCGGTGCGTCGAGCCTCAACATCAACTTCGCCAACACGTACCCGGGAACGGTCGCGGACGGCAGCGGCAACGGCACCGGCTTCAACATGGTCATGCCGAACACCGCGGGCGACCAATACGACCCGTCGCTGTTGAATCTCGACAACGCCAACGGGGTGCTCGACGTCACCACCACCAGCGGCACGATGACGGCGAAGGCGAACAACCAACTCAACGCCTTGGGCTCGACCTTCGACGCGTCGCGCCACAAGTTCACGGCCACCGCCCGGCTCGCCGGGCCCTTCAACGACATCAACCTCGGTCACGACCATCAAGCCCTCTGGTTCGGAGCCGACCAGAACGACTTCCTGAAGGTCGAGGTGGAGAACAATGCCGGCCAACCCGGCATTGTCGTGTTCTTCGAACAGACCTACGTCAAGGCCGGAGTGACCAAGCTCCCGAACAAGATCCTCGCGGGACCGATCAGCCCGGCCGGGCTTGCCAACGCGGGGTTCGTCGACATGTTCATGACGTGCGATCCCGCCACCGGGAGCTGCACGTTCGCTTACCGGATCGACTCCAACAATCCCGCCGACATCATCCCGATCGGCACGTCCGCCATCCCGAAGTTCCCGATGCTCTGGTTCAGCCGCAACGCATACGCGGGCGTCCTGGCCGCCAACCAGGCCGATAGCGTTCCGTTCACCGCCAAGTTCGAGAGCTTCGGGATCACCACCGCGAGCTAGCGGTCTGATCCCCGGCGCATTCCGTCGTCGGACCAAAGGAGTCTGGGCATGATCCGCTGGGATCGACTGGACGAGGATCGAGAGAATCTGGCGACGGCGTTCGCCAACGCGGAGCCGTTCCGCATGGTGATCATCGACGACTTCGTCGAGCCTTCCCGACTCCAGGATCTCATCGCCGAGTTTCCCGATCCCGGCGACGCGCGCATCAACAAGAGCCGTGACGCCGTGTTCGCCCGCAACAAGTTCGAAAAGAGCGGTTTCCAGGACCTCGGTCCGGCGTGCAAGGAGCTCTACGACGACTTCTGCTCCCCGAAGTTCGCAGCATTGCTGCAGGCGGTCAGCGGCGACGAGGAGATGTTCGTCGACCAGGCCTTCCACGGGGGCGGTCTGCACCAGGGCGGCGCGGACAGCTTCTTGGACATGCACGTCGACTTCAATCTGCATCCGCTTCATCACGACTGGCGCCGCAACCTGAACATCCTCCTGTACCTCAACGAGGGATGGGAACCCGCGTGGCGCGGCCAGCTCAAGCTCCGCAACCGCGTGACGGATGCCTCCACCGAGGTGGAGCCGAGGCTGAATCGGTGCGTGATCATGGAGACGCGCGACTTCACGATGCACGGCTACGACCCGATCAACTTCCCGCCCGGCCGTTACCGCCGCTCCATCGCGTGTTATGCGTACACACCGGCGGTCGAGGGCGGCGAGTATCGCGCGACCGTGTGGTACCCCGACTCGGGAAGTGCGGCGAAGCGGATGCTCGGCCGGTACTGGCCGAAGATCGTCCGGGTGAAGAACCGTCTCTTCGGTTCCGCCACGGCCAAGAACCGCTGAGCGATCAGCCGCGGACGAGAATTTCGCCGTCTTTGGCGGCGATGCTCGGCAGTACGGATCCGACTTCGGTTCCGTCGTTGACCGTCCGGTCCTGGACGCCGTTGATGTGGTGGTAGGGGCCGCCCGGGAGCGGGATGTTCGTCTGGGTCGTGAACGAGTCGTTCAGTACCACGATGCCACCGGTGAACTGGCGGGTCAGGATGCTCGTGCCCCGGTGAAGTTTGACGCCGTCGAGCCAGTAACTGCCGATCTGCCCGCCGAAGGAGAACTTGAGGGCCGCATTCTTGAGGGCGATGCTGTTGGCATTGATTTGCAGGACGTAGTGCCGCCAGGTGTTGGTGAGCAGGATCACCTGGGGTGCGCCGACGGCGCCGTCGAGCCCGACGCCGAGGTTGACCGCTTGCGGTCCGGTCGTGTTGTTGACGCCCTTGGCCCAGAAGCTGACGGTGTAATCGCCGGGTGTGATGACGCTGCTCACTCCCTCGAACACTCGGCTGTCGATCATCGTCGGGTCGGCGGGTTGGGCGGTGACGTCGACGCGCAGTGAGGCGTTCCCGGTGCCGGGCGCGGCGGTGGTCGTGTCCTGGCTGACCGCGATGGCTCCGGGGATGATGCTGGTCGGGGTGACCGCGGTGAGGTCGGTTTCGAAGCTGGGGTTGGTGACGAGGTTGACCGCGGAGTCGTAGCGGGTGATGCGGGTCGGGCTACCGAGGGGTTGGCCGAGGTAGCCGGGCGTCAAGCCGGTCGTGCCCTGGTCGATGGTTGCTTCCTCGTCCCAGCGTTGGGCGTAGCCGAAGCTCGCCTCGTTGTTGTAGGCGTTGGCGCCGCCCCACATGAGCGCGGCGGCCATTCCGTAGCGGTACTCACCGTTGCGGCAGGTCCCGCCGTGCGCGGGCGTGACGCAGCCGTCGGGGTTGAGGCCACTCGTTTGCGGATACAGAGGGGTGACGTCTTTGGTGAACGCGTAGCTGAGGTGCGGTCCGGGGGCGGTGTCTGCTGTCTGCCACACGCCGAGGGTCGCGAGCGCGGCGGACGAGTAGGTGTAGTTGTCCCACGACGGGAAGCTCTCGAACTCGACGCCGTCCGCGCTGTCGATCGAACGCAGTCCCGACTGGCCGTCGGCGAGCACCATCTTGGGTGGGCGCGACGCGTCGGTGTCGTAGACCGTCAGTCCTTGTTTGACGGCGTGAACGAAAGCGTCGTACCCCACTCCGTACGAGTTCACCTGTTGGGGAGTTTCGACGTTCTCGTTGCAGTAGTCGATGGCCCCGTCACCGTTGCAGTCGAGGTTCTCGAGTGTCCCATTGCTGTTGTGCACCGAGGGAGACCAGCTCGCGGCGTCGAACTCGACCCCGTCGAGAGTCGGCGCGCCCGGCACCGACGGCGCGAAGTCGTCGACGATGTTGGTCACCATCCACTGATTGGCCCGCGCACCGTTCGCCGGGTTCACCGGGGCCACGTCCGAGAAGTTGACATCCGGGTCGGGATAACCCGGTCCGGTCGCCGCCGCCGCGATCAACGGCGCCGACGAGTACGCACGCGCGCCGGTTCCGAAGAAGTCCCGCGTGACGGTCAGCCGCGATCCGCTGATCGCGGTGATGCTGACCCACTCGCTGTTCGCGTACGCGTCGCCCCCGGCCGGCGACCACATCACGGCGGTGTCACCGACCATGAACGCGCTCGGTTTGGCGACCGAGATCGTCGTCTGCGCCGCGGTCACCGCACCGTTCGCTTTGGTGCGGTTCATCAGCAGGTAGTAGCCGGCCCACGTTCCGCCCGGCCACTGGAGCGGGGACTCCGCAGTCGGGCTCTCGTACATGATCACCATCTTGGACGGGTTCAGGCGCTTGAACTGCTCCGCCTTCGACCGCCCGCATCCGCCTCGGAATCCATCCACGAAGTCGATCTCGTAGCGGTTGAGACCCGCAGCCGCGACTTGTCGCTTGAACACCGAATCCGGCTGGTTGCACTTGATCGCGCGGTCCTCGCTCAGGATCTTGTAGCTCATCGTCCGCGGATACGGCAGCTTCCACGTCGCGAGCGCGGCCGCGTCCGCAGGGTTCGTCGCGATCGGAAGGAGTGCACCGGCGAGGGCGCACAGCATCGCCACGATGCCCGCCTTGGGTCGGGTGATCCGTTGCAGCGTTCTTCCCCCTGGCTTTTCCGCCCCATCCAGGATCGGCCGG
>Ga0265327_10005500_pt1 | contig 10544 bp, 9 predicted proteins | sample 41621metaG_FD_202089 | JGI IMG/M metagenome (GOLD analysis project Ga0265327, IMG submission 202089) | Rhizosphere microbial communities from Carex aquatilis grown in University of Washington, Seatle, WA, United States - 4-16-21 metaG | ecosystem: Host-associated > Plants > Roots > Rhizosphere >... | reverse complement strand
TGTTCTGCGTCATATCGACCCCCACCTGATACGGCGGAATATCATAGTAATCGCTAATACCGCCGCTGCTGCCGACAAAGTCTCCAAAACCATCGTCACCCCAGTTCCAAACCACTTCTGAGGTCCAGGCACCAGTGCCGGATGTGCTCAACGTTGTGCCGCCTACCTGTGTGATGCTGGGGCTTTCCGACGGAAAATCAATTGGCGGAAGCAGCGCATCGGAGTCGCCAGTGGCATTAAAGAAAGACTGTCCCTGCGACGCCATTTGTTGAAACGTGATTTCAATCGCGTCATCAGGATCGCCGCCACCCCACGAGCAACTGAGTTGGCGCGATAGATTGTCGTCAGCCATCTGGCCGATCAGGTCCATCCACGGGCTCGGATTCGGCGCTTCGTAAACATAAATTCGCTTCAATCCCGGCGCCATCGACATGCACATTTCGATGTCCAGACAAACTTCGGCATTGCCATCACTCGGCGAGGAGACACCGCCGTCGATCTTAACAATCGTCAGCGGAATATTCGCCAGACCCGCCAACGAACGATACTTCGCAATGTCCGCGGCGTAGAAGCCGTCGAATTGCAACAACCCGATCGTCTCGCCATGCCCGTTCAACGTCGTGCCGGGGACGTATGCCTTACGAAAATCGCTGCCGATGTAGCCGCCGAGCGGACTGGTGCCGCCTTTTGGAGTCGCATTCGACGTCTTGCGACTCTTGGTGTGCGGTTTCCAATAGCTGCTCAAACCTTCAATCGACGAAATTGCCACAGCTGCATCAATCGTCGGCTCACGGTCAGCGGAGAAGAAAGTGCGCGCTTCCTTAGGGTGCTGGTAAACATTCATCGAAACGTTGAACGCCTTTTCGACGGTGTCGACCGAACCTTCAACACTGACCAACAAATGGTTCTTGTAGGTCTTTGAAACCTTCAACCCCTTCGACGCCGCCCAATCCTGCACCGCCGCATAATCCTGTTCCGTCGCACCAAAGCGTGCGCCGAATTCTTCGGGCGTGATAAAGTGCCGATAGTTCGGGCTGGCCGGATCGTAAAGCGAATTAACAAAAGCGGTGATCCCCTGGCGATCCTTCGGCGGTAGGGAGATGGCGAGACGAACAACTTCATTCGCCGCCATGTGATCGACCGCTTTCGCATGCGCGACCGCTGCCGGGATGTGCGTGTTCGGTTTTGCGTTTGCGAAAAATGGGCAAACCAGCGAAAGCGCCGCGCAGGCAGCAATGACACGTGACGACAAATAATTGTGGGACTTCATATACTAAAGAGCGTGTCGGAGACAGACGGCTGAGACGCGGGTAGCAGCAGGTCGAGCGTTGGTTTGAATAGCGGTCTCCGGTTAATTGTTTGGACCCTTCCCGGCCAGCCTTCAGCGCGGCTTGGAGAAAGAGACGTTGCCCTAGCTGATAACGGAAATCAGCCCGTAACGTCAAGGAATTCCGCGATTTGCAAACGCCGGATTTGCGTCAACTGAACAGGTTAACTGCCAGCACCGCCGGCCTCTCGCGCTGTAACTTAAACAGTGTTCGTTTTAAGAACGGCCGCCGGTTAACAGCTTCCTGCGAATGTTCGAGGAGGTTCAACGTTTGCAAGGGGTCCGAGCTTTGAATTTCGTGTTTAGAAATTAGTGGATTTATCACTCACAAACACAACGCTATCCCTCGCGCCCACTGGAATATGTAAGTTCACCCGTCTCGTGTATTGAGGCAAAAGACGGCCGCTTGCATCTTCGAATTCCACCTTCACCTCGTGATCCCCGGGCGGCAGCTTGAACGCCGTAAAACTCAAAAACTGCGGCAGATTATCCCAATACCGCGTGTCCGCTTGCGGCGTCGTCAAAGCCGAAATCCCTTTGCTCAATGCGCCGGCCAGGGCCAATCCGATCCCCGCGTTGCGCGCGTCGCCGCTTCCCTCGGTCGCGAGCACCAGGCCGCTAATCAATCCAACATTTCCGGCGACGTCCGTGCTCGTCTTGAACACCGCCTTGTTTGCCAGAATATGGTCCATCACCCGACCCCCGCGCGTGCGAGCCTGAAACGTCAAATCGTCATAAGGCGGCGTCGGAAATTCATCCCGATCCACTTTCACGACTGCGCTGCGCACGAGCGAATGCCCGTCGCGAAATCGCAGTTCTTCCCCGTACTCACCCGCTGCATATTTTTCCGGCCCGTTCCCAAATTCCACGAACATCAGCACGTTCGCCTGCGCATCATAGGCCGGCAGCTTCAGGCCTTTTGCCAAATCGCATGCCCGTTTATACGCGTCCGAGCCGTCCTGTCTTAATTTCAGCGACGCCAACCCATCGAGATAATCCAACAATACATAATCACTTTTGAACGTGTGTTCCTCCGCGTCGCTGTCCTCCAATTGCGCGCTTCGAAAACACGCCCGCGCGTTATCTGGCTCGCCGTCCATCCAATAAAGAATTCCTCGATAATAATAGGCCATCACCCGTTCATACGGTTCGCCGAGGAAAGTTTTTTTCGATTCCTTGTGAAAATATCCGCGCGCCTGTTTCGCACTTTTGTCATTTGCGCGAATCCCGCTGATCGTCGTGATCGCCTCATCCAGCGTCCGTTTCGCCTCCGCAAACCGGCCCGCCCGCAAATGCGACACTCCATCGCGATATTCCCAAAGCACCAAATCCTTCGTCGGCACCGCGTTCGCTGTCCCGCTCGATGCCGGCTCAGTCGTGGCGCATCCAACCAGCAAGGCAGAAGCGCAAACGACAACTGAGAGCAGGAATAATTTCATGGGACTCGGGCTCGTTGTTTAAACGATCCGTGTTTCATCTGTGTTCGATCCGTGGCTAAAACCTCGCTTACCGATACGCTGCATCGGTCTGCCCTTGCTTCTTGATGCGATGCGATCCATTCCAAATAACCTCGCTCGTATTCGGATCGATCAGCTCGAACGAATACAACACATAATCGCTCGTGCCCGCGCTCGTTTTCGTTGTTTGGCCGACGAGCTTTCCAGTGAGCATAAAATCCGCGCCTTTGAACTGCTGAATATTCGGATCCGTTGTGCTGGTCACCTGGCCGGTGCGTTTCAAGTCGCGTTCTTTCTCGAGTTCGGTGATGCGATCCCGCGCCAAAAATCGAACTTTCCCCGCCGCGCGCTCGTTCAGCAGCGCCATGATTTCATCCAGGAAAATGTCTTTGTTAAACGGAAACCGCGTATCGTTCTTGACCGGCAACAACACGATGCGCGGCGCTTTTTGGGCATTGGCAATTTCCGGCACAGCCAGAAGGCCGCGCGCCATCTTGTCTGTGACCGCTATGATGTCCTGCGACTCAATCCCGGTCCCTTGCACGAAACCTTTATCATCCGGCCGCATCTCAACTGCGCCGATGCCATTTGGCCGGTCGACACCGCTTGACGCACAGCCAGCGATCACCACCGCCGTTAACCCGAGAGAAAGTGACGAAATTAATTTAGAACGGGCACACATAATATTGAGAACGTGGACGCGTGTTTTTTCGCGCCTGTTCAATATTGTTGTCGCGGGCGGCCCTAAGTCAATGCGGTCGATTTGTCTAAGAGGCGCGATTTATCTGTGTTCATCCGTGCGCATCTGTGGTTAAACAACACCTCGTCTATGCGAAATAAAATCCTGCTCGTCCTGTCGGTTCTATTCGTCCTCTCTGGCGCCCACACATTCGCCGCGATTGAGAACAAGCCGGACGATCCATATTTCGAAAAGTTCAATCCGACAAAAGGACCGAAGCCGAGCCATCTCTTGCTCAAGAAAGATGACCGCCTCGCCATTTGCGGTGATTCGATTACCGAACAGAAAAAGTATTGCCGCATCATGGAAACCTATCTCACGGTGTGCGTGCCCGAGTTGAACATCGCCACTCGCCAATACGGCTGGAGCGGTGAGCAAGCCGTCGGATTTCTCAAACGTCTCACCAACGACGTCCTGCGCTTCCACCCCAATGTCGTCACCACCTGCTACGGCATGAACGATCACCATTACCAACCTTACACCGACGAAATCGGCAATACCTACCGCACGAACCAGGAAGGCATCGTCGCCGGTTGCAAAGGCGCCAAAGTCCGCACCATCATCGTTGGTTCCTCCGGTTGCATGGGACAAAAAACCGCCTGGGGCTTCGTCAAAGGCACTTCGGAAGAGCGCAATCTCAACCTCTGCACCTTGCGCAACATCGACGTCGACATCGCCAATCGCGATCACGTCGGTTTCGCTGACGTCTTTTGGCCGATGTTCACCGGCGACTATTTCGCGCGCGAAAAATTCGGTGAAACCTACGCGCTCTGCGGCGGCGATTCCGTCCATCCCGATTGGGCAGGGCACACTGTGATGGCTTACGCATTCTTGAAAGCGCTCGGCGTCCAGGGCGACATCGGCACGATCACCGTCGATTTGAAGAACAACAAAGCCAAGGCGACAAAAGGTCATGAAGTCGTTTCGAGCGACGACGGCAAAGTCACCATCAGAAGTTCGCGTTATCCCTTCTGTGCCGCTGGCGCAACGAATGTTCACACCACCATCCGTTCCGGCATGACCATCGTTCCATTTAATCAGGACCTGAACCGTTTCATCCTCATCGGCAAAAATGCAAAAGCCAAAAGCTACAAAGTCACCTGGGGCGAAGAATCCCACACCTACACCGCCGACCAACTAAAGAAAGGCGTCAACCTCGCCGACGATTTTCAAGTGAACCCTTTCTCGGCTCCATTCAAAGCCGTCGACGACGCTGTTGCTAAGAAGCAGGAGTTTGAAACCAAACAGATCAAACAAGAGTTCCACGGCAAGGACGGCACAGAGGACATGGAAGGGACCGTCAAAAAGACCGAAGCCGAACGCGCTCCTTTAGTCGCCGCCATCCACGACGCCTTCAAACCCGTGACCCATACCATCACGATCACGGCGGAATAAGCGAACCCTGAAAGGGTTCAATCATTCAGCCCAGCGGTTGAGTAGGGCAACAGGGCTCTACCCTGGGTGAATATCGGAAAACGGTGTTCAACCCTGAAAGGGTTGAAGCAACGTGAAGCGCACATATGCGCCGCGTTTGCCGCACTCCTCTTGGGCGCCCACACTCACACTTTCACAAACTCCTTCCCCAACCTCGCCATCTCCTTCACCCGTTCCCACTTCGCCTGCTCATCTGCTTTGCTTTTCTCCAACTCCTTCGCCACCGCTTCCTGCTCCACCTGTTCCGGACTCTTCGCAGTCAGTCTCGCCCTAAAATCATCCACCTCGGACATCGGAATATACCGTTGGAACACCGGCTCAAAATCCTCCATCGAATACCCTTTCGCCACCGCTTCGCCGATCCGCGTCGTGCTGGGCCGCACACCGTAAGGTCGCAACACCCGCGCCAGCCAAACCTCCGTTACCCCTTGCAGTGCATCCTTCGTTTTCGTGCGCGTCATCTCATTCCACGGCCGGTTCGAAAAATAATTCAACTGCTGCGCCAACGTCCGGCTAAAAAGCCGCTCCGCCTTGCCGACCGAAAAACAATAAAGAATATCCATCAACAACGATCCGATCGGATTATTCTCCTGCGCAATCCCCGTCAAACAAACCGCCGCCTCCCGCGCCAAAACCGCCCAACCTTTCACATTTTCGATATTCGATTTTCTACTGTCGTCCGCGTTCGCTTCGTTTTGCAGTTCCCCCCGTTCAACGTTGGATGTTGGAAGTTGGACGTTGGATGTTCGCGTTTGTTCTTGGTGGTTAACCCTCTTGTCAGCCAAATCCGCCAACACCAGCAGCGGCTCCCAAATATCCGCCGCCCGATCATTCAACTCCTCTGGCACCTGCGGCCTCGCCATCGCTATCACCTCCCGATGATCCGCCACAAACCGCGCACATTTTCGACGCAAAACCTCCGCCTCCAACAACCGCAACCGCTCGCACGATTCCCCCACCGACTTCCGTTGCATCCGAATCACAATACACCGATCCGCCAACGTATCCGGCAACCGCCCAATCGCCGCCATCACCTTAGGACACCAACAAGAAAAACTCGCCAACCTCGACCCGCCCTCAGGCTTTGTAATCTGTAATTTGTGATTTGTAATAATAGAAGCCAACGCATTCCCTCCTTCGTTCCCTTCGTTTCCTTCTGTGAGCAATTCTTCCTCTCTGTTCCCTCCTGTTGAACTTTCATTCGCCACCCTCACCACAAACGCCGTCGACCGCGCATACCCCGAATTCAAAATCCCCCGCAACTCCTCATTCCCCTGCAAAAAAGTATCCGCCTCATCGATCAACAAAGTCGGCCTTAACTCCTCAATCACCCGAAAAAAAGCCGGCGAAGAAATATTCGCCGCCACCACCGGCCTGCACACCAACTCCGACAAAACCGCCAGCAAAGTCGTCTTCCCGCACCGTTTCTCCGGCGACTCGATCCCGATATAAGTAGCGACATCCCGCAATTCGAATGCGTAAGTATGCACTACCCAAAGCGCGAGCGTCTGCGCCGCGTGCCTCGGCAAAACCACAAACCGCGTCAACACATCCGCGAGCTCATCCAGCAACTCCCTGCCATCGACGACTTCATGCCAGGGCTCCACCTCCCGAATCCCCAGCGCATTCACCCGTCCGCGACATCCGTTTGAAATTTGAAATCTGAAATTTGAAACATTTTTTCCATTCATGCCCGCAATCCTACCAACCCCACCTGGACAAAGGCTGTCCAAGTGAAAACTTAATTTTTTAGCAAAACTGCTGCGCCTGCTCGCCACAACAATTGACAATTGTATCAAAATTGATACACTGTCCTTGAATTGAAAAGCGAACGTCCACTAGCTGTGGTATTCTTTCAAACCGCCGTCGGCAATGAGCCGGTTCGCGAATGGCTTAAAGGCCTGCCGAAAGAAGAGAGACAAAGCGTCGGCGAGGACATTCTAACCGTTCAATACGCATGGCCAACCGGCAAGCCGTTGGTGGATTCGCTCGGCGACGGCCTTTGGGAGGTCCGCTCCAGGCTGAAGAACCGCATCGCGCGAACACTTTTCATCATCGCCGATGAGGAAATCGTCCTCCTGCACGGTTTTATCAAGAAAGATCAAAAGACGCCCAAAGTGGATTTGGATTTGGCACGAAAACGGAAGAAACAATATTTACAACACTATGAATAAACGACCACATCGCGGAGGTGACTTCCGGGATTTCCTTCAAGAAGACGGAATTCTCGAAGTAGTAGAAGCGCACGCCCTCAAACGCGCCATCTCGCTGCAACTGGCAACGCTCATCCAGAAAAAATCCCTCTCCAAATCCGACATGGCCGCCCGCATGAAAACCAGTCGCGCTGCCGTGGACCGCTTGCTGGACGCCTCCAACCATTCCGTGACATTGAACACCTTGGAAAAAGCCGCCCGCGCTTTGGGCCAAAAACTCAAAGTCGAACTCGTGCCTGCATAAGTGTTGTTCAAACAGTTTCCCGTGGCCGCCGAACCACTCACACCAAATGTTCGCTTTCGCCAAGCCCGCGAACGCGCAGCTTTGTCCCTCGAAGACGTTTCGGCTTTATGCGGCTTCCTCTCGAGTCAATCTGCGATTTGGGACATCGAAACACAGCAAGACGAGCTCGGCTCCCGCTATTCTCCCGACGAAGTCCGTAAATTCGCCAACCTATTTAAAATCCACCCCGCCGAATTCTTCACCGACAACATCCCAGCAACGCGAATCTCCGCTGAAGAACTGGTCACACTCATCCATCAAGAATGCACATCACGCGGCATTACCGTTGAAGAATTCGAAGACATCGTCGGTTGGCGCCTGACGAATTACTGATTATTGTAAACTGAACACCTGTGATTTGTAACGGTGAAAAGAGGGTCTGTAACGGGTAAAAAACCCAGAAATTATTTTTGCCTGTGGCTGCCCGGCCAATCCTTGACCGAGGACACTAAATCGGTAATACTGCGGGTATGACCGGAACGAAAATCATCAGCATAAAGCTGCCAATCAAACTCTTGCGGGCCATTCCCGACGCTCACAAAGGCCGCAGTCGTTTCATCATTTCCGCCGTCGAAGAAAAACTCTCCCGCCAGCACGAACCGGAGTTGAAGCCCACTACCGAACGCGGGCGGCGGCTCCACGCGATTCTGGAAAAAGGCGCAGCCGAGCGCGGCGAACCATTGGACGCTGACGGATTGGCCCAGGAACTCCGCGAGCGACGCGGAGGTCTTCGCTGAAGACTTACTTGGACAGTGGCGTTTTGCTCGCCGCCTGGAAACGCGGCACCTTCCACGATTCCGCTTTGGCTATCATGGCCGACGCCAACCGGCAGTTCCTGACCTCGGACGCCATAAAACTGGAACTCCTTCCGAAACCCTTTTTTGAAAAACACCACTCCGAGATCCAGTTCTACAACGAACATTTTGACACCGCCGCCGCCAGCGAGCCGTTCAGCGCGGCCTTGTGGGCAGAAGCATTTACCCTCGCAAAAAAACACGGCCTGGCCGCAACGGACTCCCTGCACATAGCCGCCGCCATCCGCCTCGGAGCAAAAGAATTCATCACCAGCGAATCCCCCGGCAAACCAATTTTTCGGGTCCAAGGAATCAAAGTCATTTCCCTTCAGACCCTAAGCTTCGACTGTTAAAGATTGTGATCTGTAAAGTGTGATTCGAGATCAATTTTTAATTTTTGGTGTTTCCTATTTCCCGATTGAACCAGCCCCCTTGGCCGTGAGCTGTCCAAATGAAAACTTTTCCCGCCCTGTGTAGGTTTGAGTGAGTCCGTGCAAGTCCATGTCAACAAACCTCTAAACCCCGTTAGGGGTGACATGAAGGTAGCCCGGCGTTTCAACGCCGGGACCAAAAACCGTCAAACGAAGTTTCTCGAGCGCGCGACGAAGGAGTTAACCCTCGTCGGAGAAGAACCAACTGTTGCGACGTGTGTCTTGTCGTTACCGACCAGCACGTATACGATGCAACTGTACGGAATGTTCCGGGATCCACTATACCGGCAAATTCGCCGACGTCTCCGCGAACTCAAGGATGGCGATTCCTTTGAGTCTTGCGCGAATTACCTGTTGCGATCCATTTATCCTTCTCTTGCACCGCGAGAAGGTGGCGCCGACGCCGGATTGGACGGCCTGATTGTCGACAAACATCAGAGCACAATCCAACTGATTTGTACGACGGAACAAAATGTTCTCGATAATCTGACTGGAAGCATCGAATCGAACCTTAAAGCTGGCGGCAAGAGCCATGCGTGTATCCTTGCGACTTCGAAACGGTTGACGAACCCCAAAAAGAGGACTCTCGAAGATCGAGCCAAGCAACTCGGTCGGCCGCTAATCCAAATTTACGACCAAGCGGGGATGGCACAGCTTCTTTATCGGGATGCTCATTGGTTGAAGGAATTGCTAGGCCTTACCGGTGACCCTCCCCCGCTCTCACTGTTCCCGATTACAACCCGTCCATTTATTGACGTGGCTCCTGTGGGTCGCGATCCTGACCTCACGAAGTTTGCGGCATTAGAACACGACATCATAATTGTCGGGCAACCAGGATCAGGCAAGACCCACCTTCTTTTCACCGCGGCTAAGAGATATCGAGGACGTTTTGTTGTTGATGAAGATTTGAAGTTGATCGCCGATGGCCTTCGAACTATTCAACCGCGCTTCTTGATAATTGATGATGCGCACTCTCGTTTGGAATTTCTCAAACGACTCAAATTATTAAGAGAGCAAATTAGAGCGAGTTTCCACATCGTTACGAGCTGTTGGCCGGGAAACGAAGATGAAGTGTGCTCGGCCCTTGGAATAGCACGAAACAAATGCCACGTGCTTGAGGGACTGCGCCAGAACCAAATTAAAGAGGTAATCGAATCCCAAAGGATTTTCGGCCCACCACATCTCGTAGCCGAAATCATACATCAGGCACAAGGCAAACCTGGTCTCGCTGTTACTCTGTGTCGCCTTTGTTGGGAGGCGGGTAGCGGGCACGACGTAATATTCGGCACTGCATTGGCTCGCGACGTAAAATTATCCTTTGAGCCATTGTTGGGGACCGCGGCGACGCATTTGCTTGCGTGTTTTTCCATTGGCGGAGAGTCGGGAATGACGTTAGAGGCGGTTGCAGGGTTGCTCGAAAAGAATACGTTCGAAGTGAAACGCGCAGTTGAACAGTTAGCAGCAGCAGGCGTACTGGACGTGTTGCAAGAGAATCGAATTGTAGTCCAACCGCTACGACTACGGCAGGCTTTGGTGCGAGATGTATTCTTGAAGCCGCCTGTAATAGATCTCGGGCCGTATTTAGAGCAAACTGCCGATTCTGCATCTGCCACTCGGGTTTTGATCGAGGCAAAGGCGCTCGGCGGCGTTCTGTCTGATGAATTAATTCGACACAGGCTGCAGCTGCTTGGCCCTACCGGGGAGACGACAGCATTTGAGGGTTATGCACACTTGGGACAACCCGAAGCGGAATGGGTTTTGGACAACTATCCCCAGAAGTTCAAAGCCGTTGCCCGAGTTACGTTGCACACAAGTCCCGTAAAAACCGTCGACTTGTTGCTCAATTCTGCAGTCGATACTTACAAC
>Ga0265327_10005498_pt1 | contig 10546 bp, 6 predicted proteins | sample 41621metaG_FD_202089 | JGI IMG/M metagenome (GOLD analysis project Ga0265327, IMG submission 202089) | Rhizosphere microbial communities from Carex aquatilis grown in University of Washington, Seatle, WA, United States - 4-16-21 metaG | ecosystem: Host-associated > Plants > Roots > Rhizosphere >... | reverse complement strand
TGCAGCGAACCAACCGCGTTCGCTGGTGCCGGAAAAGCACGCGGCGCCGTTGGGTTTCGGTTGCCGGCGATCACGGCTTGACAACCCGTGTCGGATTTGACGATCCGCCGGTCCGGCCGCGCTCGATGCGTTGTCAGACGATTCCACTGATAATGGAGCATGCGAGCGGCCGGTTTGAGCCGGCGATTCGGGATCGCTGCGCCGTCGCCACCGCCGCGCAAGCGGTTGCAGCTCGACGGCGGCAACAGCCAGGACGCCACCTTCGCCGTTCCGACAGGTTCATGCTTCCGACAGGTTCATGTTAACGTCACCGCGCTCTGCTGCGGTGCGAAGAGGAAGGCATGGAACGGCCTGTCGGCATTGGCCGCCGCGAAGCACTGACCGGTCTGCGGCAGACGCAGAGCACCTTTCCTTTCCTTCGACGCGGCTGGGATTTCACGGATCGCTGTGCTTCAGTCGTTAATGAAGAGTTGATGCAGGAACAAGCGAAGCGGGAAGCGGCATGGACGACGTCCGGAACGATATGAACGAGTGGGCCCTGCGGAAATTCGGCATTGGCCAGCCGGTGCCCCGCGCCGAGGATCCGACGCTGGTGCGTGGCGAGGGTCGCTACTCCGACGACGTCAACCTCGACGGGCAGGCGCATGCCGTCGTCGTGCGCAGCACCTACGCCCACGGCGTCATCCGCGGCATCGACGCCGACGCCGCGCGCGCGATGCCGGGAGTCCTTGCGATCTATACGGCCGCCGATCTCGACGCCGCCGGCTACGGCATGCTGAAGTGCAACGTGCCCTTCACGAACCGCGACGGCTCGCCGATGCGGAAACCGCCGCGCCCGGCCTTCGCGCGCGACCGTGTCCGCTTCGTCGGCGACCCGCTGGCGATCGTCGTCGCCGAGACCGTGGCGCAGGCGCGCGAGGCGGCCGAGGCGGTAATGCCCGACATCGAGCCGCTGCCGGCGGTCACGTCGGCCCGCGAGGCCGCCGCGCCGGGCGCGCCGCTTCTCTACGACGAGGCGCCGGGGAACGTCGCGCTCGATTACCATTACGGCGACACCGCGGAGGTCGACGCGGCGTTCGCGGAGGCGGCGCATGTCGTCCGGCTGCCGCTCGTCAGCAACCGCATCGTCGTCAGCGCGATGGAACCGCGCTCGGCGGTCGCCGTCTACGGTCCCGAAGCCGACCGGTGGACGTTCCGTACCGGCTGCCAGGGCGTGTTCGGATTGCGCAACCAGCTCGCCGACATTCTGGGCGTCCCGCCCGGGAACGTGCGCGTGCTGACCGGCAATGTCGGCGGCTCGTTCGGCATGAAGGCCGCGGCCTATCCCGAATATGTCGGACTGCTGCATGCCGCCCGCGCGCTCGGCAGGCCGGTGAAATGGACCGACGACCGCTCCGGCAGCTTCCTGTCGGACTCGCATGGCCGGGGCACCGAGTACGAGGCCGAGCTGGCGCTCGACGCCGGTGGGAACTTCCTCGCCGTGCGTGTCGCGAGCTACGCCAATGTCGGCGGCTACCTGACGCCCGTGACGCCGCTGATGATGACGCTCAACATCGTCAAGAACGTCGTGAGCGTCTACCGGACGAAGCTGGTCGAGGTCTCGGTGACCTGCGCCTTCACCAACACCAGCCCGGTCGGCGCCTATCGCGGCGCCGGACGGCCCGAGGGCAACTACATCATGGAGCGGCTGATCGAAGCCGCCGCTGCCGAGACCGGCATCGATAGCGTCGAACTGCGTCGCCGCAACCATATCCGCCCGGAGGAACTGCCCTATCAGGCGCCGTCCGGCATGAGCTACGACAGCGGCGACTTCACCGCGGTCCTCGATCGCGCGCTGGCTGCCGCAGATTGGGACGGTTTCGCGCGACGCCGCGAGGAGAGCCGCGCGCGGGGCCGGCTGCGTGGCCGCGGCATCGGCAGCTATCTTGAGGTGACGGCGCCCGCGAACAAGGAGATGGGCGGCATCCGTTTCGAGGCCGACGGCACGGTGACCATCATCACCGGGACGCTCGATTACGGCCAAGGCCACGCGACGCCCTTCGCCCAGGTGCTGAGCGAGCGGCTCGGCGTCCCGTTCGAGCGCATTCGCCTCCTCCAGGGCGACAGCAGCGAGCTGCGCGCCGGCGGCGGCACGGGCGGGTCCCGTTCGATCTCGGCCAGCGGCACGGCGATCGTCGAAGCGAGCGAGCAGGTGATCGAGCGCGGCCGGCAGATCGCCGGCCACGTGCTGGAAGCTGCCGCGGCCGACATCGAGTTCGCCGCGGGACGCTTCACGATCGCCGGCACCGACCGCTCGATCGGGATCATGGAGCTGGCCGACCGGCTGCGCTCCGGAACGGTCGCGCTGCCGCCCGGCCTGCCGTCGTCGCTGGACGTCGCGCATGTCAGCGACGGGGTGCCGTCGTCCTTCCCGAACGGCTGCCATGTCGCCGAGGTCGAAATCGACCCGGATACCGGAATCGTCGAAATCGTCGGTTATGCCTCGGTCAACGATTTCGGAACGCTGGTAAACCCGCTGCTGGTCGAGGGGCAGGTCCATGGCGGCGTCGTGCAGGGCATCGGCCAGGCGCTGATGGAGCGGACGGTGTACGACGCGGACGGTCAGCTCCTCACCGGGTCCTACATGGATTACGCCGTGCCGCGCGCCGGCGACGTGCCGTTGGTGGAATTCGCCAGTCACCCGGTGCCGGCGCGGACCAACCCGCTCGGCGTCAAGGGATGCGGCGAGGCGGGCTGCGCCGGTTCGCTGCCGGCGGTGATGAACGCGGTCGCCGACGCGCTGCGCGAGGCGGGCGTGCGGCATATCGACATGCCCGCGACGCCGCTTCGCGTATGGCAGGCGATCGAAGGGGCTAAAAGCCAACCGGCGGCAGGCCGCTGAGCCTGTCTCGCCGGCCGTCGGCGGAGCCCCGCTCAGTGCCGGTCAGTGCGAATTGCACCTGGATTTGGAAACGCTGCCGCAGTTCCCTCGAACCCAACCTTCCGCCGCAAGGAGGAAGAGAGAAAAACTGAACGCTTTCATGGCCCTCCCTCCTTGAGGGGGGAAGGTTGGGGTGGGGGAGCCGGCGCGATGCCGAGCTGTCCGTTCCAGGCGCGATCGCAACCCGCGCCAGCAACCGAGACCGGCGGTAAATCAGGTACGCTGCAAAGCGCCGCCGGCCGGTCGCGGCGCTGCCTGTCTTTCTTTTGCGGCGCTCGTGACGAGCGCTTCAAGAAATTTATAATGAACAGACAGGATCTAAAAACCAGATATTATCGATCACTTAAAACCATTGTTCGTGGTTTTCACCTTAACATAACTTACCCAAATGATGGAGGTATGATGGAGCAGGCGCACGCGGCGGTCCGTACCCGCCAGGATAGCAGCGCCGATCCGGGTGTGTGGCGAGCGACGCTCTCGGGGCTTTGCGCCAGTCTTGTCGGTCTCGGCATTGCCCGCTTCGCCTACACGCCGTTGATCCCGGCGCTGATAACCGAGGGCTGGTTCACGCCGTCCGGTGCAGCCTATCTTGGCGCCGCCAACCTTGCCGGCTACCTTGCCGGCGCGATCCTCGCGCGCCCGATGGCGGCGCGCAGCTCAGCCGTCGTAATGCTTCGGGCGACGATGCTGCTGGTGGGCGTGGCCTTCTTCGCCTGCGCGTTTCCTCTTTCCTTCCTGTGGTTCTTCATCTGGCGCTTTGCGTCCGGGTTCTCCGGCGGCGTCCTGATGGTGCTGGCGGCGCCGACGGTGCTGGCAAAGGTGCCGGCGTCGCGTCGCGGCATTGCCGGCGGCGCCATCTTTACCGGCGTCGGGCTCGGCGTCGCGGCGTCGGGCACGCTGGTGCCGATCCTGGTCAAGGCGGGCGGACTGCCGACGACGTGGTTCGGGCTGGCCGGGCTCGCGCTCGCGCTGACGCTCGTCGCCTGGGGCGGCTGGCCGCGCGAACCCGCGCCGGCGCAGGGCGCCGCCGCCTCGCCGGCCGGCAGGGACCGGCGCAGCACCGGCCCGGCGCTCAAGGCGCTCTATGCCGAGTACGGGCTGCACGCGATCGGCCTCGTGCCGCACATGGTTTTCTTCGTCGACTACATCGCCCGCGGCCTCGGTCAGGGGCTTGAGACCGGCGCGCAATACTGGGTGTTCTTCGGCTTCGGCGCGATGGCGGGTCCGATGCTGGTCGGATATCTGGCCGATCGCGTCGGCTTCGGGCCGGCGCTGCGCCTCTGCTTCCTCGTGGAGTCCGTCGCCGTGATGCTGCCCGCCGCCACCACGAACCCCGTATGGCTGATCGTCTCCGCCGTCGTCGTCGGCGGGTTCACGCCGGGCTTCGTGCCGCTCGTGCTCGGCCGCGTCGGCGAGCTGGTGGCGCATGACGTTGCCGCGCAGAAGGCGGCCTGGAGTGCCGCGACCACCGCCTTCGCCGTCGTTCAGGCCGCCGCTGCCTACGGCCTCTCCTACATCTTCGCGAGCACCAACGGGTACGTGCTGCTCTTCGAGATCGGCGCGGTCGCGGTGGTGCTCGCGTTGCTGACGGATCTCGTCGTCACCGCCGGCGCTGCCGCCGCCGCCCGGCGTCAGCCTGTCGTCGGAGCCGGCGGATGATCGCCCGGACCGCGGCCGCGACAAGGACGGAGATCCTCGTTCGGTTTTTTCTTACCCGCATGAACCACGCCGGAGGAAGTGCATGCCGTTCCAGACGGTTCTGACCCAGCGCTTGAATCTCGCCCACCCGATCATCCAGGCGCCGCTCGCGGGCGGCGGCGATACCCCGGCGCTCGCGGCCGCGGTATCCAATGCCGGCGGCATCGGATCGGTCGGCGCCGCCTACTCGACGCCGCAGCAGATCGGCGAGATGTCCCGCGCGGTACGGGAGAAGACCAACAAGGCGTTCGGCATCAACCTGTTCGCTCCGTTGCAGCCGCCCAAGCCGCCGGAGAATCCCGCGCCGGCGCTGGAGCGGCTTGCGCCCTATTATGCCGAGCTGGGGCTGCCGGCGCCGACGATGCCGGCGACGGCGCTGCCGTCCGGCGCTCCGTTCGACGACCAGTTCGCCGCCTGCCTTGAGAGCGGCGCCTCGGTGTTCAGCTTCACCTTCGGCATGGTGCCGGCGGACGCGATCCAGGCGGCGAAGAGCCGCGGCATGTTCGTGATGGGCACCGCCACCACCGTCGACGAGGCGGTCGCGCTGGAGCGTGCGGGCGTCGACGCCATCGTCCTCCAGGGCAGCGAGGCGGGCGGACACCGCGGCACGTTCGGCGGCGATTTCGACACGGCGATGGTCGGGACGATGGCCCTGGTGCCGCAGGCGGCGGACGCCGTGAAGGTGCCGGTGATTGCATCGGGCGGGATCATGGACGGCCGCGGCATCGCCGCGGCGCTGGCCCTTGGCGCCAGCGCCGTGCAGATGGGCACAGCCTTCCTGACCTGCACCGAGGCCGGCACCAGCGATGTCTACCGAGCCAAGCTCCTCGGCGCACGCGAGCATGAGACCCGCATCACCCGAGCCTTCTCCGGCCGCCCGGCGCGCGGCATCGTCAACCGTTTCATGACCGAGATCGAGTCCCCCGATGCGGGGCCCGACGCGATCCTGCCGTTCCCGATCCAGAACTCGCTGACCCGGCCGCTGCGCAACGCGGCGGCGAAGGCCGGCAATCCCGAGTTCCTGTCGCTCTGGGCCGGGCAGGGGGTCCGCATGGCGCGCCGCCAGTCCGCCGCGGAGCTGATGGACGCGCTCGTCGCCGAGACCGAGGAAGCCGTTCGCCGCCTTACCGCGCTGCGCTAGGACGCGGCGAATCATCATCGCGGCCGGCGAGCGTCGCTCGCCGGCCGCTTCATCGACTGTGCCGGACCGGGCAGTACGCCTGGTGCCGGTTTTCCGTTCCTGTTGGAAGCATTAAAAATCATTAACTATCAGCTTCCGTGGCGTCGACATACAAAAAGCCGTATAAGCGGACCGAAAGCGATGCCGACAAACCTGCGCGTTTGTTCGAGCGCTCAAAAAGGAACGGGAGGAAAGCATGACGGACGGGAAGGCGATTTCGCGGCGGCGCGCGGGTTTCCAGGCGCGATCGGGCAGCCTTGCGGCGGTGGCCGCCGCTGCTGCGGCGCTTGGCGTCGCCACGGCGGCACAGGCGGCGGAGCCGATCAAGATCGGCGTGATCGGCGAGGAATCGTCCGTCGCCGGCGCATCGATCACCAAGGCCGCCGTCATGGCGGCGGAGGACATCAACGCGCACGGCGGCGTGAATGGCCGCAAGGTCGAGGTCATCACCTACGACGACCATTCCTCCGCGGCGGACGGCGTCCGCGCCTTTCAGCGCGCCGTCAACCAGGACAAAGTGAACGCCGTCATCGCCAGCTACATCAGCGAGGTCGCGCTCGCGATCGAGCCCTGGGCGGCGCGGCTGCACATGCCGTTCATCACGCCGGGCGCGGCGAGCAACGAGATCTCGAAGCGCGTCCACGACGACTACGCGCACAATAAGTACACGTTCCACGGCTGGCTGACGTCGGCCTTCATCGCGCAGTCGATCTGCGACTACACGAAGGACATCCTGGTCGACAAATTTCACATGAAGTCGGCCGTGGTGATGAGCGAGGACGCCGCCTGGACGACGCCGCTCGACGCGCAATACCTCGAATGCCTGCCCAAGGTCGGGCTGCAAGTCCTCGACCATATCCGCTTCAATCCCGACACGACCGACTTCACACCGATCTTCAACCAGATCGAGGACAAGCACCCGGACGTCATCATCACCGGAATCAGTCACGTCGGCGTTCAGCCGACGGTGCAGTGGCAGCAGCAGCAGGTGCCGATCCCGATGGTCGGGCAAAGCTCCCAGGCGACGACCAGCACGTTCTGGAAGGATACGAACGGCGCCGCCGACGGCGTCATCACGGCGACGGCCGCGGCGCCCGGCGTCGCGCTGACCCCCACGACCATCCCGTTCACCGACGAGTACACGAAACGGAACGGTGTTTCGCCGGCCTATGACGGCTACTCGACCTACGACATGGTCCACATCATCGCCGAAGCGGTGAAGAACGCCGGCTCGACCGATCCGGACAAGATGGTCGATGCGCTGGAGAAGACGGATTATGTCGGCACGATCGGACGCATCCAGTTCTACGGCAAGGATGACAAGTATACGCACGCGATGAAGTACGGGCAGGGGCTCGTTACCGGCGTGGCCATACAGTGGCAGAACGGCAAGCAGATGTGCCTCTGGCCGTCCGACAAGGCCAACACGAAGATCGCCTTCCCGTCCTTCATCAAGGTCCCGCAGCAGGCCTCCGCCCAGTAGCGGCGCCGGCCGGACGAGCCGGCGGCGAAGCGGCCGCGGTCCGACGGGATCGCGGCCGCTTCGCCGCCCATCGACTGCTTGGGGTATGTCCGGCGGCTTGCGCCGGACGAAGGGGCGGGTATGCGCTGGCTTCAAATCCTGATCGACGGCTTCGCCATCGGCTCGCTGTACGGGCTTGGCGCGGTCGGTTTCACGCTGATCTTCGGCGTCTCCGGGGTCCTCAACCTCGCGCACGGCGGAATCATGGTCGTCGCGGCCCTTGTCGGCTGGATGGCCGCGGGTGAACTCGGCCTCGGCACCTATGCCGGCACGCTGGTCGGTGTCCTCGCTGGGCTGGTGGCGGCTTACGCCACCTATCTGGTCGTGGTGCGGCCGATCCAACGGTCCCGCGCCATCCCGCGCGAGGAGACCGAGATCTTTGTCCTCACCGGCACGCTGCTGTGGGGAATCATGATCCAGGTCGGCATGGCCTACCTGTTCAGCGACAACCCGGTGACGATGCGGCCGCTGATCACCGGAGTGGTCGCTCTCGCCGGCGTCCGCACGCCGCAGAACGAGATCATGATCGCCGCGGTCTGCTGGGTCGTGATCGGACTGCTCTGGGTGCTGGTCAACCGCACGCGCGCCGGCAAGGCGCTGCTTGCCGCGTCGATCAACCCACGCGGCCTGACGCTCCTGGGGTTCGAGCTGTCGCGGATCTATCTGCTGGTGTGGACGATCTACGGCGTGCTCGCCGGGATCGCCGGCGTGCTGCTCGCATCGTTCCTCGGCGTCAGCTCGAACAATGCCGGCCAGCTTACCGCCAGCGCCTTCTCGATCGTCGTGCTCGGCGGACTCGGCAGCGTCTCCGGCTCGCTCGTCGCGGCCTATGTCGTGGGATACCTGGAGACGATCACCGCCTACATGATCGCGCCGACGTTGCGGCCGATCCCGGCGCTGCTGCTGCTCGTCCTCGTCGTCTACATCCGGCCGCAAGGCCTGTTCGGGCGGCGCTAGCTAGGAGAGGGCATATGGATTTCCTCCGCTCGCGCCTGCTTTGGGCCGCCGTGCTCGTCGTCGCCATCGCGGCGCTGCTGCCGTTCTGGCTCTCCGCCTACGTGCTCAGCATCCTGACCGGCGCCTATTATTTCGGCGTCTTCGCGATGTCGTGGGACCTGCTGTTCGGCTTCGCCGGAGAGGTCAATTTCGGCCCTACCTTCCTGATCGGACTCGGCGCCTACACCGCGGCGATTCTCAACAACGAGTTCGGCGTGCCGATCCTGCCCTGCGTCATCGCCGGGACGCTCATGGCGCTGCTTGGCGGCTTGCTGTTGGCAGTCCCGGCGCTCCGCCTGCGCGGGCCTTATTTCGGCCTCGTCACTCTCGTAGCGGTGCTGCTGTTGCAGAACGCGATCGTGATCTTTGCCGGCGTCACCGGCGGCGAGATCGGGATGACGGTTCCGGACGTGCTCTCGATCGACGCCGACGAGAACTACTGGTACGCGCTCGCCTTCCTCGTCGTCTGCGGCATCATCCTGTTCGGTCTGTCGCGCTCGGCGATCGGCCTCATCCTCCAGGCGAGCGGGCAGGACGCCGTCGAGGCGCAGGCGCTCGGCTTCAACGTCACCAAACACAAGCTCGCCGCCTTCTGCATCAGCGCGGTCTTCTCGGGGATGGCCGGCGCGATGCTGGTGTTCTATATGGGAACAGCCTCGGTCGACACCGTGATCGACATCTCGATCGGCGTTCAGGTCATCATCTCCGCCGTGCTCGGCGGCCGTCGTACCATCATCGGCGCGGCGCTCGGCGCCGTGTTCCTGATCCTTGCGGGCGAGGTCCTGCGGCCTCTCGGCCAGCTCAACACCTTCGTCGTGTCGGCGGTCGCGCTCGCGGTGATCCTGTTCTTCCCTGACGGCATGCTCGGCCATGCGCTGCGAGCGGGAGAGCGCGAATGAGCGTCATCGCTACCACCACCACGACCGCTGCTGCCGCTGTCGACAGCGGAGCCGGCGTCGGCGTCGGTCCGGTCCGCCTGGAGATCAGCGGCCTCAGGAAGCGCTTCGGCGGCCTCGTCGCCGTGAAGAACATCGGCTTCCGGATCCGCGGCGGCGAGATCCTCGGCCTGATCGGACCGAACGGGTCCGGCAAGTCGACGGTGATGAAGCTGATCATGGGGATCGAGCGGCCGAACGCCGGCACGGTGAAGCTCGACGGCGTCGACGTCGCCGGCTGGCCGTCGCACCGCATCGCGCGGGCCGGCGTCGGCATCGTCTTCCAGCATTCCCGGCCGTTGCACCGGCAGACCGTGCTGGAGAACATCAAGCTCGCCCTGCTGCCGGATTCGCTGCTGCGCCTCGTCGCCGCGCCGGGCGTCGACGAGCGGGCCCGCGCGATCGCCGAGCGCGTCGGCCTGGGCAAGGTCATGCACCGCCATCCGCCGACGCTGCCGTTCGCCGACCTGCGCCGGATGGAAATGGCGAAGGCGATCGCGCGCGATCCGAAGCTCGTGCTGGTCGACGAGCCTTTCGCCGGGCTGACCGCGGGCGAGGTCGCGGACTTCTCGGAGCTGATCCGCGGCTTCCGCGCCGAGGGCCGCGCCGTGCTGCTGGTCGACCACAACGTCAAGAGCGTCGCGGCGCTCGCCGACCGCATCTTCGCGATGTATCTCGGCGAGTACGTCGCCGAGGGCACCGCCGACGAGGTGATGCGCAACGAGACGGTGCGCCGCGTCTATCTCGGCGGCAAGATCGAATCGTTCGAGCGCGGCTCCGGCGAAACCCTCGCGGCGGATGCGCCGCCGCTGCTTCGCGTCGACGGCGTCAGCGTCCTCTACGGAAAGGCGCAGGCGCTGGACAAGGCGAGCATCCAGGTGCGCCAGGGCGAGTTCGTCTCCATCGTCGGGCTGAACGGCGCCGGCAAGACGACCCTGTTCAACGCGATCTCCGGCCTCGTTCCCTATTCGGGGACCATCGAGTTCGCCGGGCAGAGCCTCAAGGACAGGACCGCGGCGTCGATCGCCCGCGGCGGCGTTGTGCAGTGCCCGGAGACGCGCGAGCTGTTCGGCGACATGAGCGTGCGCGAGAACCTCGACCTCGGCGGCCAGCATCTCCCGGCGGCGTCGCGCGACAAGCAGCTCGCCTGGCTGTTCGACCTGTTCCCGATCCTGAAATCCCGGCAGGGGCAGGCGGCGCGCACGCTCTCCGGCGGCGAGCAGCAGATGCTCGCGATCGCCCGTGCGCTGATGATGCAGCCGAAGCTGCTGATCCTCGACGAGCCGAGGCGCGGC
>Ga0265327_10005497_pt1 | contig 10547 bp, 9 predicted proteins | sample 41621metaG_FD_202089 | JGI IMG/M metagenome (GOLD analysis project Ga0265327, IMG submission 202089) | Rhizosphere microbial communities from Carex aquatilis grown in University of Washington, Seatle, WA, United States - 4-16-21 metaG | ecosystem: Host-associated > Plants > Roots > Rhizosphere >... | reverse complement strand
GTAGGTGTCGTTGATATTCTTGAAGTGGTCGATGTCGAGCATCAACATGCACAAGCCTTTCGCCAACGTGGCCTGCTCGACAAAAATCTGTTTGGCGCGAGTCTCGAAGCCGCGCCGGTTGAGGATGCCGGTCAACGGGTCGGTCAATGCCTCTCCGCGCGCAGACTGGAGCTCCTGATGCAGTTTTTCCACTTGCTGTTTGCTGGCCTCCAGCTCCTGATGCAGCGCTTGTATCGAACCCAACATCTTGTCCGTGTCGCCCGCCATGTCGTTGATCAGAGCGCCCAGTTTGGATTCGTCCAGCTTTTGTTTCAGCGTGTTGCCGTAGACCTGAAGATGGTCGCCGAATTGATGTGCCTGCTTGTCCGTTTCCTCAGTAAAGCTGGAAAGTTTTCCCAGCATTTGCTGCACATCCTCGCGCAATACCCGTTGCACGTCCAGATTGCACTCGGATACATACTTGATGTACAGCTTTTCGATGTCGTCATCGTCGAGCTTGCTGTCGCCCTCTAGCCGTTTGCCCATCGCCTCGCTCAACGCGGGATTAATGCCGGTGGAATATTCATACCACACCGCGTAATTCAGCGGCGTAAATGAGGCATTCTGCCCGGCCATTTTTTGAATCACCAAGCGCAGGATTTCTCCGCTTGCATTCCGATCCTCGTCGTATCTCATGTATCGCCTTTCCGAGCAACAAACTGACTTTCGCGCATCGCGGCCAAAGTGGCTTCTGCGGCATGCGCAAGTATGGGCATTTAATCTTCGGCGGACAGAATCGATTCTGCCTCGACGTACAAGGCTTCGAGCTCCTCCGGCTCTATATTCAAGAGCCGCAGACAAGCCGCACCCAGCTTCGTCCATTCTTGGGTGAAACTCAGTCCGAGCAGATGTTGGACAATATGTTCGGCAAGCTGCGCCGTCGCGACGAGCCTGCGGCTCAACATGGGCAGCTGAGAATTATCGGACTCCAACTCCGCGAGGTCATGGTGATTGCGGATGGCCAGACATATTTCTTCCGGCAGCCACCAGCTTTGCGCCAGCATGCCCCCCACAATGGCATGATTGGATGGCAGTTCGGCCTCCTCAATTTTGATGAAACTTTGTTCGGCATCGCGGTTGGCTTTGTCGAGCACTGCCGCGTACGTGGGAAATTTTCCGAGAAGAACCGGAATGCCGCAGTCGCGGAACAAGCCGTAAGTGTACGCATTTTCCGGGCGCAAACCGCGTATATTGAGATGCAGCGCCAGCCACCCTGAAATGTGCGAGATGCGCGCAGAGGCATCCCAGAAACGTTCCAGATTCGGCACATGCTGAAATGAATGGCGCAGGATAATACCGGCTATGACGCGGCTGGAATTCCTCAGGCCAAGCATGGCGAGTGCTTCGCCTCCCGACTTGACCCGCTGACGCAGACCGAAAAACGGCGAGTTGGCGGCCTTGATCAATCCAGCCGACAAGCTGACATCGGAACCAATGATGTGCGCCAGGCGGTTGTAGTCCGGTTCCTCTTTGTTCATCTCCGTCATAAACCGATCCAGTAGAGCCGGGCAAGGCGGAATGCCAACGTCGAGGATGGAGCGCTCGACAAGGCTGTCCACTTCCGATGCGGCAGAATGCTGTTTGGGGTCGTTCATTTAGTGTTCCTTGTTGTGCGGTCGAAGCGAAGAACTAAGCGTATCGGCAGCGATCAAGCTAACTTTAGAGCATGGCATTTTTCAGGCTCCTGAATCTTTTTTATTCGCCGAGGAAACACGATGTGCTGATACCCAAACGCTTGCCGAACCTCCTCGATCAGTAGCGCCATCGTGGGCATCCATCTGCAAAATACCCTACGAACCTTAAGGCCAGATTAATACCAAAGCGCCTGCGACGACCAACGTACCTCCGATTATCAGCTTGGGTGTAATGGCCTCGCCCAAAAACAACACGCCCAACACGATAGCAAAGGCGACACTGAGCTTGTCCACCGGCGCAACCAATGAGGCTGGCGCCAACTGCAACGCACGATAGTAGAGCAACCAGGATAAGCCGGTCGCAACGCCGGAAAGCACCAGAAATATGACGGGACGGATTTCGAGCGGTTTCTGCGGAAAATGCCATGCGCCCTGAAAGCTGACTATGGCTGCCGTGATGATGAGAATAACGATGGTGCGGATGAGTGTGGCCAGATTGGAATTCATTCCTTCGACGCCAAGCTTCCCAAGGATGGCGGTTAATCCGGCAAAGAATGCCGAGCCGAGCGCGAGCAATTTCCAAGACATTAGCGAGGCCTCCCCAGAAAATTAAAGATGGCAAGTTTAATTCTGCGTACCTTCTAAATCATAGCACTCTGCACGCACAACAGAATGGCCGCTTCGCGTCAGATGAAGTTTGAAGCAAAGCGCACCACCCAATGTGGTGGGTTTATATTTTTTGTCGTGCAACATTCATTCATGCAAGAATATTGCACTCAAATTTCGCGCGCGCCCTGCATAATCTGCGGATAGCCGCACAGTTATCTTCAAAGTCCATAGCGAATCTCAGTGGTTACTTTTTCTACTCGCATCATCAACTGGCAGCGCCAACATGGCCGCCACGACTTGCCTTGGCAAAGTATGGACGCTTACCGTGTGTGGCTATCCGAGATCATGCTGCAACAGACCCAGGTGCTTACGGTGATCCCGTATTATCAGCGCTTTGTTGCGCGCTTCCCGGACATTACCGTGCTGGCGGCGGCGAGCGAAGAGGAGGTGCTGACGCACTGGAGTGGGCTGGGTTACTACTCGCGCGCGCGCAACCTGCATCGAGCGGCGCAGCTCGTGATGCGGAACCATGATGGAAAATTCCCGCAAGACTTCGACGATATTTGCGCCCTACCCGGTATTGGTCGTTCTACTGCCGCCGCCATCAGCGCGCTCGCCTTTCACCAGCGCCGCGCGATACTCGACGGCAACGTCAAGCGCGTACTGGCACGCTATTGCGCCATCGAAGGATACACCGGCGAGAAGAAAATCGAGGTGCTGCTGTGGCAACAGGCTGAGGCGTTATTGCCGCCGCGCGACGTAGCGGCTTATACGCAGGGCTTGATGGATCTGGGCGCACAGCTGTGTACTCGCAGCAAGCCACGTTGCGAGGCTTGTCCGTTACGGGCCGATTGTGCGGCACTCGAGCGCGGCTTGGTCGCGCAATTACCCACGCCGCGCCCGCGCAAGGTGTTACCGGAAAAATACTGCACGTTCCTGCTGCTGCTCCACGGCTCCGACATCCTGCTGGAGAAACGCCCTGGCAGCGGTATTTGGGGTGGCCTGTGGTGTCTGCCGCAACTCGATGCTGGGCAAGATGTTGCCGCTTGCTACACGCAGCAGTTTGGCGTGGATGTGGCACAGTCTCGGGCTCTTCCTCCGTTCGCGCACAGCTTCAGCCACTTCAAGCTGCATGTCGCGCCATTGCTGCTACAACTCGCCCGCAAGCCCCGGCAAGCACAGGAACTAGGCATGTTGTGGCTAAATGTGGATGATGCTTTGCATGCCGCCATCCCGACACCTGTACGCAAGCTGTTGCAGGCCTTACCTGATTATCGTTAGCCGCTGCAATACGCGCGGCATAAAAACTGGATAGCGTGCGGGTTGCTATTTTTGTAATATTAGAATATTCTAATATTACAATTAATCCGGCATGGGTGGTGATTATGAAGAGTCGCGCATTATTTCTTTTGGTGTTTATATGGGCTGTATCCGCGCAGGCGGCGGAGCGGCTTGCCGTCGCATCGGCGCAATACCGCGAGGTGGCGCAGAGCTACAGCGCCGACGGCGTGGTCGAGGCGGCGCGCCAGTCCACCGTATCGGCGCAGATTTCCGGGCGCGTAAAAGAAATCTATTTCGATGTCGGCGACACGGTGAAGAAGGGCCAAGTCATTCTGCGCATAGACGAGCGCGAAGCGGCGCAGGCGGTGGCGGGCAGTCAGGCGCAGGTGATGCAGGCGCAGGCTGCGATGCAAAACGCCAAGTCCAACTATGAACGTTCGCGCCAGTTGTTCGCGCAGAAGTTCATCAGTCAGGCCGCGCTGGATAAAGCGCAGGCCGATTACAAAATGGCGCTGGCACAGGCGGCAGCAAGCGAGGCCGGAGCGGAGCAATCGACGCTGGCGCATGGCTATACCTCCGTGGTCGCGCCCTACAGCGGCGTGGTGGGCGCACGGCTGGTCGAGGTGGGCGAGATGGTGACCGTGGGCAAGCCGCTGATGAGCGGTTTCGATCCGGGACAGATGCGCGTGATTGTTGAGGTGCCGCAATACAAGCTGGCGGACATCGGCGCGCATCCGCAGGCCATGATCGAGCTGCCCTCGCTCAAGCAGCGCGTGCAGGCCACTTCGGTAACCATATTGCCCACCGCCGATGCGCGCACGCATAGCACGCAGGTGCGCGCGTGGTTGCCCGCCAACGAGGCGGGTGCATACCCCGGCATGTTCGTGCGCGTGCATTTCACTGTGGGCAAGGGAAACAAATTACTGATTCCGGCCAGCGCGGTGGTGCGGCGTAGCGAAGTGGTGGCGGTGTATGTTGTGGGCGAACAAGGCGAGGCGAAATTGCGCCAAGTGCGTCTGGGTGAGATGGCCGGGGAGAACGAAATCGAGGTGCTGGCCGGACTGAATCCGGGCGAGAAAGTGGCGCTGGATCCGATCAAAGCTGGAATGAGCAAATAATGGGCATCTCCGGACGCATTGCCAGAATTTTCCTGCACTCGCAGATGACGCCGCTGCTGGCCTTGGTGGCGGTACTGCTGGGCATGTTTGCGGTGGCGGTCACACCGCGCGAAGAAGAGCCGCAGATCAACGTCACCATGGCCAATGTGCTGATCGCCTATCCCGGCGCATCGGCGCAGGACGTGGCGAACACCGTTGCCACACCCGCCGAGCAGGTGCTGTCGCAAATCTCCGGAGTAGATCATGTCTACTCTGTATCGCAGCCCGGTATGGCGGTGTTGACCGTGCAGTTCAAGGTAGGCGAGTTGCACGTGCCTTCGCTGGTCAAACTTTACGATGTGATCAATTCCCATGCCGATTGGCTGCCGCCTACATTGGGTGTAGCCAAGCCTATCATCAAGGCCAAGGGTATCGATGATGTGCCGGTGGTGGGGCTGACGCTATGGCGCGAAGAATCAGCCGGAGGCGGTCTGGCGCTGACGCAGGTGGCGCATGCCATCGAGGCCGAGTTGAAGCGCGTCAACGGCACCCGCGAAGTTACCACGCTGGGCGCAACGCAACGCATGGTGCGCGTGTTGCTCAACCCGGAAGCATTGAACGCGCATCAACTCTCGGTACAGGATGTGCGTGCCGCCTTGCAGGCCGCCAATGTATCGCAGGATGCAGGTACGCTGGCGCAGGGAAACCGCGAAGTGCTGGTACAGACCGGAAACTTTTTAAGTGATGCCAACGAGGTCAGCGAGCTGGTGGTTGGCGTGTCCGGCGGCAAGCCAATATTCCTGCGTGATGTTGCCGAAATTTTGGACGGTGCCGACCAGCCTTCCAGCTATGTGTGGCTGGGCGCAGGTGCGGCGGCGGAAGACAAAGGCATTGCGAACAAGGGCGAGTTCACCGCCGTGACCGTGGCGGTGACTAAAAAGCCGGGCGAGAACGCGGTGGATGTGGCGAACAAATTGTTGCAGCGCGTGGAAGAATTGAAAGGCAGCGTGATCCCCGCCGATGTGCATGTCACCACTACGCGCAACTACGGCGTGACGGCTAACGACAAGGCGATGAAGCTGATCCAGAAGCTGATCTTCGCCACTTCCGCCGTGGTGGCGCTGGTGTGGTTCGCACTGGGACGGCGCGAAGCATTCATCGTCGGCGTGGCGGTGTTGCTCACGCTGGCGGTAACGCTGTTTGCTTCCTGGGCTTACGGTTTCACGCTCAACCGCGTGTCATTGTTCGCGCTGATTTTCTCTATCGGCATTTTGGTGGACGATGCCATCGTGGTGGTGGAGAACATCCATCGCAGGCGCGAACTCGCACCGCATCAGCCCTTATCGGAAGTCATTCCAGAAGCGGTGGATGAAGTGGGTAGCCCCACTATCCTCGCCACTTTCACAGTGATTGCGGCATTGCTGCCGATGGCTTTCGTCAGCGGCCTGATGGGCCCGTACATGAGCCCGATCCCGATCAACGCCAGCATGGGTATGCTGATTTCGTTAGCGGTGGCATTCATCATCACGCCGTGGTTGGCGCTGCGCTTTTCTGGAACGCATCACGCGACGACGAAAGATGGCGGCGATACTAAGTTAACCAAATTTTTCCGCGCACGACTCACCCCGTTCCTCAACGGCACACACGGCAAACCCGCGCGCCGCAAACTCTGGCTGGGCATACTCGCGGGGCTGCTGTTCGCGGTGTCGCTGGGCGTGGTCAAGCTGGTGGTGCTGAAGATGCTGCCGTTCGATAACAAGTCCGAGTTTCAGGTTGTGGTGGACATGCCCAGCGGTGCGGCGCTGGAGCAGACTAGTGCGGTGATGCATGAGGTCGGTGCTTATCTCGCCACCGTGCCGGAAGTGACAGATTACGAAGGCTATGCCGGAACCGCTTCGCCGATCAACTTCAACGGACTGGTGCGCCAGTATTATTTGCGCAGCGCGTCGGAGCAGGGTGACATTCAGGTCAACCTGAAAGACAAACACCATCGCAGTCGCAGCAGCCATCAGATCGCGACTAGCGTGCGTGAGCCGCTTGAGGCCATCGCCAAGAAGTGGAACGCAAAAGTGAAAGTCGTGGAAGTGCCGCCCGGCCCGCCGGTGATGTCGCCCATCGTGGCGGAAATCTACGGGCCGGATTACGACGGCGCGCGCAAGGTGGCGGGCAAAGTGCATGAGCAGTTTGCGCAGACTCCAGACATCATCGGCATCGACGACACAGTCACCGAGGCTGCGCCCAAGCTGGTGCTGCACGTGCTGCAAAGCAAGGCCGCGCTGCTTGGCATCGCCCCCAGCGACATCGTGGATGCGATTCATATTGCGCTGGCCGGGCAGGACGTGACTTCGTTGCATGACGAGAATGCGAAATATGCCCCGCCGTTACGCCTCGCTCTGCCTGCGGAGAAACGCAGCCGCATGGATGATGTACTCAAGCTCAAGGTGCGTTCTCGCGACGGCGTGCTGGTGCCGCTGTCCGAGGTGGTGCTACTGCGCGAAGTGCAGCGCGACTATCCGATTTATCACAAGGACCTGTTGCCCGTGGTGTACGTGACCGGCGACATGGCGGGCAAGCTGGACAGCCCGCTGTATGGCATGTTCGGCATCAATGCCAAAACAGCAGGTGTGCAATTAGAACAGGGCGGCATACTGCAACCCTATTTCTTCAAGCAACCCTCTGACCCCTACGCCAGCTACGCGTTGAAATGGGACGGCGAGTGGCAAGTGACGTTCGAGACCTTCCGCGATATGGGCATTGCCTACGCGGTGGGGCTGGTGCTGATTTATTTGCTGGTGGTGGCGCAATTCAAAAATTACGTTACGCCGCTGATCATCATGGCACCCATCCCACTTACCATCATCGGCGTGATGCCCGGTCACGCGCTGCTCGGTTCGCAATTCACTGCCACCTCGATGATAGGCATGATCGCGCTGGCGGGCATCATTGTGCGTAATTCCATCCTGCTGGTGGATTTTATCAACCTGCAATTGCGCGATGGAATTGCTTTGCAGGAGGCTGTGATCAACGCGGCAGCCGCGCGCGCCAAACCCATCGTTCTGACCGGGCTAGCGGCCATGCTGGGCGCGCTGTTTATTCTGGACGACCCGATCTTCAACGGACTCGCCATCGCGCTGATCTTCGGCATCTTGGTATCCACCGTGCTGACGCTGGTGGTGATCCCGGTGCTGTATTACGCCACCCTGTATCGGAAACTAGGGTAGAATTTTCAACTGAGTAAAGAGCCCTCTCCCCAACCCTCTCCCGCTTGCGGGCGAGGGAGCAAACGAGAAAGGCACTTGAGTTTTAGAGGGAGTGTTGCCGTGAATGCAGAACGTGTAGTGCGTATTGTTGCCGGTTTCTTTGTCCTGCTGTCCCTTTCACTTGGTGTGGAGGCCAGCCCTCTGTTCGTCAATCAATACTTTCTGTTCTTTACCGCCTTTGTCGGACTGAATCTGCTTCAGAGCGGCTTTACAAAATTTTGCCCGCTTACCGGAATCCTGGCATGGCTCGGCATCAAGGAGTCTTGTTGCTAAAACAGGCCTTCGCCGCTTTTCGTCTGCCTCATATTAGCCTGATGTTCGTCGGGCTGATGTGGGTTTTGCCTTTTTTGTACTATCGCCACGCGCTTCCTCTCACCACGTTTTATCAGGAGTGGGGGGCAGCCATGCTCGGCCTGTGCGCCATGCCGTTGTTGCTGACCCAGCGCTACTGGCGGCAGCCGGAAATGCCGCGCATCGTTCTGCTACCCATCGGCCTGATGCTGCTGGTTCTGGGGCAATTCTTTTTGGGCAAGATCGGCTATTTCAGCCAGGCGCTGTTGTTTACTCTGTACCTGTTATGGGCGGCATTGTTGGTCATGCTGGGGCATCGTCTGCGCGAGGAATTTGGCTTGCCCGTGCTGGCGACGACGCTGGCTGTTTTTTTGCTGCTGGGCGCGGAACTGAGCGCTTTGGTCGGCGTGATACAGCATTTTCGTTGGCACACTTTTCTTGATTCCGTGGTGGCGGTGAAGAATTCCTCGGCTGTGTTCGGGAATCTTGGGCAGCCGAATCATTTTGCCAATTACATTTCGCTGGGGCTGGTATCGCTCGGTTTGTTGCATAGCCGCTGGCAACTGCGCGCATGGCAAGCCGCCCTGCTCGCGGCGCCGATTTTGTTCGTGCTGGCCTTGAGCGGGTCGCGCAGTGCATGGCTGTATTTGCTCTGTTTCGCGGGCATGGCCTTTCTGTGGCAACGCAACGACAAATCTGCGCGCGCATTGCTGCATTTCAGTCTTGCTCTGGTGCTGGGTTTTGGCCTGATGAATTTCGTTGTGCAACTCCCCTGGCTGTCCGGGGATCATGGCAGTGTGACTACCGTGGCGCGCATGGTTGAGGCGGTCGCCGAACCTCATGTCGCCAGCGAAGCGACGGCAACAGGTGCCAGTGCTGTGGCGGAAACATCGGGGGCGGGCAGCGGGATGATGCAGCACAGCATCCGCTTGCACATCTGGCATGAGGCGTGGCTGATCTTTACCCGGTTTCCCTTGCTGGGGGCGGGGTTCGGGCAGTTCGCCTGGCAGCACTTTTTGCTCGGCCCGTCTTTGCGCAACGCGGACATCGTCGGCATTTATAGCAGCGCACACAATATCGTGATGCAGACCGCAGCAGAAATGGGCGTGACGGGATTGCTTATATGGTTCGGCACACTCGTGTTGTGGATCCGGCAGATGTACCGTGCGCCACGCACTGTCTATCATTGGTGGGGGAGCAGCGTGCTGGCTGTACTGGCTATCCACAGCTTGGTGGAATATCCGCTGTGGTATGCCTATTTTATCGGTGTCGCCGCCGTCACCTTGGGCATGCTGGACAGCACTACTTTCCGTCTGGAATTGCGCAATGTGGGACGTTTATCGATGGCTTCAATATTGCTGCTCGGCGTGTTGTCGCTGGGGCAAATGTGGCAAGGCTATCGCAGCCTAGAATATCTGGCGGCTCCGAAACTCGCGTCAGAAAATAACGATTATTTTAACGAGCTGATGAAGGCCCACAAACAAGCGTTGTTGCAACACTATGTCGAGGAGGTCATCAGCGGCCTGATGGAGGGGCGTGTCGATAATTTGTCCGATATGCGCGAGCTGAATGAAAGCGTGATGCATTTTATGCCGACCAGTTCGGTGTCCTATCGCGAGGTGATTTTGCTGGCCTTGTCGGGTGAGCAGGCGGAGGCGCAGCTGCAATTGGAGCGCGCCATCTGGGCTTTTCCGGGCAGCTATTTTGGATTCATGGAGCGGTTACGCACTTTTGCGCGGAAAGACCCCGCACATTTCGCGGCTCTGTTAGAATTTGCACCCAAAAAATTCGAGGAGCGACAGCTTGCAGTTCATACAAAATAATATCTGGTTGGTGCTGATTGCGCTGGGCAGCGGGACGATGTTGCTGTGGTCGCTGCTGGGTAACCGTTTGCGCGGCGTGAAGGAAGTAGACAATGCCGCCGCCCTGCAATTGATCAACCACAAGAACGCGTTGGTGCTGGATGTGCGCGAAGAAAGCGAATTTCATGCGGGGCATATCCGGGGAGCGAAGCTGATTCCGCTGCTCAAGCTGAAGGATCGCGTCGGTGAATTGGAGCGTTATCGCGAGCAACCCATCGTCGTGGTGTGCCGCAGCGGGCAACGTTCGGCCACGGCTAGTGCGTTGCTGGGTAATCGCGGATTCGCGCAGGCATATAATTTGACGGGCGGCATGATGGCTTGGCAAAAGGCCGAGTTGCCGGTGGAAAAATGAGCGGCAAAGTGCGGATGTATTGCACGGAAATATGCCCCTATTGCGTGCGGGCCGAGCAATTGTTGCGCGCGCGAGGGGTGACGGAAATCGAAAAGATTCGCGTGGATTTACAGCCGGAACTG
>Ga0265327_10005496_pt1 | contig 10548 bp, 7 predicted proteins | sample 41621metaG_FD_202089 | JGI IMG/M metagenome (GOLD analysis project Ga0265327, IMG submission 202089) | Rhizosphere microbial communities from Carex aquatilis grown in University of Washington, Seatle, WA, United States - 4-16-21 metaG | ecosystem: Host-associated > Plants > Roots > Rhizosphere >... | reverse complement strand
TTGCCTCGAGTCCACCAGTCGTATCGGGCGGCTCATCGATCAGGACCTGACCGCAGCGGTGATCTTCACCGGCCTGGTGTGTCGCAACGTGGTGGCCGGTGAGGCGAGCGGGCGGCCTCCGGCGCGACCCGGAGCGTCCCCGACCGCGCCGGCGACGGCCTATTGCATCTCCAAGCGCGTCGGCATGCCCTACGAGACGGTCCGGCGCCACATGCACCGGCTGGAGGCCAAGGGGCTGTGCGTCCGCGCCGAGGGCGGATTCCTCGTGCCTGACGATGTCATGTTCGGCCCCGGGATCGAGCAGGCGCGGGCCGAGACCTGGGCGGCGACCCGTCAGCTGCACCGGGACCTGCGGGCGGTCGGGCTCAACCTGCCCGACTGGGATGAGGACGCCACCGCGCCCGCCCGCCACCGCCTGGCCCGGCTGGCGACCCCCTATTTCCTGAACAGTCTGTCCGTCCTGAGCGGCGCCCTGGGCGGTGATCTGGTCTCCACCATCATGTTCCTGGCCGTCAAACGGGCCAACACGGCGGGTCTGGACCTCAATCCGGACGTGCTCCACCGCTACGATTCGGCTGACGCCCTGTTTCCCGATCACCTGCGGACACCGGTGACCGTCTATCAGATCGCCCGTGACCTGCGGCTGCCCTACGAGACCGCGCGCCGCCACGCGCGCGCGCTGGTGGCGGCCGACCTCTGCGAACGTGACGCCAGCGCCCGGCTGGTAGTCACCAGTCGCATCCTGGTCTCGCCCGCCATCACCAAGGCGTCGGAGGAGATCTGGAGGCTTACCACGGGTTTCCTGGAAGCCATCCTCGGCGACGCCGACCGGGCTCTGGAAGCGGCCTAGACGGCAGCCGCCACGGCGGCGCGCCGCAGGGTCAGATTGATCCGCCCGCCGCCCGGGATCAGCCTGGACGAGCCCGGCAGGATCCGATCGACCCCGTGGAAGGCCAGGCGCGCCGGGCCGGCCAGCAGGCAGACATCTCCTGAGGCCAGGCGAATCGAGCGGGTGGGGTCGCTGCGCGTCGTGCCGCCGATCCGGAAGATCGCGGTGTCCCCCAGGGAGACCGAAAGGACGGGGAAGCTCAGGTCCTGCTCATCCCGATCCTGGTGCAGGCTCATCCGGGCCTCCGCGCCATAGTGGTTGACCAGGCAGGCGTCGGGGGGCGTGACTGCATCGGCCAGCTCCGCCCACAGGTCCAGCAGCATCTCCGGGATGTCCGGCCAGGCCTGGCCCGTGCCGGGGTGATGGGCCTGATAGCGATAGCCTGCGGCGTCGGTGAACCAGCCCAGCGGACCGAAATTGGTCATGGCCACGCTCATGGCCTTGCCCCCGGGCGTCACCGGCCGATAGGGCGGGGCGACCGCGGCCCGCTCCAGCACCTCGGCCAGCAGCGCCGCCTGGGCGTCCGCGGACAGGCGTTGCGGCAGCAGGCGAAAGCCGTTGGTTTCAAGGACGCTCATCGGCCCTCATATAGGTCCGATGGACAGTCCCCGTCTCATGCGGCCTGGCGGTATCCGGACCCTGACCTGCGGCGAGCGCGCCCTGGCCGACGAGGTGTTCGCCGGCGCAATCACTGTGGGGCAGGTGCGACTCTTCGCCATGCCCTTCTGGCGTCGCGCTTTTGTTCCCAATGGCCGCTGGATCGTCTGGCCCGGCCATACCGCCTGCCAGGATTTCGCCGCCGCGCCGCTCGGCCAGCAGGCGGTTTTCATCCATGAACTGACCCATGTCTGGCAGGCGCAAAGCGGGTCGAATTTGATCCTGGGCAAGGTGAGGGCGGGGGATGGGGCGCAGGCCTATGCCTATGACCTCTCAGAGATCAGCGATTTCCGTTCGCTCAATATCGAGCAACAGGCCATGGTGGTGCAGGACGCCTTTCTTGCCGCGCGCGGGGTCCGCATGGCCTATGAAAGCGCTGCTTATTCAGCAATTCTCGCCACTTGGCCGGGCTCGCCATGGTCAAGTCCCTGCCAAGATTAAGGGCATTCACCCTTGCGGCCACGCAACGCCCCCCCATATCGCGACTCGACGGCGGTTACCTGTCAGGTTAACCGCCCGAGACCCTGATCGAACCGGGGGCCGTGACAAGAACAGGGGCGCTTGGAACCAAGGCCCCGGCCGGCCATCGATCCGTTTGGACCGATGGCCAAAAAGTTCTTAGAAGCCCGGGGCATTTCATCCGAAATGCCCGGGGGCGGTCCGCCAACAAGGAGCGAGTAGAGACTCGAACATGAGCAAGATTATCGGCATCGACCTCGGCACGACCAATTCGTGCGTCGCGATCATGGACGGCAAGACGCCCAAGGTGATCGAGAACGCTGAAGGCGTGCGGACCACGCCCTCCGTGGTTGCCTTCCTGGAAGACGGGGAGCGCCTGGTGGGCCAGCCGGCCAAGCGCCAGGCCGTGACCAATCCGTCCAACACCGTCTTCGCGGTCAAGCGCCTGATCGGGCGCAACGCGTCCGACCCGATGGTGGAGAAGGACAAGGGCATGGTGCCCTATGACATCGTCAAGGGCCCGAACGGGGACGCCTGGGTTCGCGCCCAGGGCAAGGACTATTCGCCCCAGCAGATCTCCGCCTTCATCCTGCAGAAGATGAAGGAAGCCGCCGAGCAGCATCTCGGCGAAAAGGTCGAGAAGGCGGTCATCACCGTCCCGGCCTATTTCAACGACGCCCAGCGCCAGGCCACCAAGGACGCCGGCAAGATCGCCGGCCTGGAAGTCCTGCGGATCATCAATGAGCCCACCGCCGCGGCCCTGGCCTATGGCCTGGAAAAGAACGACGGCAAGAAGATCGCGGTCTACGACCTCGGCGGCGGCACCTTCGATGTGTCGGTGCTGGAGATCGGCGACGGCGTCTTCGAGGTGAAGTCCACCAATGGCGACACCTTCCTGGGCGGCGAAGACTTCGACATGCGGATCGTGGACTACCTCGCCGAGGAGTTCAAAAAGGAAACCAGCGTCGACCTGCGCAAGGACAAGCTGGCCCTGCAGCGCCTGAAGGAAGAAGGCGAGAAGGCCAAGAAGGAGCTCTCCTTCACCACCCAGTACGAGGTGAACCTGCCCTTCATCTCGATGAATGCGTCCGGTCCCCTGCACCTCAACATCAAGCTCTCCCGCGCCAAGCTGGAGGCCCTGGTGGAGGACCTGGTGGCCAAGACCGTCGGCCCCTGCGAGCAGGCGCTGAAGGATGCGGGCCTGAAGAAGACCGACATCGACGAAGTGATCCTGGTGGGCGGCATGACCCGCATGCCCAAGGTCATCGAGACGGTGAAGGCGTTCTTCGGCCGTGAGCCGCACACCGGGGTGAACCCGGACGAGGTCGTGGCCCTGGGCGCCGCCATCCAGGCGGGCGTGCTGCAAGGCGACGTCAAGGACGTGCTGCTGCTGGACGTGACCCCGCTGACCCTGGGCATCGAGACCCTGGGCGGTGTGTTCACCCCGCTGATCGAGCGCAACACCACCATTCCCACCAAGCGCTCGCAGACCTTCTCCACCGCCGACGACAACCAGTCGGCCGTGACCATCCGGGTGTTCCAGGGCGAGCGGCCTATGGCGCACGACAACAAGATGCTGGGCCAGTTCGACCTGGTGGGCATCCCGCCGGCGCCGCGGGGCGTGCCCCAGGTGGAAGTGACCTTCGACATCGACGCCAACGGCATCGTCAATGTGTCGGCCCGGGATAAGGCGACCTCCAAGGAGCAGTCGATCCGTATCCAGGCCAATGGCGGCCTGTCGGATGCGGACATCGAGACCATGGTCCGCGAGGCTGAGGCCAACAAGGCGGACGACGAGAAGCGCAAGGCCCTGGTGGAAGCCAGGAACCATGGCGAGGCGCTGATCCACTCCACCGAGAAGGCCATGGCCGAGCACGGCGACAAGGTGGGGGCCCCTGAGAAGGACGCCATCACCGCCGCCGTCGCCGACCTGAAGCAGGCCCTGGAAGGCGAGGACGCCGAGGCGATCACCGCCAAAACCCAGACCCTGGCCCAGGCTTCCATGAAGCTCGGCGAAGCCATGTACCAGGCCCAGCAGGGCGCGGGCGGCGAGGGCGAGGCCCAACCCGCGGGCGACGACGTCGTCGACGCGGAGTTCGAAGAAGTCAGCGACGACGACCACAAGAAGTCGGCGTGACGTTTCACCCCATGGCCGGCTTTCGCATCCCATGTGAACAGTCCGGCCATGGGGACGTCGCCGCCCTCGCGGCGTCATTCCCAATTCCCCTTCGCGCCGGCCGATTTCCGCTGAAGCTTCAGTATGGAAAATGGTCTAGCCTTAAGGTTCTTGAGGTATTTCCAGGTCTATTGTCCGGAAAGACCTCGGGCCTTGCAGCCGGACGCGGATATCCCCACCTCCCCTTTCATGATCCTTTGAGCGCCTGAATTTCGATGCGGGACTATTACGAGATCCTGGGCGTCACCCGCGGCTGCGACGAAGCTGCGCTGAAGTCCTCCTTTCGCAAGCTCGCCATGGAGCACCATCCCGACCGCAATGGCGGTTGCGAGGAAGCCGAAGGCCGGTTCAAGGAAATCAACGAGGCCTATTCGGTCCTCTCCGACCCCAAGAAGCGGGCCGCCTATGACCAGTTCGGCCATGCCGGGGTCAATGGCCAGGGCGGCGGCGGGCCTGGCGCGGGCTTCGGCGACGTCAACGACATCTTCTCCGAAGTGTTCGGCGACGTGTTCGGCGACATGTTCGGCGGCCGACGCCAGCGCGGCGGTCCGGCCCGCGGCCAGGACCTGCGCTACGACCTGGAGATCAGCCTCGAGCAGGCCTATGCGGGCGCCGAGGTGGAGATCGTGGTCCCCGCCTCCATCGTCTGCGAAACCTGCGACGGCTCGGGCGCCAAGCCCGGCACCAGCCCTTCGGTCTGCGGCTCCTGCGGCGGCGCCGGACGGGTGCGGGCGAACCAGGGCTTCTTCTCCATCGAGCGGGCCTGTCCCCGCTGCGGCGGCGCCGGTCGACTGGTTCTGGATCCCTGCACCGACTGCCGGGGCCACGGCCAGGTGCGCAAGGAGCGCACCCTGCAGGTGCGCATTCCCGCCGGGGTGGACGACGGCGCCCGGATCCGGCTCGCCGGGGAAGGCGACGCCGGGGCCCGCGGCGGTCCGCGTGGCGACCTGTACATCTTCCTGTCGGTGACCCCGCACGAGCTGTTCGAGCGCGACGGCCTGGACCTGTTGTGCACCGTGCCGGTGCCGATGACCGTGGCGGTGCTGGGCGGCGAGATCGACGCCCCCTGCCTGATGGGCGGCGAGAACTGCGACGGGAATTGCAAGATCGAGGTCAAGGTGCCCGAGGGCGCTCAGACCGGTCGCACCGTCCGCCTCAAGGGCCGCGGCATGCCATCCCTGCGATCCCGTGAGCGGGGCGACCTGGTGGTGGAGCTGTTCGTGGAGACCCCGGCCAAGCTCAACGCGCGCCAGAAGCAGTTGATGCGGGAATTCGCCGACCTGTGCGGCGACCAGCAGCACCCCAAGTCCGCCAACTTCATCGGCAAGGCCAAGCGCTTCTGGGAAGACGTGACGGGGGTCTAGGCCTCCGGCTCACCCGGCTGATGCAGGGTCCTGAAGCCGAAGACCTGGAGGCCGACGAGCGCGGGCTGTAGCACGCCGAGCGCGATGACCGCCCAGGCGACGCCGGCATAGGTGGAGACGTCGATCTTCAGTGTCAGCTGCACGGTCACGGCGATGACCAACGGGATCAGACCGACCAGGATGGACGTCAGGCAGATCAGCATCACGGCCGCCAGGGGTGAGAACACCGCCGCCCCTGTCGCGCGCCAGGTCTCGCCCAGGGGCAGGCCCCCGCGGAACACGGCGGCTGCGGTGAAGGTCCAGAGCCTCAAGGCGCCATAGAGGACAGTGCAGACCGCGACGGCCATCAGGCCGCTGGCGATGAGCGCCTGAAGCCCCTCGTCCGGAACGCTGGTGCGGACGACAAGCATCAGGATCAGGCCCAGCACCCCCAGGGCGGCGATGCCGGTGAAGATCACCAGTCCCTGGACCATGCCCGCCGCGAAAGCCCGCAGCTCGAGCAGGCTGAGCTTCAATCCCAGTGGCCCCTGGCGATAACGAGGATCGCCGGGCCGCATTTCCGAGAAGCCGAGTCTCAGGCTGGAACCGGTCATCATCAAGGCCAGAACGAACGAGATGAGCGTTATGACCGCCTGCGGGACGCGAGGCTGACCGTTCGCCGCGTCCATGCCCGCGCCGATCAGCAGCAATACATAGCCGGCCAAGGGCGCCGGGATGCGCCGCCAGGCGCGGGCCGCGAACCTGAGCGAATAGCGGGTCGCCGCGCCAACCGGCAACCGGGGCGCGCGACGGCCACGGATCCAGTCATTGGCGGCCAATCCCAACAGGAAGAGGACGCCCAGCGCCACGGCGCCAACCGCCACCGCGGCGGTCCGGCTGTCGCTGCCGCGGCCAGGGGGAAGAGCAAAACGGATCGGGATGCGTACATCCGACACGGTCGCACTGCCGCCGATGGTGGAGGGCGCCATCTGGAACAGGGGCGCGACCTTCAGGGCCGCCGCGCCGAAGCCCCAACCCTTCGGCGTCTCGGAGGTCACCCGACAATCTGTTACGCGCCCGGTGATGGCGACCTTGCAGGCGAGGACCACATGGCCCGCGACGTCGAAGGTGTTGGCCAGCGGCGGATAGGCCTCGGCCATGTCGTCGTTGGAGGGCTTGGCGACCCAGTCAGCATGGGTGACCTGGGGGGCTTCCTGGGCTCTGGCCTGGGCCATTGACAGCCCAAGACCGATCATCACCGCCAAGGCGGCCCAAACCCTGCCCATCACCCGCCCGTCCCCCGGTTGCGGGCGTCAGGCTGCACGCTCCGCGCGAAAGGTGCAACCGCGGTGGGCGCGGTGCGGCGGCATTGAAATATCCCCGGAACAATAGCCGCATTCTTGGTAGGCTGAGTATGGAGACGCGCCCAGCCAAGCGGCGCGCCGGACCGGGGGAAGCGCCATGGGACTGAAGACAATTCTGCTGGCCGCTGTGGCCGTCGCGGCCTCGGCGGGCGCTGTTCAGGCGTCGGACTATTCCAAGAGCATTGTCCCTGGCTATCCGGACGTGGCGACGGAATATGTCCAGATTTCCGGATTTCCAGCCGCCGGTACGCCCGGGCCGCTGAACACCGCCACCTTCCTGCGCCTGCGTCCCGCTGCTGACGGCGATACGCCCGGGCCCGCCAATGCGGTGATCATGGCCCTGCCGGGCTTCGGCTCGACCCCGCCCCACTGGCTCTATCTGGCCAGCCAGCTGGTTCACAAGGCCCATGATCGCAGCTGCGATGGCCAGCCCTGCCGGATCGAGGTCTGGGTGCTGCAGCGCCGGGGCGCCAATCTCGCCGACACCACGGGCCTCACGGCGGCCCGCAAGGCCAAAAATCCAAAGGTCGCGCTGGACTATTATCTGGGTGCGGACGCCCTCCAGCCCTCGAAGACCAAGGGCGCCGCCGGGCGGGTGGGGCCGGCCACCGCCAAGGCCAAATGGAAGCCGCTCACCGAGACCGACCTTGGCTTCATGGCCGACTGGGATTTCCAGGCCTATGCCGGGGACGTGGACCGGATTATCGGCCTGGTCTCGGAAAAGACCGGCAATCACAACATCTTCCTGGCCGGCCACAGCCAGGGCGGCGGCTTCGTCGCCAATTATGCGGCGCGGCGTCAGGCCGACGGCCGGCGCGGCGTGGACAAGCTCTCGGGGCTGATCTTCCTCGATGGCGGTCCCTCGGCGGGAACCCAGGCTGAGCCCAGCGCCGCCGAGCTGGATGGCTATTTCGACCATGTGAAGGCGCTGCGCAGCGGCAAGGCGGATGTCTATACCGGGGCCAACGGCCTGCTGGGCGCCATCGCGGGGCCGGCGGCGGCGGCCAGCCAGTCGGTCACCAGCATCTATTACGCCTTCGCCGACCCCAAGGCCGAGGCGATCTTCCCGCTGCGGGTGTCGGGCATGTCGCCCCTGCCTGGGGACGACTTCCTGAAGGCCATCCGCCTCACCTGGCTCGCCCGGGCCGGGGTGAGCTTCGACACCGATCCGGTTCCCGGCGGCGGCCTGCAGATCCCGGTGCTGCAGTTCCTGGGCGAGGGCCTGGGGACCCTGGACTTCAAGCCCCTGCCGGGCACGGACGGCAAATGCGACACCACCCCGGCCCCGCCGGCTGCGGGTCCTATGCGGGCCCTGGCGCCGCCTCCGCCGAAATGCGTGCCGTCTGCGGCCATGCTGGACCCGGCCAAGGTCTATGGCTGGATCGAGGGCGGCGGGAACGGGGGCTCCGCCACCGAGGCGGGCAAGGCGAAGCTGTGGATGGACAGCCAGGCCTTCGCGCCGGCGCGGTCCAACATCAAGCCGGTGACCGTGACCTTCAAGGAGAGCGGCGCCAGGCGCATCGATGCGTCGGACATGATCGCGGCCAATTGGTATCCGTCCGAACGGTGGGATTTCGACGCCAATTTCGTGGGCCGCTACAAGACCCTGAAGATCGACCGGGACGGTGTGGCCTTGGACGTGGACAAGGCCGCCATCGCCAATGTGCCGGTCTATGTGGCCCGCCAGGGATTCACCGCGGGGGTGGGGGGAAATCCGTTCCCGGGGGTCACCGACTATACCGAGATCAACCGCACGGGGACCTGGCAGACCGATGCGGCCAAGGCGATCACGAGCTTCGATCCCAGGATCAATGTCGCCATCCTGCACCACACGGACTTCGTCTCCGCCGATGACTCGACGCCGGGCAAGGGTCGCCCGGGCGAGCCCGGAAACTCGGCGGTGGCCAATACGCTGGTGGACTGGGTGCTGAAGCGGTCCAAGGGGACCATCGCCACGCCCACCCCGGCCTCCCTTGGGGTAGTGACCCGGTACTGAAGGCGCTCAGCGGATCAGGGTGGTGATGTCCGGCCAGAGGTAGCCCACCTCATAGACTACCCCGCCGGGGCCGGGCTCCGGGCGAGGTTCGTCGGCCTGACCGCCCAGGTGCTCGTAGAAGCCGCGGGCCGGAAGATTGTCCCGCAGGGTGGAGATCATCAGTGACCGGGCGCCCTGGTCGGCGAACACCCGGGCGCAGGCGACCACCAGGCGGCGGCCCAGGCCCGCATGCTGGGCGGTGCGGCGCACATAGAGTGTCTGGATCTCCGCCTCGCCGCGGCGACGCGTCCGGGAGGGTCCGCCCGCCACGTATCCCACAAGCCCTTCGCGGTCGGCGGCGGCGAGGGTGGCGTCGTGCGGACCGGGCTCCGTCAGGGCGCGGGTGAAGCGCCGGGCGTGCAGCGGCACGCTCATCCGGTCGAGATAGGAATCGGCGATGAGACCTCGATAGGACTCCCGCCATGATGCGACATGGATCTCGGCGAGATCCCAGGCGTCGTCCGGTCCGGCCGGGAAGATGACGTGTCGCATGGGACACCTCCTGACTTAACCACAGCTTGGGCGTCGCAGGTCCCAGTTCAAGGGGCGACTTGCCGCGGGGCGGGGTGACGCCCTGGGCGCGCACCGTTAACCTCCGGCCAGACATGAACGCCCAGACCCCCACCCCAATCGATTCGGCCGGCGCCACCCCGGTGATGGCCCAGTATTTCGAGGCCAAGGCCCGCCAGCCCGACGCCCTGGTGTTCTTCCGCATGGGGGATTTCTACGAGCTGTTCTTCGAGGATGCGGAGAAGGCGGCCGCGGCTCTGGGCATCACCCTGACCGCCCGCGGGGCCCATGGCGGCCAGCCGATCCCCATGTGCGGCGTGCCGGTGCATGCCGCCGAGGCCTATCTGGCCAAGCTGATCCGCGCCGGATTCAAGGTCGCCGTCTGCGAGCAGATGGAGGATCCCTCGGAAGCCCGCAAGCGCGGCTCCAAGGCCATTGTGCGCCGGGACGTCACCCGGGTGGTGACCCCTGGCACCCTCACCGAGGACGGCCTGCTGGACGCCCGGGGCGCCAACCGCCTGGCGGCCGTGGCTGTGCGGGCCGGTTCGGCGGCGGTGGCCAGCGTGGAGCTATCCACCGGGGAGGTGGAATGCTGGGCCATCGCCCGGGACGGCCTGGCCTCGGCCCTGGCGGCCCTGGGCCCCTCGGAGATCCTGGTCCCCGACCGGCTGTTCGCCGATGAAGGCCTGAACGCCCTGCTGCGGGGCGTGGGCGGGGTGGTGCAGCCCATGCCCTCGGCCCTGGCGGAGCCCGCGGCCTCGGAGGCCCGGCTGAAGCGGCTCTATGGCGTGGAGACCCTGGACGGGTTCGGGACCCTGTCTGGGGCGGAGATCTCCGCGCTGGGCCTGATCGCCGCGCACCTGGAGACCACCCAGGCCGGTCGCCTGCCGGCGCTCACGGCGCCCCGGCGGGCCGGTGAGGCTGATGTCATGGCCATCGACCCGGCCACCCGGGCGAGCCTGGAGATCGAGCGGAGCCTAGGGGGATCCCGCGACGGGTCTCTGCTGGGCGCCATTGATCGCACCATCACGGCGCCCGGCGCCCGGCTGCTGGCCGCGCGACTCGCCCGTCCCCTGTTGGACCCGGCGGCCATCGAGGTGCGCCTCGACGCCGTG
>Ga0265327_10005495_pt1 | contig 10548 bp, 11 predicted proteins | sample 41621metaG_FD_202089 | JGI IMG/M metagenome (GOLD analysis project Ga0265327, IMG submission 202089) | Rhizosphere microbial communities from Carex aquatilis grown in University of Washington, Seatle, WA, United States - 4-16-21 metaG | ecosystem: Host-associated > Plants > Roots > Rhizosphere... | reverse complement strand
CTTTTACTAGCGCTCCCCGGCGTGGCTTTCGCCGAGGATCAGGAAATTTTGGGGCTGACCGGCACGCACCGCGGATTTTACACCGTGCTGATCTTCATCATCGCCTACGCTTTTGTGATGACCGAAGAATTTACGCACATGCGCAAATCCAAGCCGGTCATCTTGGCGGCGGGCATTATCTGGGCGCAGATCGCCTATCTGGCCGCGACCAACGGTGTGGCGGCGGAAGTCGTCCACAAAGTCTTTGAATACAATTTGAGCGAATTCGCCGAGCTGATGCTGTTCTTGCTGGTGGCGATGACTTACATCAACGCGATGGCCGAGCGCAATGTGTTCGAGGCTTTGCGGGCTTGGTTGATTAACCGCCGCTTCGGCTACCGCAAGCTGTTTTGGATCACCGGCGTCATCACGTTCTTCCTGTCTTCGGTGGCCGACAACCTGACCTCGGCGCTGCTGGTCGGCGCGGTGGTCATGGCCGTCGGCGCGAACAGCCCGAAATTCGTCGCGCTGGGTTTCATCAATCTGGTCAGCGCGGCCAATGCCGGCGGCGCGTTTAGCCCGTTCGGCGACATCACCACCTTGATGGTGTGGCAGGCTGGCAAGGCGGAGTTTTTTGACTTCTTTGAATTGTTCATCCCGTCGGTCGTGAACTTCGCCGTGCCGGCCGCGTTCATGCATTTCGCCATTCCTAACGAAGCGCCGACCTTCAGCGGCGAAGACGAGAAGGTCGAGCTGAAGCCGGGCGCGTTGGTGATCGCCGGTCTGTTCGTGGCGACCATCGTCACCGCCGTCAGCTTCAAGCAGTTCCTGCACCTGCCTCCGTTCATGGGCATGATGGTCGGCTTGTCCTATTTGATGTTCTACGGCTACCGCTTGAAGCTGGTGTTCAGCTACAAGGGCGACCGTTTTGACGTGTACCAGAATGTCAAAGACTCCGAATGGGACACTTTGCTGTTCTTCTTCGGCGTGATCTTCGCCGTCGGCGGCTTAGGGTTTATCGGCTATTTGCAATTGGCGTCCGCCGCGATGTATGACGGCTTAGGCCCGACCACCGCCAACGTGCTGATCGGCATCTTGTCCGCCATCGTCGACAACATCCCGGTCATGTTCGCGGTGTTGCAGATGAACCCGGACATGCCGCTGTATCAGTGGATGCTGGTCACGCTGACCGCCGGCGTCGGCGGCACGATGCTGTCCATCGGCTCCGCCGCCGGCGTGGCCTTGATGGGCACTTCGCGTGGCATGTACACCTTCTTCAGCCACCTGAAGTGGACTTGGGCGATTGCCTTAGGTTATGCCGCCAGCATCATCGTCCATTTGCTGTTGAATGCGCGGTAATTGGAGCCTTTCTTTGAAAGAGGCCGGGGGCGAGGTGGACGGATATTGCTTTATCCTATAATCCGCGCCTCATGAAGGCATAAAAAAAAGCGCCCGGTCGCAAAACCGGGCGCTTTTTTGCGTTTAGGCCGTAAAGGTGGCGCGTGGCAGGCGGCTAAAAGCCCGTTCGACTTTTAAAAAGGTCGGTGCCGATAATACCCTTAACAAAGCTGTCCGTCGCATCAAAATAAACTATGATGATGGCACCGCCATAATTCCAGCCATGTGACACATGATCGCCGATGGCGGTAGTCAGTGCGGGAGAATACTTGCAGCCAATGGTTTGGTTGACCTGGGCTAAGGTCATGCCCGCTACAATGGCGTTGTAGATCGGAACGGTAATGTTCGCGCTTGAGCAGGTGTCCGTCACCTGCCCATAGGGGGCGCTTGAGCCTACGCTAATCACATCGTAGGCGTTCAATTTCAGCACAACATTATTGTATTGTATCCCGTTGAGCACAACAGCATCGACGGTAAAGACGTTCGTCGTCGCATCGTAGGTGTCTATCGCTAAAGCGTTGACGCTGAATACCAGCGACAAAGCCGCAAAATATGCGCGCATAATCCATTCCTCATGAAGGTGAACAAAATAGCGGACAAACCCGCCTTCGGCAGCGCTTGGGTTTGACTGGCGGTGAATCGTCGGATGAAGGCATTCGCCGCTTAAAGATCCTCTGCTTAAGCCGTTCTAAGGACTTATCAGAGGTTCCTTTTAATCATAGCCACCCTGAAATACGCAATGCAATGGTTTTTTTTGCTCTCCTTGCAACATTTGGCACGTCTCCTGTATCCAAACTCAGTGTACACGCAGGCCGCCCAGCGGGCGGCTTGATTTGATCCGCACACGTTCCGTTCAAATTCCGTCCAAATGAGGAGTGCAGCCATGCAACACGAAACCGTACACGGCAAGCCGTCATTGATCGTCGACATGAATGTCGCGGAATACTTCAAGGATTCTTTGCACTCGGCCCTGTCCCGCCAGAAGGTGAAGGCGGGTGAAGACACGGTGTTTTATGTCGTCAATTTACTGGCCTGGTGCGTGCGCGCGGAAAATCTTTTCCCGCAAACCGCCGACGGCGTAGGCCAGCAACCCTTGGCCTTGACTTATGCCGAGGCGGTGGAGGCGAAAACCCAGGTGGAACGCGAAGCCGCTTTGCGGCGGCTGGGGGATGTGGCTTTAATCGTGGCGGGTTTGTTTGCCGCCAGCTTCAGCCGCAAGCTGGTGGATGTTGATTATTACATTGCGATGGGCGGCAGTGCGTATGGCTTTCTGTCCGAGCAAGCGTCCGGTTCAGTGCGTTCGCGCACTTTTGGGGCGATTTTCGGCGAGTTGTCGGCGAAATTCCAGTCCTTCGTCGATGCTTTGGCCGAAGTCGGCGACAACACGCCGATGTGCTCGCAAAACGATGTGTTGCGGCTTTATGAAATCTGGCTGCGCACCGGCAGCGCCTACGCCGCCGAGCGCTTGCGCAAGCAGGGCATCGAACCGGCGCGTGCGGCGGTGAGCGGGCGCTACAGTTAAATTTCAATAACCGTGAAAATTACCCTGTGAAAGTTGAGTAAGTTTGCTAAATTGTTCCTGCCTCGCTTCCCCTCAAACGCGGAGACGCTCATGAACGCAAAGCATTCTTCCCTTCTCGCCAAAGTTGGCGGATTGATTTTGCTGGCTTTGGCCCCTTGTGGGGCGCAAGCCAGCCTGGTGTATGAAAACATCAACGGCAACGATTTTATTTATGACACGGTGCAGCAGATCACCTGGACGCGCGACGGCGACCTATCCAGCAGCACCTACACTTGGCAAGACGCCCAGGACTGGGCGGCGGGCTTGAGCTTTGCCGGCGTCGCCACCTCAGGCTGGCATCTTCCCAGCCAGGCGCAATTCACCTCTATGTTCACAGAGCTTTACAACAGTGCTGGCGATCCGGGCGCGCCAGGCAGCAGCGGCGCGGACCACAAATACGGCGACCAGGTTTTGTTTGGCCACGGGCCTAATGATTACGCCAGCAATGTCAGGACTTACTACTGGACTGACACTAGCGGGGCAGACTTTAATTTTTTCTACGGCTACGGAGGGGGCGATTCCAATAGCACCCGGTATGCCGCCTGGGCGGTGGCCGTGGTGCCCGAGCCGCCCACGTTGAGCTTGCTGGCTTTGGGATTGGTCGGCGCCTTAAGGCAGGGCAAGCGCCGGACTGCTGCCGCATAATGCGGGGCGATGCCTTTGAAGAATAAAAAAACCGCCCCACCGGGCGGTTTTTTTATGGCCGCTTCAAGCTTTCGGCGGCACATAGCCTTCCGGCGCGGCGGCGCCGGGGCCGAAGAGAAACTTCTCGCGCTCGTCGGCGAGGAACTGCCGGTCTTTGGCCTGGAAAGGCGTCAATCGGTGTTCGTTGATGAGCATGGTTTGCAGCTTTAGCCAGTCTTGCCAGGCTTGCGCCGAGACGCTGTCATAAATGCGCTGGCCCTGCGCCCCCGGAAAAGGGGGTTTGTCCAATCCTTCCAAAGCCGCGCCTAGTTTGACGCACTGTACTGTTCTGGCCATGAATTTGTGTTCCTCGCAACGGTTGGTTAAAAGTGAGCGGGGCGCCTGCCGGTGTGACGCCCGGCCGCCGCCCGCCGTCAATCGGCATCTCTATCGCCAAGCGCCCACATCAAGCGCCGCACCGGCGTAGGCAAGGCGCTGGCTTTTTCCGGCTTGAGCCAGCCCGAGCCTGCCTCGGCGATCTGGTTCGGCTGTTCGACGCGCCCGACCAGGGCGGTGTAGTCCAGATGGTAATGGCTGAAAGTATGCCGCTGTTGCGGCAGCGCCTCAAGCCCGGCGGCGATTCCCCGCGCCGCGCACCAGGCCGAGGCTTCGCCCGGCGCGTCGAACTCGGGGAAGCTCCACAGCCCGCCCCAGATGCCCATCGGCGGGCGCTTTTCCACATAAAAGGCACCTTCCCGGTCGCGCAACACCAGCATCCAGCAGCGGCGTGCCGGCAGGTCTTTTTTCGGTCGCGGCGTCGGCAGCGTGCCGGTGAGATCCAGCCGCCAGGCCAGGCAACTCGCCCGCACCGGGCAGCGCGAACAATCCGGCTTGCCGCGCGTGCAAAGCGTCGCGCCGAGATCCATCATCGCCTGGGTGTAATCGGCGACCCGCGCCTGCGGGGTCAGCATTTCGCTGATGCGCCACAGTTCGCGGGCGGTTTGCGCGTCGCCCGGCCAACCTTCGACGGCGGAGTGCCGGCTTAACACCCGCTTGACGTTGCCGTCCAAAATAGCGGCGCGGATGCCCAGCCCCAAGCTCAAGATCGCCCCGGCGGTGGAACGGCCGATGCCGGGGAGCGCGGCCAGGCTGGCGGCGTCGGCCGGCAGCGCCCCGCCGTGGTCGCGCATGACGATCTGCGCGGCCTTGCGCAGGTTGCGGGCGCGGGCGTAATAGCCCAAGCCGGACCAATGGCCTAAAACCTCGTCCTCAGGGGCTTCGGCCAAGGCTTGCAGGCTGGGAAAACGCGCCATGAAGCGCAAAAAATAAGGGATGACCGTGCCGACCTGGGTTTGCTGGAGCATGATTTCCGACACCCAAACCCGGTAAGGTGTGGGCGCGGTCTGCCAGGGTAGGTTTTTACGCCCTTCGCGGTCGAACCAGTCTAAGACGGCGGCTTGGAATTCTTCAACGTGCATGGTCTTTTTCGTCGCGTCGCCGCATGAGCCGTCATTTTTCTTCGCGGCCATGCGGCCATCTAGCCGCGTCGGCCCCGGTTTGCATGCCTGCGCGTTGGGCAATCGCCGGTTTTGCATTAGAATGGCCCGTCATTCCAGCCGGGGCGCGAAACGCGCCTTGTAGTCCCTTCACCGTTTAGGAAAATCCCAGCGCATCCAGCCGCCAGCCATGATTTCAATTTTCCGCATTATCGCATCATTCACGGCCTTCTCCCTACTCGCCGCCTGCGGCTTGAAAGGCCCGCTCTACCTTCCCCCGCCGGAGCCCGCCGAAAAGCAAGCGCCCGCCCAGCCGGCCAAGAAGCCTGAGGCCCAAGCGGCGCCGAATGTGCCGCAAGCCCCTGCCAACGCCAAGTAAAGCCGACCCTTATGGATTATTTCAATTATCGCGGCGGCGTGTTGAGCGCCGAGTCCATTCCGCTGGACGCCATCGCCGAGCGCTTCGGCACGCCTTGCTATGTCTACTCCCGCGCCACGCTGGAGCGGCATTGGCGGGCTTTTGACGACGCCTTCGCGGGCCGGGCGCATTTGGTCTGCTATGCGGTCAAGGCCAATTCCAACCTGGGGCTGCTCAATGTGCTGGCCCGCCTGGGTTCGGGTTTCGACATCGTCTCGGTGGGCGAGTTGGAGCGGGTGCTGGCGGCCGGCGGGAACCCAAGCAAGATCGTGTTTTCCGGCGTCGGCAAGCGCGAGGACGAAATGCGCCGGGCTTTGCAAGTCGGCATTCGCTGCTTTAACGTGGAAGTGGCCGGCGAGCTGGACCGGCTGAACCGCATCGCCGGCGAGTTGGGTGTGAAGGCCCCGGTGTCGCTGCGCGTCAACCCGGATGTGGACGCGCAAACCCATCCTTATATTTCCACCGGGCTGAAGGAAAACAAATTCGGCATCGACATCACCCAGGCCGTGGCGGAATACGAGCGTGCCGCCGCCCTGCCCCATCTGGACGTGGTCGGCGTCGATTGCCATATCGGCTCGCAACTCACCAGCACCGGCCCGTTCTTAGACGCGCTGGAGCGGGTGTTGGCCTTGACGGGCGAACTGGCAAAACGCGGCATTCATCTGCATCATCTGGATTTGGGCGGCGGCTTAGGGATTCGCTACCGCGACGAACAACCGCCGGAACCCTACGAGCTGGCCAAGGCGCTCAACGAGCGCCTGCAAGACGCGCCGTATGAAATTCTTGTCGAACCGGGCCGGGCCATCGCCGGCAACGCCGGGATTTTGCTGACCCGCGTCGAGTATCTAAAATCCAATAGCGTGAAGAATTTCGCCATTGTCGATGCGGCCATGAACGACTTGTTGCGGCCTGCGCTCTACAAAGCTTGGCAGGAAATCCTGCCAGTGATCGAAGGCGGCGCGGGCGCGGCGAAAATCTGGGACATCGTAGGCCCGGTGTGCGAGACCGGTGATTTTCTCGGCAAAGACCGCGAACTGGCCATCCGCGAGGGTGATTTGTTGGCGGTGCGTTCGGCGGGGGCTTACGGCTTCAGCATGAGCTCCAATTACAATTCCAGACCGCGCCCGGCGGAGGTGATGGTGGACGGAGACCAGGCGCATTTGGTGCGGGCACGGGAAAGCGTGGCGGCGCTTTATGCCGGCGAAACGAGCCTGCCATGCTGAAATTCACCAAAATGCACGGCCTGGGCAACGATTTCGTCGTCATCGACGCGGTGCGTCAAACCGTCGATTTAAGCCCGGAACAAGTGCGTCAAATCGCCGACCGCCATTTTGGCGTGGGCTGCGACCAGTTGCTGCTGGTCGAGCCTGCGGCCAGCGCGGACGCCGATTTCCGCTACCGCATTTTCAACGCCGATGGCGGCGAGGTCTCCCAATGCGGCAACGGCGCACGCTGCTTCGCCCGCTTCGTCTATGAGCAAGGCCTTAGTGAACAGTCGGAAATCCGGGTGGATACCGCGTCGGGACGGCTGATTCTGCGCCGTGAGGAAGATGGCAATATCACTGTCGATATGGGTATCCCCCGCCACGCGCCGCCGCAAATTCCCCTGAATGCCGAGCGCGAGGCGCTGTCTTATCCGGTTGAAGTGGACGGCAAAATCTGGAACTTCGGCGCGGTGTCCATGGGCAATCCCCACGCCGTGCTGGTGGTCGACAATGTGGACGAGGCGCCGGTGGCAAGCTTGGGACCGGCTCTGGAAAGCCATCCTATGTTTCCCGAGCGCGCCAACATCGGCTTCATGCAGCTTATCGACCCGCACCATATCCGCCTGCGCGTGTTTGAGCGCGGCTCAGGCGAGACGCTGGCCTGCGGCAGCGGTGCCTGCGCGGCGGTGGTGGTGGGCATCGAGCAGGGTTTGCTGACTAGCCCGGTGCGGGTGGATTTGCCCGGCGGGTCGCTGCGCATCCGTTGGCCGGGCCGACGCGAGTCGGTGTTCATGACCGGCCCGGCGGCGACCGTTTTTGAAGGCTCATTGGAATTATGAAAACATTGAACAAAGCCCAAGCCTCACCGGCCCCGGCAATCGCCCCGGCGGATATTGAAGACTGGCTGTTAAGCCATCCCGACTTTTTCCATGACCATCCCGATTGCCTGGAATCCTTGAAGCTGCCGCATCCTTGCGGCGACGCGGTGTCCCTGGTGACACGGCAAATCGAGCTGTTGCGGGAAAAAAACCGCAAGCTGCAAGCGCAGTTGAACGACATCCTGCAAATCGCGCGGGACAACGACGCTTTGCTGCGCCGCTTCCATCAACTCAGTATCGCTTTGCTGGACGCGACTTCGCTGGACGACGCCTTGGCGGCCTTGCGCTGGCTGTTGAGCGATTGTTTCCAAGCCGATTTCGTCAGTGTGCGCTTGATCCAGCCGCTCATTGATTGCCCCGTCGCCAATTTGTGCGTGCCCGAAGACTGTGCGCAACTGACGCATTTCCGGCAGATCCTGGAAATCGGCCAGCCGGCGTTTGGCAAACCCAGCACTGAACAGGGCGAGTTTTTATTTGGGGCGGACGCGGGCGAAGTCGAGTCTTACGCCCTGGTGCCGCTGCGCCACGCCGGCCTCAAAGGCGTGCTCGCCATCGGCAGCCGCGACCCCGCACGCTTCGAGCCGGCCATGGGCCACTTGTTCCTGTCGCAAATGAGCGATGTGGTGGCGGCCCGTTTTGTTTCGCTATTGCCCCGCGACGGGCAGATCCTGGCATGAGCCCGGCGGCGGCGGAAGTCTTAGCGCGTTATTTGGCGGCGCTGCAAACGCAGCAGCGGCTGTCCCCGCATACCTTGGAAGCCTACCGCCGTGACTTGCGCGAATTAACTCATTATTGCGACCAGCATACGCTGGATGGCTGGGAGGCTTTGAGCGAGCCGCACATCCGCGCCCATATCGCCTCGCGCCATCGCGCAGGGCTAGGCAGCCGCAGTTTGCAAAGGGAGTTGTCCGCCATTCGCGGCTTTTTTGATTTTTTGCTGGTCGAGGGCCACTTTAGGCTCAATCCGGCCCGTGGCGTCCGCGCGCCGAAAGCGCCGCGCACCCTGCCCAAGCCTTTGGACGTGGATCAGATGGCCGGGATGCTGGAGGCGCATCAGGATGACCTGCTTGAAGTCCGCGATGTCGCGATGTGGGAATTGTTTTATTCCTCGGGGCTGCGCCTTAGCGAGTTGACCGGCTTGGACTGTGTCGACCTGGATCTGGACGCCGGTTCGGTGTTCGTCCGCTCGGGCAAAGGCGGCCGCTCCCGCTATCTTCCGGTCGGCAGCAAAGCCTGCGCGGCCCTGCGGATCTGGCTGGAAGCACGGCCGGCTTATGCAAGCGGGCAGGAGCCGGCCTTGTTCGTCAGCCGGCGCGGCGCGCGCATCGCCCCGCGCAGCGTCCAGCAACGTTTGGAGCGCTGGCGTGTCAAGCAAGGCATGGACGGCCACGTCCATCCGCACAAACTGCGCCATTCCTTCGCCAGCCACATGCTGGAGGGTTCCGGCGACTTGCGGGCGGTGCAGGAATTGCTTGGCCACGCCAACATCGCCACCACCCAAATATACACGCATCTGGATTTTCAGCGCTTGGCGGCGGTCTACGACCAGGCCCATCCACGCGCCAAGAAACGCGACCGCTAAAGCCGCAACGCGCTGCACAACGGAAACGCGAACTAAGATATAATCAATTCCGTTTGGGAAATCGCCACAGGATCAATCCATGTCAGTGCCAAAGAAATCATTAAGCAAGGAAAAAGCACCCGCCACCGGTGTGCTGGATCTCATCAATCCAAAAACGCTAAAGGAAAAGGGGCCGCTTTGGACGGTGGGCGTGTCGCTGGCGCTGATTGGCGCCTTGCTGTTTGGCATTGCCGAATACTGGGGCGACGAGGAGCCGCGCTTTGATGTCATCGAGGTGGCGATGAAGGACGCCGGCGTCGACAAGCCCAAAGACATGCCCTTGGGCTACGCCTATGCTTCCGCATTGATTCATATCGCCGATATTCTGCTGCACAAGCCGGGCGGCTTCCTATCCAATGACATGTTCCCGCCGGGCGTGCTGGAAGACAACATGCCGCAGTGGGAGTACGGCGCCCTGACCGCTTTGCGCGACGGCACTTCCGCGTTGCGCAACCACATCGCCCGTGCCCAGTCGAACTCCAAGGAAGACCCGGACCTGGCCAAGGCCGAACCGATGTTCTATTTCGACCACAAATCCTGGCAGTTGCCTTCCTCCGAAGGCGAGTATGCCAAGGGCATCGAAGCCATGGAGCGCTACCGCGAACACCTGAGAAAGAAGGCACCGGCTGGCACGCCCCTGGGCGACACCAGCAACGAAGCCCAGTTCTACTCCCGCGCGGACAACCTGCGCCAGTATCTGGAAATTCTGAAACAGCGGCTGGGCAGCTTGTCCAACCGTTTGAGCGCCAGCGCCGGCGATGCCCGCCAGATCAGCCAGGAAGAGGAAGGCCGCGTGCAAGTCACCAAAACCTCCTGGTGGAACATCGACGACATCTTTTTCGAGGCGCGCGGCTACTGTTGGGCCACGGTTCACATCCTGCATGCGATGGAATACGACTTCCGCGATATTCTCGGCAACAAGACCGCCTTGGTTTCGCTGCAAGCCATCATCCATGAATTGGAAGACGGACAGGCGCCCTTCTTAAGCCCGGTGATCCTCAACGGCGGCGGTTTCGGCCTGTTCGCCAACTACTCACTGACCCTCGCCAATTACATCGCCCGCGCCAACGCGGCGACTATCGACCTGCGCAACCTGCTGCAACAAGGTTAAAAGCAAACCGGCGGGGCTTGTCCCAGGGCGGGACTAAGCGCCGCCGGTTCACGAATAAAAATAGAGTGCTTCTGCCCATGGCCAACACGCTTAACAACACCGACCAGATACCTTCCAATGCCATTCTGCGGCTGATTTTTGTCGTCATGTTCAACCTGATTAACATGGTCGTCAGCAAAGTGCTATTGCTTGTCGCGGTCTATCAGTTTCTCTGTCACCTGTTGACCGGCCGGGTGACGCAGCGCGGCGTCCGCTGG
>Ga0265327_10005494_pt1 | contig 10555 bp, 8 predicted proteins | sample 41621metaG_FD_202089 | JGI IMG/M metagenome (GOLD analysis project Ga0265327, IMG submission 202089) | Rhizosphere microbial communities from Carex aquatilis grown in University of Washington, Seatle, WA, United States - 4-16-21 metaG | ecosystem: Host-associated > Plants > Roots > Rhizosphere >... | reverse complement strand
TACGGCCAATTATGAAACCCCAGGTTGAAATCTATGACACGACCCTGCGCGACGGTTCGCAGGGCGAAGGCATCAATTTCTCGGTGGCGGACAAGCTCCGCATCGCTGAGAAGCTCGATTCTTTCGGGGTTCATTACATTGAAGGCGGCTGGCCGGGATCCAATCCCAAGGACATCGAATTTTTCGCGCAGGCGAAGAAAAAGAAATTCAAGAACGCCAGGCTTGCGGCTTTCGGTTCCACGCGCAAGAAAGCGACGCCGGTGGAGCAAGATGATCAAGTGCGCCTGCTCATCGAGGCGGGCACGCCGGTCGTGACGATCTACGGCAAAACCTCCATGCTGCATGTGAAGGAAGTCTTGCGCTGCACGCCGGAGGAAAATCTGGCGATGATCGCTGACACGGTGAAATTTCTGAAAGACCACGGCAAGTTTGTTATCTACGACGCCGAGCACGCGTTCGACGGCTATAAACTCAATGCTGAATACGCGCTCGACACCTGGCGCGCGGCGGAGAAAGCCGGCGCGGATTTTGTCGTGTTGTGCGACACGAATGGTGGCTGCCTCCCCAATGAAATCGCCGCCATCACCAGGACCGCCGTCAGCAAATTGAATTGCAAGGTCGGCATTCACACGCACGACGACAGTGGCGTGGGCGTGGCGAACGCGCTGGCGGCGCTCGATGCAGGTGCGGTGCACGTGCAAGGCACGGTCAACGGTTACGGTGAGCGCACGGGCAACTGTAATCTGATCAGCGTCATCCCGCTGGTGCACTTCAAGCAAAAGAAAGCCTGCGTGCCCGCGAAGTCGCTGCTCAAGCTCAAGGAACTTTCCCTATTCGTTGATGACGTCGCGAATATCCGCCATAACCCGCGCCTGCCGTGGGTTGGTTCGTCAGCGTTCGCGCACAAGGGCGGTACGCACGTCAACGCCGTTCAAAAATTGGCGTCCAGCTACGAGCACATCAATCCCGAACTTGTTGGCAACGCGCGCAACATCCTCATCAGCGACCTTGCTGGCCGCAGCAACATCGTGATGAAGGCTCATTCGCTCGGCTTCAAGCTGACGAACGACACCCCGGAATTGAAACCGATTCTAAACCAGATCAAGGAATTGGAAAATGCCGGCTACGAATATGAAGCCGCTGAAGGCTCGATGGCGCTGCTCATCAGCAAGGCGCTCAAGCACCGCGAACTGCCGTTCAAAGTGGACACCTATCACGTCTCCATGCGCCGCGATGCGAAGAAATCCGTCTGTGCCGCCACCGTGGAAGTGCGCGTTGGCAAACGCCGTGCGAAAGCGGACGCCAGAGGCGATGGCCCGGTGAACGCGCTCGATGCCGCGCTGCGTCTCGCGCTCGCTAAATTTTTCCCGCAGCTCAAAAAGATCACGCTCACGGATTACAAAGTGCGCATCCTTGATGGCGTGGCTGGCACGGCGGCGAAGACCCGCGTGCTCATTGAATCCACCGACGGCCAGCGCGAGTGGGGTACCGTCGGCGTGAGCGAAAACATCATCGAAGCCAGCCTAGAAGCGTTGGTGGACTCGATGGAGTTCGCGCTGTTGAAGAAATAATTTTTTCCACTGAGACCCCGAGGCACAGAGTAAAACGATTTTCGAATCCTTTCTCTGCGCCTCTGCGCCTCTGTGGCTATTTAAACCATGACCGAAATTCCAAAGGCCTACGAGCCGCAGTCTGTTGAAGACAAATGGTATGACTTCTGGCTGAAGCAAGGCTGCTTCACCGCCGATCCGAAGTCCGCCAAGCCCGCGTATTCCATTGTCATCCCGCCGCCGAACGTCACCGGCATGCTCCACATGGGCCACGTCCTCAACAACACCATCCAGGACATCCTCAGCCGCAAGGCGCGCATGGACGGCAAGGAAGTTCTCTGGCTGCCCGGCACCGACCACGCCGGCATCGCTACGCAGGTGCAGGTCGAGAAGGCGCTCAAGAAAGAGGAGAAGAAGACCAAATACGATTTGGGGCGCGAAGAGTTCCTCAAGCGCGTGTGGGCTTGGAAGGAAGAAAAAGGCGGCATCATCATCAACCAGCTCAAGAAGCTCGGTTGTTCGTGCGATTGGACACGCGAACGCTTTACGATGGATCCGGAGTATTCCCGCTGCGTCCAGAAGGTGTTCGTCGAGCTTTACAAAAAGAATCTCATCTATCGCGGCAAACGCATGGTGAACTGGTGTCCCGTGTCGCAGACCGCGTTGTCCGACGAGGAAGTGGAAATGAAACCGCAACGCGGTTTTATGTATCACTTCCGCGTAGAAGCGGTGGAGGCGGATGGTTCGCCGGTCAAGGGTGTGAGCGGAGGCCCCCTCACCCCGGCCCTCTCCCCCAAGGGGGGCGAGGGAGAAAAAACTGCGGCGGCGAAAGCAACGGATTCTTCATCGGTCAACGCTGCGACTGACGCTTCCAAATCTACTAACGCGGGCAAAACACCCACCGCCTCCGGTTCCCTCGCCCGCACCGAGGGAGAGGGCCAGGGTGAGGGGGCGTCCAAACGCAAAGGCGGCCCCGAAATGGACGCCGCTGGTCGCATCTGGCTGACCATCGCCACCACGCGGCCCGAGACGATTCCCGGCGACACCGCCGTGGCGGTGAATCCGAAAGACCCGCGTTACGCGCATCTCATCGGCAAGCACATCGTGCGCCCGCTGCCCGCCGAATTGCCGCAGGATCAAAAACTCATCCCGATCATCGGCGATGAGCATGTGGATTTTGAATTCGGCACCGGCGTGCTCAAGGTCACGCCTGCGCACGACAAGGCGGACTTCGACATCGGCACGCGCCACAAGCTGCCGCTCATCGAAGTCATCAACGCCGACGGCTCCATGAACCCCTTAGCAGGGGGGCCACTATCCGGTCTCGATAGATTTAAAGCCCGCAAGATTGCCGTGGAACTGCTTACGGAACAGGGCGTGATGATCGAAGCCAAGCCTTACGAGAACAACGTCGGTTTCAGCCAGCGCGCGGATGTGCCGATTGAGCCGCGCTTGAGCGAGCAGTGGTTTTTGAAATATCCCGCTGTGCCGGAATCCAAGGCCTGCGTGGCCGAAGGCCGGATGAAATTTCATCCCGACCGCTGGGCGAAGGTTTACGACCACTGGCTGACGAACATTCAGGACTGGTGCATCAGCCGCCAGCTCTGGTGGGGACACCGGATTCCGGTGTGGTATCGGAACAACGAAGTCTATTGCGGACTTGAAGCCCCGACGGGCGAAGGTTGGATGCAAGATTCAGACGTCCTCGACACGTGGTTCAGTTCCTGGCTGTGGCCGTTTGCCACGATGGGCTGGCCGGAGCCGACCGATACGTTGAAGAAGTTTTATCCGACCACCGACCTTGTCACCGGGCCGGACATCATTTTCTTCTGGGTCGCGCGCATGATCATGGCCGGCTACGAATTCATGGGCGAGCCGAAGTTCGGCCTCCCCGATGCGCTGCCGTTCCAGAATGTTTATTTCACCGGCATCATCCGCGACAAGCAGGGCCGCAAGATGTCCAAGACGCTCGGCAATTCGCCCGACCCGCTCGTGCTCATCGCCCAATATGGGGCGGACGCCCTCCGCTTCGGCACCATGCGCAGTGCGCCGCTGGGCCAAGACGTATTGTTCGACGAAAAGGACGTGGAACTGGGCCGAAACTTTTGCAACAAGCTTTGGAATGCCTGCCGCTTCCGCCAGATGGTCGGCAGTGCCGACTTCCCAATTCAGGGCGAGATTGAACGGACCTTGCTCATGCCGGATGACAAATGGCTCTTGCTCAAGCTTGACGCCGCCATCCGCGAAGTCACGATTGCACTGAACGAATATAAATTCAGCGAAGCCACCGCCGCGCTCTACAAATTTTTCTGGAACGAGTATTGCGACTGGTATGTCGAGGCCAGCAAAGCTGTGTTCTTCGGCACCGATGCCAAGCAAAAGGCGAACACGCTCGCGGTGATTGATTTTGTGCTGTCGCACACGATTCGGTTGTTCCATCCGTTCATGCCGTTCATCACGGAGGAGCTCTGGCACGGCATGGGTTTCGCCACCGACATGCCGGACAATCAGGGCGGCAAGACCATCATGAACGCCCCGTGGCCGCTGCCATTCGACGACGATTTCAAAGGTCACTACGGTCTCGACGATTGCTACGTCGAGATGACGGATACGAAATACGAACTCGTCCGCAACGGTCGCGACCTGCGCCGCGCTGGCAACATCCAGGCCGCGAAGAAGGTGAAATACGTCTTCAAGCCCGCGCAGCAGCTCACGCCGCACGACGCGGAAGTTATCAAGCTGCTGCTCAATGCGGAATCGCTCGAAGTGAATGCGGATTATCTGCCGCCGAAGGGAACACCCGTCGTCGCCTCGCCGCTGGGTGAATTGTTCCTGCCGCTGGAAGGTTTGATCGATGTCGCCGCGGAAAAAGTCCGTCTCACGAAGGAGGTTGAAAAGATTCAATCTGAAATCGCGAAGGTGGAACAGAAGCTGGCGAATCCGAACTTCACACAGAAAGTTCCGCCCGCCGTCCTTGCCGAGCATGAGCAACGGCTCTCGGACTGGCGCGCGAAATTGGCACATACGCAGGCCTCGGTGGAAGCGCTGGGGTAAGTTTGCATTACAAATACCCGCAGGCGGCATTGCTGGCTGCAGGCTTGTTTTTTGGGTGCTTGCCACTGGCAAGGGTTATGGCTTCAATGACGCCCATCTTCCATGAAACGCAAACGGATTATCTTGGTTCTTTTGGTCGGGCTGCTGCTGATTATCGGAATGGCGGCGGTTTTGTTTTTCCAATTTGCCCGACCAGAGGGTAGCGGCCCCGCCGGGCCTAAAATTGCCCGCGAGACTTATTCCCGACCCTGGAGCGATCGTCCTGTGCTTCTGGTTGGTTTGGGCGACAGCGTCACGGCTGGTTTTGGCGCACGCAAGGGGTATGCCTATTTTGACCGGCTGATAAAAAATCCGACCGATGAATTTCCCGACTTGAAGAACATCAGTTTGTCGGCGGTGTTTCCGTATTTGTCCGCCACCAACCTGGCGGTTTCCGGCAGCACCTCGGGCGAGGTTGTTAGCCGGCAACTATCATTGCTGCCTACCAATGATGTCAGCATGCGTGGCGTCGTGGTGATGACCACTGGCGGCAATGACCTCATCCACAACTATGGCCGCACGACACCGCGCGAGGAGGCCATGTATGGCGCGACGTGGGAACAAGCCCACCCGTGGGTGGCAAACTTCGCAAGCCGTCTGGAAGAAATCATTGCGCAAACCAAAAAAACGGTTTCCCGGCGGGTGCGATATCTTTTTGGCAAATATCTTTGACCCAACTGATGGCATGGGCGATGCCGAGCGCGCCGGCCTGCCGCATCGGCCCGACGGAATGAAGATTCCGGCTGCCTACAATACCGCCATCCAAAATTGCGCCGACAAACATACCGAGGTGCATCTGGTGGACATGCATCAGGTGTTTATCGGTCACGGCATCCACTGCACGCATTTCTGGCGGGAACATTTCGACCGGCACGACCCGCATTACTGGTTTTTCGCCAATATTGAAGACCCGAACGAGCGCGGCTATGATGTCATTCGGCGAATGTTTTTAACTGAAATCGCCAAGGTAAGAAATTCATTTCGCTGACCAGCCCCGGTTGTTTCAACCACGATACAAACAATGCCATGGTGAAGCAATCAGCGGTGAAAATAATGACAGACCGCAGTTGCTTTATCCCTTAATATTTCCTGATGAAAACTGTTTCGCTTCCGAAAGCACTGACCGTCGCCGTGAAGGCCGCGCTTGCCGCCGGCAAAGTCATGCACGCCAACTGGCATAAGCCCAAGCGCGTGAATTCCGCCGAGGCCCACGACATCAAGCTCGAACTCGACGTGCGCTGCCAGGCGTTGATCGAGAAAATTCTGGCGGCGGAGTTTCCGCAGATTCCTGTTCTCGGCGAGGAAGGTATCACCGGTGACGTGACGGCCGAATACCGCTGGGTCATTGACCCGATTGACGGCACGGTGAATTACGCCTTCGGCATTCCGCACGCCGCCACCTCCATCGCGCTCCAGCATCGCGAACAGTCGGTCGTGGGCGTGATTTATGATCCATTTGCCGACGAACTGTGGACCACCGTCAAGGGCGGGCCGACGCGATTGAACGGGAAAGTTGTCCGCGTCAGCAACCGGACCAAAGTGGAAGACGCCATCCTTGCGTTTGGCTTTTCCAAGAGCCAGGACAATCTGAAAAAATGCCTGCCGCACTTCAACCGGCTCACCCGCCGGGCAAAAAAGGTGCGCGTCATGGGTTCCGCCGCCATCGAGCTGGCTTACGTGGCCTCTGGCCGGTTCGACGCTTATATCGAGCGCCGCATCAATCTCTGGGACGTGGCCGCCGGCAGCCTGCTGGTGGAAAACGCGGGCGGTGAATTTTTTACCGAGCCTGCGCCCGGCAAATACCGTTACGCCATGTGCGCCGACAACGGCAGGCTAAGAAAGAAACTTCAGGTCGGCAGTTTGCTGAAATAAACCTTCAGCTTCGCCAGCGCCTTGGCGCGGTGGCTCAATTTATTTTTCACGTCCTCGCCCAGTTCGGCGAACGACTGGGTGAAACCGTCCGGCACGAACAGCGGATCGTAGCCGAACCCGCCACTGCCGCTGGCGGCAAACTGAATCCGCCCTTCACAAGCCCCGTCGAATAACTGCGCTTCAAATTCATCCGCAAAACAAACGGGTGAGGCGCCCTCTGTATTTCCATCGGGGCTGGGCGCCAGTGCAATCACGCAGCGGAAGCGCGCGGAACGCTTTTCCAGCGGCACGTCTTTCAGCAGGCGCAGCAGCTTGGAATTGTTGTCGGCATCGCGGGAGTTTTCGCCTTTGTCCAGCGCGGCAAACCGCGCGGAATACACGCCGGGCGCGCCATTCAGCGCATCCACTTCCAGGCCGGAATCGTCGGCGAGCACGAAGTTGGGCGTTGGCTGTTTTTCCGACAGCCACTGCGCCAGTGCCACGGCTTTCTTCGTCGCATTGCCGGCAAACGTGTCGGCATCTTCGATCACGGCGGGCGCATCGGGGAATTCCTTGAGCGTCAGGCAGCGGAATTGCGCGCCGAGAATGGCTTGGATTTCACCGACCTTGTGGGCATTGCGCGTGGCGATGAGCAGCGTCGTCATGCCCCAAGGTTAACGAAGTGTTTTTTTGCTGGCGAGCTTGACGGAGGATATTTTAACAACAGAATTGGCGCATGAAATTTCCATCGTTTTGGGCCAGAGGCGAAAGCGGTAATTTCTCCTGTTGGCGTTGGTCATTTAAAAGTGTCGAGGAGGCACAATCACTAGCAATTGCCGCCGCGCAGCAACTTGCCGACCGCTTCCGCACCGGCGATTTTCTTCCAAAGCACAGCGGCTATTATCCCGACCGACCATTCCGGGAGCCGGTGCTGCGCGAAATCAAGAACGCTGCCGACGAAACATCCGCCATCTTATCGCGCAATTCCTACGGCTGCCAGGTGCTCAATACTGCCCGTGTGATGTTCGTAGATGTGGATTTTCCGGAACCAAAACCCGCTGGATTGTTCCAGCGGATCTTTGGCAAATCATCCGTTGACGCGGCTGCTGTCACGGTGGATAGCGTCATTGAAAAGGCAAAACAATGGGCACAGGCCAATCCCGGCTGGGGCTGGCGGATTTATCGCACGCGTGCCGGGATGCGACTGCTGGCGACGCATGACTTGATGGAGCCAAATTCCCCCGCCACAGATGCAGTGTTTGATGCGCTTGGCTCCGATCCTCTTTACCGGCGACTGTGCCGGGCGCAGAAATATTTTCGCGCGCGTCTCACGCCCAAGCCTTGGCGTTGCGGAATTCGTCATAAACCGCCGCGCTGGCCATGGTCAGACGCCAAGGTTGAAAAAATGTTTCAGAAATGGGATGCGCAATACCAATCATTCTCTGCGGGATGGGCAACCTGTGAATATATTTCTTCTGTAGGCGTTTCTGATGTGCATCCAGAAATCGCAGCGGTGCTGCGAATTCATGACGAAAACACCCGCGCAGTCTCGAAATTGAAACTAGCATAACTATTTAACCACCGGTAAAGTCACCGAATGAAATCAAGTCTCCTATTCATTTTTGCCATTGCGCTTGCCGGTCAGATTCACGCCGCTGATACGAATTTGCCGGTTGCGCCCTATATTCTTACTCCGGCTGCGCCGGCGACACCGCGGATCAACGGCGCAAACGTCTTCGGTGTGCGTCCCGGTTCGCCGTTCTTGTACACGATTGCGGCGACTGGCGACCGGCCGATGAAATTCTCGGCCAAAAACTTGCCGTGGGGTTTGAAGCTGGATGCCAAAACCGGCCAGATCACCGGCGCATTGAAGTCCAAAGGCGAATTCATCGTCACCCTCGGCGCGAAGAATTCTCTGGGCACGGCGGACAAGATATTTCGCATTGTCTGCGGCGACCAGATTGCGCTCACGCCACCGATGGGCTGGAACAGTTGGAACTGCTTTGCTCACGCCGTTTCCGCCGACCGGGTGAAGCGCGCGGCCGACGCGATGGTCAAGAGCGGACTGATCAACCATGGCTGGACCTACATCAATGTTGACGACTACTGGGAAAATCACCGCTCCTCCAAAGACCCGACACTCACCGGACCGTTTCGCGACGCGAAAGGTTTCATTGTACCGAACGTGCGGTTTCCCGACATGAAAGGGCTCGCGGATTATGTCCACGGTCTCGGTTTGAAAATCGGGTTGTATTCCTCGCCCGGCCCGTGGACCTGCGGCGGCTGTGCGGGCAGCTGGCAGCACGAACAGCAGGACGCACAGACCTTTACCCAATGGGGTTTTGATTATCTCAAATACGACTGGTGCAGCTACGGCGACGTGGTGTCTGGTCTGGTGACGAATGTGATGAAGGTCAAATCGAGCGGCACACCCCACAAGACGGGGGACGAGGCGATTCAACCTTATCAGTTGATGGGTAAATTCCTGCGGGAACAAAAGCGCGATATTGTTTTCAGCCTTTGCCAATATGGCATGGACGATGTTTGGAAATGGGGCGGTTCGGTGAACGGCAATTGCTGGCGCACCACGGGCGACATCATTGATTTATGGGCGACGACGGACCACAAATGGCAGGGAAGCGTCACCAGCATCGGCTTTGGCCAAGACGCGGCCGCGCCATTTGCGAAGCCCGGCAATTGGAATGATCCGGACATGCTGGTTGTGGGCGAAGTCGGCTGGGGCAAGACGCATCCCTCGCGCCTCACGCCGGACGAGCAATACACGCATATCAGCCTCTGGTGCCTGCTCGCCGCGCCGCTGCTCATCGGCTGCGATATGGAGAAGTTCGACGACTTCACGCTGAACCTCTTGAGCAATGACGAAGTGCTGGCCATCGATCAGGACGCGCTGGGCAAGGAGGCCACCTGTGTCATCAATCATGGCGAGGTGCGGATTTATGAAAAAGAACTGGAAGATGGCGGACGCGCCGTCGGCTTTTTCAACCTCGGCGCCACGCCGGTGGAATTGAAATTCAACGAGTTTGCCCGTCTCGGATTGGCCGGCAAACAAAATGTCCGTGACCTTTGGCGTCAGAAAGACATTGTCATCGTGGACGCTACGAAAGATTCATTGCCGCTCACCATTCCCGCGCACGGCGTGGTGCTTTATAAGCTGACGGCGGCGAAGTGAGTCACGCCAGCAGTTGGGCCAGCCGCGCGTGGGTGCGCTTGTATTCGGCGATCAACCGGTCGTAGTGCCACATCTTGCGCAGTGCGCGGGTGGTCAAATACACCGCCAGCGCGATGAGGCCGAGATTGATCAGCACCAGCGGCACCAGCCAGTGCATGACCTCGCGCAGCTCGTAGGCTTTGGAGGTGGCGATGAGCACGCTCAAGACTGAGAGCGGGAAGGCAAAAATGGCAATGCCCGTGCGCAACGTAGCCAGCGCCGTGCGCTTCTCTGCCAGCAGCAACTGCATTTCGTTTAGCACCAGCGCATCCAGCGGCGGCTCCGGTTGGTCATTCATGGCTGAAGCAAACTTACCACAAGTCGCCTGAAGTGAAACGACTTTGCGCTGGCAAAATCAAAAAGGCGAACGGATGACTCCGTTCGCCTTTTGTGTTTCAGATTTGAGTTCGCTTAATAGCGATAGTGTTCCGGCTTGTAGGGGCCTTCCACCGGCACGCCGAGGTATTCGGCCTGCGCCTTGGAAAGCTTGGTCAGCTTCACGCCGATCTTTTCGAGATGCAGGCGGGCAACTTCCTCGTCGAGCTTCTTGGGCAGACGATAGACGCCGATTTTCGCGGTGTCCTTGTTCTTCCACAAGTCGAGCTGCGCGAGCACCTGATTGGTGAAGCTGTTGCTCATCACGAAGCTCGGATGGCCGGTGGCGCAGCCGAGGTTCACCAGCCGGCCTTCCGCCAGCATGTAAATGCTGTTGCCCTTGGCGAAGGTGTATTTGTCCACCTGCGGCTTGATGGTTAGCTTCTTCACGCCCTTGGCATTGTTCAATCGGTCCACCTGGATCTCGTTGTCGAAATGGCCGATGTTGCAGACGATG
>Ga0265327_10005493_pt1 | contig 10556 bp, 8 predicted proteins | sample 41621metaG_FD_202089 | JGI IMG/M metagenome (GOLD analysis project Ga0265327, IMG submission 202089) | Rhizosphere microbial communities from Carex aquatilis grown in University of Washington, Seatle, WA, United States - 4-16-21 metaG | ecosystem: Host-associated > Plants > Roots > Rhizosphere >... | reverse complement strand
GCATCGCTTGCTTTAGCCGCCGCATTCGCACGTTCAAGTGCGGCTTTTCCATGATCTTCAACTGCAAAAACGGCAGAACTTGTTGCCAACAATAAACTTGAACAAATCAGTGTTATTTTTTTCATTTTTATTCACCATCAATAATCAAATTATCCAATACAGTTTCTTGTTTGGGAAAAACTAATTTTTCCCGGTGCCCATTTGGGGATGGCAATGATTTTTTTCAAGGGGCTTAAACTCAAGCTGTTCAAAATTTTTTTATCTATCTTGATGACAGGTAAATAACCGACTGAATAAACTAAGCCCCTCGATGTTTTATTAAAGCGGTAAGATGGACTCGCCATTAGGCAATACACCACACTGCGACAGGCTATCATGCTGTAGGTATGTGGCTACGTAACTACAAAACTCAAGCGTTACACTGATATGAATGCCCGTCAATTTTTGGAAAGACCAACAAAAGAAGCAATGCGCGAACTGCCGACGTTCGAAGGATTGCCGCTGCAAAAAATTTGTTTAGTGCGCACAACAGATGACTTATTTTTTGCGCAAGATGAAATCTTCAAGGTGAGCCACATCGGATTCGATACCGAGAGCAAGCCGAACTTCGTTGCCGATCAACCGAAAACCGGTCCCCACCTGGTCCAAATCGCTACCCGGCAATATGCGTTTTTGTTTACGCTTGAGTACTCGTCGGGCCTTGAGCTTCTCAGCGAAATTGTCCGGTCGGATAACCTTGTCAAGGTCGGGTTTGGGCTCAAGTCGGACCGCGGCCCACTCTACAACAAACTGGGCGTTATGCTTGCCCCGACCATAGAGCTATCCGCTGCGGTACGCCGTTTAGGCTACCAACAGCAAGTGGGCGTGCAAGCCGCGGTAGCGGTTGTTCTGGGCCACTATTTACAAAAATCCAAAAAATTGACAACCTCCAATTGGGCCGCTAAAACACTGTCCGACCGTCAACTGCTGTATGCGGCAAACGATGCCTATGCCGGCCTTTGCGTATACCATGAGCTGGTTAGGACTGCGCCTCAGGTGTTGGCGTCGGTCAATCCACCCAAACCTTAATCCGCTATCGCGTTTTGGGATTTCTCGACCATCGCCCGAACTTATCGGCAACAAAGCATCGGGCGTGGATTAATACGGAATTTTATCCCCATGACCGAAAGACAAAAGGCAGACGCCCGACTGCCTGCATAACCGCCGTTCTATAAGAGCTTTAGCTTTTTCAATAGCAAATACCGGAAAAAATTTAGTGAAATCACTTAGGTAGTCATACGAATGGCTAACTGTTGTGTATGAATGAATAATACAGCCATCTTATTTAATTTTATTTTAAGACGCCTCGGACGGAACAAGACCCGTACCGAATTTAAATGAATGCATCAGGAAAATATTAATACGCCTTAGATATAACTTAAAAGCTAAACAACTTGAACAAATAAAGCGTAGCCTCAATTCAAGGCGGCCTATTGCGCATGTTTGACAAAAACTCTTTCGAAAAGCGAAAGGGCTAAGGATATTTTTCTGTCAGCACAGTGAAAACCTTGTTTTGCCTATCCCTGGCTTACCCTTAGATAGAGGCTGAAATTATGATTCTAGTAACTGGCGGCGCAGGTTATATCGGTTCCCATACCTGTCTTGAGCTTTTGCAGCAACGTTATTCAGTGGTAGTGCTCGACAATTTCTGCAACAGCAAACCGACCTCGTTGCATCGCGTCGAAAATCTGGTCGGAGGAAAAATGACGGTGGTGCGGGGGGACGTCCGCAATCGGGCTTTATTGCGCAAATTATTTACCGCCTACGAAATCGACGCGGTCGTGCATTTTGCCGGTCTGAAAGCCGTCGGCGAGTCGGTGCGGCAACCGCTGATTTATTATGACAACAATGTGGTCGGGAGCGTTACGCTAACTGAAGTGATGGCGGAATACGGCGTAAAAACGCTGGTGTTCAGTTCTTCGGCCACGGTCTACGGCGACCCGGCCAGCGTACCGATTCGCGAGGATTTCCCGGTCGGCACGACCAACCCCTACGGCAGTTCGAAACTGATGGTAGAGCGGATTTACCGGGATTTAGCGGTGGCGGACCCGACTTGGCGCATTGCCTTGTTGCGTTATTTTAATCCGGTCGGCGCGCATCAGAGCGGCATGATCGGCGAGGACCCGAACGGTATTCCTAATAACCTGATGCCCTTTATTGCTCAGGTGGCGTCCGGTCGGCGCGAACACTTGAATATATGGGGCAATGATTACTCAACCCCGGACGGTACCGGAGTACGCGATTACATTCATGTAACAGACCTTGCCCTGGGCCACCTTGCCGCATTGCAAGCTTTGCAGGATAAGGACGGGGTGTTGACCGTTAATCTCGGCACCGGTCAGGGTCATAGCGTGCTGGAAATGGTGAGCGCATTTGAGGCGGCCAGCGGTAAAAAAATTCCTTACCGCATTGCTCCCCGCCGTCCCGGCGATATCGGCGCCTGCTATGCCGATCCTGCGTTAGCTGCAAAATTATTGGGCTGGCGCGCGGAACTCGGAATTGACGCAATGTGTCGCGATGCCTGGCGCTGGCAGTCGATGAATCCCGAGGGTTACTTTGAGGCTGAGCGTGTGCAAGAGCTTTCGTTTGCTTAGGAAAATGCACGAAATAACCGGAGCGTTTTATGCCCTCCCCCATTTCCCGGCGGGAGAGGTAGTAATCGGTTCCGATTAACCCACGCCGCGCTCATCGTTATGCATAACTCGGAGTAGACCGGAACTAAGTCTGTGCGCGCATTGCGCGCGGGACGGGCGTTTCCGGCGAGGCTGGGACAACTCTATAGTTCAGGATCGTATACGGATGAAACAAAAAATATTAATACTGGGTCCGGCCATGAGCGCAGTCAGCGGCGTCAGCACCCATCTGAATCAGCTGTTCAATTCGGATATTGCCGTTCAGCATCGGCTGCTTCATTTTCAGGTAGGTAGCGAAGGTCGCAAGGAAAACAAGGTTCAGCAACTGTTCCGTTTCGCGTTCAGTCCTATGGCTTTTTTTGCTTGCCTGTTGCGGCAACGCCCGGCCATCGTCCATTTAAATACCTCAATGGACCCTAAAAGCTATTGGCGAGACCTTGCTTATCTGCTGATCGCCCGTTTTTTAGGGCGAAAGGTGGTGTACCAGGTTCATGGCGGCGCTTTACCGGAGGACTTTTTCGCAGGCAACCGGCTATTGACCGGCATTTTACGCGGCGCGTTAAAGCTGCCCAATGCGGTAGTGCTGCTGGGGCAGCCGCAGCTCAAAGCTTATCGGCGCTTTTTGCCTACGCAGCGGCTGGAAGTGGTGCCTAATGCGATTAATGCAGCGCGCGAGCCGCTTGCGGCCAAACCGCCGGGCCCTTTACACCTGGTTTATTTGGGGCGCTTCGCCGAGAACAAAGGTATTTTTGAAGTTCTGGAAGCGATAGCCCTGCTGCTTAGGCAACAACGCGAGTTGCGGCTGTCCATAGGCGGTGGCGGCTCAGCTGAAGGCCGTATTCGGGCACGGGTCAATGAGCTGGGCTTGGCTGAGCAAGTGAATTTCACCGGGCCGATATTCGGCACCGATAAGGATCGGCTATGGCAGGCCGGTCATATTTTCGCTTTTCCCACCTATCATCGGGAAGGCTTGCCCTATGCCTTGCTGGAAGCCATGGCGGCCGGAACCGTCCCGATTACGACAAGAATCGGGGCGACTCCGGATGTGATGCAGGACGGCGTGCATGGGCTGTTCGTCGAAGCCAAAGACGCGCTGGGTTTGGCCGAAGCCATCGCCCGGCTGGACGATGACCGGGCCTTGCTTGCCCGTATGGCCGAGGCCGGACGGGAGCGGGTGCTGGCGCACTATACGGTGGAACGCATGGCGGGTGATTTTGGGCGTATTTACGCTTCGTTAAGCATCCCGGAATAATCGGCTGCGTGCTCGTCTTTATACACAAGCTGTTCAGGACGAGACGTAGGCCGGAATAAGCCCGCCCGGCGGTAGCCAGGGTGGGCGTTTCCGGCACTCCGAAGCCTCGGGGGATGCCGGAAACGCCGGTCCTGCGCTTAAAGCGCGGCCCGGCTTATTCCGGCCTACAGCGAGATGTGTATAACGATGAGCGCTCCGGCGTGGGAACGATAGCGAATCGGAATGGCGGCAATGTAGCGTTAAGCGCATGACCAACGTTAACAACGCATGAACAATCGGTGCGCAGGTCACTGTTTGCGCTTATTTCAGAGCATTAAGCTCGGGAGGAATTTTGATCATTGAAAAACAAACTGAAACCGCCTCATTAGCCTGGATATGGTTGCTGCTCGGCATCGTACTCATGACCTTGCTGACCTGGTTCAACGGTCGGCCGGAAGCCGCCGGACTCTTGCACATGCATTGGGACAAAGTCGCGCACAGCTTGATCTTTGGCGGCATTACCTTGAGCTTCGGCTTATCGGCACGGGGGCGGCGGCGCGGCTGGATATTTTTGTTGATGATCGCTTTCGCCGCTTTCGATGAGTTAAGGCAAAGGTATTTACCGGGACGCAGCGCAAGCATCGCCGATTTTACGACTGACGCGCTGGCCATTATCACGGTTCTGTGGGTAATTTTACCTTGGCTGTTACATGAGCAGAGACGGCAAAAATGAGCGCCGTGTTATGGAAGCTGAATCGGCTTCGGACGATGACGGCCGACGAAATCTTTTATCGTGTACAGCAAGCGCTACAGGTGCAAGCGGAAAAACACGGCATCGGTTTGGCTCAACCGATAGAACCTGAAGGAAATGCCGGAAAGCCCTGGCTGAACCAACTGCCCCATGATTTTAACCGGGATCTGTACCGTGTAGCGGCGGACCGGATATTAGCCGGCCGCTACGATATTTTTGCCTTGCAGGATATTGAGTTGGGATTCCCTCCACGCTGGAATCATGACCCGAAAACAAGCACTAACGCGCCGCTTGGTTTCGGAAAAAAGCTGAATTACCGGGACGAGCAAGTCGTCGGCGATATTAAGTATTTATGGGAGCCCAATCGTCATGCCGAGCTGGTGACCTTGGCGCAAGCCTGGACGCTGAGCCAAGAACCGAAGTACGCCGAAGCGATTCGGCTGTTGCTGGAGTCATGGTTCGAGCAATGCCCTTATCCGTTAGGGCCTAATTGGACCAGTTCGCTGGAGCATGCGGTGAGACTGGTGAATTGGTCTTTCGCTTGGCATTTGCTGGGCGGCGAGACATCGCCTTTATTTGAGGGCGATGCCGCACAGGCTTTTAAACGACGTTGGCTGGAAGCGATTTACCGGCATTGCCATTTTATTGCCGGTCACTTTTCCCGGTTTTCTTCGGCCAATAACCATTTGCTCGGCGAATACATGGGTTTGCTGATCGCTACCCTCACTTGGCCGTTATGGCCCGAGAGTGCGCGCTGGCGGCAATTGGCGCAACAGGGTTTTGCAAGCGAAGCGTTAAAACAGAATTTTAACGATGGCGTCAACGGCGAACAGGCGATTTGGTACCACCACGAGGTGGCGGACATGATGCTGTTATGCGGGCTGGTAGGGCAAGCCAACGGCATCCGCTTTGACCCGGCATTCTGGCAACGCCTGGAAGCCATGCTCGAATTCATCGCTGGGCTGATGGATGCGGGCGGCAATATGCCGATGATCGGCGATTCCGATGACGCGATGATGGTGCGCTTTAGCCGGGAACCGGGCTTTAATGTTTATCGATCATTGCTGGCGACAGGCAGCGTGTTATTCGGCCGCGGCGACTTTAAAGCCAAGGCCGGGCGTTTGGATGACAAGAGCCGCTGGTTGTTGGGCGATGATGCGGCCGTATGCTTTGAGGCTTTGGCGATACCGGCGTCGCCAAGCCCGCGCCGGGAATTTCCCGAGGGCGGCTATTACGTGCTCGGGCAGAACTTCGACCAGGCGGAAGAAATCCGCGCGGTAGTGGATTGCGCGCCGCTGGGCTATCTGTCGATTGCGGCGCACGGCCATGCCGATGCACTGGCTTTTACGCTGTCGGTCGCAGGCGAAGAGCTGCTGATCGACCCCGGCACTTATGCCTATCACACCCAGAAGCAGTGGCGCGACTATTTCCGTTCGACCCGCGCCCATAACACGGTCTGCGTGGACGGCCTGGACCAGTCGGTCATCGGCGGTAATTTCATGTGGCTCAAACACGCCAGAGCCGAACTCGAAATCTGGCAGCCGGGTGAGCTAGAGGATCGAATCGCCGGCAGTCATGACGGTTATCTTCGTTTGGCCGATCCAGTGCGGCATCGGCGTGAAATCGTTTTCGATAAAACAAGCCATACGCTTAAGGTGCGGGATAGCCTGCACTGTCGTCGGAAGCATCGGGTAGAGCTTCATTGGCATTGTCACGAAGAAGCGGAAGTCTCGCTATTGGGAAGCGGGGTGATGGTTGCCAGAGCCAACAGCCTGCTTAGCTTGACGCTTGACGATCAACGCTTTTTAGCGCGTTTGGCGCGTGCTGAAGAAACGCCGCCGTTGGGCTGGATTTCGCGCAGTTTCGACAGTAAATCTCCCTGCACCGTGGTGGTGTGGACCGGTGAAATAGAGGGGCCGTGCGATCTGGAAACTCGCATGCAAGTTATTTTGGGTTGAGTATGGATTGCCAAGTTGGAGAGATGTGAAAGTATTCGGTTTGGAAAAAAGCAAAGAATTCACCACGAAGGCACGAAGGACACGAAGGACACGAAGTTTTTAATACATTGAGTTTTAAGCATTATTTTTTCTTCGTGATCTTCGTGTCTTCGTGGTGAATTGCTTTTTGCATTTTGTTAAAAACTTTTGCTTGCCTTCGTAAGGCGCAACCTGCAACCGCGTTAAGTCTATAAAGAGTAAAGATAATTTTATGTGTAAATCGATTAAATCGGCATTTTGATTCAGCGTTAACGGGCTTTTTGAAACAGCCCAGACTATCTCGGCAACGCGGTTCAAATAGGAATAACTTGATTTGGATGGGCAACCTAAGAGGAGAAAGAATCATGAACTCAAATATTCAAGGTAGTCGGAAAACTCGTTTTATGAGGCCGTATTTTTTCCAGATTGCCCGTCTGCAGCCGTTGTTCGGCAGCGTCGTAAAACCCGCTGTCGGCATGGCCGCCATCGCCGTGTTAAGCCTGGCTACCGGCTTCATCGCTCAAACGGCTCATGCCGCCAATCTACTCTATAAAACGGATTTTGGCTCCGATGTCGCGCTGTCTCCGCCCCATATTGTTTCAGACGGCAGAGGAGCCATACAAGACCTTGTTGTGACCGGTAAGGTCAACGGAAGTTTAGAGCCAACCGGCCCGTGGGCATCGGCAAAATTAATTTTTCAATTAATTGCCGATGCTCCGATCACCGATTCAATACTGAGTGACTATATAACTAACGAGATCCAGCAGGTTACGGGACCGAGCGGCACGCCGGTCAATGCCGTATTCCAAAACCTAAAGCAGAATACCGCCGCAGGCCCGGCATGGGGCACCTCTCAAGATGCGTTTATCCTTTTTAGAGAATCGGTTGCCGAGGGCGACAAGACCGATACCGGCGACGTTTATTACAGCTATTGGTTTAAATTCCAGCCGGATTTGCACAGCCAAGTCGGCGTTACCGATAACGATAGCTGGCGGGTGATGTCATCGTTCAAAACCGGAGGACTCAATAACACTTATGAGGGCGACTATCGGGTTTCCACCATTATCTCGCAAGACAGCAACGGAAAGTTAACGTGGCGAACCGGCGCGGACAATGTTGCAAACGGAATGCCTAACGTCGAAGTTTACTGGAAGGAACCTATTCCCGACGTTCCGGTTCCGGTTGGCGAATGGTTTAAATACGAAGTGTTTTGGCACCGGTCCAGCGGTGGCGATGGACGCTACTGGACGGCCGTCAACGGTCAGGTGATCGCCGATCATAGAGGCCCGAATATGGGCGTCTACAACCTGCCCATCAATCGGATCATGCTGACTAATAACTACGGTGGCGGCAAAGTGCCGAGCCAACAATGGTTGACCGCTCTGGAGATATGGGACGGCTTTCCCTGCGGAGAAGGTAATTCCTGCTACGGCCGGTAATAACGCCAGTGCCCGGAACTCAACCGCATCGCGCCCTACAGCCTTATGACCGGATAAGATAAGTTTCAACGTTGGTTTACAAGCTCTTTCCTCGGAAGGAACCAAGAAATATCGAGTCATTTTATTGGGCCCGGATTCTTGGCGTTATCTAATTTTTTGGAGTCAATATTTACAATAATGTGGAGGTACCATGAAAATCAGTATTTTCGGCTTAGGCTATGTAGGCGCGGTTTCGGCCGGTTGTTTGGCGACAGACGGTCATCAGGTGGTGGGGCTGGATCCGAACCAGACCAAGGTTGATCTGATCAATCAAGGCGTGACGCCGATTATCGAAAAAGATATCGGCGACATGATCGCCAGTGCGGTAAACAGCGGCCATCTGCGCGCGACCACGGATGTCCGCGAGGCGGTGATGAATTCCGATATTTCGCTGATCTGCGTAGGTACTCCCTCGCAGCTCAACGGCAATCTCGACCTTTCTTATGTGCGCCGGGTGTGCGAAGAGATTGGCTCCGCGCTGAAGGAAAAAGACAGTTTTCATGTGGTGGTGGGACGTTCGACCATGCTGCCCGGCTCCATGCGCAGCATGGTCATTCCGACCTTGGAAGCCAGCTCGGGTAAACGGGCCGGAGTGGATTTCGGCGTGTGCAATAATCCGGAATTTTTGCGTGAAGGCACTGCGGTTTACGACTATTACAACCCACCCAAGACTGTAATCGGCGAATCCGATGCGCACGCCGGCGACATGCTGGTCGAACTGTACAAAAACATGAATGCGCCGCTGATCCGTACCGATATCGAAACCGCGGAAATGGTCAAATATACCGACAACAACTGGCATGCGCTGAAAGTGACTTTCGCCAACGAGATCGGCAATATCTGCAAGGCGGTCGGCATCGACGGCCATAAGGTGATGGAGGTTTTCTGTCAGGATACCAAACTGAACCTGTCATCCTATTACATGAAGCCCGGTTTCGCTTTCGGCGGTTCCTGTTTGCCCAAGGATGTCCGTGCGTTGAGCTATAAAAGCAAGAACCTGGATCTGGACTTGCCGGTCTTGAACGCCATCATGCCGTCCAACCAACGTCAGATTGAACGGGCGATTAGCATGGTGGTGAACAAGAATAACCGCAAAATCGGCATACTCGGCTTTGCTTTTAAGGCGGGCACCGATGACTTGCGTGAATCGCCGATTGTGGATGTGATCGAATACCTGATCGGCAAAGGTTATGAACTCAAACTTTACGACAAAAATGTCAACCTGGCTGCGCTGACCGGCGCCAACCGGGATTATATCCTCAACCACATCCCGCATATTTCCAAACTGATGGTGGACAATGTGCAGGAGGCTTTGGACTTCGCCGAAACCATCGTTATCGGTAACTGCTCCGAAGAATTCAAGCCGGTCCCCGCCAATCTGAAGTCAGGGCAAACCGTAGTGGATTTAGTGCGCATCGTCCAGCACACCAGCTGCGAACAGTACGATGGGATTTGTTGGTAATTCAGATTTTTGGAGGTACTAAAATGATTAAGTATGTGCTGACCGGAATAGCTCTAAAGGCTTTTTCTTGTTGCTCGCCCGCTCGTGGCTTGTACCGGAAAATAGGCAATACATTAGGCCAGAAAAAAAGGCGGAACCAGGACATTTCCACTTATATTGAGCGCTCGGATGTTCTTGTTGCCCTGTTGGAAAAGCATGGCGTACTAAAAGACGGCGCCGCCATGCTTGAGTTGGGCACGGGTTGGATGCATTGGTTCAGCCTTTACGCGCGACTGCATGCCGATATTTCCGTGGATTTATTCGATGTGTGGGACAACAGACAATTCGGCGCATTGAAGAGCGCGTTTTCAAAACTGGAAGAAAAATGGCGAGATAGCGACAATCGGCAGCCGGAGGTGGCGGCCAGGCTGGATAGATTATTGCAAGCCCCGTCGTTCGACGACCTCTACGGTACTTTTGATCTGGCCTACCGTATCGATAATGCAGGCTCGCTGATGAGCTACCAAGGCGCCCGTTACGATTGCGCGTTCAGTTTCCATGTATTGGAGCACGTTCCGGTCGGCAGCATTGACGATAGCATCTCCAATCTATTTCGATTATTGAAACCCGGCGGTATTTGCATCCATCAGATTGGCATTGACGACCATCTCAGCCACTACGATAAGAAGGAGTCCGCTAAGAATTATCTTCGCTACTCAACAAAGACATGGAACAGATGGTTTGAGAATGTCGTGCAATACCACAACCGTTTGCAGAAGGCCGATTATGAACACCTATTTAAAAACGCCGGCTTTGAATTGCTTGATGAATGGGCCGAGAAATGCAGTATTGCCGATCTGCCCATTAACGATGAGTGGAATCGTTATACGGAAGACGATTTGCAGACCACGATACTGACCTTGGTGCTGCGTAAGCCGGAAGCTTATGAGACCGGACTATGAATAGAATCCATGTAGACCGTCCCGCATTTTGTCCGCACGGCTGGA
>Ga0265327_10005491_pt1 | contig 10565 bp, 10 predicted proteins | sample 41621metaG_FD_202089 | JGI IMG/M metagenome (GOLD analysis project Ga0265327, IMG submission 202089) | Rhizosphere microbial communities from Carex aquatilis grown in University of Washington, Seatle, WA, United States - 4-16-21 metaG | ecosystem: Host-associated > Plants > Roots > Rhizosphere... | reverse complement strand
TTATCAGGAACATAGTCATGTACCAACGAATAAGCTTTAGTGCCTATGCAATAAATAAGCACCGGGTTTTCTTGCCGGATAAGCTGTCTCAGTTCGGCTTCGGCTTCGGGATTGTCATTACGGTCCAATTTGAACTCAATCCATTGATAAGCGTTTTGCTGTAGGGCTTTTTTAAATTCCGTAGCGATGCTTTCATACCGATAAATAACATTGTCGCTGTTAACGATCAAAACCTTATTCTGGGCAAAGCCGGTACTTGCAAAAAAAACCGTCAATAGAACTAAGACCTTGTAAAAATTTATTATTTTCATAACAGGTCCCCGGTTTTATACGATGAGTGGTGATTATTGAAGCCTTTCATTTCAACGTCCTCCAGCCATCTATACCTAATAACTTTAAATTTTCTCTGCCCGCCTCTGCCTCCGACATTTTGCGTAACGCCTCAAGTAATTGCACTTCTTTTTGATCCGGTTTTTTTAATGTCGCCGCAATTAATAAATAATCTTTTTCGCTAAAACCTAAACTATGCAACTCCCTGAAATGATTCGGATTAAACATCGCCAGCTTTTCTAAACCGCTTTCCGCGGAAATAGCAGCGGACGCCATGCCAAAACCTATCGCCAATAACGCATCAATATCTTTAGGGACGATAAGTATTTTAATGTCCTTAAACAGCGCTTCATGCTCCTTGCCCAATATTTGCTTCAATATACCTTGAGCATATTCTTCGCTCCCTGCGGCTGCGACCACAGTATTCTTAAGCATATCGAAATTAACGATGTCTTTGCCGGCGCTTAACACCTTCCTTTGCATGGTGTTACCCTTCGAGGTTGCGATTAAAGCGATTTCCAGCGGTATATGCTTACGCTGGAGCTCCTTTAAATGCCAATTGGATAATAAATAGACGTAACCTTTTTTTTCTTGAATGACCGCTTCAAAGTTCTCCCTAAGGTCGAACGGTTGTATAAGATAGCCGCCACGCTCCACAAAATAAATATCAAAACCCATTTTTAACGAAACAAAATTATTGATGTTCGATTCTGTATTAAAAAAATAGAAGCTCGGCACCTCCTCTTCAAAAGGAGGGGCTATAGAGCGGGCGGGCCGACAACCTCCGGCAATAAATAAGAAAAAAATAAAAAAAACAGGCCAGTTGCGTTTCATTTTTAGTGTTTTTAGTTAAAACCGTAATTTAATACTAAGAAAGCGGCTTTGAGGTTGATCATTTAATATTCTTTAGAATTTTACGGGCTCGCAATAATAGCCTTTAAATAAAAATAAAGCACTGTAAAAAATAGGCATAAGTCCAGGTTCTGCGGCGTCTGGCAAAAACGTTCGCTAGCTCGGTAACTTACGGTTTTCTCGCATTATTTAAACCGCTGCTTGTGAATACCGGCGATTGAAATAATAACAGGGCCGAGTCAATTCGATTTCTATAAAAATTGCCGATGCATAGCCGGTTGAGAAGTCGAAACATGACTAACTTAGCGCATCAAAGAACGTATTGAGTGCACTATAATCCGCCGCAAGCAGGCGTCTTACTTGTTGTCAAGATAGGCAAGCCAAAACCGGGAAATTTCTTCTATGTCTTTCCACTGTTGGGTATTTAGTACCGTTTGATCGAATACCTCCGGCCATTGCGGGGGCTGCGGCCTGATCTGCCGGCGAATAGTATGTAGGTCTTTATAACCGTAAAAAAAATCATCTTCAAAAGTTACTTGTTCGACATTTTCGAAATCATGAGCAAACTCGGGCTCTCCTAGAAAAGTATAAATGTCTGCCAATGCCTCCTTCGGATTATTGGTAAGCTGCTCGTATTCGACGAAATGTATTCGATCTCGCCAGCCGCGAGTAACGGCATCGCGAACAGTGTTGTATGCGCGCCCGACATTTTCGGCATTGCCTAGAAAATAATCGATACGTCCCAAGGCTGTCTTTGACTTAAGAGGATCCTCTCTTTCAAGAGGAATTTGGCTTAATGCCGAAGTGCGACGAAAAGCCCGCTCGAGAGAAGCTAATACATCGCGCAAATCGCGTACGGTCATAATCACTTTTATCTTGTCATCGCCCCCCAGTAACGCGGAAGCCATTTCCAGATATTCGGGCCAAAGACGATTTTTATCGATACATACGGTTTTATCGGTATGCCGAAAGTAGGACTGCAACATACCTTCAAGCACATTGCGCTTTATAGCCTCGCTCTGCCTGCGCCCCATCGCGCAAAAAACCTTATTCTCATCCCATAGATTACGCACTTGAACCAATAAATCGACAATCCCTGACGTCGGGGTTACATAAAAGTGCGGATTTTGCCCGAGAATATTCATCAATAAAGTAGATCCGCTGCGGGGTAAGCCCGCAACCATGTAAATTGTTTTCATGCCAATGTTCCGAGAAAGCTAAATGAAATGGTCAGATTCTTTAATAGTGCAAAATGCCGGATTATATAACGTGCGTTATGGCTTTATAGTTAATTTTACTCATGCCAAGAAGGAATATCTTCTCCCTATTATTTAGCGGCCGCCTGTAGCTTCCAGGGCTGAGGCAAAACCGCCGCTTCCAGAGCCGCTTCGATGCGGTCATCCAACTGAGCAAAAAAATCCAGCCCGGTTTTCGCTTCTATGTTGTCGATGCTGGTCACGAATTGTGCTAACGGCTCTTTGCCGCTGACGCTTTGCGGCATTAGAAAAGCCAACGCGATAGACGGCTTGCCGGGAGCGGCTTCGGTAATATAAATTTTATAAAAGGCATCCGGCACTTCCACCCGCCAATCGGAAGGTAGACGCTCGACCGTACCGGTAAAAACCGGCCCTGTGAGCACCCACAGTTTGCCGAACAGCTTGGCAAAATGCTTGATTTCCGTCTCCTCCAGACGTTGCCACACTTGCTGATTGAGTTTGGGTTTTTGCGGGCTGATGTTGGTCATTAAAAAACTATCCGCCTGACCTTCTTTGCCGTAAAGATGACTCATTGCGTAATTCGGCGCCATATGTCCTCGGTCGTAAGCGCTGTGACGACTTCGCTCGCTACGGGTTTGCCGATAACTTTCGTGGCTAATGCGGTTGATGCTGCGCCAATCGGTTTCAAAATGTCCGGGTCGCTTTAAGGACGGCGTATTTTCCGCAGTATCGGTCAGCGCGTACTCCACCCATAACGGGTTACCGCGTACATCCGAATATCCCAGAATAAAGCCATGATTGCGTAAAATTCGAAACCAAGTATCGATATTTTTGCCATCGCGAGCTTGCGGTGCGCCTTGGTAAAGTAATGCGGGGCGGGCGACTTTAACTTCATAGCTATAACCGCCGAAACCCAGGCCGCCAATAATCAGCAACAATACCGGGTGTCTGCGGCTAAAGCGAAATAATCCGATCAACAATTTAAGCATACTGAGTAGCAATATGACTGCTTTATAAGAAAGATCCTTCCCTACAGACACGAAACTCGTGGCCGACTGTACGGATTCAAGCGCTATAGTAACCGAAGTTCTTTTGAAATCAGCCTCGCCCTAAGGGATTGCCGGATTAATAGAACCAAGCCGCTCTCCCCAGATCAAGTTTGAAACTCAGAAAATGGCTTGTTACCCTTTTTAATGCCCCGGCTTCATTTGCTCCAATCGCAGAATAAAACGATTCAATGAGCGGCTCTTGTATCGAATCGATATTTAGTTGACAGCCCTCTTCAGCTTCTTTTATAGTATTGATCCGCTACTATCAATAAAAGAATATTTCCTGATCCGCGCTTACCCGCATAGCGCCTTGTCAGTCGAAGCTGTCACACAGCCAAAATATCGAATTGATGTAGTTGATCCGAAGACAGCACAAATCCAGGAAGACACCCGTTTCGATATTGATCAGTCATATCCTTCATGTCGACAGGGGTAGCTCTATTGATGATTTAAACTTATAAGAAGGTGAAGAAAATGAACGAAGAACAAACACAAACAAAAGATAAATTTTGGCTGTACGTGGGCGGTACGGTGTTTACGTTATTGGTCGTCATTGCAATGGTTAAGCAAAGTGAAAACGAAAAATTCGCACCGATCAAACAACAGATAGAGGAGGAGGCGGCCCTGATGAATATCCGGGTCTTGAATTGAACGTTGAGTAGAACAAACGCCCTATTTCGACTCGATAAGCGACAGCTGTTATCAAGCTTAGCGCAGTCCGTATTTAAATAATAATCAGGAGAGAATCATGAAACTTAATTTGCTATGCCTATGGGCAGTAATGGCGCTTTGTTCAGGAACAGCGTCGGCAACGGAATATATTTACCGGGACCTGATGGCTAATACCTTGCCGTCACCGAGCTGTGAAGCCAAATCCGAAGCCATCGCTACCGCATCGAAACCTTATAATATGACCCGATACAGCAAGACATTTTGTCAGTCGCAAGGCTACGGCTGGCATGTCGAGAAAGTGAAGGATGAAGGCAAGACCGCTTGCACCTCATGCACCGGCGCCGATCAAGGTAAAAGCCAGTGCCATCTGGAAGACGTGGTAGTGACTTGTAAACGTATCAAGCCCGGCTCGGTCGGCATGTTGCCCGGAAAAAGTTAACGGCAATCGCATGAACAAATAGCCGTTGTTTTTGATTTAGTGAAGTTGTTGCACTTCCCGACATTCCGCACCCTTACCATCCTACTGATATTATTTTTGCGTAATGTTCAGTAAATCGATTCTTCAGGGTGCGGGACACCGGTTATTTTATTACCCGGTCAATTTTTTATACTTCAACCGATGCGGATTATCCGCATCGCTGCCTAAGCGACGGTGACGGTCGGCCTCGTAATCTTCATAGTTACCTTCAAACCAGACCACATGGCTGTCGCCTTCAAAAGCCAACATATGAGTGGCGATTCTGTCCAGAAACCAGCGATCATGCGAAATAACCACCGCGCAACCGGGGAATGCCAGCAACGCTTCTTCCAACGCGCGTAGCGTTTCAACGTCCAAGTCGTTGGTCGGCTCATCGAGCAACAACACATTGCCGCCGGTTTTAAGCAGCTTAGCTAGATGCACACGGTTGCGTTCGCCGCCGGACAAATCGCCTATACGTTTGCCCTGGTCCGCGCCTTTAAAATTAAAACGCCCGACATAAGCCCGTGACGGCGTTTCATATTTACCGACGGTGATCAAATCCAGCCCGTCGGAAATTTCATCGAACACGGTTTTTTTCGGATCCAAATCGTCACGCATCTGATCAACGTAAGCGAGCTGAACGGTTTGTCCGAGTGTTAACGTGCCGGAATCAGGCTTGTCGACACCGGCCATCATCCGGAACAGCGTAGTTTTACCGGCGCCGTTCGGGCCGATAATGCCGACGATGCCGCCGGGCGGCAGTTTAAAACTCAAGCCGTTGATTAACAGCTTGTCGCCGAAAGCCTTGCTGATGTTGTCGGCTTCAATCACCACGTCGCCTAAACGAGGTCCGGGTGGAATATAAATTTCCTGGGTCTCGTTGCGTTTTTGCACGTCGGAAGAAGACAGCTCTTCAAAGCGGGCCAATCGGGCCTTGCTTTTGGCATGGCGGCCTTTAGGACTGGAGCGTACCCATTCCAACTCTTCTTTCATCGCTTTCTGGCGGGACGATTCCTGTTTTTCTTCCTGCAACAGACGGTTGCTCTTTTGCTCTAACCAGCTGGAGTAATTGCCCTCCCACGGAATGCCGGAGCCTCTGTCCAACTCCAAAATCCAACCGGCCACATTATCGAGGAAATAACGATCATGAGTGACCGCAACCACAGTGCCGGGATAATCGTGTAAAAATCTTTCCAGCCAAGCAACCGATTCCGCGTCCAAATGGTTGGTCGGTTCGTCCAACAACAGCATGTCGGGATTGGACAGCAATAAACGGCATAAAGCCACGCGGCGTTTTTCACCGCCCGACAACGTAGCGACATTCGCATCCCAATCCGGCAGCCGCAACGCATCGGCGGCAACTTCGAGTTTGCGGTCCAGATTATGGCCGTCGCAAGCATTGATAATATCTTCCAGCCGCGCCTGGTCGGCGGCCAACTTATCGAAGTCGGCATCGGGCAGCGCATAAGCCGCATAAACCGCATCGAGCTGTTCCAGAACCGCTTTAATCTCCGCGACCGCCTCTTCGACATTGCCGCGCACGGATTTATTAGGATCAAGCTGAGGCTCTTGCGGCAGATAGCCGATTTTAATGCCTTTTAGCGGAATCGCCTCGCCTTCGATTTCCTTATCGATGCCCGCCATGATCCGCAACAACGTCGATTTACCCGAGCCGTTTAAGCCCAATACGCCGATTTTTGCGCCGGGAAAAAAAGACAGCGAGATGTCTTTGAGAATATATTTTTTGGGCGGGACAATCTTGCCGACCCGATTCATTGAGTAAATATATTGAGCCATAGTATTAAGTTCCTCAGTTTTAAAGTGGGTAGAGGTTACCGGAAGTAGGCCCTTTAAGCGCAGTTTCCACTCCTCTTACGCTAAGTACCTAGATCTTTGCAGGCAAACGCGACGGCGGCTATTATTCCATGTTATTCGGGAATTTTTAAGCGTTGATGATGGCGGCGGGTTTGATGCATGAGCGATGGCGCAACCCGGAGCGACATAAAATCTTATGTGTTCGCGCCTTCAGGGTGAAAACTTTAAGCAATCGCAATAAACCTCTTCATTCTGGCTAAACAGGCCATTTGATGTGAAAATTGTTTATTCACCGGTTCCTGGAATACTTTTTAATGCCCGATATTTCTCACTATGGCCACAGCACCAACTTAATCGGTCTGGCGACTGCTTGCATGGCCAGCCATAACTTTAATGAAAACCCTAAACCGCTGCACATTGCCGGCACCCGCGAATCGGCTTCCGGGCTGTTTGAGCAATTACTGAAGCAACCGACACGCAACGACTGCGGCCGGGTATTTCAAGATTATATGTGCGTCGTTTTCGGCTTTGAAACAGAGCAACGTTTACGCGACGACCCTTCGGGAAGGCGGCGCTACCGTAATAGTTATCTTAGATTAATCCAGGATTGGGGACTGGACTCCAACAATGCCCAAGGCGCGGTTTTTAAAGGTTGGGTCGAAAGCCGCTTCGGGCTGTTTCCTACCTATCATAAACAACAGATAGCCAGTTTCGTCAGCAAAGACTGGATCATGTACATTGAAGAAAAAATGAACAGCCGTTATCACAACAACTGCATTTACATGCAGCTGGATCTTCTTTACGAATATTGCCAGTGGGTTATCGAACATTTCCAGTTTCCGGCGACGACCCATAAAACCCTCTACCGCGGCGTCAACTCGCTGGATAACCATTGGCTGGTTCAGGACGAGGATAAACAGCATCACATCGTACGTTTCAACAGCATTGTGTCATTTACCGACCGCCGCAGTATCGCCGGCGAATTCGGCGCTTACATTCTGGAAGTTGAAGTGCCGATGGTTAAACTGGTTTTTTTTAATGAGCTGCTGCCGCATCATGCCTTGCACGGCGAAGCCGAATATCTGGTGATCGGCGGCGATTATCGCGTCAAAGTGCAACGTTAAGGCAAGAACAATGACCACAGAACAGATATTGGACCGCGCCTTGGGCGCTTACATGGGCTTTGCCTGCGGCGATGCGCTCGGCGCTACGGTAGAATTTATGTCGCCGAAACAAATCCAAAAACGCTACGGCGTCCATCGGGACATTATCGGCGGCGGTTGGCTGGCTTTAGAAGCCGGTCAAGTCACAGACGATACCCAAATGTCGCTGGCGCTGGGACAAGCCATTGTCGATCATCAAGGCTGGAACCTTCAGGCCGTTGCCGATAATTTTGTCGCTTGGCTGCAAAACGATCCGCCTGATGTAGGCAATACCTGCCGCCGCGGCATTACGCGTTACCGGGATAGCGGCGAACTGTTCGGCTTGCCGCGCGATGACGATGCCGGCAACGGCGCTTGTATGCGCAACCTGCCGGTGGTGCTGTCGACTCTAAACCGGCCGGACTATTTTAAGCTATGGAGCTTGCAACAGAGCCATATTACCCATAACCATCCGTTGTCCAATGCGGCGACCTTAACGCTGGGGCGTATCGTCAATCGCTTAATCAAGGGCCGGGATATAGCTGCTTGCAAACAAGAAGCCGAACGATTGATCGGGGAATACGGCGAATTTGCCTATGCCCCCTACCCCGGCAAAGCTTCGGCCTATATTGTCGATACCGTGCAAACGGTTTTACATTATTTTTTTACTAGCGATAGCTTTGAATCCTGCCTGATCGCCACCGTTAATCAGGGCGGCGACGCCGACACCACCGGTGCGCTGGCCGGTATGCTGGCCGGAGCTAAATATGGCGTAGGGCAAATCCCCGAGCGCTGGTTAACGCGACTTGATCAACACGTTGTCGCTCAAATCCAGAAGCAAACATTGGAACTTATCCGGCTTGCGGAAATTTCATAAGTTTGTGAGTATGCTCGGCCTATGTATTTGCCTGCGTCCGCCTTAAGCAAGACAGCTAAGTAATCAACTAAAAGCTTTTAACAACCTGTAAACCGCGGACGAGCAATGGAAAATTATCGCCGAGGGGGAAGTCAGTTCCATCTACCTGAGCCATTGCGGAAGCATTTTATTCATGCCAAAAGTGTATGACTGGCAAGCAGCGATGGAAACATTGAAAGCGATAACGGCGTTGGGCTATACGATCACGAAAATGTGAAGATTGGCGGCCAAAGCAATATTTAAATCGCCTTCATCCCAGCATTAACTTAAGCGCTGCAAAGCTCTCCAGAGGGTGGCGAAAAAAGAAGTTATTTGATGCGCGCGCCTTTATTAGCGCGGTAAAAATGATTTTTTTTACCAGCAATGTTAGAATCAGCGCAATTCCTGACTAACCAGATTTAACGGATGTCAACAGACTCTCAACAGAACGCTCATCACTTGCCGGTACTGGAATTTAAAAGCAGCACTTTTTCTGTGCCTGTTTTGGTCTTAGCCAGTAACGATATTATTGCTATCGAACAACAATTACAGGAAAAAATTCATCTGGCGCCTGAGTTTTTCAAAAATTCGCCGCTGGTGTTCGACTTGCAGGAGTTGAATAAACACAATCTCGATATTGATGTCAGCCGACTCGCTACCCTCATTCGCAAGCTGGATTTATTACCTATAGGGATACGCGGCGGCGGCGCCCAACAAAATCAACAAGCGCTAAAACTGGGCATTCCCGTTCACTCCGGACAAAGCGTTGCCGCCTCTTCCCCAATTCAAAAACAACAAAGTCCCGAGCCAGAGCCTTTGATCGCAACAGCAAGCACTACGCTGATTACTCATCCGGTGCGTTCCGGCCAGCGCATTTATGCCGAAGGCGATTTAATTATTTTAGCCCAAGTCAGCGCCGGCGCCGAACTCTTGGCCGAAGGCAACATTCATGTTTACGGCTCGCTAAGAGGCCGGGCGCTGGCGGGTGTGCAAGGCAACACGGAAGCCCGTATTTTCTGTTCCGATTTACAGGCTGAACTTATTTCGATTGCCGGAAATTACAAGATCAGCGAAGATTTGAATGACGCCGTTCCCAACCAGCGTGTTCAAATCTACTTACAAAATCATACTTTAGTTATTAAAGATATTTAATTTTCATCATTTGAGAGGTTGTGTGTGGCACGAGTTATAGTCGTAACATCAGGTAAAGGCGGCGTTGGCAAAACAACTACCAGCGCGGCGATAGCCATGGGGCTGGCAAAAAGAGGCCATAAAACGGCGGTTATCGATTTTGATGTGGGTTTACGCAACTTGGATTTAATCATGGGTTGCGAACGCCGCGTAGTGTATGATTTCGTCAACGTCATTAATGGTGAAGCGAGCCTTAATCAAGCTTTGATTCGCGATAAAAACTGCAATTTGCTTTATATTTTACCGGCCTCGCAAACTCGGGATAAAGACGCTCTGAGCCAGGAAGGAGTCGGCAAGATTCTGGATGAACTGAAAAAAGACTTTAAATACATCGTCTGCGACTCGCCTGCCGGCATTGAAAAAGGCGCTCATTTAGCCATGTATTTTGCCGATGACGCTTTTATCGTCACCAATCCCGAAGTTTCATCAGTGAGAGACTCGGATAGAATGCTAGGTATTTTATCCAGCAAGTCGCGCCGGGCCGAACAAAACGAAGAGCCCATCAAAGAATATTTACTATTGTCGCGTTATGCGCCGGACCGGGTAAAATTAGGTGAAATGTTAAGCGTGAACGATGTACAGGAAATTTTATCTCTGCATTTATTGGGCGTTATCCCGGAATCGAAATCGGTATTAACGGCGTCAAACTCGGGAGTTCCGGTTATTCTCGATGAAAAAAGCGACGCCGGACAAGCTTATGCGGATATTGTTGCCCGCTATTTAGGCGAAGAGAAGCCGCATCGGTTTATTGATGAGAAAAAAGGCCTCTTTGGGAAACTTTTCGGGAGTAAGTAATGAGCTTATTGGATTATTTTAAAATATCTAAAACCAGCTCGGCATCGCTCGCAAAAGAAAGGCTGCAAATTCTGGTGGCTCACGAGCGCAGCTCCAGAAACCAACCTTCTTATCTTCCTCAATTGCAAAAAGAGTTGCTGGAAGTGA
>Ga0265327_10005489_pt1 | contig 10566 bp, 11 predicted proteins | sample 41621metaG_FD_202089 | JGI IMG/M metagenome (GOLD analysis project Ga0265327, IMG submission 202089) | Rhizosphere microbial communities from Carex aquatilis grown in University of Washington, Seatle, WA, United States - 4-16-21 metaG | ecosystem: Host-associated > Plants > Roots > Rhizosphere... | reverse complement strand
CGTGCTCATGCTTGCGACACCGCGCTCGTTGGGATACGCGTTCAACCCGCTGACCGTGTTCTGGTGCCACGACCGCACCGGAGGGCTCGCGTGCGTGGTGGCCGAGGTGCACAACACCTACGGCGACCGCCACTGCTACCTGCTGCGGCCCGACGCCGGCGGCCACGCCGGCGCCGACAAGGCCTTCTACGTGTCGCCGTTCTTCGGCGTCGACGGCCGCTACGACATGACCTTCACCGATCCCACCGTCGACGACGCGGTGCGGGTGGCGATCACGCTCAGCCGGGGGGACGAAGTGGTGTTCCGAGCCTCGGTCGAGGGTGCGCCCGATCCCTCCGCTCCGTCCTTCCTCGCCGGTGCGCTGCGCCACCCGGCCGCTGGACAACGGGTGATGGCGCTGATCCGCTTGCAGGGGATCCGCCTCTGGCTGAAGCATCTGCCGGTGATGCCCCGGCCCGTCGCGCCGGTGCAGGAGGGAGTCACATGACCAGCGCCAACGCGCGATCGACGGCGCCGTCGTTCGGGTCCCCCCGCGGGCCGTGGCACGACCTCGGCCCCGCACCGCTCCACCAGCCGGTGCACACCGCGATCGCCCGGACCCTCTTCCATCGGGTCGTGCCGTCACTCGACGTGCGCGTCGTGCTGCCCGACGGCCGCATGATCGGCGGCGGCGGCCCGTCGGCACCGCTCATGCGCGTGCGGAGCAACGACTTCTTCCGCCGTCTCGGCCGTCACGGGCTCATCGGTTTCGGCGAGGCGTTCATGGCGGGCGACTGGGACGCCGACGACCCCGCCGCGGTGCTCACGCCGTTCGCGGCCCGGATGGACAAGCTGGTGCCGGCGTGGATGCAGCGTCTGCGTCACTTCTACGTGCGCCACCAGCCGTCGTCCGAACGCAACACGAAGACGGGCGCGCGCGCCAACATCCAGCGGCACTACGACCTGTCGAACGAGCTGTTCGCGCTGTTCCTCGACGACACCATGACGTACTCGTGCGCGCGGTTCGACCCTGACACCGACGCCAACGACGGCAACGAGGCGCTCGCCGACGCGCAGTGCCGCAAGATCGACACCCTGCTCGACGCCACCGGCGTCGGGCTCGGCAGTCGCGTGCTCGAGATCGGCACCGGCTGGGGCACGCTCGCGGTGCGCGCCGCACAGCGGGGTGCGACCGTCACCACGCTCACGCTGTCGGAGGAGCAGGCCGCGGTCGCCCGTGAGCGCGCGACGCGCGCCGGCGTGGCGAACCGGGTCGACGTGCAGCTGCGCGACTACCGCGACGCCGAGGGTGAGTACGACGCGATCGTGAGCGTCGAGATGATCGAAGCCGTCGGCGCCGAGTACTGGTCCACCTACTTCGTGACCCTCGACCGCGTGCTCGCGCCCGGCGGGCGCGTCGGCGTGCAGGCCATCCTGCTCGCGCACGAGCGCATGCTGGCGACGCTCGACCAGTACACGTGGATCAGCAAGTACATCTTCCCGGGTGGCGCGCTGCCGTCGTTGCGGGCGATCGAGGAGACGGTGCACGAGCACACCGCGTTGTCGGTCGACACCGTCGAGTGCTTCGGTGCCGACTACGCACGCACCCTGCGCGCGTGGCGCGAGCGCTTCGACGCGCACGCGCGTGAGGTCGACGACCTGGGCTTCGACGGCACCTTCCGCCGCATGTGGGACTTCTACCTCGCCTACTGCGAGGCGGGCTTCGCCACCGGCTACCTCGACGTGGCGCAGATCGTGCTCACGAAGGCAGACACCAAGGCAGAGAGGCACCCATGAGTCGTCCCGTCGCGCCGATGCTCGCCGCCACCATCCGCGGACTGGTCGGTGACGACCTGCCCGTCGGGATCCGGGCGTGGGACGGCAGTCAGGTGGGTCCCATGTACGGCCCGGTCGTGGTGCTGCGCAACCGGCGCGCGCTCCGCCGCCTGCTGTGGCGGCCCGACGAGCTGGGTCTCGCCCGCGCCTACGTCACCGGCGATCTCGACGTCGACGGCGACCTCGCCGACGGCCTCCGTCGGGTGTGGGCGTTCGCCCGCGACCGGGGTCGCGTGCACGTGAGCACGCGCGACCGGGTCGAAGCGATCGGCACCGCGGCGCGACTCGGCGTGTTCGGACCGCCGCCGCGACCGCCGGCGTCGGAGGCGCGCATCCACGGTCGCCTCCACAGCCGCGCGCGCGACCAGGCCGTCATCGCGCACCACTACGACCTGTCGAACGACTTCTACGCCCTCCTCCTCGACGACGCGATGTCGTACTCGTGCGGCTACTACGGACCCGATGCCGGCACGGCCGACGAGATCTCGTTGGACGAAGCGCAACGGGCCAAGTTCGAGCTCGTGTGCACCAAACTCGGTCTGCAACCGGGCATGCGTCTGCTCGACGTCGGCTGCGGGTGGGGATCGCTGAGCATCCACGCGGCTCGTCACCACGGTGTGCACGTCACCGGCATCACCCTCTCGCGCGAGCAGCTCGACTTCGCCCGCAAGCGCGCCGCCGACCAGGGCGTGAGCGAGCTCGTCGACTTCCGCCTCCTCGACTACCGCGATCTCCAGGACGGCCCGTACGACGCCGCCGCCTCGCTCGAGATGGGCGAGCACGTGGGTGACGCGCAGTACCCCACCTTCGTGTCCACCGTGCACCGCGCGCTGCGGCCCGGGGCGTCGTTCCTGGTGCAGCAGATGTCGCGCGCCGCCGGCGACTCTCCCGGCGGCGGCCCGTTCATCGAGGCCTACATCGCGCCCGACATGCACATGCGCCCGCTGGGCGAGACCATCGGCCTGCTGGAAGCGGGTGGGTTCGAGGTCCGCAGCGTGCAGGCGTTGCGCGAGCACTACGTGCGCACCGGCGAGGAGTGGCTGGCTCGGCTCGAGGCCCGGTGGAACGCCGTCGTCGCGCTGGTCGGCGAGGAGGTCGCCCGGGTCTGGCGCCTCTACCTCGTGGGCGGTGGACTCGCGTTCGAGGAGGGCCGCATGGGCGTCGACCAGATCCTCGTGCGCACACGCCTCTCGCCCGACCGCTCGAACGCGTGAACACGTGAACGGCTTCGCCACCGGCGACTTCTTCGTGGCGGTGGCGGTCAGCGCCGCCGCGGTGCTGGCGCTGATCCTGGTCACGTGGTTTGTGGGCCGCGCCCTCGGACGCTTCAACGTGATCGACGTCGCGTGGGGCCTCGGCTTCGTCCTCGTGGCGTGGGTGACGTTCGCGCTCTCGTCGGGCCACGGCGACGACACCCGGCGCCTCGTCGTCGCGCTGCTCGTCACCGTGGGTGCCGGACGCCTGGCCGTCTACATCGGCTGGCGCAGTCGCGGGAAGGGCGAGGACCCGCGCTACGCCGAGATGCTCGAGGGCCACGCCGACCCCGCGCGGCGCGCGCTCGGGATCTACCTCACCCAGGCGGTGGCCATCTGGTTCGTGTCGTTGTCGGTCCAGGTGGCGATGTTCGAGACCAGCGAGCCCGGCGTGCTGTTCGTGATCGGCGTGGTGGTGTGGGCGATCGGGTTCGCCTTCGAGAGCATCGGTGACTGGCAGCTGGCCCGCTTCCGCGGCGATCCCGCCAACCAGGGTGCGGTGATGGACCGGGGCCTGTGGCACTTCACCCGCCACCCCAACTACTTCGGCGACGCCACCATGTGGTGGGGCATCTGGCTCATCGCCGCGCAGCAGTGGCAGGGCCTGGTCACCGTGCTGTCACCCGCGCTGATGACCTGGACCCTCACCCGCAAGACCGGGACGCCCACCCTGGAGAAGGGGATGGCCGAGCGTCGCCCCGGCTACCGCGACTACGTCGAACGCACGAGCAGCTTCTTCCCGCTCCCCCCGAAGCGCCGCCCGGCGTAGTCCGCTCGTCGCTAGGAGGAGAGGGGGCCGCCGGGGCGAGCACCGGTCGCGATGCCGTCCTCCTGCGTGACCACGCCCGCGACCGCGGTCGTGCGGAACCCGCCCGGTGGTCGGGTGAGCCGCGCCGCACCACCCGGAAGGTCGTGCACGGTGGTGTCGGGTCGGTAGTCGAGCTCGTCGAGCGCGAACACCACGACGTCGCCGGCGCGCCCCGGTGCGAGCACGCCGCGGTCGCGGATGCCGAACACCTCGGCGAGGCGGCCCGTCATCTGGTGCACGCCGTCCTCCACCGAGAGGTCGCCGCGATCGCGCACGTGCTCGGTGAGCAGCAACGTGGAGTCGCCGGCACCGCACATCATCTGGAGGTGCGCGCCGGCGTCGCTGGCGCCGACCACGGTGGTCGGATCGGCGATGAGCTCGCTCACCCTCCCGGCGTCGTTGTTCGACAGCGCCTCGGCGACCATGCCCGGCGCGAGGTCGTGTTCGAGGACCCAGTCGGCGAGCACGTCCGACGGGTGACCGCCGCGCGCCGCCACCACCTCGGCGAACGAGTGGTCGAGGAACTGCTCCTCGCCGTCGCGCACCGAGGTGAGCCGCACGCGGTCGAGACGCGACACCGGGAAGATGGTGAACCCGTCGCCGACGCGGTCCCAGTCGGCCCGCGCCGCCGCCCGCCACGGGTCGTCGGTGAGCAGGGCGCGCTTCTCGGTGGCGGTGGGGAGCGCGATGAAGCGACCCCACGCCGGGATGGCGACGAACGCCGGGGTCTGGTCGAAGCTCAGGTGCAGGTCGAACGGACGGGGCGACACCTGCCCGTACACGCGACAGCCGTCGGCGTGCAGCGCGTGCGCCTGCTCGAGGATGCGTTCGGCGCGTGACGGGTCGCGACCGTTCTCGGCCAGCTGGTTCCACGTGCTCGCGACGCCGACCTCACCACACCAGCGCGCGACGCGGTCGATGTCGACGAGCTGCCGGTCGAGCTCCTTGATCCAGGGCAGGAACTCGAGCACCCGCGGGCCGTCCGGCGCACCACCGAGCACCTCGATCAGCGCGCGCAGCTCGGCGTCGTCGGCGGCGCGACTCGGCACCGCGTGCCCGTGGCGGTCCTGGTCGACGAACGACGTCGACATCCCGAACGCGCCGGCGGCGAGCGCTTCGGCCAGCACCGCCGCCAGTCGCGCGCGTTCGTCCGACGTGGCGGCGCGCGTCCACGCGTCGTCGCCCATCACGTAGACCCGCAGGTTCGAGTGTCCGACGAGCGCGGCGACGTTCACCGCGGTGCCGTGGGCGCGCAGCGCGTCGCGCCACTCCGCGTACGACTCCCACGACCAGGGGATCCCGGAGGTGAAGGCGTCGAGCGGGATGTCCTCGATGAAGCCGAAGACGTCGCTGGCCGCGACGCGGTCGTGTGCGCGCACGGGCGTGAGCGAGAGCGAGCAGTTGCCGGTGACCACCGTGGTCACGCCGTGTTGCGGCATCGGGTCGACGAGCGGATCCCACCACACCGACGGGTCGTAGTGCGTGTGGCAGTCGATGAAGCCGGGTGCGACGTACGCCCCGCCCGCGTCGACGACCCGCTCGCCGTCGGGCGCGAGCCCGGCCGCGATCTCGGTGACCACCCCGTCGCGGATGCGCACGTCGGCCACGCGCGCGGGCGCGCCGGTCCCGTCGACGACGGAGCCCCCACGTACCAGTAGATCTCCCGTCATGCCCCCTCCAGTGTCGAGGAGGAACGCTAACGGCGCCTACCCGGCCTGGGCGAGCGACAGTTCGGCCGCCCGGAGGCGCCGGCTCAGGTCTCGGGCCAGGGCGCGCGCGAACGTGGGCGCGTCGACGAGGAGGCGGTCGAGGTCGTGGGCGTCGATCTGCCACACCGTCAGCGGCGTGAGCGCCTCGACCCGGGCTCGGTAGGTGCGGCGACCCAGCACGTCGGCGTCGCCGAGCACGTCGCCGGCCCCGATCACGCCCACCGTGCGACCCTGCGCGAGCACCGCCGCGCTCCCACCGGTCACCAGGAACGCCGCGGTCGCCACCGACCCCTGGTCGAACAGGCAGTCGCCGGGTTGCAGCTCCCGGGCCCGGGCCACCGCCCGCACCCGGTCGTGGTCGGCCACCGAGAAGCTCTCGAGCACGTCCACCGTCATGACAACACCTTTCCCTCCGGCCCCCACCGTCTCGTTTTCAGACTAGAACGCTCTACATACTCTGTATAGCACTCTACATACTCTCGGTGCTACTCTTTTTCCCGTGACCACGGCCGCCGACGCCCGCGACACCCGCGACCGCATCCTCGACGCGACGATCCGTCTGCTCCGTCGCCAGGGCTATACGGCCACCGGGATCAAACAGATTGTCGCCGAGGGCGACGCCCCCCTCGGGTCCGTGTACCACTACTTCCCGGGCGGGAAGGAGCAGATCGGGGTGGAGGCCCTCGCCCGGTCCGGCGAGCGCATCCGCGCCACCATCGCCCGCGCCGGCGACGCCGCCGATCTCCCCGCGGCGATCAACGGCTACTTCGTGGTCAACGCCGAACGCCTGCGCGACTCCGACTACCAGCGTGGGTGTCCCATCGCGACCGTCGCGCTCGAGACCGCGAGCGACATCGAGCCGATGCGACGCGTGTGCGAAGACGTGTTCGCGAGCTGGCAGACCACGCTCGCCCAGGTGTTCGTCGACGCGGGGATCCCCGAGCCCGACGCTCGTCCGCTCGCCACGTTCGTGCTGTCGAGCTATGAGGGCGCGCTCACCATGAGCCGCGCGCTGCGGGACATCCAACCCATGCTCACGAGCGGCGCCGCGGTGGCATCGGTGCTGCACTCCCACCTCGGCGACACCCCCCGCGCCGGGTAGCAGCCGCCGCCGCCGCGCCGAGCGTCGCGCGAGACTCCCGTCTCGTGCTCGAAGCAGGGTTGTGGGCCGCGCTCGGCCAGTCCGCGTTGCTGGTCGGCGCGCTGCTCGTCGCGCGGTTCCCGAAGCTGACCGAGCCGCGCTGGCTGGGGCTGGTGATGGCGTTCGGTGCGGGCGCGCTGATCAGCGCGATCACCACCGACCTGGTCGCGCCGGCGTACCTCGCGGCGGGGCGGGCGCCGTCGGGGATCGGGCTGCTGGTCGGCGCGGTGGGCTACTACGCGCTCACCACGTGGCTCAACCGGCGCGCCGAGCGCGAGGACCCCGAGGAGCCGGTCGAGGACGCCGAGGACGTCGGCGGCGACTCCGCGCTTCCCAGCGGCGCCGACGCCACCGCGGCCCGCAACCTCACCGTGGGCATGGTGCTGGACGGAATTCCCGAGTCGATCGCCATCGGCCTCACGCTGCTCGGCGGAGGGACGGTGTCGGTCGCGTTGGTGGGCGCGGTGTTCCTCTCGAACCTGCCCGACGCCATCGGGGTCGCCGCCGCGCTGCTCGCCGGCGGGATCGAACTGCGCAAGGTGCTGGTGCGATTCGCGGCGATCGTGGCCGTCGGCTTCGTCGCCGGCTTCGCGGGTTACGCAATTCTGAAGCCCTCCGAGGCGGACCTCATCGCCATCATCCAGACCATCGCCGCCGGGGCGATGGTCGTGGTGTGCGTCAACGAGATGGTGCCGATCGCGGTGCGTGGCGCCGGGCGTCGCGCCGGGTTGGCTGCCGCCGCGGGGTTCGCGGTGGCGGCGTTCCTGTCGACGCTCGGCACGTGATCGGTTCGAAGTCCTTGCCAGCGGGCGTAGCCTTCTCCGCATATGGACGGCTTCGCGTCCTACGAGGGCACCAGTGAGTTCCTGCGGTGGTGGCCCAAGGTCCTCCTCGGGCTGGCGTTGGCGATCGCGGTGATCCACTTCAACCACTGGCCCCAGTTCGCGACCGTCATGGTCGTGTGCGCGTGGTTGCACGGACGACTGCTGCCGTGGCGCTTCGCCGTGCACTCCGAAGGGCTCGACCTCGTGTTCCCCTTCGGCCGGCACACGTTCCTGCCCAAGCCGGTCACCACCGTGCGGCTCGAGACCGTGGGCGCGGTCGCGACGACGCGCGAGCGACGACACTTCGGGTATCTGCTCTTCGACGGCGTGCTGTACGAGCCCGGACAGCGCGCTCGACTGCAGCGCGCCTTCGACTACTACGGCTACCGCGTCGTCTGACGTGCACCGCTGACGTGTTGGGCCTCGGCACCCCGGCCTACCTCTACGTGGGTGTCGACGACGTGCGCGTCGCGGTCGACTTCTACGAGCGCGCCCTCGACGCCCAGTTCCTGTGGCACTTCCGCCGCTTCGGCACCGAGGTGGCCGCGGTGCGGGTGAGCAACGACGGTCCTCAGGTGTTGCTCGCCGAGCACCGGCCCGCTCCGAGCTGCCTGCCGATCTGGACCGTGCCCGATCTCGACGGGCTGGTCGCGCGCCTCTCGGCCGCGGGCTTCGCCGACCGGGGGGTCACCGACGGCACCCCCGACGGACCGGTGCACGTGCTGCGCGATCCCGACGGCAACGAGCTCGGGTTCCTGCAGCAGGACCGCCCCGACGCGCTGGTCGCGCGCTACGCCGACCCCACCAACGAGGCCGCCATCACGAGGTAGGCGCCCGCGGTGGTTGCGTCAGGGTGCACAATCGCGGGATGGATCTCGAGACGCGCGTGTGGTTGCAGGAACGGATCGACGGTCGGATCGCGGCCGGGGTGGGCATCGCCTGGTTGGCGGCCTACCAGCTGGCGATGTGGCTCGAACCGGTCACCCACAAGCCCGAGCCGTGGTACGGCGTCCTCCTGGGCGTCGCGTTCCTGGGCCTGGTCGCCGCGACCGCCACCGGTCTGGTGATGCAGCGGCGTTGGGGCCTCGTGGTGTCGGTCGCCGCCGCGGGGTTCTTCACCGCGCTGTCGGTGGCGTGCCCGGTGTCGGGCCACCACCCGTTCGGCGCGTGGTGGTTCGGCCAGATGGCGTGCGCGCTCGGGATGCTCGGCGGCAGCATGGTGGCCCTGAACTGGTCGGTGCGGCGCGACGAGCGCGCTCGGCGCGACGCGTCGGAACCGATCGAAGTGGTCGCGATCGACCCGCGCGTCGACGCCTGAGGGTCAGACCACCAGGACCGACGCGAGGGGGTGCCCGAGCGGTTCGAGGACCGCGCGGCCGCCGAGGGCGGTGAGTTCGAGCAGGAACGTCACGCCCACCACCGTGGCCTCGAAGAACTCGGACACGAGCCGGCAGGTCGCGGTGGCGGTGCCGCCGGTGGCGAGCACGTCGTCGACGATGAGCACGCGGTCGTCGGCGCTGAGCGCGTCGCGGTGGACCTCGAGGGTGTCGGCGCCGTACTCGAGGTCGTAGCTGTGCGCGTGTGTGTCCCAGGGCAGCTTGCCGGGCTTGCGTACGGGCACGAAGCCGGCGCCGAGCGCGAGCGCGATGGGCGCGGCGAGGATGAAACCCCGGGCCTCGATGCCCACGACCTTGGTGATCGGACCCGCGAACGGCGCCGCCAGCAGCTCGGTCGCGGCGCGGAACGCGTCGGGGTCGCCGAGCAGCGGGGTGATGTCGCGGAACACGACGCCGGGCTGCGGGAAGTCGGGGATGTCGCGGATGAAGGGCCAGAGCTGCTCGGCGTCCACGCCCACATCTCAGCCGATCGCGCCATGCCCCGTCGCCTCGTCCCTGGGCAGCACCCCCGGGAACCGATGCGCAACGACGTCGGGGAGGCACCCGCGCCCGGCGCGGCAGTAGGGTCGCCGGGCGGCGTCCGGGGGGAGCTGAACGTGCACGATCTGGTGATACGCAACGGAACGGTGGTCGACGGCCGGGGTGGTGCTCCGGTGCGCGCCGACGTGGCGGTCGACGACGGCCGCATCACCGCGGTCGGCGCGGTCGACGCGCCCGGCCGCGAGGAGCTCGACGCCGCCGGCCTCGTCGTCACGCCGGGCTTCGTCGACGTGCACACGCACTACGACGGCCAGGTCACCTGGGACCCGCTGCTCACGCCGTCGCTCTGGCACGGCGTCACCACCGTGGTGATGGGCAACTGCGGTGTCGGCTTCGCGCCCGCCGCCCCCGACCGCCACGACTGGCTCATCGGCCTGATGGAGGGCGTCGAGGGCATCCCCGGCGCCAGCCTGCGCGAAGCCATCCGGTGGGACTGGCAGTCGGTGCCCGAGTACATGGACGCGCTCGACCGCATCCCGCGCGCGCTCGACGTCGCGGTGCAGGTGCCGCACGGCGCAGTGCGCGCGTACGTGATGGGGGAGCGCGGCGCGGCCAACGAGGATGCCACCGACCACGACATCGGGCGCATGGCCGACCTCGTCGCCGAGGGCGTCGACGCCGGCGCGGTGGGTGTGAGCGCGAACCGGCTCGAGCTGCACAAGGCGGTCGACGGTCGCGAGGTGCCGGGCACGTTCGCCACCGCCGACGAGCTCACCGCGCTCGTCCGCGCCGCACGCAAGGGATCGGCCGACGCGGTGTACAGCACGATCTTCCCCGGCGCCGCCGGCAGCGACCGAACGGTGTGGGACCGCGAGATCGACGCGCTCGCCGAGGTGTCGCGCGAGACCGGGGTCGCGATCACGTTCGCGTTCGGCGGCGGGAACGGTCGGCCCGACTGGCGCGACCGCCTCGCGCGCATGGAGCACGAGAACGCCGACGGCGCCCGCATCGTCCCGCAGGTGAGCTCGCACGGCCAGGGTCTGTTCTGCGGACTGCGCACGTCGCACCCGTTCCGCGGCCGCCCCACCTACGACGCCATCGAGCACCTGCCCGTCGCCGAGCGCGCCGCCCGCATGGCC
>Ga0265327_10005488_pt1 | contig 10568 bp, 6 predicted proteins | sample 41621metaG_FD_202089 | JGI IMG/M metagenome (GOLD analysis project Ga0265327, IMG submission 202089) | Rhizosphere microbial communities from Carex aquatilis grown in University of Washington, Seatle, WA, United States - 4-16-21 metaG | ecosystem: Host-associated > Plants > Roots > Rhizosphere >... | reverse complement strand
TAAAGGGTTAGTGAAGGTAAATGGCAGCGTTCGTCCCGCTCACAGTTCCAATCGCGGAATTCGAACTTTGAAGGACCGCTCCGTAGGCAGTTCGCGTCAAACCGCCGGTTACCGTTGATGGCAATGTCAGCGTAATTAAACCAGTCGTAGTAGTGACAGTCCCGGAAATGTTCGCCGGTGAAACAATAGCGTTGTTGTTCGACACAGCCACCGAATAAATGGCGGCTCCTCCTGTTGCCACGTCCAATTCCAACGAACCTGACGGAAATGCCACCGCGGGCAATACCGGCCGGTAAACAGAACCAAAAACCTCGATCGTATTATCGACCCCCGCAGGAAATAATTTGCTGACTAAATTTGTCGCGGGTGGCTGTGCGGGTTTAACCCAGGACAGGTGCCCGGCTGGTGACCCATTGGAAAAATTCAACCAGCCGTGCAACAAACCCTGGTGGGTATACAAGTCGATGCATACGGGCCAATCACCGTTTTGCGAAATGGGCGCACTGCATGAAAGTTGAGTCATATCAGCCAACGCACCCGTCATGCTGGCTACACCTGTAGGGCTGTTCGTAATAAGTCCGTAGCCATAACCGATTGGAGAATCTGAACTATTTCCAGCCAGGGGCGGTATAGCCATCGTGTAGCGGGCGGCCATCGGATTCCGATTTACGGTGCTATAGTACGCCAAATCAGCGCGCAGAGGTGATGACCAATCTTCAACCGGGCACGAGACAGTTCCGGTGATTTGCTTCGTCCCATTGGAAAAGTCCATATGCATCGAAACAGTCAAATTCGCCTTCGATTTGCGAAGGATCGTCTTCGTAAAGTCACCAGATGGATCGAACGAACCCGCCAACAAATAGGAGGACCCGTCGACGAATATCTTACCTGAAAAACTTCGAGCACTGCTGACAACTACACTGGAGACAGAGCCCGCGCTGTGAACTGCCACTCCACCGGTTTCAGCGAACAGCCCGTTGTAATTACCCGCCAGATGAAACTCACTTATGGCGTTCGTTCTGAAATTCGCCGTAATCGAAAGGCCGTTCGTCATCCGGAAGACCAGATTGGCGTTGCTTGTGAGAACGGCACCTGAATGGTCGGTCCAATTGACGAACCAATTACCCGTTTTAGGAGTCGCTTTAATCGTATAATTGCGCCCGATTTGCAACCACGCGCCGTCACGCGCTGAACCGAAGGCCAACGACCCCGCCGGGGTGGCTGTTCCGTATCCATTCGTGATAACGGTAAGACGATTGGTTGTGCGGAGGAAAATCGTTCGCAACACCGTCGCAGACAAACCGGCAGAATCCGTCGCGACAATCCGAAACGTATTGGTGCCATCCACAAGTGACACGAGGTTCGTCCACGTTTTCGAATTGACGGGCCCAATAAGCGTTGGCGAGAAAGTGAGTGGCGCCCATGTGGGAACGGTGCGCGTAACCGTAAGATTTGTAATGACACCGTTATCAGCAACGGCTCCGGAAAGCGCCACCGACGGAGCAGTGGTTACGAATGCGCCGTTAACGCACGTTTGACCGTTCGCAATCGTCGTGTTGATCTTCGGCCAGGTCGTAATCGTGGTTGGTGGCGTCGTATCCGGCAAAACTGTCAATTGTGCAGCGATGGAAACTACCGGATCAGGTGCCGCATTGCGAAGCACGCATCGATACTGACCACTGTCAGTTGTTCGAACGCTCCCGATAACATAACTACTGGCGTTGGCTCCGGAAATATCCGATCCATTTTTTTGCCATTGATACGACAGCGGCGTGTCACTCGTGGTTTGCACGGACAACGTCGTCGTTAATCCTACGAAACTAGTCAGCGCCTGCGGTTGTCCAGTGATGACCGGCCTGTTGTACGCTGCCAGCACAACGTCCGTACTATGAACGTTACCAATCTGGTTACTGACGATCACGGAATAAGTCGCCGAATCCAAAACCGACGCATTCGCGATCGTCAGGCTGGCCGAGGTTGCGCCGCTAACGGTCGCCGAATTACCCAAGACCGTTCCATTTTTCATCCAAAAATACGAAATGAACGCTCCACTCGCTCCCACGGAAAAAACAGCGTTCGAACCAGTGCTGATCGTTAACCCGGCTGGCTGAGATGTAATGGTCGGCGGTTGTGTCAGAATGTTGCTGTTGACGATATTTGCAAAATCGCTTTCGACTCCCTGGGCCGTGCGCGCAGTTGCGCTGAAATAGTATGCTCCGTCCGGCAACGCTTGCGTCGTAACCCTCAGATTGCTACCCGCATCGAGACGATTAGTGTAAACACCCGATGCCGGACCGTAGTAAACGAAATAACCGGCGACATTTGTGTCGGGGCTGGCATCCCACGCCAAATTGATAATTTGCCCTGAAAATACAGACCAACTCGCGAGAAAACTCATCGCGAGCAACACGGCGGATCGGATTAATGGGCGACGAGGTTGCAAGGGTCTGATTTGCTGGGTCTGTATGGCGAGATCTTAGCAATCACTGCCACCCATAACAATAACCAAATCGCCAGAAACACCCTGAATTTTCGTCTGATGGACCCTTACGAGTAAGGCCTTAGGTTCCACTCCTCTAATAACTCTTTCGGAAGTTCATTCAGAAACCGTGACGGACGCTGCATTAGTTCTTCCCCAGGATGATTTCCCCGTCGCATAAATGGATAACTGAGATATAACTCGTTCCTAGCCCTGGTAATAGCGACGTAAAACAACCTCCGCTCCTCTTCTTCGCCCTCCAACGACTCGGACGACCGCGACGACGGAAACAGCCCATCGCAAAGCATTATAATAAACACCACGTCGAACTCGAGGCCCTTGGATTGGTGGATGCTCGAGAGTCGAACCATTTCATCATCCTTCTCGCGACCTCCACTTTCTTCGGCTTCTTCAACACTGGTTTGCAATGCAAGCTGCGTGAGGAATTCTTCAATCGTTTGAAACCGTTGCGCGTATGCGGCCAGCCGATCCAAATCCTCGCGTCGATCCTGAAAATTAGGATAGCGTTCCTTCAAATACTCCTCGTAGCCGGCGTCCAAAATCAATTCGATCATGCGGCTCGCGCTGTTGCGAACATCCGGACTCTCAAGCTGTGCTGTCGTCGCCATCAACTGCGCCCATGCAACCGCGGAACGTTTTGGAATCGACGCCGTGCACTTTTGTAATGCCGTCGCCAGAGAATTCGTGCCCCCGGCGAGCGCACCGTCGATATGCGAATTAAAGCAGGCCCAAAGTTTGTCTGCCGTTTTTCCGCCGATGCCGGGAAGCAATCGCACGATTCGTTTAAACGAAAGTTCATCGCGCGGATTTGTGACCAGCTTCAGATACGCGGCTACATCTTTAACGTGCGCCTGCTCAAAAAAACGAATGCCGCTGGTAATACTGAACGGAATATTCCGGCGCGTCAGCTCCATTTGCAACTCCAGCGCGTGAAAATGCGAGCGATAAAGCACCGCCATATTGTTGAGTGGCGTCCCTTCATCGCGCAATTCCAACATCCGTTGCGCAACAAACGCCGCTTGCTGATCCCCGTTATCGCACATCACCAGCACCGGCTTCGCTCCGGATTTCCGCGCCGATGTCAGGTGCTTTTCAAACTGGTTCGCATTGGCCGCAATCGCCGCATTCGCGAGCTCCAAAATTTCCGGCGTGCTGCGGTAATTCGTTTCAATCCGATACAATTTCGCAGCCGGATAACGCTCAGGAAAATTTACGATGTTTTGAAAATGTGCCCCGCGCCAGGAATAGATGCTCTGTGAATCATCACCAACGGCCATGATGTTTTTGTGGCGCGCAACGAGCAAATCAATTAACTCGCCCTGAATCTTGTTCGTGTCCTGATACTCATCCACGAGCACAAATTGAAACCGCCGCTGATAATCTTCGCGAACCTCAGCGTGGTCTTTCAGCAGCTTAACCCACAGCAACAGCAGATCGTCGAAATCCATCGCATTCGTTGAACGCTTTCGTGCGACATACTTCTCCCGCACCTGAGCAATTTGCTCGCTGAGTTCAGAAAAGTAAGGAAACTGTTCGCCAAGGATTTCCGGAATAGTCTTCTCTTTATTCGACGCAAGCGAAAAAATATCGCCCAGCACTTCTGCTTTCGGAAAACGAGTCGCCTTAACATCGATCTGCATTTCATCAACGCACGCCTGCAACAAATCCTTCGCATCTTCCCGGTCCATGATGCTGAAATCCGGCTGATAACCGATCAATCGCGCATGCCGGCGAAGAACACGATTGCCGATAGAATGAAAAGTGCCGCCCCAAAGACTGGACAACTCGGTGCCGAGTAAATCCGCCACCCGCCGCATCATTTCGCGCGAAGCCTTGTTCGTAAACGTGAGCAGCAAAATCCGTTCAGGCGGAATCCCCTGCTCCAGCAAAAACGCCACGCGATAGATTAACGTTCTGGTTTTACCCGACCCCGCCCCTGCAATCACAAGCGCCGGCCCTGGTGGCGCAGTGACGGCTGCATGCTGTTGTGCGTTCAGTTCCTTTGCATAATCGATTTGCAAATGAACCGGAGCTGAAAATGGTTGCAGCACATAATCACGCGGCATGGAGAAACTTTGGATGACCCCGTTGAAAACTCAATCGCGAATCGTTGCTAAACTTTCGCTACTCAATTGATAAACAGCGCTTCGTTCGTCTGCAACAACGCGTGCGCGTACTTTTCCCACGCGCCGATGCGTTTAAGTTGCGAGGCTGGAATGTTCGCAAGGCTCATCGCTGGGGCTTTCTTTCCGCCACCACCCCTGCGCTGATTCTTTACGAACTCACGGCCTTCCGTGGAGATAGCCTCCGGCGCTGGCGAATCCGTAATGAACGACGCTGCCAGTTGCAATTCCGTATCCGTCGGCTCGCGCTGAAAAATTCGCTCATACAAATACGTAATGCGCGTTTTAGCGTCGGGACAGTCGGTAAATTCCTTTTGATTCACAATATTGCGCGCCTGTTCGACCACCAACGGGCTGTTCATCATGAACAATGCCTGTTGCGGAACAATCGTTTCGTAACGCTTGCCCGTCGTGACGTCTGGATTGGCAAAATCAAACTGGTTGTAGACTTCTGGCAAATTGCGGCGATCCACATACCCGTAAACCGTGCGACGCCGCGAATACGGCTGTTCACCAAGATTTACGGAACGCCCATACATTTTCAGGTCCAGCACTCCGCCGATGGCCAGCATCGAATCGCGCATCGCTTCAAATTCCAGCCGGTGAATGTTCGCGCGCCAAAGCAAACGATTTTGCGGATCCTGCTGCGCGTAACGCGGATTATCCTCGCTGCTCTGCTGATACGTGTTCGACAGCATAATCTCCCGATGCAATTTCTTTAGCGACCACCCGTCGGTCATGAATTTCGCCGCGAGATAATCCAGCAACTCCGGATGGCTCGGTGGCTCGGATTGATTTCCAAAATCATCCGGGGTGGTCACAAATCCGTCACCGAAATGATGCATCCAAACCCGATTTACAATCACGCGTGGCGTCAGCGGGTTATTTGGGCTCACGATCGATTGCGCCAGTTCCAGCCTTCCACTGCCACTGCGAAAAGGCGCGCGCGCACCGCCAAAAATCTCCAGAAACCGCCGCTGCACCAGATCGCCCTGGCTTTGCGCTTCACCACGAATGAACACATGCGAATCCTTCGGCTTAGTTGTGTCATATAGCGCATTCCCGCGCGGAGGCGCGCCCGGATGCGTCATGTCGAGTCGCGTCAAATCGCGTTGCAATTCCGTCTCCTCTTTTTTGATATCCTTCTGCTTAACCCCCGATTTCCTGCGTTGACGCGCATTCTGCTGCAAAGAGGCCATCTGCTGCTCAATCGACGCGCGCTTCTTCGCGTAATCCAGGTAATCCGCCGTGGGCTTGATCGTCCCCAGGACCGGTTCCTCACCCGGTTCGACGCTGCTGTTAAACACCCCGTGCAACGCGTAATAATCCTTCTGCGAAATCGGATCAAACTTATGGTCGTGACAGCGTGCGCACGTCACCGTCAAACCCATCGTCCCTTTGCAAACGACATCAATGCGATCATTGATAATGTCATTGTTGTTCTCGTTGAACCGATCGCCCAACGTTAGAAAACCCTCCGCTGCCAAGGCCGTGCGATTCTGGTCCTGCGGCATCTTGTCCCCGGCAATCTGCTCGAGCAAAAATCGATTGTAAGGCTTATCATCGTTGAACGAGCGAATCACGTAATCTCGATAAGTCCACGCGTTCGGATAAATCGGAGCTTCACGATTCTTTTTCACGTCACCCTTCGTGTCTGAATACCGCGCCACATCCAACCAATATCGCCCCCAGCGCTCACCGTATTGCGGCGAAGCCAACAAACGATCAACCACTTTCGCATACGCATCCGGTGAATTATCGTCGACAAACGCTTTCACCTCTTCCGGGGTCGGTGGCAATCCGGTCAAATCGAATGTCGCCCGCCGGATCAACGTGCGCTTATCCGCCGGTGCTGACGGCTTCATCGAATTCTTTTCCAACTTCGCCAGCACAAATGAGTCGATTGGATTCGCCACCCAATTTGTATCCCGCACCTCTGGCGGTGAATAACGTTTGATTGCCTGGAACGCCCAATGCGTGCGCGGATCCTTCGCCCACACCTTTGTCGCACCAGCGACGCGCGGATCTGGCGCTCCCATCCGAATCCACGTCACCAGCGTTTCGATGTCCGCCTCGGAAAGCTTCTTCCCCTTGGGCGGCATCTGCAAATCCGGATCGGTATAACGCACCGCTTTAATCAACAAACTACGTTCCGGATCACCTGGCACAATCGCCGGACCGTTTTCGCCGCCTTTAAGAATGCTTTCCTTGAATTCCAATGACAGCCCACCCTTCAATTTCTCTGCCTGCGAACTGTGGCACTTGTAACAATTATTGACCAGGATCGGCCGCACCTTGTTTTCGAAAAATTGGGCCTGGCCGGCAGCCGGCTGTGCGGGTGGCGCGGCAGCAACCGCTGCCAGCATGGAGCTGATAATAACGCCGCCCGACAGAATGGTTGTAAGCTGTTTCAATCCACTCCTATAATATGACGACGACCGTTTGGCTGCAATTGTCATCCTGCAAACAAAAGACGGTTAGAAGCGCCAGAAGGTTTCGCTTCCTCAACCTGTCATCCGCACAGTTGCTCCATTTCGCCGCACACCCTCCTTTTTCGATTGTCAGCGCTCCAAAAATCGGCAAAGTAACGGTAACCCAACTATGCAAACCCAACATTTGCGACAGGGCGCGTCTATTCGCACCCGACCGGCCTTTACCTTGATCGAACTTCTCGTCGTCGTTGCCATCATTGCTATCTTGGCGAGCCTCCTTTTACCCGGTCTCGCCCGCGCGAAGGAAAAAGCCTACCAGACCAAATGCCGCAGCAATCTGCGCGAGATCGCGACTGCCATCATGATGTACACACCTGAAAACCGCGAACAACTGCCCGGGCCAACATGGTCGGGAATGTTTTTCTCATACACCCGGCAAGGCGTTGTCCGGGACAGCTTTGACAAGAATTACTACGATTCCTATGGTTCGCTCCTTTATTACATCGCAGCTTACATGGGCCAGAGATCGCCCGATCTTACCATACGCACCGCAGTCGCCGCTCAATGTCCGAGCGAGCTCAAGCGCATTCCTCAAGAAGCCCATACTCCCTCCAAAGCGCAAGCCCCTCCGCTCGGCGTGCCTGTAAGCTATGTTTCACCGTTTTACATAACAAACCAGATCGTTTCAGGAACATGGACCTTCGACCCGGCCATCGACCTCCAATATCCATTCGGACGCCCAGAGGTATCGACTTACGCGCCGTCGCAACTCATGACTTATACTCCTGCTCAGAAAATTACAAAAATTCGCCGCCCCTCCGACACATGGGCGATGGTCGATTGCGATTACCAGCAGATGAGCATTGGGATGGGCGTTACCGACAGCACCTACATTGATTACATCCCTCAGAATCCCGTCCACGGCAAAAATCCCGGCATCAGAAACTATATGTTTTTCGACGGCAGCGTGCGCACCGTCAAAACAACCTACTAAACAGCCGCATCGTCCTGCTCGTCCATATGCGGATAAATGTCCGGCTTAAGCTGCCCGCGTCGGATCAGTTCCTGTAGATCACGAATAATCGTCCGGCGCGCCACTTTGAATTGCCTCGCCAGCGCGGAGATATTTGGCTGCTGTTTACTATCGCGCAGCAACTGCTCTATTTGCGTCTGACGCGTCAACCGATCCGTCGATCGGCTAAACAATTCCAGCGCATCCACCCGTCGCGACCGTTCCAACGCTTCAAACTGACGCACCACTTCCGCCTCGCCGCACTCGCGCAGCGCAATTTTCACCGTCCGCTTCAATTCGTGGACATCGACCGGTTTCGGAATGCAAAAGTGCGCCCGCAACGGCCCTTGCAACGCGCGCAATTGCTGATGCACCTCCAACGCGCCCGAAACAACAATGACCGGCACATAAGGCAACAACTGTCGCAACGACGGCAGAATATCCAACCCCTTTTCACCTTTATCGAGGATGTGATCGAGAATGACGATATTCGGCGGGTCCTTCGACGCCGTTTTAATCGCATCCGACCCCGTCAAAACGCGGGTGAGTTCGAAGTCCGCCAGTGCGTCCTCGTAAATCTCATACTGCAAATCGTCATCTTCGATGATGAGGATTTTGCTGCGGTTCATGATTCTGGGATGTTAGGCCCGCCCTCCCGCTAATTCAAGCCCACTGGGTAAAGCGCGTGTGCGAACCGGACGGTCCGGCCGCGCACACGTCGGTTGCGAGCTAGGATTTGCTCTTTCCCATCAGACGACCTAACTTCTCTCGGTGCATAAACTGGCATTTTCATTAGGCAGCTTCGACGTGGCGTGGTACGGAGTTCTGCTCGCCATCGGTTTTCTCGCGGGTTTCTGGCTGGCCGGAAAACGCGCTCCCCGCACAGGCGTCGACCCAAACACCGTCTACGACATCATCCCCTGGCTCCTGATCGGTTCCATCGCCGGCGCTCGCACCCTTTACGTCATTTCCTACTGGAAACAAGACTTCGCGGGCCAACCCTGGTGGGAACCCCTCATGATCCGCCACGGCGGCCTTGTATATTATGGCGGCCTGATTGGCGCGATTGCCGGCGTCATGCTCTTCGCTTGGCGCAAACACGTGAATCTCTGGCGGCTTAGCGACGTCCTGACTCCCAGCATTCCCGTAGGCTACTTCTTCGGCCGATTCGGCTGTTTGATGAACGGTTGCTGTTACGGTCGCCCGACAGAACTCCCATGGGGAATCCATTTCCCGGGACCGTCTCCCGATTGGCCGCAAGGCCATCCCAGTTGGCCCAACGCCGTTCACCCTACACAAATCTACGACTCGCTTCTAAACCTCGGCCTCTGGCTCGGTTTAGCGTGGCTCTATCGCCGCAAAAAATTCGACGGCCAGATATTCGCCGTTTATCTGATGGCCTATGCTGTCACACGATCAACCGTAGAGTTTTTCAGGGGCGATTACCCCAACGTCAGCCTCATGACCCCCGCGCAGTTGTTAAGCATCCCCATCATGGCCGCCGGCATAATTCTCTATTGCTATCTCTCCCGTCATCGCGCACAAACGGCGCAGGCTCTGAACACCAACCTCCAATCTCCAGAGAAGCACCTGGAACCAAATCCCAAATCGCTGAAATTCCGAAGCTGATTGCACCTGGAATTTGCAGAATCTCTGAAGTTTGAAGTTTGAAGCTTTTATCTTCCAAAGCTGCGTTGTAGTTCTTCCACAAACTGAATACTGCTTAGTGATTACTGATCAGCCAACACCCATCTTCATTGCCGGCCCCACCGCCGTCGGCAAATCCGAAATCGCTCTCGACCTCGCCGGGCGCATCGGCGGTGAAATCATTTCCGTCGACTCCATGCAAGTCTATCGCGGACTCGACATCGGCACCGCCAAACCCTCGTCCGAAGAACAACAACGCGTCCGCCATCACCTCATCGACATCGCCGACCTCAACGAATCCTTCGACGCCGCCCGCTTTATCACTCTGGCCAAAGCTGCGGTCGCCGAAATCCAATCCCGCCAAAAAATCCCGATCTTCTGCGGCGGCACAGGATTCTATTTCAAGGCTTACCTCGATGGCTTAGGCGAAGCGCCCCCCGCCGATCCCCTCCTCCGCTCCCAACTCCAGGCAACGCCACTCGATCAACTTTTGCAGGAACTCCAACAACGCGATTCCGTCTCCTACGAAAAAATCGATCGCCAAAATCCGCGCCGCGTGGTTCGCGCCGTGGAAGTCATCCGTCTCACCGGCAAACCCTTCTCCGAACAACGCGCCGCCTGGAAACTATCGACACACCCGAACCTCTTCGGCATCACCCGTCCTCCGGCTGAACTCCTCGAGCGCATCCGCACTCGCGTCGACGAAATGTTTCATCGCGGTCTGGTTGCCGAAACCGAAGCACTACTAAAACTCGGCCTCGAACAAAATCAGACCGCCATGCAAGCAATCGGCTACAAACAAGTCGTTGAACATCTGCGCGGCCAACGCTCCCTTCCCGAAACAATCGAACTCG
>Ga0265327_10005487_pt1 | contig 10568 bp, 11 predicted proteins | sample 41621metaG_FD_202089 | JGI IMG/M metagenome (GOLD analysis project Ga0265327, IMG submission 202089) | Rhizosphere microbial communities from Carex aquatilis grown in University of Washington, Seatle, WA, United States - 4-16-21 metaG | ecosystem: Host-associated > Plants > Roots > Rhizosphere... | reverse complement strand
AGATCGAGGGTCTTACGTGCACCGTGCACGACGTCCTCGAGGGTGAGGTCGAGGACGGTCTCCGCGTCGGCCCCCCGCCCCGCGCCGGCCGGACCTTGACCGCGCCCGCCGGCGCCGCCGCCGCCGAAGAACGCGTCGAAGAGATCGTTCAAGCCGAACGCGCCCGCGTCGAACGGGCCGGAACCGCCGAACGCTCCCGCGTTGGCTCCCTCCGGCCCGAACATGTCGTAGCGCCGGCGCCGTTCGGGATCGCGCAGCGTCTCGTACGCGTCGTTGATCTCCTTGAAGCGCTCCACCGCCGCCGGATCGTCGGGATTCGCGTCGGGGTGGTACTTCCGGGCGAGCCCGCGGAACGCCTTCTTGATCTCGTCGTCGGTCGCGGAGCTCGAAACGCCGAGCAGCTCGTAATAGTTCATGCGCGTCTCATCTGGAGAGCTGGCGTCCGAGCTGTTGGGAGACGGCGGAAACCGCGGCTTGCGCCTTGCGGTAGTCCATGCGGGTCGGGCCGAGCACACCGACCGTGCCGGCCGGCTCGCCCTCGACCAGGTACGGCGCGAGCACGAGCGAGCACTCGCGCAGATCGCGGCTCGTGTTCTCGGAGCCGATGCTGACCGTGAGACCGGGACCGAGCAGCTCGCGCATCAACGACGCGAGGACGACGTGTTGCTCGAGGAGCTCGAGCAGCCGGGCGGTGTTCGTCGTGACGAACGCGTCCTGTTCCGCGGCGAGGCGGCTCACGCCGCCGACGTAGAGCGGCTCGCTCTGATGTTGCACCAGCCGCGTCTGCAGCGCGACACGCGACGCGCTCACGATCTCGCCGACGCGGTCGCGAGCCGGCTCGCCGATCGCGTAGTCACCGCCGGCATCGGGGGCGACGACCTCGGCCAGGCGGCGGCCGCCAAGCGTTCGGGCGAACCGTGCGCTCGCGTCGGAGACGTCGTCGTCGGACAGGTCTTCGTCGAAGGCGACCACCTCCTTTTCGACCGAGCCGTTCGAGAGCACGATCACCGCGAGCACGACGCGGGGTTGGAGGAGGACCAGGTTCGCCGCGCGCACGACGACCGCTTGCAACTCGGGGCCCACGACCACGGCCGCGTGCGCGGTGACGCCGGCGAGCAACTGGCTCGTCTGGGCGAGGAGCTGGTCCATCGCGAGGGTCGCGCTGCTGAAGAAGTCCACGATCTTGCGGCGTTCGGTGGCCGGGAGATGGCCGGCGCCCGCGAGGTGATCGACGTAGTAGCGGTAGCCCCGGTCGGTCGGGACCCGGCCCGCCGACGGGTGGGGCTGGGCGATGTAGCCGTCGCGCTCGAGCAGGGACATCTCGTTGCGCACGGTCGCGGCCGACACTCCGAGCCCCGTCGTGCTGGTCACCGTCTGCGAGCCGACCGGCTGCGCGGTGTCGACGTACTGCTCGACGATGGCGCGCAACACCGCCGCCTTGCGTTCGTCGAGCTCGGTCATCTCGGTACCCCTCGCCGCCGTTAGCACTCAATGGTACCGAGTGCCAGAGACACGGAGTGATCCGGCCCGGTACCCGCCGCTCCGGCCAGGAGGAGCCGGGCCGTGACGTCCGACGCGAGCAGGCGGCCGCGCGGCGTCAGCACGATCCGCTCACCCACCGGGACGAGGAAGCCCTGCTCCGCGAGATCGGCGACCACGGCGCCGGACCGGTCGTCCGCCCGCGCGCCCGCACGCGTGCGCAACGCGAGCGAGAACGTCTCCTCGGCGCGGGTGGCGGGATCGAGCTCCTCGGAACCCGCGACCGCCGACGACCCCCCTTCGATCGCGGCGATGTAGCGCTCGGGGGTCCGCACGTTCCACCACCGGCGATCGTCGGTGTGCCCGTGCGCGGCGCAGCCGATGCCGGCGTACGAGCCGCCGGTCCAGTACAGCTCGTTGTGGCGGCATTCCTCCCCCGGTCGCGCCCAGTTCGACACCTCGTACCACTCGAGGCCGGCCGCGCCGAAGACCGCGTCGGCGCGCAGGTACGCGTCGGCCTGGAGATCGTCGTCGGGCGCGGGCGCGCCGGCCGCGACCTGGCGCCCGAGCGCGGTGGCCGGCTCGACGGTCAACGCGTAGGCACTGATGTGGTCGACGCCCAGCGCGAGCGCGCCGTCGAGCGATCGCTGCCAGTCGTCGGGCGACTCACCCGGCGTGCCGTAGATCAGGTCGAGGTTGAGGCGTTCGAATCCTGCATCGCGGGCGAGGGCGACACACCGTTGGACATTGGCGGGATCGTGGGTACGGCCGAGTGCGACCAGGACGTGCGGCACCATCGACTGCACGCCGAAGCTCAACCGGTTGACCCCGGCGTGCCGGTAGGTGGCGAGCTTGGCCGCATCGACGCTGTCGGGATTGCACTCGACGGTGACCTCGGCCCCGTCCGCGCGCTCGATCGCGTCGAGAATCCGCACGAGCTGGTCGGCACGGATCAGTGACGGGGTACCGCCGCCGAAGAACACGCTCGTCGCGGCCGGGAGCCCCGCGTCGCGTCGGCCCGCGAGGTCGGCAACGCACGCGTCGACGTACGCGTCGATCAGGTGGTCGCGATCCGTCCACGTCGCGAAATCGCAATAGTCACAACGCGACGCGCAGAACGGGACATGAACGTAAACGCCGAAGGGCACGCTCCATCGTCGCGCGCGCCGGGTCCGCCGTGGTTACGACAACCGCCCGGTTACGACAGCGCGGTCACGACAACAGGGCGCTGGCGAACGGCGCCTGCGACGGTTGCGGCGCACCGGGTGCGGGCTCGACCGTGAGCGCGAAGCCCAGTACGGGGTCCGAGGTCCGGAATTCCGCGGCCTGCGGATGCGACCCGAGCACCCCGGCCGAGATCGCGACCGGGTGCGCGGCGCTCCCGGTGAGCGCCCACAACTGGTAGGTGTGCTGCGCGTCGAGCTGGGCCAGGCCGTCGCTCTTCAGGTAGCCGCTGCCGTCGGGCAACAGCACGACGCGCGCGACCTCGGCCCCGTTGGCCGGCGCCAGGGCGACCTTCCGTGCCCCCGCGACCTGACCGGCCCGGACGAACGCGGCGGCGGCGGCCCGTTCCCCCGTGCCGCCCCCGGCATTGTCGAGTCGGTGATGCAACGAAACGACCTGCACCGTCAACGCGATCGCGATCATCGCGGCCGCGGCCGCGACGATCGTCATCCACCGTGGGCTGCGCCGGCCGCGGCGCGCCGCGAGCTCGTCCTCGACGTCCTCGTCTTCGCCGCCCGATTCCGCGGCGAGCTCACGCTCGATGGTGCGCGAGATCCGGTCCCAGAGCTCCGGCGGCGCGGTCGTGTCGTCGACGGGCGCGAGCGCGAGCGCGGCCGCGCTCTCGCGCAACTCGTCGACTTCGTCCCGTGCTTGCACGTTCGTCGCGACGTACGCGTCGACCCGCGCGCGCTCGCCGGGGTCGAGCGCGTCGAGCGCGTACGCGCCGAGCAGCGCGTCGAGCTCGGGATCGTTCGGTGCGGGAATGTTCATTCGTGGACCCCCGCGTCGATGAGCGCGGCCCGGAGACGGAGGAGCCCCGAGCGGATCCGGCTCTTGACCGTCCCCTCGGGGAGCTCGAGCAACACGGCGACCTCCCGGTACGTGTGGCCGCCGAAGTACGCGAGCTCGATCGCGCCGCGCTCGCCTTCCGAGAGGTCCGCCAGCGCGCGGCGGACGGCCTCGCCCTCGCTCAGCTCGGCGACCGCGCGCTCGAGGTCGACGTCGATCGTCGGGCTGCGGAACGCCTCGCGCTCCTCGCGGGCGCGCCGCGCGGACTCGGCCCGCAACAGGTCGACGGAGCGACCGTGCACCTGCGCGAACAAGAAGGAACGCATGGAGCCGCGCGCGGCGTCGAACCGCTCCGGCCGGCGCCAGAGCCGGAGGAACACCTCCTGCACGATCTCCTCGGCGAGCACGCGGTCGGCCAGGACACGTCGCGCGAGTGCGAAGCACGGACCCGCGTGGCGGGTGTAGAGCTCGCCGAGCGCGAGCCGGTCGCCTTCCGCGACAACCCGCGCGAGGTCGCCGTCTGTGGCCGCGCGCCGTTGCGCGTCCGACATCGTGGCCGACCCGCGGGCCCCGCTTCGCATAACCGGACTTCGGAGCGGATCGTCGGCGTGGATGAAATAGGTTCGCGCCCGTGACCGGCACGAACCCGCATTCTCCGGCCGATCGGCTGCGGACGTTCGCCGCCGAGCACGCCCCGGGCGGGTCCTATCCCCGCGACTGGAACCGGCTCCTGGCCCGCGCCGGCTTCGTGGCGCCGCATTGGCCCCGGCCGTGGGGGCTGGAGGCGGGGCCGACCGACCAGCTCGAGCTGGACGAGGTCATGCGCGAACTGCAGGTGCCGCGCCCGCTCAACCCGATCGGCATCGGATGGGCCGGACCCACGCTGCTCGTCGCCGGCACCGAGGAGCAACAACAGCGGTGGCTCCCCGGCCTCCTCGACGGCTCCGAGATCTGGTGCCAGCTGTTCAGCGAGCCCGCGGCGGGAAGCGACCTGTCGTCGCTGGCAACGCGCGCCGTCCGAGATGGCGACGAGTACGTGGTGAACGGCCAGAAGGTCTGGACGACGCTCGCCCACGTCGCGCAATGGGGGATCCTGCTCGCGCGCACCGATCCCGCAGCCGAAGCGCATCGCGGCATCACCTATTTCGTCGTCGACATGCGCGCCGCGGGCATCGAGGTCCGGCCGATCGTGCAGATGACCGGCACGCACGAGTTCAACGAGGTGTTCTTCACCGACGTCCGCGTTCCGGCCGCCAACATCGTCGGCGCGGAACACGACGGCTGGCGACTCGCCAAGGTGACGTTGGGCAACGAGCGCGTCTCGCTCTCCGGCGAAGGTGCGCTCTGGGGTCGCGGGCCGACCGCGAACGACGTGCTGCAACTCGTGCGCGACCACGGCGGCACGAGCGACGTGCTCGTGCGCCAGCAGCTCGCGCGCCTCTACATCGAGGCCGAAGTGCTGCGCCTCATACGCCTGCGCACCGTGTCCGCACGCGTGCGCGGACTCGAGCCCGGACCGGAAGCCTCCGTGCGCAAGGCGTTGTCGGACGAGCACGGCCAACATGTCATGGCCGCAGCCCTCGATCTCGCGGGCCCCTACGGGCTGTGCGCCGATCGTGGACCGTACGGCGAGCCCGATCGCACCGGCTGGCAGTACGGCTACATGTACTCGCGAGCCCTGACGATCGGCGGCGGTACGAGCGAGGTGCAGCGCAACATCCTCGGAGAAAAAGTCCTCGGTCTGCCGCGTGAACCCTGATCCGGCATTGGCAACGCTGCTCGACTGGTTGCTGCGCTCCGAGCACCCACCGGAGTCGCTCTGGGAGCCCGAGCCGCCACTCGAGGAACTGCGCTGCCATCCGGACCTCGTCGCGCGCCTCGCGGAGGTCGCGCGGCCGATCGGCGCGGCCCGTCGCCGCTTCGTCGCGGGCTGCCCGGTGATCCAACATCCGCGCGGACGGCCGATCGCCGCCGCGTCCGGTACCGCGTGGCTCGCGGTGCGCAGCGGGCTCCCCGCGGGCGCGTTGACGCTCCCGGAGCCGCGCGCGTCTCAACTCGACGGCGATTGGGTCGAGCTCGACCCGTGGGCACCCGACGCCGCGTTCGCGCACGCCACCGACCTCCTGCGCGTACACGTCGCGCGCGCGTACGAGCTGGCCGAGGCGGAGTCCGAGGCATGAGCCTCGGATGGATGCCGTGGAACATCGCGGTCGAGGCGGGAGCGGTCGTCGGCACGGCCGGGGTCGCGGCGCGGGTCTCACGGCGCCGGTGGATGGAACGGGTGGCGCCGTTCACGATCGAGCTCGCGATCGTGCTCGTGCTGTACGCGCTCTGGCGCGTCGTCGGCACGGTCTCGGTGCTGAAGGTGAACCACGCGATCGCGGCGGCTCAACACATCTGGGACGTCGAACGCGCGCTGCACCTACCGAGCGAGCACGGGCTGCAACACCTGTTCCTCAAGAACTCGACGCTGATCCAGGCGTGCAACGTCTTCTACGCGACCGTGCACATACCGTCGATGGGCATCTTCTTGGTCTGGCTCTGGTTCCGCCACCGCGACCTCTACCCGTCGGTGCGCAACGTCGTCGCTCTGACGACCTTGTGGTGCCTCGCGATCCAGCTCATCCCCGTCGCACCGCCGCGGTTGGTCCCGGCGTTGCACATCGCCGACACCCCGGCACTGTTCGGCCAGACCGTCTACCCCGCGTTCGGGAAGTCGGGACCGGCGCAGCTGTCGGCGATGCCGTCGGTGCACGTCGCGTGGGCCGCGATCATCGGAGTCACGATCGTGGTCGCGCTCCGGAGCCGCTGGCGCTGGCTCGCGCTGGCGCACCCGACGGTCACGATGATCGTCGTCGTCGTGACCGGCAACCACTTCTGGCTCGACGGCGTAGTCGGTGTGCTCGTCGCCGCACTCGCGGTCGGGTTCGAACGGCGCGTGCGCGCCGCGGTCACTCGGTGGCGCCGGAAGTCGATCCCAGCAACTTCTCGTGCACCTGCTGGGTGAGCTCGTGGATCGTGCGCGTGAGGTCGGTGTTCTCCTTGAGCATCGACTCCTCCTCGGCGTAGTCGTGGTCGGCCTTCGCCTGTTGGAACGCGGCTTGGCGGTTCTGGCCGATCATGACGAACGTCGAGAGGAAGATGGCCTCGAGCGAGACGATCAAGGTCAGGGTCGGCCACGGCGACTTCTCGAACACCAGCATCCATACCGCGAAGAGCGCAACGTGGATGTAGACGAAGTTCATCGAGCCGGCGAACGCGGTGATCGCGTCGGCGACGCGCAACTGAATGCTCGACGCGCGCTTCTCGAGTTGCTTCAGGACAACGGGACTGTGCGGGGCGTTCAGGTCGATCTTCGGTAGCACTGCAGCCCTCCGGTCACGGGATGGTTCCCCGATCGGCATTCTGACTGCCCACTACAGCTAATCCGCGCACCTTCGGGCGGGCGACGGGTCTGGCTAGGGTCGGCAGGTGGCGCAGGCGCGACCTCTCACCGCGGTCCTGTTCGACTGGAGAGGCGTGCTCGTGCACGATCCGCCGCACGAATGGTGGGTGCGCGAAGCGCTGTTGCGCGCGGGGCGTGCCGCGGACGAGGAACACGTCGTCGAGATCAGCGATGCGCTCCGGCGGGCCGGCGACCTCCCCGAGGTCGTGGCCGGTGAAGCCGGTTGCGATTGTTCGGCGGCCGCGCACCGGGAGTGGTCCAACATGGTCTTCCGGCTCGCCGGCCTCGACGACGAGCTCGCCGAGGCGCTGTACCGCCTCGACTTCGACGCGGCGAGCCATCCCTTCTACCCCGACGTGGAGCCGGTGCTGCGCGAGCTGCACGAGCGGCGGTGTCGGATCGCGCTCGTCTCCGACATCCACGTCGACCTGCGTCCGGAGTTCGCGGCGGCGGGCATCGCGCAGTACTTCGACGCGTTCGTGCTCTCGTTCGAGCACGGAGTGCAGAAGCCCGATCCCCGCATCTTCGAGATCGCGCTCGGCGCGCTCGGGGCCGAGCCCGCGGACACCCTCATGATCGGCGATCGCGCCTCGCACGACGGCGGCGCGGTCAAGGCCGGGATCGAGACGTGGTTGCTTCCCGCGGCGACCGGCGCGCATCAGCCGCGCGGACTCGATCGCGTGCTCGCGTTCGTCGCGTAACGCGTTCCCGAGACGCCGGACTACCTACTCGTCGAGGCGGAGTGCGGCCACGAACGCCTCTTGGGGCACCTCGACGCGGCCGATCTGCTTCATCTTCTTCTTGCCTTCCTTCTGGCGCTCGAGCAGCTTGCGCTTGCGCGTGATGTCGCCGCCGTAGCACTTGGCCAACACGTCCTTGCGCTTGGCCTTCACCGTCTCGCGGGCGATGATGCGACCACCGATCGCCGCTTGGATCGGGACGTCGAACAGCTGGCGCGGTATGAGCTGGCGCAGCTTCGACGTCATCTTCTTGCCGTAGTCGTACGCCTTGTCGCGGTGCACGATCGCGGAGAACGCGTCGACGGGCGTCGCGTTCAACAACACGTCGACCTTCGCGAGGTTCGAGACGCGGTAGCCGACCGGCTCGTAGTCGAGGCTCGCGTAGCCCTTCGTGCGCGACTTCATCTGGTCGAAGAAGTCGAGGACGATCTCGGCCAGGGGGAGCACGTACACGAGCTCGACGCGGTCCTCGGACAGGTACTCCATCTTCTCCATCACGCCGCGCCGGGCCTGCGAGAGCTCCATCAGCGTGCCGACGTACTCGCTCGGCGTGAGGATCGTCGTGCGGACGTACGGCTCCTCGATCGCTTCGATCTCCTGGGGCGACGGCATCGCGGAGGGGTTGTCGACGATCTCGATCGTCCCGTCGGTGCGCTGCAGCCGGTACTCGACGTTCGGCGAGCTCGCGACGAGCGAGAGGTTGTATTCGCGTTCGAGGCGCTCGCGCACGATCTCCATGTGCAGCAACCCGAGAAAGCCGCAGCGGAAGCCGAAGCCGAGCGCGCCCGACGTCTCGGGCTCGTAGGTGAAGGACGAGTCGTTGAGCCGGAGCCGCTCGAGCGCTTCGCGCAGGTCCGGGTACTCGTCGCCGTCGACGGGATACAGACCGCAGAACACCATCGGCTTCGGTTCGCGGTAACCGGCGAGCGCTTCGCCGCGCCGCGCCGCGTCGGTGACCGTCTCGCCGACCTTGGCCTCCCCGACGTCCTTGATCCCGGCGATGAGATAGCCGACCTCGCCCGGGCCGAGCGTAGCGACGGGCGTGAGCACCGGGAGCCGGACCCCGATCTCCTCGGCATCGTGATCCTGCTGCGCGTTCAGGTACCGCAGGTGCGCGCCGCTGCGCAGCACGCCGTTGAACACGCGGACCGACGAGATCACGCCGCGGTACGCGTCGTAGATGGAGTCGAACATCAACGCCTGCAACGGCGCGTCGGGATCGCCTTTCGGATGCGGGATGCGCTCCACGACCGCGTTCAGCAGCTCGGCCACGCCCGCACCGGTCTTGGCCGAGATCCGCAGGACGTCGGCGGCCGGGATGCCGAGCACGCGCTCGATCTCCTGGGCGCGCTTGTCGGGCTCGGCCGCGGGCAGGTCGATCTTGTTCAACGCGGCGACGATCGTGAGATCGTTCTCCATCGCCAGGTAGCAGTTGGCGAGCGTCTGCGCCTCGATGCCCTGCGAGGAGTCGACGAGCAGGATCACCCCCTCGCACGCGGCGAGGGAGCGGCTGACCTCGTAGCCGAAGTCGACGTGGCCGGGCGTGTCGATGAGGTTGACGATGTAGCCGTTCCATTCGAGGCGCACGTTCTGCGCCTTGATGGTGATGCCGCGCTCGCGCTCGAGGTCCATGGTGTCGAGGTACTGGGCTCGCATGTCGCGCGCGTCGACCGCACCCGTCATCTCCAGGAGCCGGTCGGCGAGCGTCGACTTCCCGTGATCGATGTGGGCGATGATGCTGAGGCAGCGGATGCGGTCGAGTGAAGTCACGATCCGCCCATTGTCGCTTATTCACGTCTCCTTCCCGGTACCCACTACTTTTCCGTTGTGTCCCGTCGGGTGGTGGTCGTCGGGTCGGCCAATGTCGACCTCGTCTGGCACGGCGAACGACTGCCCGCGCCGGGTGAGACCGTGACCGACGGCGATTTCGTCCAGGTGCTCGGGGGCAAGGGCGCGAATCAGGCGGCGGCCGCGGCCGCGCTCGGCGCGGACGTGTCCTTCGTCGGCTGCGTGGGCGCGGACGAACACGGTCGCGCGGTGCGCGCCGATCTCGAGGCCCGCGGGATCGACTGCTCCGCTCTCGCGACGGCGACCGGCGCACCGACCGGAGTCGCCGTCATCACGGTCGACGCGCGAGGGGAGAACGCGATCGCGGTCGCGCCCGGCGCCAACCGGCTCGTATCCGCCGACGCCGTGGCCAGTGTCGTCCGGCCCGGCGATGTCGTGCTGTGCTCGCTCGAGATCCCGGTCGAAACCGTCGAAGCCGCGGTCGCGAGTGCCCGCGCGTGTGATGCGCTCGCGATCGTGAACCCCGCTCCCCCGCGCGCCATCTGCGCGGGCGCGATCCTCACTCCCAACGAGCACGAGAGCGCACGGCTCGGCGGAGTCGACCGGTTGTTGACGGTCGCGCCCGCCGTCGTCGTGACGCGCGGCGCCGCGGGCGCCGCGCTGTACCGGTCGGGCCACGCGCCCGTCGAACAGCCGGCGTTCCCGGTCGCGCCCGTCGACACGACCGGCGCGGGCGACGCGTTCAACGGGGCGCTCGCGTGGTCGCTCGCCGAGGGCGAGCCGCTCGAGAGGGCGCTGCGCCTCGCCTGCGCGGCGGGTGCACTCGCGACGCGCGCGGTCGGCGCCCGGAGCTCGCTCGCGACGGCAGCCGAGGTCTACGCGCTCCTCACGGCCTGACCGATCAGCTCGAGCGCAGGCCCGGCATCGATCCCCCAAGCGACCTCGACGGGACCTTTGTCGACGCGTTGGTCGATCACCGTCATGCCCCGGATGTGCGTTCCGTCGAGCTCGATCCGGACGCGGTGCTTTGCGAAGTCGAACAGCTCCGGATGCGTCACGGCCAGCACCGCACACGGATCGTGCGACGCGGCGAGATCGTCGGT
>Ga0265327_10005486_pt1 | contig 10572 bp, 8 predicted proteins | sample 41621metaG_FD_202089 | JGI IMG/M metagenome (GOLD analysis project Ga0265327, IMG submission 202089) | Rhizosphere microbial communities from Carex aquatilis grown in University of Washington, Seatle, WA, United States - 4-16-21 metaG | ecosystem: Host-associated > Plants > Roots > Rhizosphere >... | reverse complement strand
AGAAGCGAAGAAGCAATGCGACGCCTCCAAGAAACAATGCTCAGCATCCACTGACAAGAAGATGTGCTGCTCCGCCAAAAAAGCCGGCGCTTGCATGTCTGAAGGCGCTTCCAAGAAGGCCCTGCTCACTCCCAAAGCGCAGCCGTAAAGCTTAAGCAACTTTCGTTTTGTAGGAGACGAAGTGATGGGCTCTATCTGTCGCCCGTGCGACGGCTAGAACTTGTTATTTCGTCTCTTATGCTTTTCACTGTTAAATTGAATTGGAATGAAACGCGAATTTGACAGCATCGAAACCGTAGTCGCCGACTTACGCACCGGCAAGATGGTCATCGTCGTCGATGACGCGGACCGGGAAAACGAAGGCGACCTGATCATGGCCGCCGAGTGCGTAACTCCCGCAGCCGTTAATTTTATGGCCAAGCATGGGCGCGGTTTGATCTGCGTCCCGACGACGCATGAGCGCCTGAAGCAACTCGGCGTCGAACAAATGGTGGTGCAGAACCGCGATAAATTCCGAACGGATTTCCAGATTAGTGTCGACGCGGCTTCAGGCATTACGACTGGTATCAGCGCCGCCGACCGTTCACGCACGATTCGCATCATGGCTGAACCGACTGCAGTTCCCGAAGATCTGATTCAGCCGGGACACGTCTTTCCCCTGCGCGCGAAACCCGGTGGTGTTCTCCAACGCGCTGGCCATACCGAAGCAGCAGTTGATCTGGTGAAACTGGCGGGGGGCCGGCCCATTGGCGTTATTTGTGAAATCATGAGCGATGACGGTTCGATGGCGCGTTTGCCCGAACTGAAAAAGTTCGCCAAAAAGCACAAGCTCAAGATTTGCACGATTCAGGATTTGATTCTCTATCGGCGCACGCGCGAAAAGTTGGTTGAGCGTGTTGAAATCGTGAAGATGCCGACGGCCTATGGCGATTTTGATTTGTATTTGTACAGATCGCATCTCGACGATAAGAATCACGTCGCACTGGTTAAAGGCGCTGTCGCCGGGAAGAAAAATGTTCTCGTTCGCGTTCATAGCGAATGTCTCACGGGCGATGTCTTCGGCTCGTGCCGATGTGACTGTGGCTGGCAACTGCAACAAGCGATGCGGCAGATCAATGAGGCCGGACAAGGCGTCATTGTCTATATGCGCCAGGAAGGTCGCGGAATTGGACTCGGCCCGAAAATTAAGGCGTACAAACTTCAGGAAAATGGCTACGACACGGTTGAAGCGAACTTGAAACTCGGCTACGGCATGGACCTGCGCGAATACGGTTTAGGCGCGCAAATTCTCGTCGATCTTGGACTGAAGAAAATTTGTCTGCTCACAAACAATCCTAAGAAAATCGTCGGCCTTGAAGGTTATGGTTTGGAAATCGTCAAACAAATTCCGATTCGCGCCAAAGCTAATCCGCACAACGAAAAATATCTGAGGACCAAGCGCGAAAAACTCGGGCACCTCTTGTAACCGGTTTCCAACACAGAGCCGCAAAGGCCACAGAGATTCACAGAGGATTTTTCACATGCTCCGGAAAAACATCCAAACGAAAGCAAAAGCCTCCGGTGCGCGATTTGCAATTGTCGCATCGAAGTACAACTCGGAATTTGTTGATTCAATGGTCAACGCCGCCCGGCGCGAAATTGAACGTTCCGGTGGGTCGGTGCAATTGATCCGTGTTCCCGGTGCCTTTGAGATTCCAGTGATCGCAGCGCGGCTGGCCTCCAAGGGTTCCAATCTCAACGGCATTATCTGTCTCGGTGTGATCCTTCGCGGCGAAACGGATCATGCTCAGCAAATTGGCAACGCGGTAACGTCGGCTCTAATGGAGATTCAGCTTCAATACGGAATTCCTGTGATTCACGAAGTTCTTCTTTTGGAAAACCGAGCACAAGCGAAGGTCCGTTGTTTGAGCAAGGATCACAATCGTGGCATGGAAGCAGCGCAAACAGCCTTGGAAATGGCGCGCGTTATCAACGGGCTCACCAGCTAGTTCCGCAAACCTTAGTTCCAGTCATATTCGCGTTGGGCCGCATCGGCATAACGAAAGACAGCGTGGCCATCGACGCAAAGCAAATTGCCGGCGGGTTTATCGGTTTTATGCCAGGTCTTGCTGTCGTTTTTAAACGACATGATACCGTCGGCGAACATGACTTCGCTGGAGACATTCGTCACATTCGCGGCAATTTTATTATCCAGGCCACCCGACCAGGTTGTCGGTCCGCCGTTGGTCCCACCAAAATTAAACATATAGGAATTGCCGACCCATTCCCAGAGTTTTGCCGTCGTCAAGTCTGCGGAGCGACCCTGGTCGGACGGGCATTGGACGAGTTTTAACGTGACACCGTAGTGATTGAGCGGGCGATCGACGCGTTGGAAGAGACCGCTTTGTGTGGCCGGCGGGATCTGATTATTGGTGTCACCAGCCCAGACAAACCAATCCATACCGTTGGTCGCGATACCATTCGCGTCATTGATCGGGTCACCCCAGAAAATGCGGTCCCGGAAATCACCGAGATAAGCGTGCATGGCAATGCCGCATTGGCGGAGATTAGACATGCATTGGGCATCGCGCGCTTTCTGTTTTGCGCGAGCAAGCGCGGGCAGAAGCATCGAGGCCAGAATCGCGATAATGGCAATAACGACTAAGAGTTCAATCAGGGTGAAACCTCGTTTATTTTTCATACGGGTCTAATTTGGTTTGGTTTGGGCACATGAACGCACAACTACTGGGCACGACCGTATTGTGAGCTAAGTCAACAGACGATGTTGCGTTGGGCTATATTCATTGAATATTTAGGTATGCAACTTGACAAGCTAACAATCAAAGCCCAGGAGGCCCTCCAAGCCGCGCAGCAGGCCGCGCACACCCATTCCAACCAGGAAGTGGACGCAGACCATTTGATGTCCGCGATGTTGACGCAAACCGAAAGCCTGGTCCCTGCCCTTTTGGAAAAGCTTGGTGTGCCAGTCGGCAAACTCGCGGCTGATGTCGATGCGGAACTGGAACGCAAAGTCAAAGTCCACGGCTCGCCCTCTTCGGATCTGTTTTACAGCACGGCATTGAAGAAGACTTTGGACGCAGCCGTTCGCGAAGCCGGCAAACTGAAAGACGAGTACATCAGCACCGAACATCTTTTACTTGGATTGCTGGATGAAGGCAGTTCGACGCTCAAAAAGCTATTAAAGCAATCCGGCGTGGCCCGCGATAACGTGCTGAAAGCACTGGCGGAATTGCGCGGGAATCAGCGCGTCACGGATCCGAATCCGGAGGATAAATTCCAGGCGTTAGATAAATATGGACGCGACCTTACAGCGATGGCGCGCTCGGGCAAAATCGATCCTGTTATTGGCCGCAATGAAGAAATCCGGCGCGTGATGCAGGTGTTGACCCGTCGCACCAAGAATAACCCTGTCCTTATCGGCGAACCCGGCACCGGCAAGACCGCGATAGTTGAAGGATTGGCCCGCCGTATCGTTAGCGGAGACGTTCCGGAAAGTCTTAAGAACAAGCGTCTGGTTTCTCTGGACCTCGGCGCAATGATCGCCGGAGCGAAGTATCGTGGCGAATTCGAAGATCGCCTGAAGGCATTCCTAAAGGAAGTCACCTCCAGCGAAGGCAAAATCATTTTGTTTATCGACGAGTTGCACACGATCGTCGGCGCCGGCGCTGCAGAGGGCGCCACGGATGCATCTAATATGCTGAAGCCGCAGCTCGCTCGTGGCGAACTCCGCTGCATCGGGGCGACGACGCTCGACGAGTACCGCAAACACATCGAGAAAGATCCTGCGTTGGAGCGTCGCTTTCAGCCGGTTTACGTCAACGAACCGAGTGTGGAAGAAACGATCGCCATTCTCCGCGGCTTGAAGGAACGCTACGAAGTCCACCATGGCATCCGCATTCAGGATGCTGCCCTTGTCGCAGCCGCGACCTTGTCCCATCGCTATATCACAGATCGATTCCTGCCCGACAAAGCCGTTGATTTGATGGATGAATCGGCTTCGCGCCTGCGCATGGAACTGGATTCGATGCCGGTGGAAATTGACCAGCTAGAGCGGAAAATCATGCAGTTGGAAATCGAGCAGACCGCGTTAAAGAAAGAAAAGGACGCCGGCTCACGCGAGCGTTTAAAAAAGCTGGAGGAAGAGCTGGCAAACCTCAAAGAGCAGTCCTCGAAGCTCAAAGCTCAATGGCAGAATGAAAAGGCCGCCATCAATGCCATTTCCATTCTCAATGGTAAGTTAGAAGAAGCCAAAAACCGAATGGACGCCGCCCAACGCAGCGGAGACTTGAACACCGCCGCACAAATTCAATACGGCGAGTTCCCTGAACTTCAGAAGAAACTCGCCAAGGCGCAAAAAGATTTCACTGAACGACAGGGGAAACGACTGCTCAATGAAGAAGTAACCGAGGAAGACATCGCCAAAGTCGTCGCGACCTGGACTGGAATCCCCGTTACCAAAATGCTCGAGGGCGAACGCGAGAAACTGGTCAAAATGGAGGATCGATTGCACAAACGCGTCATTGATCAGGAACCGGCGATTCGCGCTGTCTCAAATGCAGTGCGTCGCGCCCGGAGCGGCTTGCAAGATCCAAATCGGCCGATGGGTTCGTTTATTTTCCTCGGGCCGACGGGCGTTGGCAAAACTGAACTGGCTCGAGCATTGGCCGAGTTCCTATTCGACGATGAGAATGCGATGGTCCGAATCGATATGAGCGAATACATGGAACGGCACACCGTCGCACGCCTCGTTGGCGCGCCTCCGGGATATGTTGGTTATGAGGAAGGCGGCCAACTCAGTGAAGCCGTCCGCCGCCGTCCTTACAGCGTGGTGCTATTCGATGAAATTGAAAAAGCACACCAGGACGTGTTCAACATTCTTTTGCAGGTGCTCGATGATGGGCGTTTGACGGATGGCCAGGGTCGCACGGTCGATTTCAAAAACACGATCATCATCATGACCAGCAACATTGGTTCTCCGATTATTCACGACTTCTATTCGATGGAGAAATCGAAAAGTTCGACGGCTCATGCCGAGATGGAACAGTTGGTGAAAGCCGAATTAAGAAAATATTTCCGGCCTGAATTTCTAAATCGCGTGGACGAGATCATCATTTTCCGGAGCCTCGACGAGGAGCAACTCGAGAAGATCGTGGAGATCCAATTGCGCACGGTGGAGAAACGACTCGCCCAACAGCGGCTCACGCTAGATATCGATGCAGCCGCCAGGAAGATGATTGCGCGCGAAGGCTACGATCCACAATTCGGCGCGCGCCCGCTTAAACGAACAATCCAGGATAAGCTGCTGAATCCTCTCGCCATTAAATTGCTCGATGGCGAGTTTAAACCCGGCGATCGAGTGAAAGTCACTGCGGATGGGCAGGCTTTAAAATTCTCGCGAAAATGACGGCGCGTCGGACAAACACGGACACGCAATCCGCCGTTCATCTGACAGACAATTTATAGGGGTTCGTGAACATTGAGAGCGACTTGCACAGCAGAAATGTTGTGTGAGAACGAACTGCCCCGTGTGGGGTAGATCGTTGCTCTCCCTCGGGATGTCTCAAGAGGGAGAGTTCTTTTTGTTTGTAGGCATGGCGTTCTTCGGAAAAGCTTCGGGCATGTTCAAGCATCTTAGCGCTCTTTTGCTCTGTGCCCTCGCCTGCTCTGCCGCCGCTCTGAGTGGGTCGAAAAATCTGGTCTGGCGCGATGCGCGCGCTCTCACCGTCGAAGGAAAAGGCTGGACGAATACGTTCCAGTTTTACGATCGGCTGCCAAAAACGGCAAAGGGCGTTGTGCGCGGCCCCGTGTGGGGTTTGTCGCAGGACTCGGCAGGAATGGCGGTGAGGTTTGTTACAGATTCGACGGAAATTTCGGCTCGTTGGACCTTGCGTCATACCAACCTTGCCATGGCTCACATGCCGGCGAGCGGTGTCAGTGGTTTGGACCTCTACACAAAGGAAAACGGAAAATGGCATTGGGTGGGAGCCGGAAGACCGAATCAATTTCCAACAAACGAAGCGGTGCTCGCACGAGGACTCAAACCTGGCATTCGCGAATACGTTTTGTATCTGCCCCTCTATAACGGGGTGGATGCGGTCGAAATCGGTGTCATGCCCCAGAGTCATCTTGAAGCAGCACCAGTGCGCGCGCAGAAGCCAATCGTATTTTACGGCACATCGATCCTTCAGGGCGGCTGCGCCTCACGTCCGGGCATGGCGTATCCATCAATTGTTGGAAGATGGTTGGACTGGCCGGTAATCAATCTCGGGTTTTCCGGCAATGCACATTCAGAACCGGAAGTGGCGGATTTGCTCGCACAATTGGATCCCGCTGTTTACGTCCTGGATCCATTACCGAATATGACGGCGGAACTCGTCTCGAAGCGAATCGAACCCTTAGTAAGAACTCTCCGCACGACACATATGACGACCCCAATCATTCTCGTCGAAAACGTTGAATATTGTGACGCGCTCTTCGTTGAAGGCCGGCGCGGTTACATCAAATCAAACGCGGCGCTCAAAACCGCATACGAGAATTTGAAACATTCGGGCGTGCGCAATTTGCGGTATGTGACGTCGAAGAATTTAATCGGCAGCGATGGTGAAGGAACGGTAGACGGCACTCATGCGACCGATCTTGGGTTCGAACGCATGGCGGAAAAGGTTACACCGATTTTGCGAAAAGCATTACCTCGTTAGTTGTTTTGAATATTTGGCAGCCGACGCGAGTCATTCATACAGATGGAGCGTATTGTATGAAGACATCACGAGCGCAAAAACGTGCATTTACTTTGATCGAGCTGCTGGTGGTTATCGCCATCATCGGAATCCTCGCGGCGATGCTGTTGCCCAGCCTCGCAAAAGCGAAGGAGCGCGCGATTACCATTCAATGCTTGAGCAATCTGAAACAACTCGGCAATGCGATGGTGATGTACGGCGACGATAACGATTCTCAATTGCCGGAAGCAAATGGTGACGTCCCCTGGGCAAGCACGAATCCCGCGCCATGGCTGCGGCTCGTCGCAGATTATTACAAGAACACCAACGTCGTTCGTTGCGCGGCTTTTTCCCAATTTTATTCCCACTCGCCTTACAATTATTTTCTTGGCTCGCGCGCTGCCTTCATTGATGCGGGCGACCAACCGGCGACGGTCTCGATGAAAAAGATTCTAATACCCGCTCAGTATATTTTGTCGGGTGATTGTAATTGGGAATTCACAGCCAAGGATGCGGATCCCGATGACTACACTCAGGACACACTCTTCTGGAATCCTTCACCCGCGCATAATCATAGAGTAAACGTGCTGTTTGCCGATACGCACGCGGGCACCTATTCCAAGTTCATGTCGAACGAAATGACCTTTTCCTACACGCAAACTGGGATCGACTTCGCGTCGGTTCAGTAAACAGGGAACAAAAGCAACGTCAGTCCGAGCCGTGTTCATGATCCATCCCCAGAGGCCTTGACTAGGCACGCACTTGAACTCATCGCTACGCGCTTCTTCAACCGTGTTGCAGGAGAATTGCAGGCCAGAAAAAAGAATGGCGACCCTATGCGGTGCGACATGGAACCAAACGTGTTCCTTCCTGCGGCAACTTCAAACCTTCGGAAAAGTCACACCCGGCACGCGTCTTGTCGTCTTTTGCGACGCATTTACCGATAAGATCGCTGATTCCGTTATTCCAATACAGCGACGACGACCAGCAGAATCGCGTCAGACCGATTGAATGACACACCAACACCAGCACCTACAGAATAAAGCCGGTCCTACAAAGTTGGAACCGGTGCCCCCCCCGGTGGGCACGGGGGGCATAGCGGGGGTCACGCCATTTTTCGAACATGGGGGTGTGCGACGAGCAGACCGTATTTGAAATCGAAACTGTTCAGGACCAACGAAGACTTGGATATCATTTAGATATCAAAGACTCCCCTATTTCACAGTCACTTGCTGAGCATTCTCAGTGTTCCCTGTTTTGTGTTTTTAGCAGTCAGCTGCCTTGAGCGAAAAACAAATAGCCGAATCGAAAATTGTAATGTCACCCAATTAGGGCAACTGGCCCGTGTTGAACGTAGAACCACAGCTAAGCCGATTATCGAGGCTCTCCCAACAAGTCCTGCCACGAACAATGCAGCACGCGCTGTAGGCGCACCACATTGAACAGCGGCACGTTGATTTCCCCTGCCTCGAACTTCTGAAGGGTGCGGAGTTCGATGTTGATGCGTTCGGCGAGCTTTGCTTGAGTGAAACCGGCAGCATTTCGGACGCGACGCAAATTAGCTCCGAAAGCCTTCTGCGTTTGCATTTTGGACGGTTCCACGTTTGCCAGCGTGCCCCACAACAGACTTGACGGGAACGAACTGACAGTTCGTAATGACTTAATTCCTAACTACTGAAACTATGGCTGTGCATATTCAACAGCTCAGAGAGGCTGCGGCACGAATATGAACGAAGCCGAAACCAGAGCTGAGCACATTGATCCTGTGTTGAAAGCAGCGGGATGGGGTGTCGTCGAAGGTAGTCGTATTCGGCGTGAATATCCGATTTCACCCGGACGTATCGAAGGCTATGGCAAACGCGGTAAGGCGCTCACGGCGGATTATGTTCTGGAATATCGCAATACCAAGCTGGCCGTCGTCGAGGCGAAGGCGTGGGATGAAGAACTGACCGAAGGCGTTGGGCAGGCCAAGAATTACGCAGCTAAATTACCCAGCTTGAACTCGAAGAGGCAAAGCTCGACGAACTCGACATCGACAGCGTCCTCGCTCTAGCGGAAAACGTTCTCACAAACGCCGCCCAACTGTGGAGAGAGTTTTCACTGTCACAAAGACAGCGGTTTCAAAAGCTACTGTTCCCAGAAGGCCTAGATTATCGAGAAGGAGAATATCGAACCGCCGCAACCAGTCTTATTTTCAACCTGTTACAGGAAAATTGCAGCCCGGAAAAAAGTATGGCGACCCTAACGGGAATCGAACCCGTGCCGCTGCCGTGAAAGGGCAGTGTCCTAACCGCTAGACGATAGGGTCGTCAAAGAGTGCTGCAATATAGGCGGTTGCCGCTTCTTGTCACGACAAATGTTACAACCCCGACAACCCTCGTTGCCGACCAAACTTCCCGCTCAATAGCTTCTACCTTGTTCCATCGACACGACTTAGGTCAATGCATCGGGTGCCTGCGAATGGCAAAATCTACCCGGATCGCTGAGGAGCGTACCAATCTGCTCAGTTTGAAAAATTTTCCAAGGAAAGTATTTTCTGGTGAAATTTTTGAATCCAGAAAAGAATGTTGTGCCATGTTTTCTAAGTCTCCGTTCCGGCCAAAATTATTGGAAGTATTCAAAGGTTATTCGCGACGGGATTTTTTCCGCGATCTGACTGCGGGTGTGACGGTTGGCATCGTTGCTCTGCCGCTGGCAATGGCATTTGGTATTGCATCGGGAGTTGATCCGCGGGCCGGAATTTATACGGCGATCGTAGCCGGTTTCATTATTTCTGCCTTCGGCGGTTCACGCGTGCAGATCGGCGGACCGACGGGCGCATTCGTGGCGATCGTGTACGGAGTCATTGCGCAATACGGGCTGAACAATTTGATTCTGTGCACAATTATGGCCGGCGCCATTCTTCTCATCATGGGATTGGTGAGGATGGGCACAATGATCAAATATATCCCTCACCCTGTCACTGCGGGCTTCACGTCCGGAATTGCTGTGCTGATCTTCAGCACACAGATCAAAGATTTTCTCGGGCTGCATATCGAAAAACTCCCGGCTGATTTTGTGGGCAAGCTGGTTGAGTCATTCAAGCTATTCGCAGTAGAAGGATTCGAAGCGATGGGCTGGCATACGTTTGTCATGGCCGCTGGCTCGCTGGCGATCATCATTGCGTGGCCGACAAAGCTCGCTCGCCGGGTGCCCGGTTCGATTGTCGCGCTGGTTTTCGCGACTGTTGCGACGATGGTATTTTCACTCGATAAAACGTGGGGGTTGGAAACGATCGGCTCGCGCTTCGGCGGCATTCCGCGCTCGCTGCCGCCCCTGCAATTTCCACATATTTCCTTCAGTGATGTGCAGGGCCTTTTTCGTCCCGCACTAACAATTGCTATACTCGCGGCAATTGAATCGCTGCTGTGCGCGGTTGTTGCCGACGGAATGATCGACGACAAACACGATTCAAATCAGGAATTAATGGCGCAAGGTTTGGCGAATATCGGGGCCGGATTGTTCGGCGGAATTCCGGCAACAGGCGCGATTGCCCGTACGGCCACAAACGTGAAGAACGGCGGCCGCACGCCGGTTGCTGGTATCGTCCACGCAATCACACTGCTCGTCATTATTTTAGTGGCAGCGCCGCTGGCATCGCATATTCCACTCGCGACGCTGAGCGCGGTACTTGTGATCGTCGCATTCAACATGGGTGAATGGCGGCATTTCGCGCGTTTGAGTCATTGGCCAAAGAGCGATGCGGCAGTATTTTTGGCAACGTTTGGGTTAACGGTGCTAGTGGATTTGGTGTATGCGGTGGAAATCGGAATGGTGCTCGCGGCCGTGTTGTTCATCAAACGCATCTCGGAAACGA
>Ga0265327_10005484_pt1 | contig 10576 bp, 11 predicted proteins | sample 41621metaG_FD_202089 | JGI IMG/M metagenome (GOLD analysis project Ga0265327, IMG submission 202089) | Rhizosphere microbial communities from Carex aquatilis grown in University of Washington, Seatle, WA, United States - 4-16-21 metaG | ecosystem: Host-associated > Plants > Roots > Rhizosphere... | reverse complement strand
GTCGAGCTCAACGGCACCTCTGCCGGCGCCTCGGCGGTCTCCGGGCTGAAGCTGGCCGGCAAGCACGACACGATCCGCGGCCTGGCCGTCAACCGCTTCTCCGGCGACGGAATCACCATCACCAACAGCGACGCAACCGTCCAGACCTGCAGCATCGGCACCAACGATCCCGGCACGTCCGCACTTCCGAACGGCGGCAACGGCATCACCATCCAGGGCGTCAGGGCCCTGATCGGCGGCTCGACGAGCACCCAGCAGCCCAACGTCATCTCCAGCAACACGGGCAACGGCGTCGTCGTCTCGTCCTTGCTGGCCAAGGTGCAGCAGAACAAGATCGGCACGAACCACGCGGGCACGGCGGCCCTCGGGAACGGCGGAGACGGTGTCCTGTTCACCGCACCGCTCGGCGCCTCCGCCGGCGGCACGGTGCCGACGTTCCGCAACGTGATCTCCGGAAATCACCAGAACGGGGTGGAGTTCGCAGGCACGGGAGCCAGCTCGACGCTGAACAACGCTGTCGCCGGCAACTACATCGGCGTCGGCGCCAACGGGTCGACTGCCATCCCGAACACGCTTGCCGGCGTGCTGATCAGCGCGGGTGCCGTCAACTCGATCGTCGGCAGCACCGCGGCCGGCGGCGGGAACGTGATCTCTGGCAACGGTGACGGCGGCGTTGCTGCCGTCGGCTCCTCGACCGCAACGAGGGTGCTGGGGAACCTGATCGGGACCGACGCGACCGGATCCGTCGACGTCGGCAACGTCGGCCCGGGCGTCTCGGTTTCCGGCGCGCCGTCCGTGATCATCGGCGGCGCTCCGATCCAGCAGCGCAACGTGATCTCCGGAAACAGCGAGCAGGGCATCATCCTTACCGGCGCGGGCGCCGCAGGGGCCTCGGTGGTCGGGAACACGATTGGCCTCAAGGCGTCGGGCTTCGGGGCGCTTCCCAACGACGAAGACGGCATCTTCATCCAGTCGGCGAACGCCACCATCGGCGGCCCCACCGCCGGTCAGGAGAACATCATCGCCGCCAACGGCCAATCGGGGATCGCGGTCAGCTCCAGCCAGGCCTCGAGTGCGGCGATCACCGGCAACGTGATCGGCCTCGACGGGAACGGCGCCGCCGCCGGCAACACCTCCAACGGCATCGCTGTCTCGGGGGCGCCTAACGCGTCGATCGGCGGCTTCAACGCCGGCCAGGGGAACGTGATCTCGGCCAACGGAGCCGACGGCGTGCAGATCGCAGGCGTCGGGGCGACCGGCGCCGTCATCCAGGGCAACAGGATCGGTACCAACCTGACCGGGCAGGCGTCTCGCGGCAACACCGGCGCCGGCGTCGACCTCCGCTCCGCCGGCACGACCGTCGGCGGCTCGCAGGTCGGCAGCGGCAACCAGATCTCCGGCAACCACACCGACGGCGTCCTGATCACCGGAGCTGCCGCGACCGGGAACAGCGTGGTCGGGAACCTGATCGGTATCCGGCCGGGGTCTCCCAACCCGGCCGTACTGCCCAACACCGACAACGGCGTCCACATCACGGATGCCGCGAACAACACGGTGGGATCTCCCAGCGGGATCAACGTGATCGCCGGCAACGGCCAGCACGGCGTCCAGATCGACGGTGCGGGAGCGACGGGCAATACGGTCGCCGGCAACGACATCGGCACCGACGGCAGCGTCCGGCTCCCCAACCTCAGCGACGGCGTGCTGATCGAGGGCGGCTCGGGCACGGCGATCGGCAGCAGTGGCGCCTCGAACGTGATCTCGGGCAACGACGGGTTCGGCGTCACGGTCGATGCCGACGGAGCGACACTCGAGAACAACCTCGTCGGGGTCGACGCGGGGGCGACCGCGGCCATCGCCAACCTCAGCGGCGGCGTGCATGTGATCCTCGGCGACGGCACCCAGATCGGCACGCTCACCGGTGTTATCAACGTGATCGGGGGCAACTCCGGTCCCGGCATCGTCCTCACCGGCCTGTCGACCGCCGACACGACGATCGTCCACAACGTGGTTGGCAAGAGCGGGCCGACCGGGGGGCCGAACACCCAGGGCATCGTCATCCAGGCCGGCGTCACGAACACGCTGATCGGCGGCGTCAGCGACCAGGGGCCCGCCGGCAACACCGTCGAGGGCAACACCGGCACGGGGATCGCGGTTCAGGACGGCACCGGTACCCACATCGAGAACAACGCCATCGACGGCAACGGCGGGCTCGGCATCGACCTCGGCTCCCCGGGCGTGACGCCGAACGATCCGCAGGATCCCGACAGCGGGGCGAACAACCTGCAGAACTTCCCGGTTCTCAGCGCCGCGGTGACGGGTGGCGGCGTGGTGACGATCGCCGGCTCCCTGAACAGCACGCCGGCGACGAAGGTCACGATTGACGCCTACGCCAGCCCAACGTGCGACCCGTCCGGGAACGGCGAGGGCGCGGAGTTCCTCGGCTCGTTCTCGCCGGCCAAGACGAACGCGCAAGGCGTCCGGGCCTTCAAGAACGTCGAGCTGAACGCCACCGTCCCCGACGGCCAGTCGATCACCCTGACCGCGACCGACCCGAACGGGAACACGTCGGAGTTCTCGCCGTGCCAGGTGGCGACGCAGGCAGTCGCCGACGTGTCCTCCGCGTTGACGAGCTCGCCCAATCCCGTGGTGCACGGTCAGACCCTGACGTACACGGCGACGGTCAGCAACGCGGGGCCGGACATCTCGGTAGGCACGACCCTGACCGAGACGCTGGCTCACGTGACCTTCGTCTCGGCGACCCCGTCGAAGGGCACCTGCGCGCTGACCGGCAACAAGGTGGTCTGCGACCTCGGCGACGTGCTACCCGGGAAGCACGTGACGGTGAAGATCACCGTCACCGTCGCTGCCGGGTTCACCGGGACGCTGACCAACAGCGCGGTTGCGGCAGGCCTGCGCACCGATCCAAGCCCCGCCAACAACACCGCGACCAACACTACGACGGTGAGTTGATACGCGACCGATGAGTTCCGGGGGCGGTCCCCGTCCTATGGTGCAGAGATCACCCGCGAGCAAGGAGGAGCACCATGAGCACGGCTACCGGCCAGGTCAGCACGATCAGCCTCGTGATCATCCCGTCCACCGACCAGGACAAGGCGATCGAGTTCTACGTCGACTCGCTTGGGTTCGAGAAGCGGACGGACGTGCCGTTCGGAGGCGACTACCGGTGGGTCGAGGTGTACCCGCCCGAGGGCACCACGGGAATCGCCCTGGCGCCCCCGCGGCCGCAGGATCCGACGGCGGTGCAGACGGGGATCACGCTGACCACCAGCGACATCGACGCCACCCACGCGACCTTCAAAGCGCGCGGCGTCGACGTCGACGAAGAGGTGTCGCGGATGGGCGACCCGGTTCCGCCCATGTTCTGGTTCCGCGATCCCGACGGCAACACCCTGATGGTCGTCCAGAGCTAGATGAGAGAACCCCGTTCGAGGTTCTAACTAAGATGGCGGTGGTGGAGGCTTCGATTGTCACCCGTGAGGATCTGGAAGCGCGGTTCGACGGCTATCGCACCGAGCTGACCGCCTACTGCTATCGGATGCTGGCTTCGCCGTTCGAGGCAGAGGACGCGGTTCAGGAGACGTTCATCCGGGCGTGGCGCGGCATCGACCGATTCGAGGGTCGAGCCGCGCTGCGCTCGTGGCTCTACCGGATCGCGACCAACGTCTGCCTCGACCTGCTGAACGGCCGCGAGCGGCGCGCGCGGCCGATGGACCTCGGACCGGCACGTGATCCGGCCGGGCCGCACGGCGACATCCTGCCGGAGGTGACCTGGGTCGAGCCGATCCCCGACCGGCTGGTGGTCGCAGCCGAGGGCGATCCGGCCCAGGTGGCAGAGGCCAGGGAGTCGGTTCGGCTGGCGTTCATCGCCGCCCTCCAGCATCTGCCGCCCCGCCAGCGCGCCGCGCTGATCCTCTGCGAGGTGCTGCGCTGGAGCGCGAGCGAGACTGCCGAGCTGCTTGAGACGAGCGTCCCGGCGGTGAACAGCGCGCTTCAGCGCGCGCGTGCAACGCTCGAGTCGGCCTCCGCCGAGGAGCCGGCGGCGGAGCTGAACGCGGCCGACCGTGAGCTGATCGACCGGTTCGTCGACGCCTTCCAGGCGTACGACATCGACCGCCTGACCGGGCTCATCCGCGAGGACGCGATCCAGTCGATGCCGCCGTACGAGCTGTGGCTGAGCGGCCGCGACAACATCTTCGGCTGGTGGTTCGGCCCCGGCATCGGCTGCCGGGGCTCACGTGTCGTGCCCGCGGGCACCGCGAACGGCCTTCCGGCGTTCGCCCAGTACAAGCCCGACGAGACGGGCGGCGGCCTCTTGCCGTGGGCACTGATCGTGCCCCGGCTCGGCGAGGGCGGTATCGCCGAGATGACCTTCTTCCTCGACGTCGAGTCGCTGTTCCCGCTGTTCGGGCTGCCGCTCGAGTTCGACGAGTCGCTGCTCAGCTAGCCGGCCGAAGCGCTGCGCCGAGCCCTATCAGCGCGATCAACACCAGCAGATCGGCCGACGCGCCGTAGACCCGCAGCTCGGAGTCGTGTCGGCACGCGCACACCCGCAGCCGGGCGAGCGCGTCGACTGCCACGGCGTCGGCCTGCATGTCGACCAGATCGCAAATCACGACCACCGGAGCTCCGCGGTCGCGCAGCTGGTCCATCAGGCGGGCCGTCAGGCCCGGAAGGTCTGCGACCGCGATCGGCCCGTGCACCGAGAACTCGATGGTGGGTCGCGACCAGATCGCCATCAGTCATGTGACCAGTCCTGCGGCCGGAACTCATCGGCCGGTCACATGAGGCGTTGGTCAGTCCGGCCAGAAGTCGGCCGCCGTCTCCACTTCCTGCGCGTCGGTGCCGGCGCCGAATGCGACGTATTCGATGCCGTCCGGGCCGGCTTCGACCGCCCGCATCGTGTCCTTGTCAAACCGGATCGCGTCCCACTGGGCGACCTCGACGATCTCGTCCTCGACCCTGATCTGGCCGGAGCCTCGCACGATCACGTAGACCTCTTCCTGGCGCTCGTGCTTGTGCCCGAAGGGGATCCGGAAGTTGGGAGCCAGGGTCATCAGGCTCAGGCCCAGCGTCTCGCCCTTGACCGGGGTGCGGGCGAACCGCGCCTCCATCTCGGATGGCATCTGAAACCGCGGCGCCGCGTTCTCGACCTCTCGGAGGTTCTTCCTGGTGTAGCCGCTCATCGACGCCCCTCTCTCGTGCCATGGACAACGCCGTCAGGCTACCCCGCTGCACGCGTGCCGAAACGTTCCCCGAGGAGGTCTCGATATCGATATACCGCGCCTGCTATAGTACGGTGACGATGAGCCACCAGACCGATATCGACCCCCAGCAGTACTTCGTCCACCGCACCTACTCGAGCGGCGTCATCTCCTGTGGCGGTCCCTACCCGACCCGCGAGGCGGCCCACCGAGCGGCGCGGCAGTTCCGGCCGGCGAACGGCCGATCGGTCGATGTGCGGGAGCAGCGGCTCGACCCGGTTCCCAGAAGCGGGCGCCATCTCGTGCTGCGACTGCGGCGCAGGGACAGCCGGCCCGGCCACTCGGTGGTCGTGGGGCCGTTCGTGTCCCGGCGGGGGGCTCGCAACTTCCTCCGTGACGCCACCGAGCCGCAGCCCGGCTTCGGGCCGATCCCGGTGTCGTCGCTCGGCAGCCTCGTGCACGACTGGGAGCCGATCGAGGCGAACCGCACGGCGGACCTCGACGCGAACTCCTGGGCGCCAGAGCCGCGCCTCGCATTCTGACGTCGCAGCGCTACCCGCCCGACGGCTTAGAACGCGGTAGGACCGAGCAAGTCGCGCAGCGGCAGCTCCTGAAACGGCGTGCCGCACGGCTGCCCGGGAGCCAGCCACATGACGCCGGCCTCGACGTCGCAGACCATCCCGAACTGGATCGCCGACCCCTCGTCGCCAGCCGCAGGGTCGGGATGGACGCAGATGTCCTGACCAGCGGCACCGTGGTCGCCGAGGATGCGCATGGCGCCATGGACGCCGTCCGGCGGGTCGCTCTCGAGCAGCGCATGGGTGCGCGCGAGCCGCGAGAGGCTGCCGTCCGAGGGTGCCTCGGCCATCTCGGCCACGCCGTCATCGAGCGCATGGTTGGTGTGGGCAGCCGGCTCGATCAGCCCCTCGCGGGTGGCGGTCACCTCGAGCGTGAACGCATCGCCGCCCGGGAAGGCGTACATGTAGCTGTACCCGCCGGCGCGGTGCGGCCGGGACGCGCGACGGACGGCATCTGCCCGGTGGGCCGCCTCCACGCCGTCGCGGCCGAGCAGGGCACGCGGGATTCCCACCTGCTCGTCGGCGCCGCTCAGGGACATCAGCCCGAGCGCTCCGCCGCGTGCGTTCATGCCCACCAGCGGTAGCGTCCCGACCGACGCCGGTGCGACGATCGCCACCTCGTCGTCGGTGTCCGGACGCTCCACGATCACCGCGACGCCGCCGTCATCGCCGGCGTACCACTGCTCGTTGTGGGCCAGGATCGTCGTGCCCGGCCGGCGGATCACGAAGTCGGTGCAGCGCTCGACCGGCGTCGGCGGTGGGGCGTCGCCGATCCGGACACCCGGCGGCGGTGGGACGGACAGCTCCAGCACGGCGTACAGCTCCTCGAAGGCGTTCACCGCGAACACGTCGAGAAACGGCAATCGCGCTCCCTCCGCGATCCCCTCCAGGTGGGCCACCAGCCGCGGGAGCGCCTGCCGTGCCGCGGCCAGGTAGGGGGCCAGCAACGGCTCCAGGTCGCGGTCGGCAAGCCCGTGGCGGTGGGTGTAGCGGCGGGTGAAGTCGACCGACCGGGCGTGCCCGTCGGCGAGCGCCGCGCCGATGATCCGGCCGCGCTGCCTCGGATTCCCATCGGCCCGGACGACCGGGAGGTCGGTCATCTCTCCGCCACGAACGGAAACGGATGAGGGGCGACCGGGATCGGGCCGTCCGGCGACTGCATCACGAACGCCGGCTGGTCAGCCTGCTCGCGGTCGACCAGCGCGATCGCGATCGGGCGCTCGAGCGCGTACGAGTCGACCGCCCAGCGGACGACGCCGGCCACTGTCCCGTCGGTCAGCTCCAGCGGCCAGAAGTCGGTCAGCCAGGGGATGTGCCCGCCCGGCTCGCCGGCCAGGCCGAGCGTGATCCGCGCCGGCCCTTCGTCCCGGATCCGAAGGAGCGCATCGCGGCCGACGAAGTCGGGCCGGTCGAGGTCGAGCAGGCTGCCCATCCCGGCTTCGAGCGGGTCCATCCCGGAGTTCATGCGGAACTGCGTATCGGTGATCCCCTGCTCCACCGCGCGGATCACGTTGGGGCCGGTCACGAGCAGGCCGTGCGGCGCCCCCGCCTCCGCAATCGCGTCCCAGATCACGGTTGCGCGGTCGCTGCCCAGGGGATAGACCTCGAAGCCCGGCTCCTTGCTCCAGCCCGTCGCCGAGACCACCGCCGGCACGCCGGCGACGGTCGTCTCCAGGCACCGGAACCGGGGCAGCGCGGCCAGGTCGGCCGCGGTCAGCGGTGCCAGGACGTCGAGCGCCCGCGGTCCCTGCACCTGCATCGGCGGGACGTCCGCCTCGCTGACGGCGACGTCGTAGGAGCCCGCCAGCGCCAGGCCGTGGGCCCACAGCTCGAGGTCGACGTCGCCGTGTGAGAACCAGACCACGTCCTCGCGAGGCCGCAGCACGACACAGTCCGCCATCACCTGGCCGGCGTCGTCGCAGACCGGCGTGAACCGGCATCCGCCCACCGGCAGGTCGGCCATCGCGCGCGGGCTCAGATAGTCGGCGAACCGCACCGCATCGGGGCCGCGCAGCTCGCACTGGCGCTCTGCCCCGACGTCCCACAGCGTCACCCGCTCGACCATCGCGTCGTAGTCCTCACGCGGGTCGCGGCCGTAGTCGAGCGGCATGTAGGTGTGGTTGTAGACCATGAACTCGATCGCGCCCAGCTCGACCGTCCGGTCGAAGTACGGGGAGCGCCGCACCGTGTAGTGCAACGGCTGCATCTGGCGCGTCCCCGCGTGACTCACGGCATCAATGGCCGGGTGTCGAAGTACTCGGTGAGGCGGACGATCCTGCCGTCGCGCACCTCGATCGCCATGGCGAAGTCGAAGTCCATGCGGCTGCCGTCGGCCGTCAGCTGGCACTGGAATGCCGCCTCGCAGATCGCCACGTCGCCGTCCACGGCCACGTGCCTGATCGGGATCTGGAGGTTGGTGATGTCGGCCATCGCCGGCGCCACGCCGTCGCGGATCGCGTCGGGCCCGATCAGCACCTCGGGGAAGAGCGGATCCTCGTAGCGCCCGTCGGCGGCGAACAGGTCGCCGACGCCCTGCGCGTCGCCGCGCTCCCACGCCTGGCAGAGCGCGACCGTCGCGTCGCGTGCGTTCATCGGTGCCCCCATCGGGGAGATTCTCCCTCAGGGAGTCCACGGACATCAAGCCGCAACCCGCCGGCGATGAGTTTGGGCGCCGGCGGCGGTCTCAGCTGAGACAACGGTGTGAAACGCAATTGGCCACGGCGCGACGGCTAAGAGCGCCTAACAGAATGAGTCGTGGATGGATGGCCGGTGGCGGGCCAGCTGGAGACGATGGCGCGGCGCAGCCCATATACGGAGTTCATCTGGGCAAGACGCGCCATCGCCTCCACTTGCAAGTCGCAGACTTGCAAGGTTCAGGAGGAATCTGCGATCCACGCAGATTCCGGATGCAGCCCGACGCCAGCCAGACGCCGCGAGGCATCCTGTCAGGCGCTCTAGGCCGCGTGCTCGGCGTCGTCCACGCCGGCGAGCACGCGCTTTGCGTCGAGCACGAAGGCGGACAGCTGGGACACCGTCTCGGAATCGAGGTCGTCCCACTCCAGCGCCAGCACGCTGCCGCGCCTGGAGGCCAGCCGGCACGGGGCGTCGATCCGCAGCCCGGTCGGCAGCTCGACCGTGATCTGGAAGCGGTCGCCCTCCGGCGCGTCGGGACAGTCGACCGCGAGGCCGCCGGCGCTGATGTCGCGAGTCGTGGCGCCGGCCGGCCGCGAAGCGTCGGCGGCGCGCAGCTCGACCGGAAGCGCCAGCTCGAGGCGCGGGTACGTCCGCCGCTGCCGGAGCATGACGCCGTCGCCGACGCCGAACCGGATGGTCGAGGACTCTCCCTGCCGCAGGTAGCCGCGCAACGCCACCGGCCGGGTGCGGTGGGTGAACGTCAGGAAGCAGTCCGCGAGCACCGGCTCATCACCCAGCAGCGCACGCGGATCCCCGGCGGGCTGGAGCACCGCCTCGCCGCGGTCGACGGCCAGCACGACGACGTCCAGGTCGACGCTGCCCTGCTTGGTGGTCTTCGAGACCATCGCGTACTGACGCTCGCTCAGACGCCTCATGGCCCCGCCGTCGTTTCAGCTGCCGGGGTCACCGATCCTCCCAGAAAGGTTGATCCGTTATCGACCATGACACCATTGCCTTGAGCGGATTGGCGTCACGCGGACGGCTCCCGGCGCTCGCTGATCCAGTAGCGGGGGCCCGGTCCCAGGCGGTGCGCCTGGTCGCCGGGGTTGGCGAGCTGGCACTGCTTGAGCGACAGACACCCGCACCCGATGCACCTGGTCAGCCCCTGCTCGAGCCGCTCCAGCTCGGCGATGCGCTCGCGTATACGGGCCCGCCAGGTGCGGGAGAGCCGCGCCCAGTCGCGCCCGACCGGAGTGCGATCGGGCGGCAGCTTGGACAGCTCCTCTGCGATCTCGTCAAGGCTGAGGCCGATCTTCTGGGCGAACACGATGAAGGCGATCCGCCGCAGCGTCGGCCGGGGGAAACGGCGGTGGCCCGAACCGCTGCGCGTGGAGCGGATCAGGCCCCGCTGCTCGTAGTAGCGGAGCGCCGACGCGGCCACGCCGCTGCGGTGCGCCACTTCGCCGATCGTCAGCAGCTCGTCCGGTCGTGCAGTCGTTTCCGTGGCTCCCATTTGACTTAAAGCTTACTTGAACTTGTACATTGCCACGAAACGAGCGGATTCCCAACCGAGGGAGGCCACCATGAGATCGGCAAACGGCCCAGGAGCACAGATCACCGCGGTCGTCGTCGCCTGGCCAGGCGTCGAGGCCGGGCCGGGGACGAGGGGCGAGTTCGCGTTCCGCGTGGGCGGCAAGGAGATCGGGCACCTGCACGGCGACCACGCTGCCCATTTCGGATTCCCGAAGCAGCTCTGGCGCGAGCTGCGCGAGGACGGGCGGATCGAGCCCCACCCCGTGTTCCCGGATCGCGAAGGACCGGCGTCGCACCAGATCGTCGACGAGCAGGACGTGCAGGAAGTGATCCAGCTGCTTCGCCTTAACTACGACCGGTTCACGACAAAGGAGGTGGCCAGCACGAGCAATGGCGGTTTAGGCGCGGTCGAGAGCCTCGATCCGGTCGAGGCTCTCGCGCCGCCACACTTCGTTTCGATCGTAGTAGACCTCGAACGCCGGCACCGATTCCGGTAGCCCGACCCAGTGTCGCTTCGATCGGGTGAAGATGTGCACGTCGGGCGTCACCCGCGACGGATCGTCGAGCGTCCCGGCGCGGACGAAGCGGATGTCAGGCCGCCCGTAG
>Ga0265327_10005483_pt1 | contig 10576 bp, 12 predicted proteins | sample 41621metaG_FD_202089 | JGI IMG/M metagenome (GOLD analysis project Ga0265327, IMG submission 202089) | Rhizosphere microbial communities from Carex aquatilis grown in University of Washington, Seatle, WA, United States - 4-16-21 metaG | ecosystem: Host-associated > Plants > Roots > Rhizosphere... | reverse complement strand
GCGTGAAGATATGAGTTCGCGCACGCAACTCAACACCCGCAGCAATTACGCCACCGCCATCCGCTCCGACTACTACGCCACCAGTGTCATCAATATGGTGGAAGGGGTGACGAGCGCTTTTATAGAGAAGATGAAGTGAGATTGGAGCGATAGAGCCGGGCAGCCCAGTATGCCCCCATTCGCGTTGACGTATGCGTAGCGTTGGGATTCTAGTGGGTTGTTACGGCTCGACCAAGGATGAAGTCGCCAGCATTTTGGAGCGATTATTGCGGGTCGAGCAATTGCTGGTTCAGGATGCAGAGGTCGTATGGCAGGCCGTTCGACTATTCAGAAATGGTAAAGCCGATTTTGCCGATTGTCTGATTGAGCGGGAAGGCAATGCGCAGGGTTGTGATGGCACCGTCACTTTCGACAAGACGGCAATTAAAGCGGCGGGGATGCAGCAGATGGCCTGATGCTGTGCCTAGCGTCGGTCTGTGCCACGGATTCGGCGGATTCAGAACAACAGCTAAACGTGGGTAAAGCCTGCGTTGATTAAGAGGCGTTACAGACGTTTGTTTTGCGGTGCAATAACATAAATCAGCTAAAATGCCCGCACCCAATTTTGCAGGCATCCCATGGTTCCCCATCTCGCCACCGCCCTGAAAGGCCCGCTGCTCGACCTCGAGCACCGCATCCTCTACGCGCAACCCATCATCGAACACTGGTTCCGTACGCAGTGGCAGGAACATACGCCGCCGTTTTATTCTTCGGTGGATTTGCGCAATGCCGGTTTCAAGCTGGCACCGGTGGACACCAATTTGTTTCCCGGCGGCTTCAATAATCTCAACCCGGCTTTTCTGCCGCTGTGCGTGCAGGCGGTGCAGTCTGCGGTCGAAAAAATTTGCCCGGAGGCGCGCGGCATCCTGCTGGTGCCGGAGAACCACACGCGCAACCAGTTCTATTTGCAGAACGTCGCGCAGCTTGCCTTGATCCTCAAGCAAGCAGGGATGCGCGTGCGCATCGGCAGTTTGCTGCCGGAGATCACCGAGCCCACCGCGCTGCAATTGCCCAACGGCGGCACGCTCACGCTGGAGCCGCTGCAACGCCGAGGCAACCGCCTTGCGCTCGACGATTTTGATCCCTGCGTGATCTTGCTCAACAACGACCTCTCCGCCGGAGTGCCGGAGGTTCTGAAAAATCTGGAACAGACCGTGTTGCCGCCGCTGTACGCGGGCTGGACCACGCGGCGCAAGTCGCAACACTTCGCCGCCTACGACCGCGTCGCAGACCAATTTGCCGCGCTGCTCAATATCGATCCCTGGCTGATCAATCCCTACTTCGCCACCTGCGGGCAAGTTAATTTTCAGGAGCGCACCGGCGAAGATTGCCTCGCCGCACAAGTGGACACCATCTTGCAAAAGACCCGCGCGAAATACGCCGACTACGGCGTGAAGGCGGATCCCTTCGTCATCGTCAAAGCGGACGCAGGCACCTATGGCATGGGCATCATGACGGTGAAAGACGCCAGCGAAGTGCGCGACCTCAACCGCAAACAGCGCAACAAAATGGCGGTGGTGAAGGACGGTCTGGAAGTGCATGACGTGCTGGTGCAGGAAGGCGTGTACACCTTCGAGAACATTAACGACGCCGTGGCCGAGCCGGTGGTGTACATGATAGACCGCTACGTGGTCGGCGGTTTTTATCGCGTCCACACCGGGCGCGGCATAGACGAAAACCTCAACGCCCCCGGCATGAGCTTCGAACCGCTCGCGTTCGAACAATGCTGCACCCTGCCCAATCCCGATTGCGCGCCCGATGACACGCCGAATCGTTTTTATGCGTACGGTGTGGTGGCGAGATTGGCGATGCTGGCGGGGGCGGTGGAGTTGGAAGAAATGCAGTCGTGAGCTTTCTTTCCACGAACCTCAAGCCGAATTGCTGGGTAGGGTGGGCACGCTGTTGTGCCCACGCTGCTTTGAATCCGCGTGGGCACAACAGCGTGCCCACCCTACAAAAGATGTTGGCCGTATTAGTGCTGTTGCTTGCCGCCTGCACCAACAAAGAACTGCCCACCTACGAAGAGCAAGGCTATGTGTTCGGCACGTTGGTGGAAGTCAGCGTGTATGGCGAAGAAGAGGCAAAAGCGCGCAAGGCGGTGAACTCGGTGATGCAGGAATTCCAACGCTTGCACGATTTGCTGCATGCGTGGAAGCCTTCCGAGTTGAGCGAGTTGAATGCGGCCATCGCCAAGGGCGAGAGCCGCGAGGTGCCAGCGGAAGTTGCCGCGATGCTGAAGGATGCGGCGCAGCTTTCCGCGCAGGGCGATGGGCTGTTTAATCCGGCCATCGGCGGGTTGATCAAGCTGTGGGGATTTCAGGCCGACGAGTTTAAGGCGGTGTTGCCGGATGAGAAACAAGTTGCTGCGCTGCTGGCGGCGAAGTCGCAGATGAGCGATCTTACATTCGACAGCAATCGTGTCGGCAGCCGCAACAAAACCGTGTTGCTCGATCTCGGCGGCTATGCCAAGGGCTATGCGTTGGATCGCGCGGCGGAGATATTGAAACAGCAGGGCGTGCACAACGCGCTGATCAACATCGGCGGCAACGTGCTGGCGCTGGGGCGTCACGGCGAGCGCGAGTGGCGTGTCGGCATCCAGCATCCGCGCAAGCCGGGGCCGATTGCCATGCTGGCCTTGCACGACGGCGAGGCCATCGGCACCTCGGGCGATTACCAGCGCTTTTTCGAATACGGCGGCAAGCGTTATTGCCACCTGATCGATCCGCGCAGCGGGCATCCGATGCAGGGCGTGCAGGCGGTCACCATCCTGACTCACGGCGCGCGCGCGGGCACCTTGTCTGACGCCAGTTCCAAGCCTTTGTATATTTCTGGGAGTGCGGGCTGGCGCGAGGCCGCGCGCAAGATGAATCTGGAGGAAGCGCTGCTGATCGATGCCGACGGTGTGGTACATCTCACCGCTGCCATGCAGAAACGGCTAGAATTCACGGATAAAAATACGGTGCAGAAAACCGAATAGATAAAAGTCTCGGGGAGAAACAGGAGATGATCGGAATTTTATTGGTAACGCACAACGGGCTGGGCGACAGCTTGGTGGATTGTGTGCGGCATGTGTTGGGCAGTGTACCGCCCAACCTGAAAGTGTTGTCGGTGCTGGCGGATGACGATCCACAACGCAAGGAAGACGAAGCCCGCGCGCTGATCGCGCAACTGGATACGGGCGAGGGCGTGTTGCTGCTGTCCGATCTGTTTGGCGCGACGCCAAGTAATATTGCGCGGCGGTTGTATCAGCCGGGACGTGTGGAAGGGGTGGCCGGGGTGAACCTGCCGATGCTGTTGCGCGCCGTGTGTTACAGCGGCAAGCCGCTGGCGGAAGTCGCGCAGAAATCGCTGGAGAGCGGGCGCAATTGCGTCCTCACAATTAATTCTGAATCGGGAAGCTGCGATGTTGCAACAGGATGCACTGATAATTAACAAGCTGGGCTTGCATGCGCGTGCATCGGCCAAGCTGACCCAGACCGCCTCGAAATTTCCTTGCGAGGTGTGGATGACGCGCGCGGGTCGGCGCGTGAACGCGAAGAGCATCATGGGCGTGATGATGCTCGCCGCCGCCAAGGGCAGCACCATCACCATCGAGACCAACGGTGAACAGGAACAGGAAGCGATGGATGCGTTGCTAGCTCTCATCAACGACTACTTTGGAGAAGGCGAGTGATGAAGCCTGAAACTTTTTATCCACGAAAAACACGAAACTCACGAAATAAATCAAACGGCCATTTTTGTGCGGTAATTCACCCAAAGGGCGCGGCTATGAATTGTGAAATCCATTTAAATATGTTCGTGTCTTTTCGTGCCTTTCGTGGACAAAAGGGTTTTTCAGAATGAACTTCACTTTACACGGCATCGCTGTCTCCAGCGGCATCTCCATCGGTCATGCCCATCTGCTGTCGCATACGGTGCTGGAGGTGACGCGTTACAAGCTGCCCAAGGAGATGTTGGCAGAAGAAGTGGCGCGCTTCGATGCGGCGCTGACGACCACGCGCAGCGAGTTGTCCGCTTTGCGCGCCAGCCGCCCGCAGCAGGCCGCCGCCGAGTTCGATGCCTTCCTTGATTTGCATCTGATGATCCTCGACGATGAACACATCAGTCAGGCACCGCGCGCGGTGATCGAGCGCGAACATTGCAATGCCGAGTGGGCGCTCAAGATGCAGATGGACGATCTGGTCGCGCACTTTGAAGCCTTCGACGATGCCTATTTGCGCGAACGCAAGACCGATGTGGTGCAGGTGGTAGAACGCGTGCTCAAAACGCTTACCGGACAGCCCGGTCACCTGCCGCCCGCGCTCCATCACGATACGAAAATGATATTGGTGGCGCACGATGTCAGCCCGGCGGATTTGATCCAGCTCAAGCCGCATCAGTTTTCCGCCATCCTCACCGATCTGGGCGGCGCGACTTCGCATACCGCCATCATCGCGCGCGGTCTCAACACGCCGTGCGTGGTCGGCCTGCACCACGCGCGCGAGCTGATCCGCGAAAACGACATGCTGATCGTGGATGGCGAACAAGGCGTCATCATCGTCAATCCGGACAAGCAAATCCTCGCCGAATACCGGCTGCGCCAAGACCAGTTCGGGCTGGAGCGGCGCAAGCTCAAGCGCCTGCGCGCCACCCACGCCACTACGCTGGACGGCACGCCTATCGAGCTGCACGCCAACATCGAGTTGCCGCACGATCTGCCGGAAGTGAAGGAAAATGGCGCTACAGGGATAGGTTTATTCCGCAGCGAATTTTTATTTCTCAACCGCGATGTATTGCCGGATGAAGAAGAACAATTTGAAGCCTATCGTTCCGTGGTGGAAGGCATGGAAGGATTGCCGGTCACCATTCGTACCTTTGACCTCGGCGCGGACAAGCAACTCAACAATACTCAGCGCGTCGCCAGCAATCCGGCGCTCGGCCTGCGCGCCATACGCTTGTGTCTGGCTGAACCGAAACTGTTTCGCACTCAGTTGCGCGCGCTGCTGCGCGCCTCGCGCTACGGCAACATGAAAATACTGGTGCCGATGCTGTCCGGCGTGGCGGAAATCAACCAGACGCTGCAATTTATCGCCAACGTCAAACAGGGGCTGGACGCCGAAGGCATCCCCTACAATCCCGCAGTACAGATCGGCGGCATGGTAGAAATTCCCGCCGCTGCGCTGGCGCTCAACGTGTTTCTCAAGAAACTGGATTTCCTTTCCATCGGCACCAACGATTTGATCCAGTACACGCTGGCAATTGACCGTACCGACGAAGAAGTGGCGCATCTGTATGATCCCTTGCATCCCGCTGTGCTGCATTTGCTGAGCCATGTCATCGGCAGCGCGAACAAGGCCGGCATCCCCGTTTCGGTGTGCGGCGAAATGGCCGGCGACCTCGCCTACACGCGCTTGCTGCTCGGTCTCGGTCTGCGCCAGTTTTCCATGAACTCGGCGCAATTGCTGGGCGCCAAGCAGCGTGTGCTGACCACCAGCCTGCCGCAAATCGCCGCGCTCACGCAGAAAATATTGCGCGCGGAAGACCCGCTTAAAACCCGCGAATTGTTGGATAAGCTGAACGCGGCGTAGCGCCCGCAATTGACATCGTTCAGTAAAACCCGGAAACTTCACTCCGTGCCGATTTGAGCTCAGCTTGCGGGGCACGTTAAACATACCAGCTAAAGCGTACAACCCGTTTTGGCGCAAGCTGAGCGGGTTTTGTTTTTGGGAATCGAATGAATAATTCCGTCGGCATCGTCAGCGCGCAGCGCGCAACCTTTGATACCCCGCTTATTTTCAGGAGCGGCGCGGTGCTGCCGCGCTACGAGCTGGTATACGAGACATACGGCACACTGAACGCCGACAAATCCAACGCCATTCTGGTATGTCACGCGCTGTCCGGCCACCATCACGTCGCGGGCGTTTACGCCGATGCGCCCGGCAACGTGGGCTGGTGGGACACCATGATCGGCCCCGGCAAGCCGGTGGATACCGATAAATTTTTTGTCATCGGCGTGAACAATCTTGGCGGTTGTCACGGCTCCACCGGTCCGTCCAGCTTTGATCCACAAACCGGTAAACCTTACGGTGCAAGTTTTCCCGTAATTACGGTGGAGGACTGGGTGGAATCGCAGGCGCGCCTGGCCGACCGGCTCGGCATCAAACAATTCGCTGCGGTGATGGGCGGCAGTCTGGGCGGCATGCAGGCGATGCAATGGTCGCTGTCCTATCCGGAGCGCGTGCGCCACGTGCTGGCGATTGCGACTGCGCCGCACCTGACGGCGGAGAATATCGCCTTCAACGATGTGGCGCGCAACGCCATCCTGACCGACCCGGATTTTCACGGCGGCAATTTTTACCAGCACGGCGTGGTTCCCACGCGCGGCCTGCGACTGGCGCGCATGCTGGGCCATATCACCTATCTGTCCGATGACGCGATGGCGGACAAATTCGGGCGCAGCCTGCGCGCGGGCAAGCTCGGCTACAGTTACGACATCGAGTTCGAGATCGAATCCTACCTGCGCTATCAGGGCGACAAATTCGCCGCTTATTTCGACGCCAACACCTATTTGTTGATGACCAAGGCGCTGGATTATTTCGATCCGGCGCGCGCCTGCGACGGCAATCTGGACAAGGCCTTCGCCGCCGCGCGCGCGGACTTTCTGGTGCTGTCGTTTACTTCCGATTGGCGCTTCTCCCCTGAGCGTTCGCGCGAGATCGTCAACACCTTGTTGCACAATCGTCGCAACGTGAGCTACGCCGAGATTTCCTCCGAGCACGGACACGACTCGTTCCTGATGCCGCACGAACATTACTTTGATCTGATGCGCGCGTATCTCGACAAAATTGCGAAGGAATTTTCCGCATGAGCGCGCACGATCCTATCGAACTCGCCGCCGCCCGTCCGGACTTCGCTGCCATCGCGGCGTGGATACCCGAAGGCGCGTCGGTGCTCGACCTCGGCTGCGGCGATGGCAGCCTGCTGCGCTACCTGAAAGAAACCTGCAAGGTGCGCGGCTATGGCGTGGAAATCAGCGATGCCAACATCGTGGCGTGCATCAAGAACGGCGTGAATGTGATTCAGGGCGACCTAGACTCCGGGCTGTCCGGTTTCGAGAGCAATGCCTTCGATTTCGTGCTGCTGTCGCAGACGCTGCAAGCCACGCGCCACACCGAACCGCTGGTGCGCGAAATGTTGCGCGTGGGGCGCGAGGCCATCGTCAGCTTCCCCAACTTCGGTCACTGGAAAGCGCGCCTCCACGTGCTGCGCGGCCACATGCCGGTGTCGGACGAACTGCCCTACCAGTGGTACGACACGCCCAACGTCCACCTGTGTACGCTGCACGACTTCGAGAAATTCTGCACCGACCTGAGCCTGCAAATTCTCGACCGCCGCGTGATGACGGGTGGTAGCGAAATTCATCTGCTGCCGAATCTGCTGGGCAGCATGGCGGTGTACCGGTTCAAGCGCGCGGGGTAGGGCGTCGCATTCCCGCTATGGCATTTTTAAGCGGCCACGCGCACTTCTCGGCGTGCGTAAATATGACGTACAATGTTCGCATCATTAATACCGGGAGGAATTGCCATGTCTGCCAGTCTTGCCAATGAATCATCCCGCATCAATTTGCGTACCAGCGCCGACGCCAAGGCCATGATCGAACGCGCTGCCGCGCTTATGGGAACAACCGTCTCCAGCTTCATGTTGCAGAACGCATACGAGGCTGCGCGCCGCGTGGTGGCCGACTACGATACGCTCATACTTACCCAGCGCGACTTTGAGGCATTCGCCTCGTCCATGGAAAAACCGCCCAAACCCAAAGCCGCATTGCGCAAACTCATGGCGCGCCGGTAAACGTGGCCGTCATCCAATTGCTCGGCAAGCAGCACAACCGCAACGGGTTTGATTGCGGCGATGTGGCACTGAACGATTTTTTGCAGCGCCAGGCAGGCCAGCAACAACGGCGCGGCTTCGGCAAAACCTATGTGGCGCTTGCGGCAGACGGCGCAACAGTCACCGGTTTTGTTACCGTGAGTGCCGGGCAGATCGCCACAGCATCGCTGCCCGCCCAGTCAAAACTACCACGCCATCCCGCCCCCATTCTGCGCATTGGTCGCTTGGCGGTAGATGTCCGCCATCAAGGGAAAGGCACCGGCCAAGACCTGCTGGCGTTCGCATTGCGCTTGGCGGTGGAATTCTCGCAACGCGTGGGGCTATACGCTGTCGTGGTTGATGCCAAACACGACAAGGCAAAAGCGTTTTATATCAAGCTGGGTTTCATTGCCTGCGTGGATAGGCCGCTGTCGCTGTATCTGCCGGTTGCAACACTGGAGCAGGCCGGTAATGCCTGACTGGAGATGATGAGTGCTTTTGAAAAATTATTTGACCACGCCCCGCTTAATTTGCGCGCCTAGATTGCCTCCTTGTCGGGAGTGCATTGAGCTTGGCTGGCTGGCGCATAGCAGGTGAGTCGGGCGATGGTTTAATTGTCAGTGGCACAACCTGCTCAAAATGGGTGTCCGCTTGACTGGCGACAAGATCGCTGGCTTAATCAGCTCTGAATTAAGAGCCAATTAAGGAGTCATAAAATGGCAATGGAAACGATACTATCCGACTTGTCGGTGAGCATGACGGAGTTCAAGAAAAACCCCAACGATACGCTCAAAGAATCGGGCGGACAGGCAGTAGCTGTTCTCAGCCACAACAAGCCTGCATTCTATATGGTGCCGCCCGAGCGTTACGAAGCCATGCTGGAAGCGCTCGACGACCTGCACCTCGTGCGCGTGGTCAAAGAGCGTCTCAAACAAAAAGGTCGCGCCATCGAGGTCACGCTGGATGACCTCTAGAGTTTCAACGCGCAAAACCACCGCAAAATACCGCCTTAGATTCGTGCCGGATGCATGGCGCGAATGGCAGGCGCTGGATGGCTCTGTCAAACAGGCACTCAAACCGTTACTGGCAAAGCGCCTGCAAAACCCGCATGTGCCGGGCGCGCAATTGCACCGCGAATTGGCAGGCTGCTACAAAATCAAATTGTTCAAGCAAGGCTGTCGTTTGGTATACATGGTCGAAGACGACGAATTGCTGGTGCTGGTGTTGGCGGTGGGCAAGCGGGAAAACAACACGGCATATCAGGTAGCAGTAAAACGCATTAAATAGTCCCATGAAAGTCCTCATCAAGAAATGGGGCAACAGAGCGGCGGTGTGCCCCCCGCGCCCCGTTGCGATACGTGTCCGATAGCTGACTAGTGTCATAGAATTGCCGCGCCACGCAAATCGAACCGGGCTTGATATTGCGGCTGGTAACGTAGCCGTTGATAGTTTTGATAAAGGTGCTTATGTCCGTCTGGCAACAACTCTTCACTCGCCGCATGCTGATCTGCGTGTTCACCGGATTTTCTTCCGGGCTGCCGCTGTATCTGCTGTTCAACCTCGTGCCCGCTTGGTTGCGCAGCGAGCATGTCGATCTGAAAACTATCGGCCTGTTCGCGCTGATCCAGTTTCCCTACACGTGGAAATTTTTGTGGTCGCCGTTGCTCGACCGTTATGTGTTGCCGGTGCTGGGGCGGCGGCGCGGCTGGATGTTGTTGACGCAGGTCGGCTTGTTGCTGGTGATCGCCACGATGGGCGGCTTCTCGCCGCAGAGCGATTTGCGCAGCATCGCTTGGATCGCCACGCTGCTGGCTTTCTTGAGCGCCACGCAGGACATTGTGCTGGATGCTTACCGTCGCGAACTATTGAGCGATGTCGAACTGGGGCTGGGTAATTCGGTACATGTGAATGCTTACCGCATCGCCGGGCTGGTGCCGGGTTCGTTGTCGTTGATTCTCGCGGATGTTCTGCCCTGGAGCATGGTGTTCATCGTCACCGCGCTGTTCATGTTGCCCGGCATGGTGATGACCTTGTTGGTGAAAGAGCCGCACCGTGCTGCGCCGCCCAAGACGTTGCGCGAGGCGGTGGTCGAACCGTTCCACGAGTTCATCACGCGCCAGGGCTGGAACAGCGCGCTGCTGGTGCTCGCCTTCCTGTTCTTCTACAAACTCGGCGACAGCATGTGTACTGCGCTGGCCACGCCGTTTTATCTGGATATGGGTTTTAGTAAGACGCAGATCGGCTTGATCGCGAAGAATGCGGGGCTGTGGCCTGCGGTGATCGGCGGTTTGCTGGGTGGGCTGTGGATGGTGAAGATCGGCATCAACCGCGCGCTGTGGCTGTTCGGCGTGGTGCAGGTGGTGTCCATTTTCGGCTTTGCCTGGTTGGCTGCGGTGGGGCATCACGCCGAAATCACCGCAGTGGAACTGGCCCAGCTCGCCCTCGTGATCGGCCTCGAAGCCTTGGGCGTAGGACTGGGCACAGCGGCCTTTGTCGCCTTCATCGCGCGCAGCACGCATCCCGCCTACACCGCCACCCAGTTCGCGCTGTTTACCAGCCTTGCCGCCATGCCGCGCACCTTTGCCAACGCTGCCACCGGCTGGCTGGTGGAGACGATGGGCTGGATGGGATTTTTTCTGCTGTGCGCGTTGTTGGCGCTGCCGGGGATGCTGCTGTTGTTCAAGGTTGC
>Ga0265327_10005482_pt1 | contig 10578 bp, 7 predicted proteins | sample 41621metaG_FD_202089 | JGI IMG/M metagenome (GOLD analysis project Ga0265327, IMG submission 202089) | Rhizosphere microbial communities from Carex aquatilis grown in University of Washington, Seatle, WA, United States - 4-16-21 metaG | ecosystem: Host-associated > Plants > Roots > Rhizosphere >... | reverse complement strand
GTTGGCGTTCGGCTATCGCCTGACGATGACCAAGCCGGAGAGCCATTCCCACACCGTGCCCGGCGGGCGCGGCTATTGGTTGACTAAGCGGCTGTGGGCGGCCGCGGAAGGCTTGCCGCGGTTCCGGGCGCGGATCGCCGAAATTGCGGAATTCGACCGCGATTGCTGGTTCCATGGCCATGCCCCGACGATACACCAGATGGCCGAGCATCACCGTCGCATCCAGGCTGCGGATCTCGCCTATCCGATCATCTTCTCCGCGTCCGGTGGTCTGATGGACGGCGGCCATCGCATCGCCAAGGCGTGGCTGCTGGGCTTGACGGAGATCGAAGCGGTTCGCTTCGAAGTCGATCCTGAGCCGGACGAGGTCAGGCCTCAGCCCCCGCTGAGCGCCCCGAAGATCAGCACCTCGTCGCCTTCCCGCACGGCGGCGGCGACGTCCTTCGCCGCCTCGCCATTGTGAAAGATGCGCATGTGCTTGCGCACCCGGTCCTGCTCGTCCACCACCCGGAACTTCAGGCCGGGGAACCGCGTGTCCAGGTCGGCCAGCACGGCGTCGAGGGTCGCGCCCTCGGCCTGCAGCTCCGAGGCGCCGCCGGTATAGGAGGTGAGCTGGCTGGGGACGAGAACGCGGATCATGCGGGCGCCGCCGTCACCGAATAGATCTCCGGCAGGTGGCGACCGATCTCCGACCAGGTCTCGCCCTCGTCGGCGCTGGCCCAGACCTCGCCATTGGTGGCGCCGAAATAGAGCCCCAGGGGATCGGCCTGGTCGGCGCAGAAGGCCTGACGCTTGACGGTGAGCCAGGCCTGATCCGACGGCAGGCCGCCATCCTGCCGCCCCCAGCTCGCCCCGCCGTCGCGGGTGCGATAAACGGCCGGCCGCCCGCCGGGGCTGGTGCGCGGCCACACGTCCGTGCCGTCCATGGGCAGCACCCAGGCGGTCTCAGCGTCTCGGGGGTGCGGGATGATGGTGAAGCCGATGTCGCCGATCTCTTCGGGCATGTTGCGCCCGATCCGCTCCCAGCGCTCGCCCGGCCGATCCAGGCGGTAGATCCCGCAATGGTTCTGCTGCCAGATCCGATCCGGCCGGGTGGGGGCGAGGGCGATGTAGTGGGCGTCCTGGCCGTATTCCGGATAGGGGTCGGGCATGAAATTGGCCTCGACGTTCTGGTTCAGGGGCCGCCAGCTCGCACCCCGATCCAGGCTCTCGAACACCCCGGCGGTGGAGGTGGCCAGATAGAGGTGGCCGGGATCGCGGGGGTCGATCACCACCTGGTTCAGGAGCGCCCCGTCAGGGGTTCCGCCGTCCTCCGGGGCCCACTTCCAGTACATGGGATGGTCGTTGAAGCCCGCCACACTGTCCCAGGTCTCCCCGGCGTCGGTGCTGACGAACAGGCCCGGGGGCGAGGTCCCCGCCCACCAGACATCCGGCTCGGAGGGGTGGCCGGGCTGGACCCAGAAGCTGTGGTCCACGGCCCGCGCGGGCTCGCCCTCAGCCGCCTTGGCGAAGGCCGGGGGTCGCCGGGCCTCGGTCCAGGTGGCGCCGCCGTCCCGGGAGCGGAAGATGGTGGGGCCCAGATGGCCGGTCTTGGCCGCCATCAGCGCCGTGCGGCCGTCCCGGGGGTCGAGCACGATGTGGTTGACGATGTGACCGAGGAAAACGGGCCCCTCCATCGACCAGCCGCGGCGCGACGCGTCGCTGGTGAGGGTCCAGGCGCCCTTGCGGGTGCCTACGAAAAGCCGGACAGCACTGGACATCAGACGCCCCTCTTCCGCTTGATATGACAGCCTAGCGCGGGATTTCGCCCCGTGCATCACCTTCCAAGGACGCTGGCGCAGCCGCCAGTCCGACATCGGGATCGGCCGGGCCTCGAATTAATCCGCCAGACGATCAGGCCCTGCGTTCGGGCGCGCAGGGCCAGGCCCAGCGGCCTAGTCCCCGGCGGTCGTCGGGTCGCAGGTCCCGAGGCGGCCCTTTTCCAGCCAGTCGGCGCAGGCGGGGGAGAGCTTGCTCTGGGCCACAGCGGCGTAGCGGGCGAGATCCTGGGCATTGAGCACGTCGCGCCAGCGGCCGTTGACGCCCCGGTTCAGGAACCGCTCCGAGCCCTTGTCGAAGTGCTCGCCGATGTGCGGCAGCAGGGCGGGCCCCTGCGCCTTCATGGCGTCGAACTGAGCGGCGGCGGCCAGCTCCTTCAGCACGGCGGGCGGAGTGTCGATCTCCAGGAACTCGGAGATCCGCCGCATCTCGGCCTCCAGGTCGGCTTTCATGTCCGCATAATGCACCATCAGCAGGTTCTTGCGGTGACGCTCGCGCCAGTAGGTCATCTCGAAATCGAAATAGGACAGGTCCTGGCCCGGGCCGACCTGCGGCTCGGCCTCGGCCTGGGCGATCCAGTCCTGGTACATCAGCTGGGGGTCCTCCGGGGTCTCGGGGGGCGGGCCCAGCTTGGGGAGTTCGGGATCGCTCATGGCGATCATCCCCACCTTCATCCGGGTCTCCGGGGTGAAACCCCGCACGTGGTTGTGCCAGGACAGGAAGGCGTCACGACCGTCCCGGGCCACGTGCACGTATTTGACACCCTCATAGATCGGCAGGGAGTCGAAGGGCAGGTGGCTCTTGATGAACCGCCGGTGGGTCTGGGCCCCGAGGGTGGCCAGATTTTCCTCGTGGGGCGCGAAGATGCGGGAGTCCAGCCAGACCGCCGTGTCCATGATCGGCCGCGCCTCGGTGTTCTGGAACACCAGCAGGTCGACGATCCGCTGGGTCCAGGTGGTGCCGCATTTGGGATAGGTGGCGATGACGATGTCGTCGGGCCGCATCTCGAACCCGTCCCAGTGGCGCGAGTTCATGATTGCGGTATGGTATCGGCGTGTCGGCGCGCGCTCGAGCGTCATCATCATGTAGCCCCCCCGGTTACGATGATTTTCTAGCGCCCTCGCGAAATTCCAAGCAACGCAGTTCGGTATGGAACGCCGCCTCGGCTCACGGCAGGGTCATCCGTATTTCGGCGTTATGGTGGTCGGTATCGCCCCGGCGATCCGGCGTACGAAGTCGCCGCGATAGTCGTCGGCCACCCGCATTTCGGTGTCGAACAGCATGGTGGCCCGCCGCTTGGGGTCATAGGCCGGCCAATGGGGGATGGTGGGGTTGTCCGGGACCCCGGTCTTGGCGAAGGCCACGAAGGTGGAGGCCAGCCGGTCGGCCATCAGGTGGCCCTCCGTGCGCCCGGACCCACACATATTGGAACGGGTGATGTGGAAACTGGCGTCCACGTCGTGGCCGTGCACCGCCCCGAACTTGCCGTCGAAGGCCGGGGTCGCCCATTTCCAGACATAGAGGTAGGCCGGCGCCGCGCCGAGCGCCGCCTTGCGTTCCGCCTGGACCATGGAGGCGCCGCGGGTGGCGTCGGTGAAGGCCTCGGCCTGGACCAGATAGGGCGACTGCAGCGGGTTCTCGGCGCGGTAGGCGGCCAGGATCTCTGGACCTTTGGCGCCGAACCTCTGGGCGAACAGCTGGGCGAGACCGGCCTCGTCGAGATGGAAATTGTCCAGCCTGAGGGCCGCGTCATGCAGGGTGGTGGAGATGATCACCGGCACCTCGGCGGAGACAGCCGGGGCGGCGGGGTCGAAGGGATGCTGCGGCAGCACTCTGCCATCCACCACCGGACGGAAATTCCCGCCGCTCTCGATCTGGGCGGTGAGCAGGCGCTGCCAGGAGACCTTGCGAATATCCCCCATTGACTTGCGGGTGAGGCCCAGAGCCTTGATCAGCTTCTCCGCTTCGACCGTGGCCTCCTCCCGGGTGGCCTGGCGCAGGGTCGAGCCGGACTGGATCGCCGCCCGATGGAACAGACCCCGGGCCGACGGAGTGGCCAGCAGGGTCGAGACCTTGGAGCCGCCGCCGGACTGGCCGAAGATCATCACCCGGCCGGGATCGCCCCCGAAGGCGGCGATATTGTCCCTGACCCATTCCAGGCTGGCCACCATGTCCATCAGTCCAACCACACCGGAGGTGGCGAGATCTGAGGCGCCGCCCAGGTCGCCCAGATGGGTGTAGCCCGCAGACGCCAGCCGGTGATTGACCGTCACCACCACCACGTCGCCATAGCCGGCCAGCTGGGCGCCGTCATACATGATCCCGTTGCCCGAGCCTGTAGACCAGCCGCCGCCATGGAAGCTGACCATCACGGCGCGCTTGGCCCCGTCCTTCACGCCTGGGGTCCAGATGTTGAGGTTGAGGCAGTCGTCCCCCATGCCGCCGGGGCCCACATGGCTGTCCCAGGCGATCATCATCGCATAGTCGGTGGAGAGGCTGGCGGGGGTCTGAGGCGAGATCTGGCCGAAGCCGAAGGCGTCACGCACCCCGGCCCAGGGCGCGGGCTTCCGGGGCGGCAGGAAGCGGTTCGCGCCGCCCACCGGGGCGCCATAGGGCACGCCCTTGAATTCCTTGATCCTGCCATTGGCGATGCCCTGCACCTTCCCGGCCGTGGTCTCCACGGTCCAGAAGATCCCGCCGTCCGGTTCGGCGTTCCCGAGGATCCGGGCCGACGGCGGCGCCGGGGGCAGGCCCAGGGCGGGCTGGGCTGCAGCGGAGCTCGACCCGGCGAAGGCGGCGGCCGCCAGGGTCGCGCCCTGCAGCAGATGACGACGGTCGATCCGACCCTGGCTCATGGCGCTTCCCCTTCAACTGCGTATGCCGCAGATATCTTATGGCCAGATGGTATCGCGCATTTTTCTAGCTGTCAGTCTGGTTCTGCCTCGCTGGAGCGTCCGCCGCCTCAATGGAAGTCGCGGCTGGAGACCAGGCGGGCGCTGGGCTTGCGGCGAGGGTCGCGATCGGGATCGTCGTCCTTCATGGTGGCGTGCAGGTGGGAGAGGTCGGTGAAGCTCTTGGCCACCAGGTGGATCACCCCGGCCTCGCTCTGGATCTGGCCGTGGACCACCACGAAGGAGGCGCCCATCACCAGGCGCCGATTGGCCTCGAAGGCGTCCTTCCAGACCACCACATTGGCGATCCCGGTCTCATCTTCCAGGGTCATGAACACCACCCCCTTGGCGGTGCCCGGCCGCTGACGCACCAGCACCAGCCCGCCCACCGAGACCCAGCGGCGATCCCGCAGGGTCTTGAGCGCCTGGGCCGGGACCGCGCCGGCCTTCACCAGCTCCTCGCGGAAGAAGCTGCAGGGATGGGCCTTCAGGGACAGACGGGTGGTGCGGTAGTCCTCGGCCACGTTCATGGGCTGGCTCATCAGGGGCAGCTCCACCTGGACCTCCTGGAGGCTCTGGCGCGCCAGCAGCGGGGCCTGATCCTCTTCCCGGAAGGTCCCGGCCAGGCCCTTCACCGCCCACAGCGCCTCGCGCCGGGAAATCCCCAGGCCCGCGAAGGCGTCGGCCTCGGCCAGCAGCTCCAGGGTCCGGTGCGGCAGTCCTCGGGCGAACCCCTCGATGGTGCGGACCCCTGAATCACGCAGTTCCACCAGGGTCTCCACGTCCGTTTCCCGCAGGCCCTTCACCTGCCGCAGCCCCAGACGGACAGCCCGCAGGCGGCGGCCTTCCACCGGCTCCAGAGTGCAGTCCCAGACGCTGGCGGCCACGTCGGGGGGCCGCACCTCGACCCCATGCTCGCGGGCGTCGCGCACCAGCTGGGCGGGTTGATAAAAGCCCATGGGCTGGCTGTTGAGCAGGGAGGCGCAGAAGGCGTCGGGCCACCACTTCTTCACCCAGGCCGAGGCGTAGACCAAGAGGGCGAAGCTGATGGCGTGGCTTTCCGGGAAGCCGTAGGAGCCGAAGCCCTCGATCTGCTTGAAGCAGCGCTGGGCGAATTCGGGATCATAGCCGCGGCGGGTCATGCCGGCCACGAACTGGGCGCCATAGTCCCCCACCGTGCCCATGTTGCGGAAGGTGGCCATGGCCCGGCGCAGGCCGTCGGCGTCGTCGTCGGAAAACTTGGCCGCCTCGATGGCCAGGCGCATGGCCTGCTCCTGGAACAGGGGCACCCCCATGGTCTTGCCCAGCACCCCCTTCAGCTCGTCCAGAGGCCCGTGCTCCGGGGCCGGGGCCGGGAACACCACCGGCTCGATCCCGTCGCGGCGCTTCAGATAGGGATGCACCATGTCCCCCTGGATCGGCCCCGGCCGCACGATGGCCACCTCGATCACCAGGTCGTAGAATTTCATGGGCTTCAGGCGGGGCAGCATGGACATCTGGGCCCGGCTCTCCACCTGGAAGACGCCGACCGAGTCCGCCGCGCACAGCATCTCGTAGACCTTGGGATCCTCCGGCGGGATATGGGCGATGTCGGTGATCACCGTGCCGTCCTTGAGGGGCGGCAGCATCTCGAAGCTCTTGCGCAGGGCCGTCAGCATGCCGAGCGCCAGGACATCGACCTTCATCAGGCCCAGGGCGTCGATGTCGTCCTTGTCCCATTCGATGAAGGTGCGGTCGGCCATGGCGGCGTTGCCGATGGGCACGGTCTCGTCCAGCCGCCGCTGGGTGAGCACATAGCCCCCCACATGCTGCGACAGGTGGCGGGGGAACCTGAGCAGTTCCTGGGCGAGCGCCGTGGCGCGGCGGATCTCCGGCGCCTTGGGATCAAGCCCCACCTGGGCGATGTATTCGTCCGGGGACATGTCGCCCCAGCTGCCCCAGACCGTGCCCGCCAGGGCGGCGGTGACGTCCTCGGTGAGGCCGAGCGCCTTGCCCACCTGGCGGATGGCCATGCGCGGGCGGTAGTGGATCACCGTGGCGACGATGGCGGCCCGGTGGCGGCCATAGCGGTCATAGACATACTGCATCACCTCCTCGCGCCGCTCGTGCTCGAAATCGACATCGATGTCCGGCGGCTCGCCGCGGTTCTTGGAGATGAACCGGGAGAACAGGAGGTCGTGGTCCTCCTTGGTGGGGTCCACCGCGGTGACGCCTAAGCAGAAGCACACCAGGGAATTGGCCGCCGAGCCGCGGCCCTGGCACAGGATGCCCTGGCCCCGGGCCCAGCGGACGATGTCGTGGACGGTGAGGAAGTAGTTCGGGTAGTCGCACTCCTCGATCAGGGCCAGCTCCCGCGCGATGGTCTGCTTCTCCTTCTCCCCCATGCCCTTGGAGAACCGCCACTCCGCCCCCGCCCAGGTCAGGTCGCGCAGGTGCTGGATGGCGGTCTTGCCGGGGGGCACCGGCTCGTCGGGATATTCGTAGCGGAGCTGGCCAAGATCGAACCCGATCCGGTCGGCGATCTCGGCGCTGCGTTCCACCGCGCCGGGGAACCTGGCGAACAGCCGGGCCATCTCGGCCGGGGGCTTCAGGTGCCGCTCGGCATTGGCCGCCAGCCTCAGGCCGGCCTCGTGGATGGTGCAGCATTCGCGGATGCAGGTGACCACGTCCTGCAGGCTGCGCCGTTCGGGGCCGTGATAGAGGACGTCATTGGTGGCCACCATCGGCGCGCCGGAGGCCGCCGCGAGCCCCGCCAGCTGCGAGAGCCTATGCAGGTCGCGGGCGCCATAGCCCCGGGACGCCGCCAGCCAGACCCGTCCCCGCAGTTCGCCGGCCATCTGGCCCAGCCGGCGTTCGAAGGCCTCGTCCAGCCGGTCCGGCGGAACCACCAGGGCGAGCTGGCCCTGGGCGTGCTGCAGGAAATCCTCCCAGTGCAGCTCGCATTCGCCCTTTTCGGAGCGCCGCTGGCCGACGGTGAGCAGCCGGGTCAACCGGCCATAGGCCTCGCGGTCGGAGGGGTAGCAGAGCAGGCTGGGGGTCCCGTCGGCGAAGTTGAGCCGACAACCGGTGAGGGCCCGGGTCGTGGGTTCGTCCCCGCCCTTCAGGTCCTTGATCGCCCGCCAGGCCCGCACCACCCCGGCCAGGCTGTTGTGGTCGACGATCCCCACCGCCTCGATCCCCAGGGCGGCGGCGGTGATCACCAGTTCATCCGGGTGGGAGGCCCCCCGCAGGAACGAGAAATTGGTGGTGGCCTGGAGTTCGGCGTAGCGGGTCATCCGAACAGTCCGTGCAGGAACCACCGGGCGGGTTCGCCCGGGGCGTAAAGACCTTCGCGGAACACCCAGAACCGCGCCCCGTCCTGGTCCTCCACCCGGTAATAGTCCCGCACCCGGTCGGTACGGACGTCCTCGATATCGATCCGCCACCACTCGTCCCCAATCCGCTCCGGCCCCTCGGCGCGGCGGATGCGGTGCAGTCTGCGGCGCCATTCGAACTGGCGCGGCGGGTCGTCGGGGATCAGCGAGATCACGCCTTCCAGCGGCTCGGGCTTGCGGAACAGCCGCAGCGGCCGGGGCGTCCCCAGGTCCCAGCGGGCGGCAGGCGGCGGCGGCGAGAGCGGCGGCGCATGGGCCGTGGATCGCTCGGGGACATGGCTCTCCACCGGGACCGTCTTCCAGACCCGCTCCTCCCCCAGCCGGTTGGCGAGCCGATCGATCAGGGGGGCGAGCGCATCCTCCCGGCCGGCGTCCAGCAGGCTGTCCAGCCGGATCTGGCGGCCGGCGGTCGGTTCCACCGCGGAGGCCGCCAGCGTCACCACCTCGATGCCGAAGCCGGGATCGACGGTCTCCAGCTTGGGGGCGAACAGCCTGGCGATGCGGGCCGGGTCGCGGGCCGCCAGGGCCAGGCCGATATTGAGCGCATGGGCCTTGCCGTCGAGCCGGTGGAAGGCGAGCTCGAAGCGCCGCGCGCCCTGGCCCTCCTGATCCAGCCGCGCGCAGAGCCGGGCCGCCACGTCATGGCTCACCCGCTGCAGGTCCTCCAGCTGGCTGATGGGCTCGGCGAAGGCCAGGCGGGCGAACCAGGGATTGGGCGGCCGGCGGAAGGTGAGCGCCGCCTTGGAACGGCCCAGGGCCTCGTCGATCCGGGTGAGGGCGTCGGCCCCGAACCGGCGGGCCAGGGGGGCGCGGGGCAGGGCGAACAGCTGGGCCAGCATCTTCAGCCCCAGGCGCTCGATCTGGGCGGCGGCCTGGGGTTCCAGCCGCAGGGCCGAGGGCCGCAGGCGCGCCATCCAGGCGATCTGCTCCCCGGGGGGAACGATGATCTCGCACCCCTCCCCCTGATGGGCCAGGGCCCAGGCGGCGCCCGGGGTGTCGGCGACGGCGACGCGGACCGGCAGGCCATTGGCCCCCAGGCGGGCGCGAAGGTCCCCGGCCAGGGCGGCCTCCCCGCCCCACAGATGGGCGACCCCGGTGACGTCCAGGAACAGGCTGTCGGGCGGGTCCAGCGCCACGGCCGGGGAAAATCGCACGCACCAGTCGGCGAGTTCCGTCAGCGCCTGGGCGTCGGCCTCCGGCTCCGCCTCGGCGGTGACCAGTTCCGGGACCAGGGCCATGGCGTCGGTGGCCTTCTGGCCCACGAACAGGCCGGCCAGGCGCCCCGGCGTATTCACCGCATGGAGCTGGCGCACCCCCCGCTCGGCCGCGATCAGGGCGAAGGGCGCGTCAGGCGGACAGCCTGAGGGGTTGCGCCGACGCCAGTTGGCGATCGCCCAGTTCGGCGACCAGGCGCAGAGGATGCGTCCCATCATTGACCTCATAGGTGTAGGCGGCCTCCCCGTAGGCGTTTGGGGCCTCCATCAGCCAGGCGCCCGGACGCCCGCCCCGGCAGCGGTCCAGCCGGACCTCCCAGCGCGGGGGGCCCAGGCCGAATTCCCCCGGCCCGGGCTCGCTGGGGGCCGGCGCGATCCGCCAGCGGGTGGCGGCGGCGGAGCCGGCGGTTTCCTTGCGCCCCGTCCCGCCATAGGGCCGGCGGCGGATCACGAACCCCGTGGCGCCCCGCCGTTCGCAGGCCAGCTGCAATCGCCGCCCGGCGGTGAGGTCCACGGTCTCCACCTCGGTGAACACGGCGGCGACCCCCTGGGTGGCGAGCGCGTCCTCGGTCACCGCCAGGGCCTCGGCCTCGTCCCGGGCGCAGACCTGGATCAGCCGCTCGGCCGGAAAGCCCAGGCCCGCCAGGCCCGGGGCGAACAGGTCGTCCCGGCGCAGCACCCAGACCGCCTCCCCCCGGCGGGCCAGGGGCGCGGCCAGGCAGGCGGCGAAGGCCGCAGCGCTGATCCCGGTCTCCACCTCCAGCCCCTCGCCGGAAAACTCGTGCCAATGGCCCAGGGGCAGGCCCCGGTTCAGGAACCGGTCGTCCAGGCGGGGGTCCCCCAGGGACATGGACTCAGACTCCTCCCGTCCGCCGGTCTCCAGGGCGGCGATCTTCGCTTTGAGAGCCTCGAGCTCCCGAGCGCGAAAACCGGACATGGCTTTCTGTTCCTTTGTTCCCATTTTGTTCTAGACCGACCCATGGAAGAGTCAATCGTCTCGCGATCCGGCCGGTCCCGGCTTGACCGTCCGGACGCCTCAGCGAATGGTTCGCCCGCGGCCTCGGGCCCGGCCATTTCGAGGAACATCATGCAGCGCGCCATCCTCAGTCTCATCGCAATCCTGGCCCTGGGTGTCCCCGCCGCCTTCGCAGAGACCGCCAAGGTCAAGGTGGAGAGCGGCGTCCTGGCGGGAACCCAGGACAACGGGGTGATGGCCTTCCGCAACATCCCCTTCGCCGCCCCGCCGGTGGGGCCCCTGCGCTGGGCGCCCCCCGCCCGGCC
>Ga0265327_10005479_pt1 | contig 10580 bp, 4 predicted proteins | sample 41621metaG_FD_202089 | JGI IMG/M metagenome (GOLD analysis project Ga0265327, IMG submission 202089) | Rhizosphere microbial communities from Carex aquatilis grown in University of Washington, Seatle, WA, United States - 4-16-21 metaG | ecosystem: Host-associated > Plants > Roots > Rhizosphere >... | reverse complement strand
GTGACCTTCCTGCATGAGGTCGCCCACGAGATCCGCCGCATCTACCTCGACCAGGATCACCCGAAGAACCTGAAGGACACGTTCCTCGGCCACTCCGTCGGCCATTGGGAAGGCGACACCCTGGTTGTCGACACCGTGGGCATCAACGACAAGTCGTTCATCGACGACGAGGGCGAAGCCCACTCCAACAAGGAGCACATCACCGAGCGCTACCGGAAGATCGACGGCGGCCGGCAGATCGAGCTGACCATGACCATCGAGGATCCGGTGACCTTGGAGCACCCCTACAGCTACAAGCGCCTCTACGAGTGGCGGCCGGACGTGCGCCCGGCGGAGTACGTCTGCGAAGAGAACAACAGAAACGCGCCTGTGAACGGCGTCACGGTGGCCAGATAATGCAAAAGACCCTGAAACTCCTGGCCGCCGGCGCCGCTCTGGCGGCCCTCCCGGCCCTTGCGCACGCTCAAGCCGGCCATCCCAACTTCACCGGCGTGTGGACGGTGACGCCCTATTCGGGGGCCCTCAAGCCCGCGGACGGCAAGCCGATCCCGTTCAAGCCCGAGTCCAAGGCCGTCTACGACAAGCACCTGGCCGCAGCCAAGGCCGGCGACAAGTCGTGGGATCCGGCGACGGAATGCCTGCCCGAAGGCCTGCCGCGGATCATGACCATCAACGAGCCGTTCGAGATCATGCAGCGCGACAAGGCGGTGTATTTCGTCGCCCAGAACCGCGTGCCGTGGAAGGCCTTCTTCGGCGAAGAGCTGCCGTCCGATCCGGACCCCTTCTACATGGGCTATTCGGTGGCCAAGTGGGATGGTCCGACCCTGGTGGTGGACTCCGCGGGCTTCCGCGACGTCACCATGCTCGACGACAAGGGCATCCCCCACACCGAGCAGATGCGCCTGACCACGAAGTTCAGGCTCGGCAAGGGCGGCAAGACCATGACCGCCACCTACACCATCGAGGATCCGGGCGCCTTCACCCACCCCTGGACGGCCAAGGCCAGCTTCGTGAAGAAGCCCGCCGGCTTCCAGGTGCCCGAGGAAGTGTGCGCCGAGAAGCTGGCCACGACAGCGCCCAAGCGCTGATCCGGCCCTTTAGCGGATCCTGACCCGCGCGCTGCTCTGGCGGCCGCGGCTGTCGACGGCGGCGACGCGGTAGAAGCCCGGATATTCGGGCCGCCAGATGGTCTGGCCGTTGGCTTCGGCCAGCGGCTGGCCGTCGACGTACCAGCGCACCCCGTCGCCCCGCGCCGCCAGCGCCAGGCCGCGCGAGCCCTTGCCGTAGCCGTCCACCACCACCGCCGCTCCGTCCGGCGGGAACAGCAGCTGGGGACCGGTCCGCGCGGCGTCGATTTGGGTCAGGGCCGAGGGAGCCGTCTGCGGCGAAAGGGTCTGGGCGCGAGGCGCGTTCGCCTCCAGCACGTCGAACACCTGGAACAGCAGGGGCAGGGCCGCTTCCCGGCCGGTCATCCCTGGCCTGACCCCGCCGTCCGGCCGCCCGGTCCACACCGCCACGGTCCAGCCGTCGCCCACCCCGGCGGCCACCGCGTCGCGGAAGCCGTAGGAGGTGCCGGTCTTGAACGCCAGCTTTGGCGCGTCGACACTGAGGGCCGGCGGCGCCCGCCCTGGAGGGGGTGGGCTCTCGCGCAGGATCGACAGCACCTGATCGGCCGCTTCGGCCGACACCAGCCTTCGGGTCAGGCTCCTGCGCCGGACCGGCTCGGTCCAAACCAGGGGTTTGGCCAAACCGCCGTCGCCCAGCGCCGCATAGAGCATCGCGATGTCGCGCAGGCTCACGCCCTCGCCGCCGAGCGCCAGGGCCAGGCCAGGGTCAGCCACCCCGACTCTCGGCCGCACCAGCTTGGCGCCCGCGGCGTCGAGCCGGGCCTCGAACGCCTCGGGCCCGACCTTGGCCAGCATCTGCACCGCAGGCACGTTCAGCGAATACTGCAGCGCCTGGCTGGCGGTGACCTCGCCATGGAAGGTGCGGTCGAAGTTCTCCGGCTCGTAGCCGGCGAAGGCTACCGGCGCGTCGGCCAGCTTGGTCTGGGGCGCGGCCAGACCTTGCTCGAAGGCGAAGGCGTAGATGAAGGGCTTGAGCGAAGAGCCGGGCGAGCGCAGGGCGCGGGTGCCGTCGACCCAGCCGCCGGGCCGATCGCGCCCGGCCGACGACACGATGGCCCGCACCGCGCCGGTCGCGGTCTCCACCACCACTATGGCGGCCGACGACTGGTCGCCTTGGGCCCGGCCGGTCTGGGCGGCCAGGGATTCCATCCGGCCTTGCAGTCGGGCGTCGATGGTCGAGCTCACCGTGGGCTGTGTCGGCGAAGCGGCCTTGGCCAGTTCGGCGGCGGCCGACCACGCCCGCTCGGGGAACGCAGCTCTCTTGGGTATGGGCTCGGCGGCGGCCTCCCGCGCCGCCTTGGCGCTGATCAGGCCGCGCTGGACCAGACGCTGCAGCACCCGATTGCGGGCGCGGCGCGCCGCCTGCGGGTGGCGGTCCGGCCGGCGCAGCTCCGGCGCCTGGGGGATGGCGATCAGCAGGGCCTGTTCGGCGTCGGTCAGGGTCGTGGGCTCGTGCCCGAAATAGGCCAGGGACGCCGCCCGCACGCCCTCGATACTACCGCCGTACGGCGTCAGGGTCAGGTATCCGGCCAGCACCCTCCGTTTGCCGAGCCGCGCCTCCAGCGCCACCGCGCGCGCGGCTTCCAGCGCCTTGGCGGGCAGGGTGCGGGGGCGGGGATCGAGCCGCCGCGCCAGCTGCATGGTCAAGGTCGAGCCGCCGGACCGTATCCGTCCGGCGGTCAGGTCCGACGTCATGGCGCGTACGAGGGCGACCGGATCGACGCCCGGATGCAGCCAGAAATGGTCGTCCTCCAGCGCCACCAGCCGGCGGATGAACAGGGGATCGGTGCGGCTGAGGTCGGCGCGCAGGCGCCAGCGCCCATTCTCCACCGTCATGGCCCGCAGCCAGACCCCGCGCCGGTCCAGGATCAGCGGCGAAGACCGCTCCAGCTTGCCGAGCGGCAAGGTCAAGGCGAGCCCGCTCACGGCGATCGCCGCCGCCGCAAGTCCCGCGCCTGCCCCGATCAGGAACGGCCGCCAGGGCCCGGTCAGGCGGCTGTAGAGGTTCATGGCTGGGCCGCGATCCTGATCCGGCCCGGCGCGGTCCTGGCGCTGGCGGCGGGCCGGTACATATTGCGGGCCTCGGCCCCCGGCAGGAAGAAGTCTCCCGGGGTCACCGCGCGGACCACATAGGCCAGGACCACCGGCTTGCTCCGGTCCAGGGTGAAGGCGGCCACATAGCGGTCGTCGCGCTTCTCCTGCATCGACGGCTCGCCGACCTCGCCGAGGAAGGCGAAGCGCCCGGGCGCGACCTTGGCGCCCTCTTCGCGCGAGCCCTTGCCCTGGGCGTCGGCCGGACGCACCACCGCCTCGATCTCCAGCCCCGCCGCCAGCGGGTCGTCGACTACCGCCTGGATCGATTGGGCGTCGGGCGATTCCACCGTCAGCCGAACGATCAACTGCTGGCCCTGCTTCAGGGACGATGGGTCGACCGGCGCGCCGTCCAGGCTGAAGTAACGCCGCTCCAGGCTGAGGCCCGAGGACGATGCGGCGGGCGGGTTCGCCGGCAGGCCTGACACCGTCACCGTGCGCCAGATCGCGCCCTTGCCCGTGTTCGCCAGCTTGGCGTCGGCCAGCCGGCCGACCGAGAAGCGGGCCGGGCCCTGGGCCTGCACGCCTGTGGCCTGGATGCTCGGCGGTCCGGACGCCGCCAGCATGAAGTGCGCGGCCCGCAGCAGGTGGCCCTGCTCCTGGGTATTCAGGGCGTCGGGCGACTTCACCGTGGTTTCGAGCCGGCTCTGCAGATTGCGCGCGATTCCTGGCTCTCCGGCCTCGTAGGCCAGGGCGATTACCCCGGCCAGGTCGCGCAGCGGGCTCTGGTACCAGTCGAAGCTCTCCGTGAACCCGAGGGCGCTGACCGCCTGGACGAAGCTGTCGTGGGCCCGCACCTTGTCGCCCATGGCCGCCAGGCCCGCGCCCACGTGGGCCCGCGCCAGCGGCGACGGCTCGGTCTTGAAGCCGACGTCGTGGAACCAGCGCAGGCGGGCGAGGTCGCCCTGGCCGGCCTTGGCCATGTCGTACAGCGCGTAGGCGGCCGCGCGGCTGCGGCGGCGCGTATTGGCCTCGCGCAGCACGTCGGCGTAGGGCCCGCCGTAGTCGGGCGCCTGCATCTGGTAGCCGATCCCGCTGAAGCCGTCGGGCTTTGACACCAGCCTCATCCCGGACAGGGCGCGGCTGAGCGCCTCTTCGGGAACGATGGCGCCGTGCGCCCTGGCCTCCAGCAGGAAGTCGACGATGTATGCCCCGAGCCAGGGATCCGCCTCGCCGTCGCCCACCCGCCACAGGCCGAAGGAGCCGTCTAGCGCTTCGCGGTCCATCAGCTTGGCCACGGTCACGTTCAAGGCGGCCGGGGCGTATTTCAGCTTTGGCGCGCCCCCGACATCCGGGGCGTAGATCAGGGGGAAGGCGGTGGACACCAGTTGCTCGCTGCAGCCGTAGGGATAGCGGCTGAGGGCGGCGGCGATGGGGGCGGGGTCGAAGCCCCGAAACGGCGAATAGGACACCGTCATGGTCACGCCCCCGGCGGCGAAGCCGCTGAGCAGGCTGGCGGGCGGCGTGTAGCTCTCGCCGGGCTTCTGCAGCTCGGACATGGCCACGGTCTTGGGTCCCCATCCGAGCCGGGTCTGCAGCGGATAGGTGCGATCCGAGGCGAAGCCCGGTCCCGAGGCCTTCAAGTTCACCGCCCCCACCAGCGGCCCGTGCGGCGCGACGATGTCGAGGTGCTGCTGCACCCGCTGGCCGGCGGCCAGAGTCACGGCGCGGGGTCCGGGCGCGCCGTAGCCGCCCACGCCCCGCACGTCGGCGCTGTAGGCGCCGGGACGGCCGGCGACGTTATTCAGCTCCAGCGTGGCCTGGGCCCGGTCGCCCGGCGCCAGGAAGCGGGGCAGGGACAGTTCGGCCACGACCGGCTGGCGCACGGTCATCTCGTTGGCGCCCGCGCCCACCGCCTTGTCGGTCCAGGCCACCGCCACCAGCCGCAACTGGCCGTTGAAGTCGCCCGCCGGCAGCCGGATCGTCGCGTGACCGCCGGAGTCGGTCTCCACCACCCCCGACCACAGGGCCACGGTCTTGGTCGGCACCACGGTCAGTCCCGCGCCGCCGAACTCGTCGCCGCCGAAGTTCACGGCCCCGGCCGCGCCCAGGTTCGGGTCGAGCAGTCGGCCATAGTCGTCGCGGTAGGTCAGGCCCAAGGCCCGCTTGCCGAAATACCAGCCGATCGGGTCGGGGTTCTTCCAGTGGGTCAGGCGCAGCACGCCTTCGTCCACGGCGCCCAGCGTGACGTGCGCCTTCTCCCCGGCGCCGAGCCCCTTCACCGTCAGCGGGACCACCACCGGGGCCTTGGCATCCAGCACCGGAGGCGTGTCGATCGCTACTGACAGCTTCCGGTCGGGCGGGTCCAGCGGCACGTAGGCGATCCCCAGGGCGCGCCGGGGCTTGGGGCTCGCGGCCGGATCGCGGGGCTGAACCACCGTCACCAGCACATAGGCGCCGCCGTTCCAGGCCGAGTCGGCCTTCAGATGCACCGTCGCCCCGCCCTTGGGCACGGTGATCGAACGGGATGCGATCAGCCGGTCGGTGGCTACAGCCACCTCGGCCTCGCCGGCGAAGGGCGCCTCGATGCGCAGCGCCACGTCGTCGCCGGTGCGATAGCCGGTCCGCACCGGGGATACCCGCGCCGCGTCCGGCGGCTCGACCCCGTCGGCGGGCTCGGACCAGCCCGAGGCCTGGCGGATCACGGTGTGGGCGCCGGTGACCGGCTCGTCCAGCTCCAGCCTGTAGTCGCCCCACGGCAGGCGCTTGGAGAAGCGCCCGGTCCCGTTCACCCCCACCGACAGGGTCCCCTCGGCGATGGGCACGTCGCGGCTGGTCCTGCGCCAGGACCAGCGGCCGCCCTGCTCGTACCAGTCGTAGTTCCAGTTCTCCGAGATCAGCTTGTAGCTGACCTGGTTGGCGCCCAGCCGCTTGCCGAAGGCGTCCACCGCGATGACGTCGAAGGTCTGCAGCGGCTCTTCCTCGCCGCTCTGGGTGCTCACCTTGACCCCGAGATAGAGCCCTTTCAGCCGGACCTTGAGGTTGGTCTGTTCGGTCACCGGCCGCCCGCCCGGCTCGAACACCGAGGCGGACACCATCGCCATCAGCGGCTGGTCCGAGCCGCCGAGATCCTCGGCGCGGAAGGTCTGAATGGCCCGCCCCGAGCCGTCGGTCACCGAGGGCGTCCCCTGGACCAGCTTTTCCGCGAACGGCTTCTGCTGGTCGCCCCAGCGGTAGTCCTTGAACGCGGGGAAGGGATTGGGATCCGTGATCACCCGCCCTTCGGACCGCACCGGCAGGCCTGAGGCCGTGGCGCCGTACAGGAATCGGGCTGAGACCTGCACCTGCCGCGCCTCGCCAATCAGCACGGGCTGGTCGGCGTTGGCCGCGAGGGTGACGGCCAGGCGTTGGGGCACGAAGTCCTCGACCTGGAAGGTCACCTCGCCGGACGGGCTGTCGGCCCCCTCCATCTCCAGGCTGGCGCGCCACACCCCGCGCGGGGACGCCGCCGGCAGCACCACGTCGTCGCTCACCGCTCCGGCCGGACTGGACGTGAAGTGATAGCGGTTGAACTCCAATCCAGATGGCCGCCGGATCACCACGAACCCGCGCCGGTCCTTCAACGACCGCGCCAGCCGGTCGCGCATCAGGGCCACCAGGTGCACCGTCTCGCCCGGCCGGTAGATTCCGCGGTCCGCGTAGAGGAAGCCGTCGACGGCGGTCGACGGATCGAGCGCCGCCTTGCCGGTCTTGGGCCCGCCGCCCGGGATCATGCGTCCGGCCACGTCCTGCTTGGACAGGTCGATGGGCGCGCGCTCCAGGTCCATCATCGTGAAGTCGCCGCGCGAGCCGTAGGCCATCACCCGCGCCGAAGCCGCCCCGTCCTCGCCGGCCAGCAGGGCGCGGGCGAAGTGGGCGTGGCCGGAAAGGTCGCTGGTCGTCGACCCCAACTCGCCGCCGTCCTTGCCGACCAGGGCCAGCCGCACGCCCGACATCGCCTTGGCGCTCTTCAACGAGCGCACGGTGACGTCGAGTGCATCCGAGCCGTCGTAGGCCTGCAGGGCCATGTCGGTGAACAGGATCCAGCGCCGGGCCCGGGCCGGGCTCGGGCCCTGCTCGACGCCCTCCTTCTTCGGCGCGCCCTTCAGCCCCGAGGCGTCCGCCGCGGTGATCATATAGGCCCCGGGCTCAAGGGTCTTGAGCACCGCGCCCAGCGGGAACACTGTGGTGGTCCGCTGATCGGCCACGCCCCGCACGGTCATGTCGCCGGTCCAGATCCTCCGGCCGTCGCTGCCGACCTCGTCGCGTCCGGGCCCGGCGTAGTCTTCGTCGTAGTCGTAGCCGTAGCTGCCCTCGGGTGTCGGGTCCGGCGCGCTCAGCTGCTTGCGCACCAGGTTGCGGTCGGGCACGCGCCACACCTCGATGCGCAGGCGGGAGACGTTCACCGTCTCCAGGCCCACCCCGTCGGCGTCCTCTCTCGGCAGGATCACGCCGGAGCCGGCGAAGCCCACGTAGACCGGCTTGGCGCCCGCCTGGAACGCCACATCCTCATTGGCCTGCAGCTTGTCGCCGGTGCTCGACGGCAGGCCGCGCAGCAGGGTGATGGTGCGGTTCTCGAAGCCGACGCCCGCCACGCACAGCTCGTCATTCGACACCGTCACCGCCGCCGGGTGGCCGAGCTCAGGGCTCACGCTGACGAAATCGCCGTACGACTTCCGCGCATCCAGCGTCCGCGACATGCGGATGCACGCCTTGGGCGTGCCCGACGACAGGTCCAGACGGCTGGTCCACACGGTGAAGCCGTCCGGCTTCTTGACCGGCGCGCGCGGCGCGTCGGCGGCGCGGGGCTTGCCGAACAGGGGCCAGTCGAAACCCGAACCGCCAGGCGTCGTCGCCGACGGCGCCGTCGTCGCCGCCGGCCGGGCCGGCGCCAGCTTCGCGGTCAGGAACCCGCCGCCGAAGCCCACGCCCAGGAGCGCGATGGCGGCCAGGATCGCCTGACGCCCCGTCGGAATGAGCATGTCGTTCCCCCCGGAATTTTCCCCAGTGTTCGCTCGCGGCTAAGGTCCGGTCAATCCGGGTTGTGTGACGCCCTGTAACTGCCACCGGAGCGGGCGCTGCGGGTTCCAATACCGGCAAAACCGCAGGACGCCTGGGTCAAGACTGAGCGGCGTTTACCGGTATACATCCGCGCGTCCTGCGATCAGTATGCCCGGCCGAAACGCCCCGATAGCGGGCTGAGGTACTGGGAGCCAGACGATGAGCGACACTTTCCACATGCTGATCGACGGCAAGCTGGTGGACGGACCCACGAGCTTCGACGTCGTCAATCCGGCGACAGGCGAGGCCTTCGCCAAATGCCCCAAGGCCGACAGCGCCCTTTTGAACAAGGCCGTGGCCGCGGCCAAGGCGGCCTTCCCCGCCTGGTCCAAGCGCCCGATCGAAGAGCGCGCCGCCATGGTGCAGAAGATCTCCGAGGCGCTGGAAGCGCGCATGGAGGAATTCGCCCGCCTGCTGTCCACCGAGCAGGGCAAGCCCCTCGACCAGGCCCGCTACGAGATGTTCGGCGCCATCTTCACCCTGCGCGCCTTCGCGGCCATGCGCCCGGAGATGAAGGTGCTGAAGGACGAGGGCGGCAACAAGGTGTTCGAGCACCGCACGCCGCTCGGCGTCGTCGCCTCGATCACGCCGTGGAACTTCCCGGTGATCCTGCTGTGCAACAAGCTCGGCCCGGCCCTGGTCACGGGCAACACCATGGTGGCCAAGCCGGCCCCGACCACGCCGCTCACCACCTGTCTGTTCGGCGAAGTGGCCAACGAGATCCTGCCCCCCGGCGTGCTCAACGTCATCTGCGACCAGAACGACCTGGGCTCGCAGCTGACCAGCCACCCCGACATCGCCAAGGTCGCCTTCACCGGCTCGACCGCCACCGGCAAGAAGGTCATGGCCTCCGCCGCCGACGGCCTCAAGCGCGTGACCCTCGAGCTCGGCGGCAATGACGCCGCTATCGTCATGGACGACGTCGATCCCAAGGTCGTGGCCAAGAAGGTCTACGAAGGCGCCATGGTCAACGCCGGCCAGGTGTGCGTGGCCATCAAGCGCGCCTACGTCCCGGAAGGCATGTACGACGAGTTCTGCGACGAGCTCGCCACCCTCGCCAAGGCCGCGGTGGTCGATGACGGCATGAAGCAGGGCGCCGAGATCGGTCCGGTGCAGAACAAGATGCAGTACGAGAAGCTCAAGGGCATGCTCGCCGAGGCCCGCCAGCAGGGCAAGGTCCTGGCCGGCGGCGACGCGCTCGACCGTCCCGGCTACTTCATCGCCCCGACCATCGTCCGCGACCTGCCGGAATCCGCCCGCCTGGTGCAGGAAGAGCAGTTCGGCCCGGTGCTGCCGGTGATGTCCTACGCCAACATCGACGAGGTCATCGATCGCGCCAACGCCTCGATCTACGGCCTGGCCGGCACCGTCTGGGGCAAGGACCTGGCCAAGGCCACCGACGTGGCCATGCGCATCGACTCCGGCACGGTGTGGGTCAACCAGCATCTGGCCATCGACGCCAACATCCCGTTCCGCGGCTCCAAGGAGTCGGGCGTGGGCGCCGAGCTCGGACAGGCGGGCCTGAACGAGTACACCCAGGCCCACATCATCAACTCGGTATCGCTGTAGGCGGGGAGCGATCGGAATCCGGCCGCGCCACGCTGCCAGGCGCGGCCGGTTTTTGATTTCCCGTCATCTGATGGCTTTCGGCCTGGGGCCTCGACGCGCCGGCCGCGATAACGCAGACCACCAGGGAGTACGACCATGCACGTCGGTCTCGCCACCGGGTTCGCCAACCATTCCAACGTCCCCGACGGTCAGTTCCTCAAGGAGGAATTCACCCAGCTGATCCTGGCCGACGAGCTTGGCTTCGACTCCATCTGGATCACCGAGCACCACTTCTCGGACTATTCGATCAGCCCCAACCCGCTCTACTACCTCGGCCACCTCGCCGGCCGCACCAAGCGCGTGCGCCTCGGCACCCAGGTGGTGGTGGTGCCCTGGCACGATCCGGTGAGGCTCTGCGAGGAGATCGCCATGCTCGACCACATGTCGGGCGGGCGGGCCCTGCTCGGCTTCGGCCGCGGCCTGGCGCGGATGGAGTACGAAGGCCTGCGCATCGACCAGGGCGAGGCCCGCCAGCGCTTCGACGAGACGGTCGCCATGGTGATGAACGCCATGGACACCGGCTACATCGAGGGCGACGGCGAGATCTTCAAGCAGCCGCGGCGCCAGATCCGGCCCGTGCCGGTGCGTTCGCTCAAGGGCCGCGCCTTCTGCGCCGCGGGCTCTCCCGGATCGATGGTCGCCGCCGCCAAGCTCGGTCTCGGCCGCCTCTACCTCGGCCAGCCGATGGTGGCCGGCCACAAGCCCAACGAGACC
>Ga0265327_10005478_pt1 | contig 10581 bp, 7 predicted proteins | sample 41621metaG_FD_202089 | JGI IMG/M metagenome (GOLD analysis project Ga0265327, IMG submission 202089) | Rhizosphere microbial communities from Carex aquatilis grown in University of Washington, Seatle, WA, United States - 4-16-21 metaG | ecosystem: Host-associated > Plants > Roots > Rhizosphere >... | reverse complement strand
ACTGGGCCAAAAGCTTCTTTTCCATGCTGTCCGCCACCTGCTTCAGCGTGGCCAGCGTCTGCTCTCCGAGCGGCGTGTTTTCGACCAAGTAAGCGCGGCGGTCCGCCGGGTTGTCACTGCGCTTCGCAAGGTTGTTCGACTCCAGATGGTCCACGATCTTCACCATGGTGGTGCGGTCGATCCGCAGCTTCCGCCCCAGTTGCTGCTGGGACATGGGGCCGTGGTCCGCCAGCAGGTGCAACACACCCACGCAAAAAGGCTCGATCCCCACCTTCCGGCACTCTTCCCCAAACAAACTCCACAGCCTCTGGTGCGCTTTCGCGACAAGGAATCCGGTGTAGCGCGTCAGACTCTCGGGCAGCGGATCGATCCCGCCGTCTTCGGGCAAGGCAAGAAAGGTATCGGAACAGTCCGCAGACATGATAGTCAGTATCGCTGATGATTTCTTATTGTCAAATTTAACGTGAGTTAACCCAAGAACTTACGGGCGGGCTTGAACTCTCCTTCCAACTCGCCAGTGTTACCTCCCCTTTTTCCTGTTTTTTCTGCCCTGCTTTCCCATGCGCCTCCGCACCTTTCAAGGTCTCGTCCCCACCCCAGAGCAAGCCGCCGAAGTCGCCGCCGTCCCCTATGACGTGGTCAATCGCGAAGAATCAAAAGCCCTCGGTCTCAATCATCCGCACAACCTGATCCACGTGGACCGCGCGGAGATCGACCTTCCGGACACCGTGGACGCCTACGATCCGCAGGTTTACGCGAAGGCGGTGGAAAATTTTCAGCAACTCCAGCGCGAGGGTATCCTCGTGCGGGAAAAAGCTCCCTGCTTCTATCTCTATCGCCAGGTCATGGGCAACCACGGCCAGACCGGTCTCGTGGGCGTCTGCCACATCGAGGATTATGAGAACGACATCATCCGCAAGCACGAGAAGACCCGGAAGGTGAAGGAGGACGACCGCACCCGCCTCGTCGATGCGCTGAGCGCGAACACCGGCCCCATCTTCCTCACCTACCGCAATCACGAAGGCGTGCTCGCCCTCACGAAGCATCACGAGAAAAACAACGCGCCCATCTATGACTTCACCGCGCCGGATGGCATCCGCCATCAGGTCTGGCGCTTGCCTACGGACACTTGCGCGAAAATCACCGCGCTCTTCGCCGAAGAGATCCCACTCTCCTATGTCGCAGACGGGCACCACCGCAGCGCCAGCGCGGCTCGCGTGGGCAGGGAGCGCCGCGAGAAGAACCCGAAGCACACGGGCGCGGAAAATTATAACTGGTTCCTCAGCGTGCTCTTCCCCGCCGGCGAGCTGAAAATTCTTCCCTACAACCGCGTGGTGCGCGATCTCAACGGCCTCACGCCCGCCGCGTTTCTCGACAAGGTGAAGTCGCTCTTCACGGTGACCGCCAACGGCAAGAAGGAACCCTCCCAGCCCGGCCAGTGCTGCATGCTGCTGGAAGGCCGGTGGTATCAACTTGACTGGAAGCCCGCACCCAACGCCTCGCCCGTGGACGCGCTCGACGTGGAAATCCTCCAGTCGCGCCTGCTCGCGCCGGTGCTCGGCATTGATGACCCGCGCACCAGCGAACGCATCGATTTCATCGGTGGCATCCGCGGCGTCGCGGAACTCGAGAAGCTGCTGGGCCGCGGAAAATTCGCCGTGGCCTTCAGCATGTACGCCACCACGGTGGACCAGCTCATGGACATCGCCGATGCCGGTCAGATCATGCCGCCAAAAAGCACCTGGTTTGAGCCCAAGCTCCGCTCCGGATTATTTATCCATACCCTCGATGACACGCCGCGATGAGCGCCGTTCTCATCATTGCCTTCGTCCTTTTGCTGTTCCTCGCGGCGAATTTCTCCGCGCTGGAGGCCGCCCTAACATTGCTTCGTGAAATGCGCCCCCCGGGCTCCGGGGCCATGCGCAGTGAGGTGGCGCGGAATCCGGTGCCCTTTCTCCACGAATCGCTCCTCCTCGGCGCGAAGGTGAATCTTCTCCTCGCCGCGTTGGGCCTCTATTTCGTCACCGGTCCCCTGCCGAAGCTGGGCCTGCATCCCGGCATGGGCGCGCTGCTCATTTTTGGTCTTGGCCTCTTCGTGGTGGAAATCCTGCCCAAGGCGTGGGCGGTGCGCGCCCCTGAGCGCGCCATTCGCTGGACCCTGCCTCCGCTCTTGTTCCTGCGCCCCATGGCGGCGCCCCTCATGGGATTCCTCACGCGCACCAATGACGCCATCATGAACGGCCTCAAACTGCGCCGCTTCAAACCGCGGCGCGGCTTCACGGCGGAAGAAATCGAAACCCTGATTGAAATGCGCGAGGAGCAGGGCGCGATCGATGCGGAGGATGCCACGGTGCTCCGTGAAATTCTGAATCTGCATACCCTCAGCGTGAAAGACTGCATGACACCGCGCGTGGATCTGCCGCTCATGCCGCATGACGCCAGTGGCGCCGAGGCGGAACAAATGCTGGAGACCGCGCGCTCCCGTCATGTGCCCGTCTTCGACGAACGCGCTGACGCCATCACCGCCATCATCGATATCGACGCCTGGCGCATGGCGGGCCGGCCCGCGTGGCAAACCATGGAGACCGCGCCGGTCTTTGTGCCGGAGACCATGCCGGCGCTGGATGCCCTGCGCTCGTACCTTCGCAAGGAAGGCTCCGCGGTGGTGATCGTGGATGAGTACGGCGGCCTCGAAGGTCTCCTGCCCCGCCGCAATCTCATCGAGCGTCTCTTTGGCAAGGTCGCCCCTTCGCAGACCACCGAGGCGGCCATCCTGGCATTTACCGACGGGCGCTACGTCGTCAGCGGGTCCGCGCGTGTCGATGAAGTAGAGCGCGAACTCGACATCTCGCTGGACGCGGAAGGCATCGACACCATCAGCGGCCTGGTTTTTAACCGCATCGGTTACCTGCCCAAGCCTGGCGAAACTCACGAGATCGGCCCCATCGTCGTCCGGGTGCGGCGCATCGCGCGGAATCGCATCCAGCAGCTTGAGATCACGGTCAAAGATCCTGAGAGGGAGGAACCGCAATGATCTGGACCCTGCTCATCCTCTCGATGGCATTGGCATTCCTCTTCGGAGGAATCGAAAGCGGACTCATCACCGTGAGCCGCGTGAGGGCGCGCCATGCGGCGTCCGAAGGTGATCTCTGCGCCACCCGCCTTGCCAACCTTTTGGAAAAGCGTCCGGAACTTCTCGAAGCCGCCATGGCGGTGCATCACTTTTTCACGATGGCATCGTTCGTTCTGGCGGCGATCCTTTGCCGTCACCATTGGGGAAATTGGGGACTTCTCGGCGCGGTGATCCTGGGCATCCCATTTTTCCTGATCACGCTGGAACTCGCGCCCAAATCGATCTTCCGCCTCTATCCCTTCCGGCTGCTGCGGCGGCTCACGCCCATCCTCACTCTCCTGCGCACCACCGCCTTTGTTTGGCGCGCTCCCGCCCGTGTGCTGGAGGCTGCGCTTAATACTTCCGCCCCCGTGACGCCGGACATTGGCGGGCTGGACATGCTGGTGAAGAACATCACCTCGCTGCATCTGTTAACTCCCACCGCCACCACGCTGTTCGAACGCTACGCGGCTTTCGCACCGCTCACCGCGGCCAACTTTGCCAAACCGTGGAGCGCTGTCAGCGCCATCTCTGCGGACATGCCGCTCAACTCCGTGCTTCCCTTCGCCCGCCAACACGGCCAGCGCTACCATCCCGTGCTCGGGCCAAAAGGCGAGGTGATGGGCTATCTCAATGCCTCGGCCCTTCCCGCGCGCCTGCCTCCCGACCGCGTGGTGCGCCAGTTCACCCAACCGTTGCAGCAAATTCCTGGAGACACGCCCGCCCTGCGCTGCCTGCAAATGCTGCGCAAATCCGGCGCCCCCATGGCGCTGGTGGCCAATGGCGGACCTCATCCCGCCGGCATCCTCACGCTCGAATCTCTCTTCGAACGGTTGCTCGATCTGTCTAATATCTCCGGCAAGGACCGCAAGAAATAGAGGGACTCGTCAGATCACTTCCACGCCGTCCAGAACGCTTCGGTCTGTTCCGCATCCGGCACAATCTCCCACACCGCACACGCCGAATCATCGTCGGCCAAACGCGATGCCTTATCAAAGCGCCGGCACTCCACATTCCACATCCGCGCCCAATGCTCGAAGTTCAGCGCATGCCGGTTCTCCACCACTTGACGCACGTCCTCCGAAAGATCACTCAGCCACTTCACCCGTGAGAAAATCTTCCCACCACCATTGTTGATCACCACGATGCGCCACTTCTTGTTCTTCAACTGCGGCAGTATCCACAGCGCATTCATGTCATAGAGCGCACTGAGATCCCCCACCACAATCCACGCCTCCTCTGCTTCCGCACCCACACCGAGACCACTGGAAATCAGTCCATCGATGCCATTCGCCCCGCGGTTCGCGAAAAAACGTGCGCCCTTCTTCGGCTTGTCCGCCGCCAAATTCCATTCGCGGATGGGCAGACTGTTCCCCAAGAACGCTGTCGCGCCGGCGGGAATAATTCGCGAAAGATGCCGTACCCATGCGGGTTCGCTGTGAGGATGGGCGGCGAGCAAGGCATCGAGTCGACCTTGGATAGCCGCGCCCTGATCCTTCAGTTCCGCGCCTTGTTGGCTTCGCTGCTCGACCTCCATCGCCTCCAACTCCAACAGCATCGCCTCGGCAACATTGGTCTTCCTCGCCAAACCGCGAAATGCGCCGACCGACAACACGTAAATCTCTTCACGTTCCTCCAGATCGCGCCACCAGCGCCACGAAGGTACATCGCCGATGCGCAGTACGCGTTTTGGATTGAGTTGTTCCAGCGCCTTCTCTCCACCCCTCACCAGCAATCCTTGCAGCGCTTCATCGGCCCAGAGGTTTGAAGTCGCCTCCGCCACGATCGGAGCACCCAGCTTGAGCAGAAATTCACGAACCGGTCCCACATGTCGTTCCGGATGCAGACCCGCTGCCAACACCACCAGCCCTCCTTCCTTTTTCCAAAACGACTTCACACCAGCACTCTTCAGGCTTCTCCCGACGTCATCCGGCCTCGCCTTCCATCGGTCCCGCTCCCGCAAGAGCGCATCATCGGCAGACCAATAGGGAATCGGCTTTCCAAACTCCTCATCGAGGCAAACGTTGAAATGGATCGGCCCCTCAAGGCCCTTCGCCAAATCCCCAATCCACTCCCCTTCCCAGCGCGTCGTGGCGTAGGTTCCAAAAATACCATCCTGCTCCACCGCCTGAGGCGCACCACTGCGACGAAAATGCGCAGGCCGGTCCGCCGTGATGGCCACCAGCGGAAGCCCATGATAGTAGGCCTCCATCATCGCGGGCAGAAGCTCGCCCACCGCCGTACCTGAGGTGGTCACTACCGCCACGCGGCGGCCATCCGCCATGATGCGCCCAACTGCGAAGAAACCCGCGCCCCGCTCATCAAAAAAATGCCGCACCACGCAGGCATCTCCACGTGCCATCAGGGCGGCGACAATGTGGGCATTGCGCGCCCCTGCGGCCACGCAGAATTCGCGCACTTCCAGCCGGTCCAGTTCCGCAAACAAAGCGCGCAGCACCTCGGCATTTCCCTGGGCTTCGTTCTCCATTGCGGCTTGGGGTTAAATTTGCAGCAGCTTCGCCACCGCATCCCGCTTCTGCCGCAGTTCGCGCCACTCGTGATCGAAGGAACTCGCGCCCACGATGCCGCAGCCGCAGGGCAGCGTCACCTTGCCGCCGTCCCAGCCCACACCACGAATCGCCACCACGCAGTGAAACTCGTCTCCCTGCCGGAAACCAAAAGGCGCACCGAAGAAATCCGGCGCTTCAAGCTGGTGTCGATACTCCATCAACTTGTGCAGCGCCGCTTCATCACGCGGCAGGCAGCCCACCGCCGGTGTGGGATGCAGCATTCGCACCTGCGCCCCCAACTCTGCATCGCTGCCATTCAGATCCACGCCGAAGGAAGTCCGGAAATGCGTCAGGCCACCCGCGTGGCTGATCTCGCGCGGGCCACGCTTCACCGCTCCGAGCGGCCTCAGCGCGCCATCCAAAAAGTCCGCCACGATCTCGTGCTCCTCGATCTCCTTTACGTCACCCGCGAATTCAGCGCCACCCTTGGGCCGCGCCGTCCCCGCCAGCGCCATGGTTTCCAAATGTTTTCCACGGCGATGCAGCAGTAGCTCGGGCGTCGCGCCCAAAAAACCACTCTCTCCCTGCACCCGCGCGTAGGCCCAGAAACCCGTAGGCGCTTCCATGACACGGCGCAGCAGTTCTACCATGGCGCCCTGCTCCAGATCTCCGTGTTCCGTGAGCACCGGCACCATCTTGCGCAGGCGCCGCGCCTGCACGTCCCGCCGGATGCGGCGAAACACCATCTTGAATCCCTCGTGCTCCGGCCGGCTCCAGCCGATCTTCGGCGGCACGGTCCCACTCAGCCAAGGCTCAAGGCCCGCCACGTTCTTGACCTCTACCAGGCGCATAGGAGTTTTCCAGGGCTTGGAATCGGAGAGCGTAAAATCGTTGATGTAAAAACAATTGCCAGCCCCCGGCGCGACCGATTCCACAAACGGGCCCTCGCCCATCCATGCGCGCCCGTCGGGAAGCCTGAAAAATGCAATGTCCATCACTCACTTTCCCATCGCATACGCCAGGGCTGGGAAGCAAGCGCGAATAATTCACGTCATGAACCTGCTGACACCGTCAGACCTTCGGGCTTTCTCCGATGCAGCACCACGGCGCCCGCCAGCACCATCACCAATGAGAGGAATTGATAGCCTGAGAGCCCCTCGACCAGCAGGGGCGTATCGCGCAGAAACTCGTGGAAGAAACGGAAAATTCCGTAACAAAACAGATACAAAAAGAAAAGCCTCCCCTGCCATCCATCGCGATTCCGCAGCAGCCAGAGCACGGCAAACATGACCAGTTGAAACAGCAGTTCGATCTGCGAGGCGGGCCAGCGTGGCACGCCGAAGCGGTCGCGGATCGCGATCCAGGAAAGCGTGGTCGGTTTGCCAAGGCAGCACCCCTGGAGCCAGCAGCCCACGCGGCCCAAGGCAATGCCCAACGGCACGATCAGAGCGAAGAGATCACCCGTCGATTTGCGGTAGCGCAGTGTCCATTTCATCAGCTCCACACCGCCGTAGCCGCCGAGCAGCCCACCCACCACGCTCTTCCCGGAAGCCAGCCGCACCCAGCGATCCGCCAGCGGCCAGTCCCGCCAGCCTTCGGCAAACAGATACGCCAGTTTGGCTCCCAAGAACGCGCCGCCAAGACCTCCCACATAAATCAGCAACAACGAAGGATCGCGCTTCGATCGCCAAATCCAGTACCAGGCGCTGAGTCCAATGGCGGCCAGCATGGTCCAGCGGTAGGAACTGCTCAGTGGCGCATCGAGCCAGTGTGAAACGGCGGCAAACATGGGATGCTTCAGCGACGCGTGTCTGCAAAACCCGAGTAATAACGGCAGAATGAGTCCAGCTTGCCGTCCGGCCGGATCACGTGGGTGCAGCAGCGGTCGATACGGTCTTCATCCCAAGTCCACGCGTCCATGAATGGCTTGATCATCACACGGAATGCCATGCTGCGCGTGAGTTCCAGGGTCTTCAGCAATTCACCAAGCTCGGTGTTCTCGCAGCCGCAGCGCGCCAGGTCCTCCAGCGTGTAGTGCATTTTGTCGTGGAGAAAGCCCTGTAGCTTCGCGAGATCCAGAAAATCGCTCACATGCCAAACCTTGTTTTCCTGCCGGATCAGATAGCCAATGGTTGTGCAATTCGGATCGCCGCAGGGCAGCGGTGTGAAATCTTCCACACGCAATTGCCCGCTACTCTGCGTCACCGCGTTCGTCAAAATGTCCGCGGTATTGAGCCGGTTGGGATTCTCCCGTGTGACCTTGGCGAATGGTCCCGCTGTCTTGGGCGACGGCGCATTCCCGGGAAAGCGTCCACTGCCGAACATGGGTTGGAAGGTGATGCCATGCACCACCTCACGCTCCAAGCCGAAGCGGATCGACTCCCAGAGATGCGGCAGGTTCTCCGGCGTCACCGTCATCGCCAGCGTCACCGGGATGCCCACCGCCGCGCAGTTCGTCAGGCATTGCTCACGCAAGGCGCGCAGGTCCGCTCCTCGCAAATCGCGCTGTCCCGCCGCCTGCACACCGTCGAACTGCAGGTAAAGCTGGAGACCCTTCCCACCGAAGACTTCCGCCAATCCCTTCGCAAACTCCATCTCCTTCGCCAGCCGCACGCCATTGGTGTTGATGAGCACGAAATCAATCTGGGAATGCGCCTTGAGCCACGCGCAGAGTTCAAACAACTGCGGATGCAGCGTCGGCTCGCCACCGCTGAGCTGGAGGATTTCAATGCCGCCCTTGCGATCAATCACTCCCTGCACCCGCGCCTTGATCTCCTCGAGCGGCACCGCATCCACCTTCGCGCCCGTACCTACCGGTGAATCCGCATAGCACGTGGGGCACGCCAGATTGCAGGAGTTCACGATCTCAATCAGTGCCAGGCAAGTGGAGAGCGTCTCGAAAGGCTGCTCACCACAACCCGCCGCATTCCTTCCCAAAGTGCCGGCCTCGACACCGTCCGCGGAGCAGCACGCGCCCCCGCTACTACAGCGGTTCTCCTCCTTGCCAAGCGCCAGCCAGTAGAACCGTTCATCGCTCGCCAGGCAGGCTGTGAACTCCCCATGCACCGTGCAGGTCCGCTCCAGCCACACCTTGCCCCCACGCCGGATCACCTGCGCCGGGCACGGCCCATGACAGACGGGACAGCGAGACGTGGTGCTCTTAAGGACGCTGGTTTCCCGGTTGGACATCACCCGATGCTCTTACAACTCGAGCTGAATGCCAAGCTCAATGACCTGCCGCGGAGGAAGCTGGAAGTACCCCGTGGCAGGCCGGGCGATGCGGGAAAGGGTCACGAAGAGCGCCTTGCGCCAGCGCGCCATCTTTCCGGGGCCATCCGTGAGAAGCAACTCGCGGCTCTGGTAGTAGCTGATGTCATTCTGCCGGGTAATGCCGCGTCCGGTCAGGGCCGAACCGAGATCGCGGCGCACGTCAGGTGATTCGGCAAAACCATAGTGAAGGATGACGCGGAAGAATCCGCCGTGGAGGTCCTCAATATTCACGCGCTCCTTGGGAGGCACGTAGGGCACTTCCTCAAACTTCACGGTGAGCACCACCGCCGTCTCATGGAGCACCTTGTTATGCTTCAAATGATGCAGCAAAACCAGCGGCAAACCGTCCGATGAGGAAGAGAGAAAGACACCGATGCCGCGCACGCGGTAGATTTTGTCCTTCTTGATCTCGTCCACGATGATGCTGGCCGGCGCAAGATTGCGCAGCACGCGCTTCATGAGCAGCGCGCGGCCATCCTGCCACGTCTTCATGATCAGCAACGTAAAGGCTGCGACGAGCAACGTGAACCAGGCGCCTTCCAGGAACTTGCTGAGACCGCCCAGCACATACGCGCCTTCGATGGAAACAAAAAGCCCGCACACCAGCACGGATTGCCAACGCTTCCAATGCCACATCTTGAGCGATACCAGAAACAGCATGGCCGTGGAGATGAGCATGTTCAGCGAGACCGAGAGACCGTAGGCGTTCGCCAGGTTTTCCGATTTCTTGAAGCTGGCCACCAACCAGAGACAGGCGACCATGAGGAGAAAATTGATCTGCGGCAGATACACCTGGCCGCGCATGTCCGGGGAGGTGTGCACAATCTTGAGCCGCGGCATGAAGTTCAGTTGCACCGCCTGCTGCGTCAGGGAGAACACGCCGGTGATCATGGCCTGCGAGGCAATGATGGTGGCCAGCATGGCCAGGATCACCACCGGTACCAGCAACCCGCCGGGGACCATTTTGAAAAACGGCTGGTCCAAGATCTGGGCCAGAGTTTCATCGTCCGGCTTGGGCCCATGCATGAGCTTCAGCAGCATGGCGCCTTGCCCGAGGTAATTGAGCATCAGCGCAGGATAAGCCACCGTGAACCACGAGCGCCTCATGGCCAGCCGTCCAAAGTGCCCAATGTCCGCATACAGCGCCTCGCCCCCCGTCACCGCCAGCAGCACGCTGCCCATGATCTGCATGGACTGCATCCGTTCGTGCCACAAGTAAACCCAGCCGTAGTGTGGCGAGAGTGCCTTGAGGATGCCGGGGTCAGCGATGAGATGCCGCAGCCCGATCAATGCCAGCACGGCAAACCAGACCAGCATGATGGGGCCAAAGCCGCGTCCGATCTTCTCCGTTCCATAGCGCTGTACCATGAAGAGAGCGAAGAGGATCATCGCCGCGCTCACGGGCGGCACCCACTCTGGCAAATCGGGACGAATGACCGTCACACCTTCCACGGCGGACAACACGGAGATCGCTGGCGTGATGATCCCATCCCCATACAGCAGGGCCGCACCAAGGACGGCGATCAGGGACAAAGCAGTGATGCCCGCGCTGCTCATGCCGACCTCCTTTTTGCGCAGCAGGGAATACAGGGCAAACACCCCGCCCTCGCCCTGGTGGTCGGCGCGGGTCAAAAGCAGCAGGTACTTGATCGTGACGATGATCGTCAATGACCACAGCATGAGGGATAC
>Ga0265327_10005476_pt1 | contig 10583 bp, 5 predicted proteins | sample 41621metaG_FD_202089 | JGI IMG/M metagenome (GOLD analysis project Ga0265327, IMG submission 202089) | Rhizosphere microbial communities from Carex aquatilis grown in University of Washington, Seatle, WA, United States - 4-16-21 metaG | ecosystem: Host-associated > Plants > Roots > Rhizosphere >... | reverse complement strand
GATTCCGCCGGACCTCAGCTCCACCTCCTCCGGCAACAATATTCTGCGCAGGATCACGCCTGCGGGTGTGGTGAGCACCATCGCGGGCGCGCCCGGTGTTTCGGGAACGGCGGACGGCGCGGGCAATGCAGCGAATTTTTTTAGTCTTCAGTCGGTCACGGTGGCGCACTCTGGGGTGCTCTATCTGTGCGACACGTTCAACCAGACGATGCGTGCTGCGGCCAGCGCGCCGATGATGACCTTGCAGCCGCTGAATGCCTCCATCCTGGAAACGCAGTCAGTCAATTTTACCACCGCGGTCGCGGGCGTGCTCGCACCCACTTATCAGTGGCAACGCTTCCCGGCGGGCGGATCTGCCTGGGCCAATGTGAGTGACGCACCGGGCGCCTATGCGGGCAGCACCACAACGACCCTCGCGGTGAGCAATGCCGCACTCGCCATGAACGGCGACCAGTTCCGCTGCGTGATCAGCAGCAATGCCACGCCGGTCATCACCAGCGGCGCGGCGACCCTCGTGGTGCAGACGGGCTATGGACGCTGGGCCGGCGGCTTCTTCACGCCGTCGCAGCTTAACGATTCAAACGTCAGCGGCATGACGGCCACGCCGCAAAACGATGGCATCGCCAACCTCATCAAGTACCTGCTCGACATCAATCCCACCGTCCCCATCAGCGCAGCCGATCAGCAGGCGTTGCCGGTGGCGGGCGTCGAGACGATCAGCGGAACGCAATACCTCACGCTTACCTATCGGCAGAACGCAAGTACCGCGGGGCTCACCGTCACGGTGCAAACCAGCGCCGATCTGGTGAATTGGAATCCGGTGACGCCAGACCTCGTGCAGACACTCTCCACTGATCCAAACACCGGAGACATGATGATCTGCGTGAAAGTACAGACGGCGGATGCGGCGCGTCTCTTCATTCGGCTCTTCGTTTCCACATCATCATAGTGCACTTCCGCGCAAGACGTGGCGTTTTTTGTCCGTGCTTGTCTGATGCTGCAACGGACATCCTTCTTATTCACGCTCGCGCTGGGCTCGGCTCTAATGGGCGCCGCGCTTCCGCCCATGGATTTCAACGGCGTGAAGGAGGAGCACATCATGATTCCCATGCGCGATGGGGTGAAGCTCTCCGCGTATCTCTATTCGCCAGCGCGCGAGGGGAAATGGCCCGCGGTTTTTGAGCAGCGCTATCTGGATGTCACCGGCAGCGGCACGCGCAAGGCGGCGGCGGACATCGCGCGCGCCGGGTATGCGGTGGCGATGGTGAACTTCCGCGGCACCCACGAGAGCGAAGGCGTGTATCAGGGCTACCGCGCCACGCAGTTTGGCAAGCTGCAGGACGGGCATGATGTGTGCGAATGGCTGGCGGTGCAGCCGTGGAGCACCGGTAAGGTGGGCACCTTTGGCAGTTCGCAGGGCGGCTATGTGCAGAATTATCTGGCCATCACCCAGCCGCCGCACCTTGTTTGCCAGTACATGGTGGACACGGGCCTGAGCCTGTTTCAGGAAGGCTACCGCATCGGCGGCGCCATCAAGCCGCTGCGCTTCAAGGCCGGGGTGAAGGACGTGCGCGTGCCGGAGCAAAATGACGCGCTGCTTGCAGAGTGGGACCGCCATCCAAACTATGACAACTACTGGCGCGATGAAGATGCCTCGCTGCACTTCGACAAGATGAACGTGCCCTGTTTTACCATCGGGAGCTGGTATGACTTCATGGTGCAGGGCAGCACCAACAGTTATGCGGGACGGCAGCATCGCGGGGGTCCGAATTCCGTGGGGCAGCAGCAACTCGTCGTGGGCCCATGGCTTCATGGGCGGCTCAACAAGGGCAGCAAGGTGGGGGAAATGATTTACCCCGAGAATGCCACGTTCCCGGAACTGGAGCACATGGTGCGCTGGTTTGATCACTATTTGAAAGGTGTGAACAACGGCGTGGAGAAGGAGCCTCGGGTGCGCTACTACACCATGGGCGCCGTCGGGGAGGAAGGCGCGCCCGGCAATGTCTGGCGCACCGCCGAGGATTGGCCGATCAAATCGGAAAGCGGCTCCTACTACCTGCGCGACGACGGCAAACTGGCCACGATGCCGGAGACCGCCGCGCACAGCAGCACGAGTTATGCAAGCGATCCGAAGCAGCCCATGAGTATTCCCAGCGGTTCCTTCATGGGTGCGCGGGATGCGCGGCCGGTGGAGGCGCAGTCAGAAATCCGCACCTGGACCACGGATGTTTTGACCCAACCCGTGGCATGGACCGGTGAAGTCACCGCCGAGGCTTATGTGAGTTCCACCGCGAGGGACACCGACTTCTTTGTGCGCGTCAGCGATGTCTATCCGGATGGCCGGAGCATGTTGCTCATGGAGTATCCCATGCGCGCCCGGTATCGTGACGGGTTTGACAAACAGAGGCTGCTGGTGCCGGGCGAAGTGGCGACGCTGAAGTGGCACATCGGTTTCACCAGCATTATTTTTAACAAGGGTCATCGCATTCGCGTCACCATGGGCAGCACGGGCTTCCCATATTATGAGCCCAACAACCAGACCGGTGGCCCGCAGACCGTGGATTGGCTGAAGACAAGCGAGACCGCGATCAACAGCATCTGGCATGATGCAGCGCATCCTTCGCGGATCGTAGTGCCATTGGCGTTGCTTCCTGTTACGGCGTCGTGATTTTCACGCGCAGGAAGCGTCGCGTCGCGGGTGGCGAGGCCTGGGTATCCTGTACGGTGACCATGGTGCGGTCGGTCTGGTCCACGGCGGAGATGACAACTGGGGCACTGAAGCCATCCGCGCTCGTCCAGAGTGGCGTCCAGCTTCCGGCCGCCAGCGTGTCCGAGGCCTCCACCGTGTAGGTGAGGTCTGGCGCGAACTTCCGCACCGGGAAAGTGATGCGCCCATACTTCACTCCGCTGGCGTCAGCGGTGGCATAGGAGGTGGCGTTCACATTGTTGGAGATGGTGGGATCCGTCAGGAAGGCGAATTCTTCCAAGTTGCTGTGCCCGTCGCCATCCGGATCGGCCGTGGGGGCCGCTTGCCCACCGCTCAGGCCCTTGTTGGCGGCCCATTGGGCGAGGGAATCGTTGACGGTGACATTGAAGGTGGTGGAATTGGTAAGGTCATCCAGGTCCGTGGCGGTGACAGTGATCACCGCGGTGCCAGCCGCGACGGGGGTGATGGTGAGACCGGTGGCTCCGTTCATGACGGCGGTGGCGACCGCTGGCGTGGAACTCGAGACGGATAGCGTCAACGCTTGTGTGGAAGTGATCGGCGCCACGGAGATGATCTTCATGATCTTCGTGTTGTCCATGGTCGCGGGAACGCTTCCCTGGTTGGCGACATTCATGGGCCACTTGAAGCCGGTGTTGGTTGAGGTCCCGTCCAAATTGATCGAATAGGGGCCTCCCGATGGCGAAGTGGAGATGGCATCAAGAGTCACCTTGGTGGCGTTCGTCACGCGGCCGAAAACGGTGAAGCCGCCGTTCTGGCTCGGCGCATCCAGCACATTGTCAGCATCGGTAAGATTGAAGTAGAACTGGTCAGTGGCGCTGTTGGGATTGCCGCCCTGCTTGGCCATGGCGATGGTGTAGTTCAGGTTGGAAATGCCAGGTTCATTCTGCACGGCCGTCTGAAGCGGAATGGCAGTGAAGGTGTCCGCCGCGGTGGAGGTGGGCTTGATCTGACCGCCCTGAAGCACAGCCACCCCGCTGGTCGCCACGTCGCTGATGCGGTGGAAGGCGGAGTTGGCGTAGTCTCCACGGTTCACATAGCCGAGGAAATTCGTCACCGTGGCGGGCGTCTCGGCATTGTAGAGCATCACATCAATGTTTCCCTTGGTGGTCACGAGCCGCACGGCGGATTCGAAGTCCGCATCTCCGAAGGTCGCGGCGGCGCTGACCGAACTCGGGCTGGCTCCTGCGTAGAGATTCAAATCCGTGAGCGGCGCTGCAACCGAGGGCGCGGTTGGGGGTCGGATAATGCGCAGGGTAAGGGTGAAATTGCTGTCCCACCCGTTGGTGAAATGGGCGGTCAAATTCACAGTGAACAGGCCACTCTGGGTGGGGGTGCCGGTAATGACGCCGGTTGAGGAATTAAAGTTGAGGCCATTGGGCAGACCCGTGGCGTTCCAAGAAGTGCGGGGCGACACATTGGTGGTACTGCTTTGGTAGTTCACAACCTGGCCATAGGTGACCGGGATAAACGGCGCGCTGGTGAAGCCGTCCTTGGTGGTGGCGGAGGCAGTATTGCTGCGGGTGGATTCCACCAGGGTGGAAGTACCCGGCACGGTACGTTGAAAGGCGGAGGCGACTTGGAAATCATAAGCCGTCCCCGGAGCGAGGCCTGTCACCGAAATGCTTGTCGCGTTGGGACCGGTAAAGTTGTAAAGAGTGTAGTTGTTCGCGCCAGCAAGGCTGTAATAGACAGAGTAGCCCTGCTCCGCGCTGGAGTTGTCCGCCCAGGTCAGGTTCACCTGCGTTTCGCTCGCCACTGTTGCCGCCAGACCGGTAGGAGCATTGAAGGGGGTGGTGTAGCTGGCGACGTTGGAGTAGGCGGAGTAAGTACGCGTTCCGCCGCCGCCCGGGTCGTAGAAGGCGCGGATGCGGAAGTCATATGCGGTGCCCGGCGCCAAGGCTCCGCTTCCGTCGATGGGAGACACGTCGCCGCCATCTCCCAAGGCCACAAAGGTCCCACTGTTGTGGAGGCCGTACTCGATGGCATAGCCGTTGTTCAGGGCGGTATTGTCGGTGAAGGTGAATTTCACGGATGTTTCGACGGGCGTGCTCGCGATCGCGGCAAGGCCCGTGGGCGCGGCCAAGGTGGACAGGGTTGTGACGGTAGCTACCGGGGAATAGTTGGTGATGGGTGTTGGGCTGGCCGCGGAGCCTGTGAAACCCCACACCCGGAAGCTGTAGGCCGTGTTGGGTGCCAGGTTGGGAATGGAAATCCCCGTAGGATTTGCCGAGACGGTGCCCAGCGCCGAAAAAGGGCCCGAGGGCGAGAGGGCATATTCGACATAGTAGCCGGATTCATTGGTGCAGTTGTCCGACCACATCAGGAACACCGTGCCATCGGCTCTGTTCACGGCCGCCGTGTCAGTCGGGGTGTTGTTCGGTACGGTACCGCTTAAGTTCAGATGGATCGTGTTACTGTAGGCGGAGGGATTGGAGGCAGGCGTGCCGATGTAGGAGCGCACCATGATATTAATCGAACTGCCGGTGATGCTGCCGATGCTGGCGCTCGTCTGATTTGCCGCCACTTGTCCGCTACCCCCGGTGAAGGCGATGTCGAAACCGGTTTCATTGTTGGAATTGTCGTCCCAGAAAAAAACTACGGTGCTGGAGTTGATGACGGCGCCACGCAGGTTGCTGGGCGCGTTGGGGGGTACTGCCTGCGCGAAGCTCGCGAGGCAGAGAAGAAGAAGGCCGGTGGCGAGAACGGCGCAGACCGGACCGGGAAGATGGCGGCATGCCATAGGGGGGTCTTTTAGAAGAATGGGGGCGAAAGAGTACCAGATAGGTTTATACCCCGTCAATCATTGAAATTGCCGGGAGAGAGCGGCAGTCGCTTGGTTCCATCGAGAGGCGCGAGTGGTCCTTTCCTGATAGATCTCCTCTCAAGAATGATTTTGGCTTTTATGAACTCCCGCGCTCTCTTCTTTCTCCCGCTTTCTTTTTGGATGCTTTGGCCCGTGGCTTCGAGGGCCGGTCAGCCGGAGCCGCCCAGGACCGTGACGCCTCCTCTCGAGACGCCTTCCCTTCCGGTGGAACGTCATCTCGCCATCGGCGGCCAGGGATATTTTCCGGTGGCCCTGCGGCTGCAGGACGGCCGTATCGCCGTGGTGCTGCGCGGCGGTGGGCCCCATCTGAGCATCCAGGGAAGGCTCGACATGATTTTTTCCAGCGACGAGGGCAACACCTGGACAAATCCCGTGGTGGTGGTGGATTCGCCGCTGGATGACCGCAATCCCTCGCTTGGCCAGGCGAAGGACGGTACGATCGTGGTCGGCTTCTGGCGCACCGCCACCTACGACGACGAGGGCAAATACAATCCCAAACTCGACAAACCGCGCAATACCTGGGTGACGCGCTCCAAGGACGGCGGACAAACGTGGTCGGAGCCAGCGGCGATCGATGTGTCCGATATCGGCATCGGCAGCCCCTACGGCCGCATGGTCACGCTGCCGGATGGAACCATGCTCATGGCCATCTATGGCTTCGAGGTGCTGCCGCCGGGGAAAGAACGCGTGGGCGACCGGAACCACAGCTATGTGTACCGCTCCTCCGATGATGGCCAGACTTGGAAGCGTCTGTCCGAAATTGGCGATGGAAAATGGCAGCACAACGAGACGACGATTTTCCTCACGCCGGATGGAAAGCTGCATGCCGCGGCACGCTCCCGAGGCAACGATTTGTGGGTTGCGGAAAGCACGGACAATGGCGGCTCATGGACGCAGCCGCAGCGTATCACGCCCGTGAATGTCTGCCCCGGTGATTTCTGCCTGCTCAAGGATGGGCGACTTCTGCTGACGGTAGGCAACCGTGTGGGACCTTTTGGCGTGCTCGGCATGGTCAGTGACACGGAGGGGCATTTCGACTGGGAGAAGCGCTTCTCGCTCACTGCCGACGCCGTCAGCGCGGATTGCGGCTATCCCAGCAACATTCTGCTCAAAGATGGGCGCGTCCTCACGGTGTATTATGAAACCCGCTCCAAGGAACAACCCAAGTGGAAGGTTCATTGTGGCGCCATTACTTATCAGCCGCCTGCGCCTTAGGATCCAGTTTTTCAAAAGGCAGTTAACGGACCGCGAGCGCCATGCACTTCAAATACTGCCCTTCTTTAAAGGTGGCGGCATGATCCATCGCGTGACCGGAGCGCCAGAGTTCCTTCCAATTTCCGTGCGCGTCAGCCGCGTTCATGACAGCGTCAAAGAACTCCTCCTCCGACACGTGCGCGGAACAGGAGGCCGCCACCAACACGCCGCCAGGATTGAGCCGGTTCAGGCAGGAGACCGCCAGCGCGTGGTAGGCTCGTATGGCGCCCTCGCGCTCTATCTCGCGGCGCGCCAGCGAGGGGGGGTCGCATACGATGAGATCGAAAGTCTGGCGCGGTCCATGGGCCAGCCACTCAAAGGCATCACCGCGGACGTATTCGTGCGGGACTTCCGCCGCCCAATCATTCAGCGCAAAATTTCGGGCCGCGCTGTCCAGTGCATGACTGCTGATATCCAGGTCCGTGACGTGACGGGCGCCGCCCCGCGCCGCATACAGGGAGAAACCACCGGAGAAACTGAAAACATTCAGCATGTCCCTGCCCTGCGCAAGTTCCTGCACACGTGCGCGGTTGTCGCGCTGGTCCAGGTAGAAGCCGGTCTTTTGTCCCTTGAGCACCTCCGCCTCAAAGCAGATGCCGTTTTCACGGAAAACCACGAGATTTTCCGTCTCTCCCACAATACAACCTTCCGCCACGCCCCAGCGCTCCTGAGCGATCTGCTGGATGTTCCGGCTCAGCCGCAGCACCACGGCACGTGCCGGGAATTCCGCGCGCAGCCACTCCAAAATTTCCTGGAGACGCGGCAGCCACACTGCGCTGTAGAGTTTCAGCACCAGCACGTCCGCATAGCGGTCCACCACGAGCGCGGGGAAGCCATCGCTCTCTCCATTGATCCAGCGCCAGGCGTTGGTCTTGGATTCATCAAAATGCGGCATGCGTTTTTCCTTGGCGGCACGGAGTCGCTGCAGCCACCATGCGCGGTCGGCACGCATCGGTTTGCCGGAATGCAGCACCCGCAGCCGGATGGGGGAAAGCGGATCGTACAAGCCCAGCGCGAGGAACTTGTCATTGCGGTCATAGACCACCGCCAGGTCGCCGATCTCTCCCTCGCGGCTGCTCTCCACGATGCTGTCACTGTAAACCCAGGGGTGTCCCATGCGGATGCTGCGTTGCGCAGGGGCCGACACGCGCAACCGCAACAGAGAGGATTTGGCGCCAGCGGACATATTTTCAAAAACGCACCGTGAACTGCATTGCCAGAATGTTGGCAAGGTTGCGCTCCGCAATCACTTCGTGCTGGAGGCTGTATTGCAGCTTGAACTGCGTGTGCGCGGTGAAGCGGTAACCCAGCGCCGCATCCAGCCGCCACGTATCCTGGCCCCAAGGAGTGCTGCCGCCATAACCGTCGCTGATGTTGCCAAAGAACTGTTGGTTCCAACGCAGGGCGCCGAAGAGCTGCGGGGCGAATTTGTATTTTGCCTCCACGTAATAGGCGAGAGTGTCTGCATTGCCCACGTGCGGCACATCGAAACGCACCTCATAAACTTCCGCCCAGAGCTGCCAATGATGCCAGGCAAAGCTGATGTCCTGCCCGAGCAGTCGCTCCCGGTAGTCGCCAAGACCTGTGCCACGCGGCAAGGTGTGCTCCGCTTCCGGCAGAAGATACACGCCATCGCTGGCGGAAAAGCCAAAGTTCCAAGCCTCATTCGGCCGGTAGCCGAAGCGGGCGTTCACAGAAGGATGATCAAAGTTAACCGCCGTGGCGTCCCAAGAATAGGGAGCCGATGAGAGCGCTGTGTTTTTCAGTTCAACGGCATATTCGAATTTTCCAAGGCGTCCAAAGGCGGAGACGCCAGAGCCGTAATCGGGGCCCCAGATGGTGGGCAAAGCATCATAACTCTGATAGTAGTGGCGGTACAAAAAATTGCGTGCTGAGGATGGCGCCCAGGAATCGTAGATGATCGTGCGGTTTTCGTACGGCAGTGGTGCGGTCACAAAGGGATTCTCCCATGAAAGGTGATGGCCCACCCAGTTGCCGATCACCGTGGCGAACTTGCCTGCCTGCAAATTCAACCTCGCATCATCCCAGGGAGTAAAGCGCAGCGCATACTCGTCGAGGCGCACCTGGGCGGTTTCATCTCCGGGATCAAAACCGCGATCGAGCCGCCCTTGGGCAAAAAGATAAAGGCGGGAGCCAAGCTGGACGTCCAGGAACAGCGTGAGCCGTGGATTGAAGAGATTGCCGCTTTTCGATTCAATGAGACCCGGCGCGGGCTGGTGGAAATGGTATTCCTCCAGGTCCAAAAGACCACTGAGCCGGGCGCGGACCTCATCGTTCAGCGTCGAGATGCGGAGCGCATCGTCGAGCTTGTCGAGTGGATCATCTGCGGCGTGGACCGCCAGAGCGAGTGCCATGAAGAAAAGAATCCGCAGGGCTCTCATGCGGGTTGCAGGGTGGCTGCGGTGATGGGTTTGGCGGCGCGGAAACGGACTTCGAATTCCGTCCAGTCTTCGGCGGAACGGACGAGGCGCAAATCACCTCCGTGAAGCCTGGCGAGTTCGCGTGCCAAGTTGAGGCCGAGGCCATGCCCTGGCACGTTGCCAGCGACGGAGCCGCGGTGAAACCGCTCGAAGATGTGGCTCTGCGCCTCCGCGGGGATGGAGCGTCCTGTATTGCCCACGGTGAGGCACACCTGCCCGTCATCCTCGATGGCGCTGATCCGAATGACACCGTCGCGCCGGTTGTATTTGCGCGCGTTTTCCAGCAGATTTTGCAGGATGAGCAAAGTGTAACGCTTTTCACCCGCGATGTGAAGCTGCGCGGGGAAATCCGTTTCCACTTTTAACCTCCAGTCATCCGGCAAAACGCCCATGTCATCCAGCCAGCCTTCGATCAACTGGGAGAGGTTGAGTGGAGCAAGATTGAGTTGCAGGCGTCCGGCATCCATGCGGGACAGCAGAAGCAGGTCCTCGATGATGCCGGCGAGGCGATAAGTTTGATGGATCAGGACAGAGATTTCCTCCTGCTCCGCCGCTGGGAGATCGTTGCGCGCCAGCAGTTCCTCCAAGCCGGCGCGCAGCACGGTGACCGGTGTTTTGAGCTGGTGCGACGCGTCAGCGGAGAAGCGCGCGGCACGCTGGAGTTCCTCGTGGGTCAACTCCAGTGCCGCTTCCGCGCGGACGCGCTGGCTGCGATTTTCCTCTGAATCCACGGAGAGCTTTTCCACGGGTTTGGAGAGACGTCCCGCAAGATAGTGGCTCAGGGCCAGCGCGGCGAGCAGCAGGATGGCGCCCGCTCCCAGAACCTGCCAGCGCAGCTGCCTTTGGCGCGCCAGCAGCTCGGTGAGCGGATACACGCAAACTTCGTAGGCCGCGGGAAAAAGCGAATCGGGATTCAGCTGCTTGTGGAAGAGAAGGTGGGGAACGCCGCCGATCTTCACGGTCAGGCTGTTTTCTGTGGCTCCCGAGCTTGAAATGGACTGTTCAAGTTGTTTGCCCAAGAGCGTCCGGGTGGGGGCGTCCAGCGACGGCAAAATGAGGAAGCCATTGAGCCAAAGACCACGCCGTATTTCCAGCCCGAGGTTCCGCCCACCGACCGCAAATGATTTAAATCCCAAGACCAGCGCCGCGATGACATCGCCCGTTTCAGTGGAAATGATCGGCATGGCAATCACCTCCAACACTTGACTGTCCTGGGCGTTTTTGGTGACCAGGTAACCAATTTGCTGGCGGTTCGGAACGGTCTTTTGCGCAAGGTTTGTCTCCTCTTCGGGAAGCAGTTCGCCCACCTCCTTCGCGTTGGCGGGGGAGATCACCG
>Ga0265327_10005475_pt1 | contig 10586 bp, 11 predicted proteins | sample 41621metaG_FD_202089 | JGI IMG/M metagenome (GOLD analysis project Ga0265327, IMG submission 202089) | Rhizosphere microbial communities from Carex aquatilis grown in University of Washington, Seatle, WA, United States - 4-16-21 metaG | ecosystem: Host-associated > Plants > Roots > Rhizosphere... | reverse complement strand
TCGAAATTTTTTCAAAAAAAGTTGCGTAGTCGAATGGCTACGCGTATTGTGTAGCCAAGTAGCTACGCAAATGAACTTACGAAGAGATGTGTTTCAAGCGATCGCGGATCCGACAAGGCGCGCGATTCTGTTGCTGGTCGCTTCGCAAGCGATGACGGCGGGAGCGATTGCGGCGAACTTTGATACGGCGAGGCCGACGGTTTCAAAGCATTTGCAAATACTCACGGAGTGCGAATTGCTGAAACAGGAGCAGGATGGAAGGGAGATCTACTATCACTTGAATCCGAAAAAATTCAGAGAGGTCGCCGAATTTATTGAGCCATTCCGCAAAATGTGGGAGGAGCGGTTTAATAAATTGGAAACGATCATGAAAAAGTATAAATCGAAAAAATAGAATCTCATGGAACGAAAAACGAAAATAGATGCGGAAGACGGCGGGCAGGATTTGCTGATCACCCGGGAATTTGATTTGCCGGTGGAATTGCTTTTTAAAGCGTACGCAGAAGCCGAGATTGTTGAGCAATGGATGGGGACGAAGGTGGTGAAGCTCGAAAGCAAAAAGCACGGCAGTTACCAATTTGAAACAGCCAATGCGCAGGGGCAGGTGGTGTTTCGGGCGAATGGGGTGATCCATGAGTTCAGCCCGAACCGGAAAATTACGCGGACGTTTGAAATGGAGAATACGCCCTTTGGCGTCCAGATCGAGTTTTTGGAATTTGAAAAGCTCTCGGAGGACACGAGCAAACTCAAAATGCACGTCGTATATAGATCCGGTGCGTTAAGAGATCAGATGTTGAAGCTACCGTTTGCGCAAGGGGTAAACATGGCGCACAACCGATTGCAGGAGGTCGTTGGCAAATTATGAGTGACGCTACCAAACGTTCGATCTTTCGCTGGATTCATCTTGTCTTCAGCATTCCGATCATCGGCTACATTTATAGTCCGTTCGCGGAACTTCCGAATTACGCGCCGGTGGTTCGATATATTGCTATTCCGGTGATTGCGCTCTCGGGGCTTTTGATGTGGAAAGGACCTTGGCTTTGGCGGCTGTTTTCGAAATAGCGCCTTTGGCCAGTTCGATTTTTGATCGCGGATGAATTACGGAGGGGTTTCCAAACGTGGCTCTAAATCTGTGTTTATCTGTGTGGATCTGTGGTTAGAGTGATTTTAGCTATGAAGCAAACGAATCCTGAGGTTGATGGATATTTGAAGCGGGCTGCGAAGTGGAGGGAGGAATCGGAAACGCTGAGAAAAATTATTCTCGAGTTTCCGCTGACGGAGGAATTGAAGTGGGGCAAACCATGTTATTCATTTAACGAAAGTAACATTCTGATTATCCAGGGCTTTAAGGAGTATTGCGCACTGATGTTTTGCAAAGGGGCCTTGCTGAAAGATGCGAAGGGTGTCCTGATTCAACAGACGGAAAATGTGCAGGCGGCGCGCCAGATCCGGTTCGCCAATAATCAGGAAATAGTGAAGCTGGCAGCGGTCCTGAAGGCGTATATCAGAGAAGCGATTGAAGCGGAAAAAGCGGGTTTAGAAGTGCCTTATAAAAAAACTTCGGAATTCAAAGTCGCGGAAGAATTTCAAAAGAAATTGGATGAGATGCCGAAGTTGAAAACTGCTTTTAGCGCGCTGACGCCGGGACGACAGAGAGGGTATCTGCTTTATTTTTCGGGAGCGAAACAATCGACAACGCGGGAGGCGCGGGTTGCAAAGTGCATGCCGCAGATTTTGATGGGGAAGGGGTTGGATGATTAGCAGTTCATTAAGTTGGAGAGACTTTTCTGACTGCCATTTGAATCTATGAGCAAGGTTAAGAGCAATAAAAAGGAGCTGTCCTCGAATGAACGCGAGGAACTGCTCAGCGTTTTGCGTGGTCGTTTTGAGAAAAACATGAACCGGCATAAAGGTCTGGAATGGACCAAGGTTCAGGCCCGGTTGGAGGCCAATGTTGAAAAGCTTTGGTCGCTCAGCGAGATGGAAAGGACGGGAGGGGAACCGGATGTTGTTGGTCACGATAAAAAGACGGGCGAGTACGTTTTTTATGATTGTTCACCGGAAAGTCCGAAAGGCCGGACGAGTCTTTGTTATGACCGGGAAGCGTTGGATTCCAGGAAGGAACATAAACCGAAAAATAGCGTGATGGACATGGCAATTGCCATGGGTGTTGAGCTTTTGACGGAGGAACAATATCGAGAGCTGCAGAAGCTGGGCGAATTCGATACGAAGTCGTCAAGCTGGGTTGTAACACCTGCTGATGTCAGGAACCTCGGCGGCGCGCTCTTTTGTGATCGGCGCTACGGTCGTGTCTTCGTGTTTCACAACGGCGCGGAATCTTATTATGGGGGCAGGGGGTTCCGTGGCTCGCTGCGGGTTTAAATCCGACGGCGCGCGCGGAGCGACCTCTCTTTATCTCAGCTCGCGCAAAAGTTTGATAGCGGTGTCGGCGAGGCGTTCGCCGGTGCCGGGGACGACGCGGGAGTTGACGGCTTCGTAGCTGCCTTGTTTGAAGCCTTCGAGTGTCGGGATGTAGCAGGGGCGATCATTGGCGAGCGCAATCACCATGGTGTTTTTGAAGGGAGAATGTTTTTTGATGTTGAGGCCGAACTCGACGAAAATTTCGGCGGGCAGCGCGACGATGGCAGTGTCGGCGCTGAGACGGAAGACTTGCACTTCCAACGGCAGTTGATTGCCGCGGCGCTCGAGGTCGAGCGCTTTGACCAGGCGAACCTGGGAATAGAAATCGACTTTGTCGGTGCCGAGTAACGGGAGTTTGATTCGCGCATCGGCGATTTCTTCGGGAGTGGTTGGTTGCAAGTCGGCGATGATTGTTTTACTGCGGGCCGCGAGGGAGGGCTGGCTCACCGTTTTGAGATTTGGCAAATCGTCGAGGACAGTTTGGCCGACCATTTTTCCGTAGCGAGCGGCGGCTTCCAGCGATTTGAAATCTTCTTTCGCGTGGACGTTGATCTGGTTGAGATTGCCGCAGGTGCCGGCGCCGAAGGCGGAGATGTAATCGGGCCCAAGAACTTTTCGCAACGTCTCTTGTATCGAGTAGGGATAATCGGCGCTGAATTCTGTACCGCCGGTGGTATCGGCGTGCATGGCGAAGACGGTGAGGCCGCCGATGGGTTTGTTATCGTGCAAGACTTCGAGGATACCGACATCGTGATCGACCGGGCCGGCCGGCCGAACAAAGTTCGGATTGTTGTAGCCAACGTTCCATCCGACCTTGCCGTTTTTCATAATTGAGCGGCGGTTGAAGGGGAGGCCTTTTTGCTGTGCGATGCCAACGCGTAATTGTGTCGGGGCGAGATGGGCTTTGGCGTTTTGAATCGCCTTGACGATTTGCTCAGCGCAGAAGGGGCAATACTCGATTGTTTGATGCTCGTCTCTGCCGTATTTGGCGATGGCCGCAGCGTTGAAGAATGTGTTACGTGTGTCGTCGAACAGCGGGCCGGTGTGGCTATGGGTCGCGAAGATACAAATGTTCTCCTTAGGAATATCGCAGAGTTGGGCGGCAAGGTCGCGAGCAGCAGCGGAAATTGGAGGGGTCACCTGGACGAGGTCGCAAAATACGAGCGCAATCTTTTCGGTGCCTTGTTGGAGGAAGATGGCTTTTGCTTTCAGTGGATCGTGGATGCCGGTGCTGAAACGTTCGTCGAAATATCCCGCCATGCGATAACCGACCGGCGGCGTGATGTCGGTCTCGGCCATGCCAACTTCAAGCGGAGAGTTGTTTTTTGAAGGGCTCGCGGAGCTAATAAAGGCGAAAACGAACGGAAGACACAGCAGACGGAGAATTTTCATACGAAGACTTTACGATGCGAGAGCGCTTGCGTGTCTTCAAGTCTAAATAGCTTTAAACCAAACTCCTTGTGTGAGTCCCCCGTGGCGATTAGTTTCTGTAGCTCGAATCATGACACCTGAACTCATCACTAACGCGCTCAAGAACGTGAAGTATCCCGGATACTCGCGCGACATCGTTTCATTTGGCCTTGTCAAAGACGTGGTCGCCAACCAAGGCGCGGTTTCGGTTGTCGTTCAACTTACGGGCGGGACGGCGGAGATTGCGCAAGATATCAAAGCTCAAGCTGAAACGGCGATTCGCGCGTTGCCCGGTGTGCAACATGTGCATGTGAACGTGTTGTTGCCCGCGACTGCGCCGGGCTCTGCGCCGGTGCAAAGCAATCCGTGGCAAGGTCAGAACAAAGTTCCGGGAATCCGGCGTGTCGTGGCTGTGGCGAGCGGAAAAGGCGGGGTGGGGAAATCGACCATGTCGGTGAATCTTGCCTGTGCTTTGCAGCAATTGGGCGAGCGCGTTGGTCTTTTGGACTGCGATATTTATGGCCCGAGCATTCCGCTGATGATGGGCATCAATCGCAAACCGACTGTGAGCGAAAGCGAAAAGCTCGTTCCGCCGTCGAACCACGGCGTCAAACTCATGAGCATGGGTTTTTTGATCGATGACGAATCGCCGGTAATTTGGCGCGGGCCGATGATTATGAAAACCATTCAACAATTCATCAGCGACGTTGAATGGGGAGATCTGGATTATTTGTTGGTTGATTTGCCGCCGGGGACTGGCGATGCGCAGTTGTCGCTTTGCCAAACGGTGCCACTTGATGGGGGCGTGATCGTTACGACACCACAAGAAGCTTCCCTTGGAGTTGTCCGCAAGGGCGTGGCGATGTTTGAGAAGGTTAACGTGCCGATCCTGGGCATTGTCGAGAACATGAGCTATTTCACCACGCCGAACGGCGACCGGGTCGAAATATTCGGTCATGGTGGTGGTCGTGCCGAAGCGGAACGCAAAAAAGTGGCGTTCCTTGGGGAAGTTCCAATTTTCACTGAAATCCGCGAGGGCGGCGATAAGGGTGTCCCGATAGTGGTCGGTGCCCCGAAATCGGCTCCTGCACAGGCATTTATGGCAGTGGCGGAGGCGGTTCGCAGGCAGTTCTCGTAAGTTGCATCCGGCTCGGGCTGAATATGATATAGGGTAAATCCCCATTTTAATTGATTCCGAAATAAGGATTTGTTAATCTCAAGATGAATTTACTAAAGAAGCGGAACCATATGTCCAACTCATCTGAAGGTGGAAACGGGGCCGACCTTGTTAAGCGATCATCTTTGTACCGCGAATTCACGGCCGAGCGGGAGGAAATCCTTAAGCATAAATGGATTGAATCGGAAAAAGCCGGTCATGACGTCGGCTTCGAACGTGCGTTGACTGATTGGATTGTCAACCATCGGGCCAAATGGCGTCGCGGGCGGCATCCCGGAAAGAATTAATTTTTGTAGGGGCGTCGCTCGTTGCGCGCCAAAGTCCTTTAAAGCGATCCTGCGAGGTCGCGAAGGAAATGAAACGACATTTTAAATTTGCCAGTCGAACACCGACGCTTTAAGCCGGTGTTCGACTTTTTTATGCCACAATCGACCGTAATCATGAACGCTGGCGCGATGCAACGCGCGCTCACCCGCATGGCCCACGAAATCGTGGAAGCCAATGAATCCGGCAACGACGTGGTACTGATCGGCATCCAACGTGGTGGGGTCAGTGTTGCGCAACGACTGGCGAAAATCGTGAGCGATATTTGGAAAAATCCATTGCCGACGGGAACGCTCGATGTCGGCATGCATCGGGACGATTTGGCCGCTCACGCTGCGCCGCCGATGCATCCGACGGTGATTCCATTTGATGTGGCGGATAAGACGGTGATTTTGATCGATGACGTGTTGTTTAGTGGCCGCACCACGCGCGCGGCGCTGGATGCTTTGAATGATTTTGGTCGTCCAAAAAAGATTCAGCTTGCGGTGCTGGTTGATCGCGGACATCGCGAATTGCCGATTAAGGCGGACTTTGTCGGGAAGAATGTTCCGACGGCGCTAACCGAAAAAGTTAACGTTCGCTTTAAGGAAGACGATCAGGTCGACGAAGTCGTCATTGAAAAACCATGAGTTGGCGTCATAAACACCTGCTTGATATCGAGTCGTTGTCCGCGGATGAAATCGTGACAGTCCTCGATACGGCGCGCGCGTTTAAGGCGGTCGGCACGCGCGCGATCAAAAAAGTTCCGGCGTTGCGTGGCAAGACGGTGGTGAATCTTTTCGTGGAACCTTCGACGCGCACGCGCATCAGTTTTGAATTAGCCGAACAACGGTTGAGCGCGGACATTATTAACTTTAGCGCCGAGTCGTCGTCGTTCAAAAAAGGCGAAACGCTGAAGGATACGGCACGCAACCTGGAAGCGCTGAATGCAGACATGATTGTCATGCGCCACAGCGCGAGTGGTGCGCCGCATTTTCTGGCGCGCTTTCTGCATGCGAGTGTCATCAACGCAGGCGACGGTGCGCATGAGCATCCGACCCAGGCGTTGCTTGATACGTTTACTGTTCGAGAGAAAAAGGGAAAGGTCGCAGGACTGAACGTCACCATTCTCGGAGACATATTATATAGCCGTGTGGCGCGTTCGAATATTTGGGCTCTGACGAAACTTGGCGCGAACGTGACGTTATGCGGGCCTTCTACGCTCGTCCCGAAGGTTTTCGAGCAGATGGGGTGTCGTGTCACTTATGACGTGGAAGAAGCCATTCGCGACGCGGACATCATCAATCTTTTGCGCATCCAACATGAACGTCAGCGCAAAACGATGTTCCCGAGCCTGAGCGAATACACCAGTTTCTTTGGATTGACCAAAGCACGCCTCGCGAAAACCAAACCGGACGCGCTCATCATGCATCCAGGGCCGATTAATCGCGGTGTGGAAATCGACAGTGAGATCGCCGATTGCGCTCGGTCTGTGATTTTGGACCAGGTAACCAACGGTCTCGCCGTGCGCATGGCAGTTTTGTTTTTGCTGAACGGTGGCAAAGGGCCGCAGGAAATTGCCATTTAACGGCGGAAACGGATTTCATCAGTTCATCGCGCGGGACCTGTAAGCTTGAGCTAATTAAAAATTCTTTGAATTGACTTCGTTCCCGCATCGTCAGGAAAATACAGCTTTATGACCCAGTCTTCTAACTCGCTCACGACTCGTCGTGATTTTATCAAGACCACCGGCACCATTGCCGCCATTTCCACCTTTGCAGGACTCACGCTTCCGAGCGTGCATGCCGCCGGTAATGAAGAAATCCGCGTGGTGCTTATCGGCTGCGGTGGCCGCGGCACCGGCGCTGCCGCCAATGCGCTTTCGGTGGCCAATCGTGGCCCTATCAAGCTCGTCGCCATGGCCGATGCATTCGCCGATCGACTCAACAGCAGCTATGATACGTTGCAGAAACAGTTTGCGGGGAAAATGGATGTGCCAGAGGCTCACAAGTTCGTCGGGTTTGATGGCTATAAAAAGGCGATGGATTGTTTGCGTCCCGGCGACATTGCGATTCTCACCACGCCGTTGGCTTTTCGTGGTTTGCACTTCAAATATGCCATCGACAAGAATTTGAACGTGTTCATGGAGAAACCGCTGACGGCTGATGGGCCTTCAACGCGCCGGATGCTTGAATATGCGGCGGAATCGGTGAGCAAGAATTTGAAGGTTGGCGTTGGCCTGATGAGCCGCCACAGCCGCGGCATGCAGGAATTGCACAAGCGCGTCCAAGACGGACAAATTGGTGATATCATTTTGATGCGCTGTTATCGCATGGCAGGTCCGCTCGCCAATTGTTTCGTGCCGAAGAAGCCGGACAACATGACGGACGTTGAATATCAGATCCGCAACTTCCACGCGTTCATCTGGGCCAGTGGCGGCATGTTCAATGATTTTTACATTCACCACGTCGATCATGCCAGCTGGATGAAAAATTCCTGGCCTGTGAAAGCCCAAGCGCTCGGTGGTCGGCATTACCGTGGCGATATGGTGGATCAGAATCTTGATACGTACTCAGTGGAGTACACTTATGCTGATGGCGCGACTTTGATGATGGATGGCCGCTGCATCACTGGTTGCGCGGACATTTATAACAGCGCCGCCCACGGCAGCAAAGGCATGGCGATTATGGCGGCGAATGGCGATTGCTCCGGGCCTCAGAAAATTTTCAGCAGCCAACATCAGGCTAAGAACGGTTTGAAGTGGCAGTCCAAGGGACCGGATTCGCCTTATCAAAACGAATGGGACGATTTGGTCGATGCCATTCGGCATGATAAGAAATATAACGAAGCCCAATATGGCGCTGAGGCGAGCAACGCTTGCAACCTGGGCCGTTTGGCCGCGCATACGGGCCAGGTCGTCACTTGGGAAGAAGCGCTCAATCACGAGCACGAGATGGCTCCGAACATCGGCGATTTGCAACTCGGCCCCGGGCCGCTGCCATCGGATGCCAACGGCAAGTATCCCGTTCCAATGCCCGGTATTACGACGAAGCGCGAATACGATTCGGTTCGCACCTAATTTTTTTCCGTCAGCGGAAATTCTTTATTTGGTTCGGCTATTGCCTGATGGCAGAAGTCGGCCCGTCCCCAATTGAGAAGCGTGTTGTAGGGCTTATTTTAGCTCAGGAGAAGTAATTCAAATAAAACAACACGTATATGAAAAAAATTCTAGTCGTAGCTGCGGCGGCACTGATGATGGCGGGGTGCAACCGGGACAACACCGCGAATGAATCCGCCAGTGCACAAAAAGACGCGGTCAAGGCCAATGCGGACGCTCAAAAAGACGCATTGAACGCCCAAAAGGACGCCATTTCGAAACAGGCGAGCGAGCAAAAGGACGCGATCCAGGCCCAGGCCAAGGCGGCCAAGGAGCAGATCAATGCTCAAAAGGATCAGGTTAATGCCCAGGAAAAGGTCGCTAAAGAACAAGCTGATGCGCAAGCCAAAGTGGCGAACGCGAACGAAGCAGCTGGGGCCAGCACGGCCGCGGATGCCGGTAATTCAGATAGCTTGATCAAAGCGAAAGTTCGCGCGGCCATCCTCGGCAACGGCTCTGACTCGAGCAATCCTGCGGCGGTCAGCGCCAATCCGAATGCGCCAAAAAACCTGAACGTCGATGTCAGCAGTGGCAAAGTGACGCTCAAGGGTGATGTGGCGAGCGATCAAGCCAAGATGGATTGCGAACAACGCGCCAAGCGGGTTGCGGGTGTGACGTCAGTCGATAATCAACTCGAAATTAAAGCTCAATAAGTTGCCAGCGTAAGTTATCGCTGGACCGGCCATGGAAACGTGGCCGGTCTTTTTCGTTTGTCGTTCCGGTTTCGGCCGGGACTGCAAACCTTTAACTTTCTGGAAATGGCATTGAGAAGTTATAAGTGCCCGAACCGACTTCGAGCAGAGTCGAATTTTCTTTGGTCGAAACATTCTTTACCCCAGCAGATTTCTCCAGCGTGTGTCCGTCCTCTTGCACTTTTTGCGTATTGCCTACCGGCAGGTAAATGGTGGCCGTTGTGTTCGGTGGAATTGTGACGGTGAGGTTGAGCCGATAATTTTTCAAATACCAGTCGCTTACGATCAATCCTTGAACCGAGTTATAGGTGCCTTTGGCCCATTGCAAGTTTCCAAGCACCTGCGGCTTGATAATGAAATGTTTGAAGCCCGGCGAGGCTGGATCTGGATTAATTCCCGCGAGCGTTTTGTAGAACCACGCTGAGATGTCGCCATACATGATGTGATTGCGCGAATCATTGCCGTTCCACTGTTCCCACAAAGTGCTGGCTCCTTGCACGATCCACCAACCCCAGCTCGGTTCGGTTTTTTGGTTGGCAATTTCGTAAGCGATATTTCCGCGGCCGTTCTCGGCGAGTGCCGTGAGAAGATATTTCGCGCCGAGGATGCCGGTGTCGATATGGTCGTCGTGGTGATGAACGTTATCGACGAGATTCTCAACAACGCGAGTGCGGTTTTCTGGTTCACACAGCCCTTGATACAGCGCGCAGCTGAGTGAGGTTTGACTGCCGTTGCCGTACTCTGATGTGTCGGGTTTGAAAAACTTCTTGTTGAAGGCAGTTTTGATATGCGTGGCGAGATCGCTGTACTTCTGTGCATCGGCCTCTTTGCCCAGGACTTTGGCCGCGAGGGCGACAACCTCTGTGTCGCGATAGTAGTAACCGGTCGAGGTAATATCGGTCGTCGTGACGGTTTTTGCCGGTGCCCAGTCGTTCAAGCCGAAATCGATGATGCCGTTTTTGGCGCGGCTGGTGAGGTAATCGACATAACGCTTCATTCCTTCGTAGTGATCCGCAAGTGCTCGCGTATCCCCGCAGTATTCGTAGAGATAATAGGGGATCAGAACGAATGCGCTGTCCCAGGCGGGGCCATTGCCCCATTTGTATCCCCAGCCGCCGGTCGGAACGATTCCCGGCAACTCACCGGTCGGACGTTGTTCGTCGTTCAAGTCGTTTAACCATTTCTCGTAAAAAGGGAGGCTGTCGTAGTTGAACAAACCTTGTTCGCACGCGAGATGGGCATCGCCGGTCCAGCCATTTTTTTCGCGATGCGGGCAATCGGTCGGAATGCCTTGCAGGTTGCTTAAATACGAATACCGGCCGTTTTTCCAGATGCGGTTGAACAGTTGGTTGGAACAATCGAACGTGCCGGCTTCCGGAACAGCAGAGTGACTGAAGTAAGCGTGCAAGTTGTCGGCCGTAAGCTT
>Ga0265327_10005474_pt1 | contig 10587 bp, 9 predicted proteins | sample 41621metaG_FD_202089 | JGI IMG/M metagenome (GOLD analysis project Ga0265327, IMG submission 202089) | Rhizosphere microbial communities from Carex aquatilis grown in University of Washington, Seatle, WA, United States - 4-16-21 metaG | ecosystem: Host-associated > Plants > Roots > Rhizosphere >... | reverse complement strand
CCGATTCGCGAGCATCGGCGGTTTTGCCGCCACCCGCTCCTCCGGGCAGGCCTCCAGCGGATACGGGCGCTTCGACGCGATGGTGGATGCGGTCCGGATCGCCACCCCGCGCGGAGATCTGGAGCTGGGCAGGGCGCCCGCGTCGGCAGCCGGACCCGACCTACGGCAGCTCTTCCTGGGATCGGAAGGAGCCCTCGGCATCATCACCGAGGTGACGGTGCGCGTGCACCGGCTCCCCGAGGAAACCTGGTACCAGGGCTGGTCCTTCCCCTCCTTCGATGCCGGGGCCCAGGCGCTGCGCACACTGGTCCAGTCCGATGCCGCACCCACCGTGCTGCGGCTGTCCGATGAAGCCGAAAGCGGACTCAATCTCGCACTGGCCAAAGACATCGGCGGGAAGAACCCTGCCGCCGGAGTGCTGGCGATCACCACGGTCGAGGGCACCCCGGGGCATGTCGCCGCCCGCTCGGCCGAAGTGGCGGCCGTTCTCAGCGCCGCCGGTGGCACCGCCCTCGGCGACGAGCCCGGCAAGGCTTGGGATCACGGCCGTTTCGATGCACCGTACCTGCGCGATGCCCTCATCGACGCCGGCGCGGTGGTGGAGACGTTGGAGACCGCGACCTCATGGCGCAACCTCGCCACCCTGCGTATGGCGGTCACCACTGCACTCTCTGAAACACTGGGCGCCCAAGGCACCCCGCCATTGGTGTTGTGCCATATCTCGCACACCTATCGCACCGGTGCCTCGCTCTACTTCACCGTGGTGTGCGCGGCCGCCGAGGATCCGATGACCCAATGGGGCAAGGCGAAGAAGGCCGCGGGTGACGCCATCGTCGCCGCGGGTGGCACCATCACCCACCATCACGCGGTAGGGCGCGATCATCAGCCGTGGCTTGTCGATGAGGTCGGCGAGCTCGGCATCGAGATACTGCAGGCGGTGAAGCGAACCGTCGATCCGCGGGGAATTCTCAACCCCGGCAAGCTAATTCCTGTCAGCGAGTAATGCCGATGACCCACCTCACCGTCCTGACGAATCCGGCAGCCGGTCACGGCGCAGCGCAGGCAGCCGAGGCTGCCATCGCGCATCTGCGAGCGCGTGGGCTGACGGTGACGCATCACGCCGCGTCATCGGCGTCGGAATCGCACGCACTGGCCCAGGAAGCCGCCCGCACGGGCGCCCGCGGGATCGTCGCCGCGGGCGGAGACGGTCTGGTGAGCATCGCGCTGCAGGCGGTCGCGTCCACCCCGGTAGCGCTGGGCGTCATCCCCATCGGTACCGGAAATGATTGCGCCCGCATGCTGGACATCCCGCTCGGCGACCCGGTTGCCGCCGCCGACGTGATCGCGTCCGGAAACACCCGGGTGATCGACTGCGGGCGCGTGCAATACAACGGACACACAACTTGGTTTGCCACCGTGGTGGCATCGGGATTCGACTCGTTGGTCAATGATCGGGCCAACCGGATGAGCTGGCCCCGTGGCCGGCGCCGGTATGACATCGCCATGGCGTTGGAAGCGGCGAAGTTGCGGCCGCTACCGTTCCGCATCGAATTGGATGACCAGGTGATCGAGACCGATGTCACCCTGGTCGCGGTCGGAAACGGAACCTCGTATGGCGGCGGAATGCGCATCTGCCCCAATGCCATTCTGGACGACGGGTTGCTGGATGTGACCGTGGTGGCCGCAGGCGGACGGCTGCGCCTGCTGCGGCTCTCCCCCACGGTCTACAAGGGCACCCATGTCGATCTGCCCGAGGTCAGCACCTTCCGGTCGCGGCGTGTCCGGCTGTCCGCCGCCGATATCACCGCCTATGCCGACGGCGATCCGGTGGCGCCCCTGCCGATCGATATCGATGTCGTTCCCGGAGCCCTGACCGTCTTCGCCTGACCGTTGCGCCGGATCCGGAAAATTTTTTTCCCGCGAGGTGTCTGAACGGTGATGCGCGGTTCGTCAGACAGGTAGAGAGTGGATCGCAGAGTTCCGCTCACTGATACCGACGGAGGGCTCCACCATGCATTACCTCGCGCTACTCATAGGTCCCCAGCAGGAACGCACCCCCGACGAGGCTGCGCAGGAACTGACGGATTACTTGAACTTCCAGGCCAAGGCAGCGTCAGTCATCCGCGCTGGCGACGCGCTGTATCCCGAAACCGACAGCGTCCGGATCACCGGCGGACCCGATGCCCCCGTCATCACCGACGGTCCGTTCGCCGAAGGCGCCGAGGTCGCGAACGGCTACTACGTATTGGAGGCGGACAATCTCGATGATGCCCTTGCCTTGGCCCGGGACATCCCGGAGGCCAAGCGCGGCGCGGTCGAAGTGTGGCCACTGGTCCACTGCTCCCAGGAATTCGGAGGACAGGGATCCACAAGCTGGCTCGCACTGCTGTTGGAGCCCGGAGAACACGCACATGTACCGGGCAGCGCCGAATGGGAGGCCGTGGCGGCCAAGCACGGGGTGTTCGGTGAGAAGGCAAATGGGCACATCAAGATCGCGGGACCGCTGCATCCCCCGTCCACGGCCACCACGGTCCGGGTCCGCGACGGAGAGACTGTGCTCACCGACGGCCCGTACGTCGAGGGAAGTGAAATCGCGAACGGTTTCTACGTGCTCACCACCGATGACCGCGACCAAGCCATCCAGCTGGCCTCGCAGCTGCCGGCATCGGCGGTGCAGTTGCGGCAGCTCACCGGCGTCTCGGGTTTCTAACACCGGATGACCAACCTGGACGGCGTCTTTCGGCGGGAGTGGGGGCCAACGGTCGCCGCCATCGCACGGTGGTCGGGAGACCTCACCGTCGCCGAGGACGCCGTTCAGGAAGCGTGCACTGATGCTGTGCGCACCTGGCCACGCGACGGAATACCCGACAATCCGGGCGGGTGGTTGCTCACAGCCGCACGGAATAGGGCGCGCGACCGGTTGCGGCGCGAGACGCTGCGTCCGGGAAAGGAATTGGCCGCCGTGGTCGACGACATCACCGCCCGCACCGACGTCTCCGATCCCCAGTATGTGCACGATGATGAGCTGCGGATGATGTTCACCTGTGCCCATCCCGCGCTCGAGCGAGTCTCCCAGTTGGCCCTCACGCTGCGGCTGGTATCGGGGCTGACGGTCGCCGAGATCGCCCGGGCACTCCTGCACAGCGAGGCCGCGATTGGTCAGCGAATCACCCGTGCCAAGGCCAAGATTCGCACGGCGAACATTCCCCTGCGGGTGCCGCCTGCCGAGCTCCTGCCCGAACGCACCCCGCATGTACTCAGCTGCATCTATTCGGTCTTCACCGAGGGCTACTGGTCCACGGGCGGGCCGTCGGCGATTCGCGACGAGCTCTGCGACGAGGGGGTACGGCTGGCCGGCGAGCTGAGCAAGCTCATGCCGCAGGAACGAGAGGCCAATGCACTGGCCGCACTGGTACTGCTTCATGATTCACGACGACTGGTACGCATGGATCGTGACGGCGCGCTGGTGCCCCTGGACGAACAAGACCGGACCCGATGGGATAACGAGCGCATCGCCCGTGGATTGAGCCAGTTACGGCAGGCCGCCGGCTCGACCGGCCCCTATCTACCGCAGGCGGTGATCGCCGCCCTGCACGCCACCGCGCCCTCCTGGGAGGAAACCGACTGGCACACCATCTGCCAGGCCTACGACCGGCTCGCCCAGATGACGGGCTCACCAGTGGTGCTGGTGAACCGGGCGTTGGCCATCGGTCTGCGCGATACCCCCGACGCAGGACTGGCCGCGCTGGAGAAGGTAGCCCACGATCCGCGATTGGCGCGATCGAATCTGGCGGCCACCGTCCGCGCCGACCTACTTCGGCGCGCCGGACGAAACTCCGACGCCGCACAGTGGTACCGAACAGCGTTGTCCACCAATGGTTCCGACCCAGGACGTGCATTCCTGCGCCGGCGGATAGCCGAGTGCGAAGGCTAGAGCCAACGGCTAGACGGCATCGAGAACACTCTCTAACCACAGGCCGATATCGCGGTGGACGCGATCTTTCTCCGGCTCGTTGAGGATCTCGTGACGTCCGCCCGCGTAGAACCGGTACTCCAGCCGCCGGTGACCTTCGGCCAGGTAGCGACTGATGAGACCTTGAATGGTTTCGGTACGGCCGCCGACCGGATCTTCGCTTCCCGCGATGACAAGGATGGGCAGCTCGGACGGTACGCGGGATTCGTTCGCCAGTTCCCATAATGAGTGGAACCCCTTGATCACCGAATACGTCATTGCGTTGGAGAAAGGCTTGCCACACAGGGGATCCGATTGAAAGATACGGACCTCTTCGGGGTCACGGGTCTGCCACTCCGACCCGGTGGGAGTGACACCTTCGACCACGAACGGCGTATTGAACCCCGCCAGGAGCGAGCCGAAGAACTCGCTAGGCGCCATCGCGTCCGGACCGGTCGCCGCAACCTCGAGTTGCGCTATGTCCCGTTGGTACGCCTCCTCAGTGAGGCCCGGCACCGCACCGAGCGTGCCGCAGAGCACGGCCCCTGCGAGGAGGTTCCCGTGGTTCTGGATGTGCGACTGCGTCAGGGCCGATCCCATGCTGTGCCCGAAGGCGATCAGCGGCAGGCCGGGGTTATCGGCACGTGCAATATCAGCGAGTTGCTTGATGTCGGCCGTCATATCGGCCCAGGCCGTGACTCCCAGCTGCCCCAACCCTTCAAGACCGGCGGTCTGTCCATGCCCGCGCAGGTCGAGGGCGTACACCACGCACCCGTGCGCGGCCAGGAATCGGGCCAGACGGTCGTAGCGCGCACTGTATTCGGCGATTCCGTGTGTGATCTGCACGGCTGCGCGCGTTTCGATCCCGCATGGCGGATGCCACGTCCGATACCAGATAGCCTTCTGGTCCACCTCGGATGTGAACGTGGAAAACTCCGGCCCACCAACGCATTTCGCGTTGACCCCGGACGAATTCTCAGTCATGCCAATCCTTCTCTCAGTCGATTTCTCCGGCGTACTTGCGGACATAGATGGCGTACAGAACGTGCCTTCCGCCTCTCCGATGGCCAAGATCGCAATGTCCACCGCTCAGCGCCCCGAGCCCGTTCGACGATATTTCGAGAACTGATCGGCACCCACGACCAGCCTTACCGACGCGAATTTCCAACCGCCCAAAATGCAGTGAATCATCGTTCCTGATTCCGGACGCACACACGTTTACATACCCCAGGAAGGTGCGGCACCTACACACTGACAATTATGGACCTGAATTTGCGCACCGCATGGAACTCCACAGATACAACAATGATGCCGAGCAACACAACGAAGCAGTAAGCAAGCCCTGGAAGCGCCGCCTCCGTAGGGTGTTTACCCTAGTAAAAGCCAGATTTAGAGCCTCTCAAAGGGTAGAACAGCAAGTTGGTGCGCACCGCAGGTAAGCCCCCTCGACAGTATTGCTAATTTCGACATACTGTATTGCGCACAGTGAGGCAGCGCCCCTGATACGTATTCATTCCGGCACCGCCCGATATGCTTCAGCCGTGAGTCCCCAGAGCTTGGACGTATACGATCTTCGGTGTTTCGTCGCGGTGGCATCAACACTGAATTTCACACAAGCTGCGCGGGATCTACATATATCCGCTCCGCCCCTTAGCCGACGGATCCGCGACATGGAGCGGCTATTGGGCGCAAAACTGTTCCTCCGCGATACCCGCCGCGTCACACTGACCGTGGAAGGCGCCCGGCTACTTCCCGCCGCGCGGAGCATACTTGCGCGACTCGACGAGTTGCCGTCCATCGTGTCCCCGGAACCCGCCATACCCACACGGTCCATCTCCTACGGCGTTCCACCCTGGCTGCACCCCGACCTACGTACGGCCCTGGCAGACCTGGAAGAGGTACACGCAGCCCGCCTCACGTTGAAGAAATGGCCACGCGGCAGCACCGAGATCATTTCCGCGCTGCAGCAGGGAGACATTGCGTTCGGACTGGCCCGCCCACCATTTGATTCGGTTGGATTGGCCAGGACCGTTGTGCATGAAGAACGTTTAGGCGCAGTACTTTCCAAGAAAAGGTACGGATCCAGGTCGTCGATATCGGTGTCCGAACTTGCCAATCTGAACTATGTGACCGCCCGGCGCGACACCGATACCGAGTATCGCCACCAAGTAGACAGTGCGCTGGAATCTGCAGGTGTGCCCAGGCGGGAGAACGTTGACGCCGGCGACTATTTGGGTGCCGCTGATGTGATCAGCGTCGGCGATGGTTTCGCAATCGCACCGCTTGCCCCGGTCAGTGGCGCCCGGACGTACAACCTCGCCGAGAACGTCTGCGTACCGATCAACGATCTCGAGCTCACTCTGGTCACCTGCTTGGTTTGGCAGGCAAATCTCGCTGAGCGAGACCAAGAAGTCCGCGATGTCATCGACACCGCCATCGCACTACTACGCAGATCCGCTGACGCCCACCAGCAAGCTGGCTAGCCGAAGAAACTCCATCTTGCCGTCTGGCCGCCTTCAACGTCACCACCGCAGCTCTTGCGCAAGCCGATATAGCACTTGTCATTTATGCCATGTTCGGCATTCCTCCCCGGCGCATCTGCCGCGTGAAGCGAACTTGATAGCTGCGTAACCTGAGAGGAAATTGACAGTTCCGGTCGGCGCCACTGCCACTGCCCTGCAAATTCCGACTCGATACGAAATGGCGCACCGGGCGGTGCAGATTTTTAACGACCGACCCTACGGTTGACTGAACTCGCACAGGATCGAACGGTAGAGACGCCAATTCACATTTTCCTGCTTAGGTCAGGATGGAGAAGCTGCGGCATTCCGCGGGAGAACCCCTCGTAAGGTGTCCCGTCCCGGGATGTCGCGTTGCGAGCTAATCGAACAGAGACAGCGGAACTAGACGAGCAACGTTCCAGGACAGTTTAACGCGGCGGGTATCGCGCGAATCGACAACCGGTGCTGCAGTGCACTTTTCATGTCACCAATTCGTCCACTCAACGATGGCAGAGCCACGCAAAGCGCCTCGAAAGCCTGCGCGAAGCTCAGCGCATCGGCAACCGCAACAAAGTATCTGAGGCCACACACACATCCGGGTGGCCATGACTCAAACCGGCAGGAAATACGAGCGTTGAAAACGGTTGAGCAGACTACACAATCCATTCTTTTTGTTTTCGGAATGCAGCGTTACCAGATTAGCAACACTGTCGGAGAGAACGCCTTCGTTGAGCGTGATAGCTTCAGCATCCGGGCCGGTTAGCTAATTGATGCACGACAGAGCATAGGAGAGAGTCGATAGGCCGCGCTCTCCATCTATCTTTAGTTTCACCACGCGTCCAATTCACCTGGGTAGCGACGCCAGCGATGCAAGCACGAGAAACCATTCCGCCCATCACAGGGGCATTCAGTTCAGGACATATAAGAAGGGGTAGGGAAATGACCGATACAGCAACTGATCTAGAGGATTCACCGATTAGGCGTTTTGCTCAGAACGTCTGGCTCTATGTTCTGGGCCTCGGTATTGCCGCGATTGCCACAGGCGCCATTGTCTTGGCTTGGCCTGGACAAACCCTTCTTGTGCTCGGAATCTTCTTCGGGATCTACCTACTGCTCAGCGGCCTCGTAGAGATCGTTCTCGCGTTCGCGCCGCACCTGCGGGGCTGGACCCGCTTCGTCAATGTCATCACCGGCATACTTTCCATCGTTCTCGGTGTGATCTGCCTGCGCGACCAGCTGGAATCCGTTCTGCTCCTGGCCGTTTGGATCGGCGCGGGCTGGATCATCACCGGCATCGGCCGCGTCGTTGCCGGCTTCGCCACCAGAGCACCCGGCAGCGGCTGGTCGGTCCTGCTCGGGGCGATACTCACCCTTGGCGGCATCGTCCTGATCGTTTATCCCGCCGATTCCATCGCAACATTGGCCCTGGTCTCCGGGATTTGGCTCATCGCCATCGGCGTTGCGCAAGTGATCGATGCCATTCAGCTCAAGCGCCGCACCGGACAGGTTAAGGACTTCATCCAAAGCAGGCTTGAGAACTAGCGGTCCCGAGCACGTCTACGAGCTACCAGGAGAGTGTAGGAGCAATGACATCTGTACCTATCCAGCGTGATTTGACAACTCCTCCAGACATTTCCGCAGACTTCAACAAGCTGCTCGCGGGGCTGCAACTGGACATCGCCGACACCGGCGGGGAGGTGACCTTCACCGGCCAGGATCCCATCCTGCCCAGCAACCACCGGCTGGGCGCCATCATGGCGATGGGCATGATGGCGCCGGCTGTCGCCACACAGATCCTGTACCGCCTGCGAGGTGGACCGGAGCAGGACCTGTCGGTGGATCTGCGGCGCGCGGTAGCGCACATCAACCCCACCTACAACTTCGCCCCCACTGTGGGCGGGTATGCGATGCTTCCCGCCGCGGCGACGGCGAACCCATTCGGTTTCAGCATCTATCCGACCAAGGATGACCGCTGGTACCTGCCCACCGCCGTCTACCCCAAGGCACTCCTGCAATGGCTCGGTCTCCTGAAATCCGGGTTTGACGCAAAGTCCGTCGGCCAGGCCATCGGTCAATGGAACGCCCAGGACCTCGAAGATGCGGCCGGGGCCCAGGGCATGATCGGCGCGATGTGTCGTACCCCCGAGGAGTGGTACGCACATCCACAGGGTCAATATCTGGCCCAGACGCCCATGATCGAAATCGTCAAGATCAGCGATTCGGATCCCGAGCTGCCTGCGCTGACAAACCCAAACCGTCCGTTGTCGGGCATCAAGGCCGCCGCCATGACGCACGTCATCGCCGGCCCGGTGGTCGGGCGCGTACTTGCCGAGCAGGGTGCTCAAGTTCTCGACTTGTCCAACCCCGCTGTGGAATACGAGGCTCTGGTCGAGGACTGCCATCTGGGCGCTCGGTCCACATGGTCCGACCTGAATCAGCAGAAGTATCGAGACCAGGCCCTGCAGTTGATCAAGGGCGCAGATGTTTTTGTCGAGAACTACCGCGGGCGCAAGATCGCGAACTTCGGGTTCTCGCCGGAGGCAGTCGCCGAGGCCCGGCCGGGCATCATCTACACGTCCGTCCGCGGCTTCGGCTGGGAGGGCCCGTGGATCGATCGTGGTGGTTTCGACATGGATGCCAACTGCGTCACGGGGTACACAACGCTGGAAGGGGCACCCGAGAAACCGTTGCTGCCGCCGACCGTCATCCTCAACGACTACCTGGCCGGATACCTCACCAGTGCGGGAGTCCTTGCGGCACTGATACTTCGGGCAAAACACGGAGGCAGCTACCACGTGCGGACATCATTGTCGCGATTCTCCATGTGGTACTCCGAGCTTGGCGTCTTCAACCCGGACTATGTCGCAGAGTCCCTGAAGAAGCCTGAGCACCAACCCATCCTGCCCGACGGGCTGGAATTGAGGTCCGCGTTCGGGCGGCATGTGCGTCTCGAGCCCGGCATCACCTATTCGAAGACACCCGGGCATTGGGAAGGTCTCGGCGGCTACCCCGTGGTCGGACCGCAGGGCTCCTCCGATCCTGTCTGGGTCTAGTTCTCGGCTAATTCACGAAAACCGCTACAAGTAAGGAAAAATATGACACTGAAGAATCGCTTCAATGGCCTCGTCGACCGCGCCAAGCAGGGGCAGGACCACCTCGACGCCGCGCAGGACAAGGCCAAGGCCGAACTGCAACAGGACGTCGATGCTGCCAAGGCCAAAGCCAAGGCCCACCACGAGAACGTCGAGGCGAAGGTGGGCGCCGCCGAAGACAAGGCCAGCTCTGCCTGGTCCGACCTGAAAGACAGCTGGAACACCCACGTTTCGAAGGTCAAGAGCGACTTCAGCGCCAAGGAAGCGAAGCTCGACGCCAAACTTGCCTCGCAAGAAGCCGACCTCGCCGAGTCCGATGCCTCGTATGCGATCGACGTCGCCCTGTCGGCGATCGAGGAAGCCGAAGATGCCGTTGTGTACGCGATTTACGCCCGCAAGTACTCCGACGACCTGAGCTAGTCGCTACTAGTCCGGATTCTACGACCGCCCGGTGACTGCTCCGTTGGCAGTCACCGGGCGTCCCCGAAGAAGAGGCCCTCAATATGGCGAAACGAGTGACCATCACTCTCGTCGATGATCTCGACGGTGTGGCGCATGCTGACGAAACCATCGAGTTCGAACTCGACAGCGTGTCCTACGCAATCGACTTGTCTTCCAGGAACGCTGAACGACTGCGTCACGAACTGTCGGTATGGATCGACCGGGCTCGAAGGGTTCGTTCGGAGGCAGCACTGCGCGGTCGGCAGCCTAGCCCGCCCCGGCGCACCACGACGGATCGTCTTCGCGGTAAAGCGATCCGCGAATGGGCACAACGGAATGGTCATCAGATCGCGGCCCACGGTCGGATCTCCGCAGAGATTATCGAGGCATACCAGCGGAACACGAATCTGACGGGGCAGATCAAGTTACCGCTGAAGTGAAACCCGATGCGATAGAGAAGGACGTCCTCGGTCAACGAAAGTCGAGTGGAACCCTTTAATCCATGTCAGCGATACGGTGGACGTCAACGACTACCACGCCGTAAACACGTTCATAATCAATAGCGCGATAAAGACTGTTCTTATATGGACTCACATGACGC
>Ga0265327_10005473_pt1 | contig 10589 bp, 4 predicted proteins | sample 41621metaG_FD_202089 | JGI IMG/M metagenome (GOLD analysis project Ga0265327, IMG submission 202089) | Rhizosphere microbial communities from Carex aquatilis grown in University of Washington, Seatle, WA, United States - 4-16-21 metaG | ecosystem: Host-associated > Plants > Roots > Rhizosphere >... | reverse complement strand
ACTATAGCAATTAACAATAACATAGGCACATATCGGCGATAAAACGGAAGGGGTTGGCGGCGGTGGCCAGGTCTTTGCGGAGCCGGGCCTTGAAAGCGGCCCAGAGATGTTCGATGGGGTTGAGGTCGGGTGAATAGGCCGGTAAAAAGAACAACTGGCAGCCGGCGGCTTCGACCAGGCGGAGCGTGGTCGGGGATTGGTGAAACCGGGCGTTGTCCAATACGATCACGCTGCCTGGCGGCAGTCCCGGCAGCAGCACTTTTTCAAAATAAGCGTCCACGACCTCCGTGGTGCAACTGCCTTGAAACACCAGTGGAGCGATGAGTTTGCCCTGTTGGGAAGCGGCGATGATACTGGTGCGTTCCCGCCGCTTGCCCGCCACGGCCTCGTAGATCCGTTCGCCCCGCAGCGAACGACCGAACTCACGATACAGGCGGTGATCCACGCCGCACTCGTCGAGGTAAAAGACGGGCCGGTCGTTGAACTTTTCGAGTTCGCGCTGGAAGAGCCAGCGTTGCACCTCGTTGCGCTCGCGGTATTTTATGAGTTTTTTTTAGCGTGAAGCCCAGTTGCCCCAACCGTACCCAGACCGCGTGATGGCTGACGCCGAACACGGTTTGGAGCTCCTTGAGGGTGGCGTCGGGATGGACTTTGACGTAAGCCTGGAGTTTATGGGGGTCAAGCTTGCGCCAGGTTCCCCAGCTCTTTTTCGGGGCGAGCGTGCCTGTTTGTGAGGCCGCCAGATAGCGGTAAACCGTGCGTCGCCCCAAATCAAAGCGCCGGGCGGCCTCGGTCTTGGAACCGCCCGCGTTGAGGAATTTGACCACCCGCTCCCGCAAGTCCAGCGCATAGGCTTTCATGGCCACAAGTCTACCAGACTATGCGCCAATGTCTATATGAAATGCTATAGGAAAGCCAAGCTGGAGCTCTCCGCTGGGTTGCAATCCAGCGGAGAGCGGTGTGCCCGGAAACGACCGCACTCAGCATACATGCAAGCGTGATGCGATTTGGAGCCAGTTTCGGGCACGCCCCTTGTCCTTAACTCGAACCGTTGCTTGAGCACGACAGCTCGAAATATCGTAGCTCGTATCCTACAAGTATGAGTCAGAACAACCCTCCCATCCTGTACCTGGGCTTGGACATTGCCAAGCTCTCATTAGTCATCGACCTGGCCGGCCAACCCCGCACGGTCGGAAATCACGCCAAGGGGCAGGCCCAACTGCTCAAATGGTTGCGGGCCTATCCCCAAGCCCACGTCATCTGTGAAGCCACGGGCGGCTACGAACAAGCTGTCGTCCGCTGTTTGCAAGCTGCCCGCATACCCGTCACGGTCGTGGAAGCCGGCCGGGTCCGCTATTTTGCCCGTGCCCAAGGCCGGCGGGCCAAAACGGATCCCATTGATGCCGCCGTGCTGTCAGCCTATGGGCAAGCCTGCCAGCCGCTGGCCAGTGTGGCGGCTTCGCCGCAACAACAGCAATTGGCCGAGCTGACGCAGCGCCGCCAACCGCTGGTTCGCTTGCGGAGCCAGGAACGAAACCATCTCGAACATTACACCGATCGCTTCCGCCTGCGCCAAGCCAAACAGTTGTGCCGCTGGTTGGATAAACAGATCGATGAATGTGAGCAAGCCCTGGCCGCCTTGATCCATGCCGATCCCGGCTTGAAACACAAAGCCGAGCGGTTGCAGGCCATTCCGGGAGTTGGTCCAGTGGTGGCCAGCACCCTCTTGGCGGAAATGCCCGAACTGGGCCGCTTGACCCCGCAGACTGCGGCCGCCCTGGCGGGCGTAGCACCCTACAATCAAGATAGCGGTGCGCAGCAGGGGCTCCGTTCCATTAGCGGCGGTCGCCGTCCCGTGCGCTGCGTCCTTTACATGGCGGCACTGAGCGCGGTGCGGCATGACCGCATCTTAAAGGCCTTTTTCCAGCGGCTGGTTGCCGCCGGCAAGAAATTTAAAGTCGCCCTCACCGCCTGCATGCGCAAACTGATCATCCTCATGAACCGCCTCCTCAAAGACGACCATTTTCAACTTGCCAGTTAACACCGTTGCTCCAAACGCTTCGTGCGGTTCGTGGGCGCAAGGTCATCGCGGAGCGTCTGGAGTGCGGTGCTTTAGCACCGCTTTCGGCGTATTCATAATTCGCGTTCATTGGCGAAATTCGCGGATTAAACCGTTCCGCTCAGGGATAGATTAATTTGTAAAATATGGTGGCCTTGGTCGTATCCACCGTGATGCCATAGCTGCCGTCGGTGTAGCCGGGCACGGTTCCCCAGTTGGTGCTCAGGCCAGTAGACAGCGTGTTGGTCTGGCTCACGAGCCGCCAGCCTTGTCCCGCCGGCCAGGTAAGACTAAGGGTGTTGCCAGTAAGCCGGTTGGTGATCGACGCCGGGCCGCTCGGTCCCGTGGATATTACAAGAATGCTGCCGTTCGCGGCGATGGAGTTGGACCAGGCCAGGTTGCCGGTCAACGCCGGCAGGTTGACCGTGGCAAAACTGCCCGCGAGCGTGCCCGCGGTGAACAGGGTGAACTTGTCGCCCGCCACGAAGGTGCCGCCGGCGTTGGTCACCGTCAAGGTGCCGCCCTGGGTCAGCACGCCGGTCACTGCCACGAGGTCGTTCGTCACTTGGGAACCGGTTTTGCCCGTCTTCATGACGGTCAAACCGCCGGCATTCAACGTCAAGGTTTTGGCAAAGGAAAGGCGGCCGAACGTCGTATCGCCGGGAGCCAGCGTGCCGGTTTGGTTGGTGGTGGCGCCGTTGATGGTGCCCACGCCGGACAAGGTCCCGTTGGCCACGGTCACGTTGTTGGTGTAAATCGAGCCATCCACCTGCAAGGTGCCGCCGTTGATGGTGGTGGTGCCGGTGTAAGTATTGGCCGCCGTCAAGGCGAGCCGTCCGGTGCTGCCGGAATTGGTGAGCGTCAGGCTGCCGCCGGCACTGGTCAACGCCGTGCCGAAGGTGACCGCTTGTCCGTTGATATCCACGCTCACCGGCTGGTTCGCCGCCGTGCTAAAACGCCCGGAGTAATCGTTGGTATTGGCGGGACCATACATCAGCGTGCCACCGGCGAATGAAATGTTGCCGTGATTGACCGCCGCACTCTTGCCCAACGGCCCGCTGGTGCCGACGGTTTCCGGTGAATTCACCTGCACCGTGCCCGCGCTCAAGGTCGTGGCACCGGTGTAAGTGTTGGTGCCGGAGAGAACGAGCGTGTACGCGCCATACTTATAAACTGCGCCGGAGCCGTACAAGGTGGCGTTGAAGGTCTGGTTGGCGGTGCCATTGAAAGCCAGCGGCCCGGTGCTGTTCATGGCACCGGTGTAACCGGAGGGATCGCCATCAAATTCAATGCCCTTGGTGCTGTTGTTGGTCAACGCGCCGGTGCCCGACAGCGCACCCGAGAAGCGAAGATAATATTGATCCGTGGAACCGCCAAAGGCCGTGTCATTGCCGGAGAGGGTGCCGCCCGCCGGGGAAACGGTGAGCGCGTTTTGCATGATTTGCACGGCGGTGCCGCCGCCGTTGCCCGGACCGGTTGCCACCGGCCCGCCGCACGAGACAGTGCCGCCGTTGAGCAGGATGCCTTGAACGGAGCTGGCGGCGGTATTAACAAAATCGCGCACGTCCAAAGTGCTGCCCGTATTCAGCGTGATGGTGCCGGTGGCGCTCACGCCGGCTCCGCCGTTGACCAGATAGAGCACGGCGTTGCTGAGATTGAGATTGCCGCTGGTGAGCGTATAGGAACTGCCGCTCATAACCAATCTGCCCGTGGACAGGGTCAACGTATTGCCGCCCAGATTGAGACCCGTGGTACTGATGCCATTGGTTTTCACATCCGGCGTGGTGCCGAGCGTGGCATTGGCCAGCAAGCTAATCAGGCCGACGGCCGGCTGGTTGGTGGCGGAACTGACGTACAAGGCCGGCAGCGCGCCGTTGCCGGTGCCGGCAAGCATGAGCGCGTTCGTGACCGAATATTTTCCAATGTCCAGCGTGCCGCCGGCGTTGACCACCGCCGTTGCCCCGCCCAGCGCCGCGGCATTGCCCACCACCAATTTGCCCGCGTTCACGGTGGTGCCGCCGTTGTAATTATTCGCGGCGGCGAGCGTGGCCACGCCCGTGCCGTTTTTGATGAGACTGCCCGTGCCGGAAATTGCCCCGGAAATGGTGTTGCTGGCCGGGCCATCCAACGTCAGCGCCAGGCCGCCGTTGGTGATGGCCGCAGTGACGGTCAGAATGCCGTTGGTGCTGACAAACGATTGCGGCTGCGTCAGGGTGGTGCCCACGGACCAGGTGTTGTTACCGGTCTGGCTGACCAAGCCCCAGACCAGCGAAACGGGATTGCCCGTCAGCGTGAACCCGCCGTTCATAAACGTCACTTGTCCCACGGACGATAAAAAGTCATTGGTGTTAAGCTGCCGCACCGTGCCTTGGAACGTCAGCAACTGGCCGTTGGTCGGCGCGCTCCCGGTCCAATTGGCGGCCGTGCTCCAGTTATTATCGGTGCCGCCGCCGTTCCAGACATTGGAACTGACCGCCGTGAGGGCGATGCTGCCGCTGACCGCGAGCTGGCTGGTGTCCCACAACAGGCCCGGCGGCATCACCGGCAGGTTCACCGTGGTAAAGTTACCGGCCATGCCCGGTGCGCTAAAGAGCGTAAAGGTATCGCCCACGGCGGGCGTGACACTGCTGAAATTGGAAACGACCAAGGTGCCGCCTTGCGTCAACGTGCCGCCGGTCAACACCAACGCGCTGTTCGCAATGCCGTTGGTGGTCTTGTTGATGATCATCTGCAACGTGCCAGCCAGCGTGGCGCTGCCCGCCGTCAAGGTATTCGTACCGCCGAAGTTGAGCGTGGAACCGGCGACCAGATTCAGCGAGCTGATGGTCTGGTTGAAGCCGTTGAGCTGGAGACTGGTTCCGCTCGAGAGCGGCACCGAGGCGTTGGCCCCGAGACAGTTCGACACGCCGCAAAGCACTTTGCCGCCTTGAATATTGACGGCGTTATTGCCGGTGGTGGCCACGCCGTTCAACACCAGGGAACCAGCGCCGCGTTTGTAAAGCCCGAGGCTGCCCACGTTCAGCGGGCCGTTGATGGTAAAGTCGCCGGTGGCCGTGTTCGCGCCGGCATCCACCTGCATGGACATGCCATAGCCGTCGCTGACGATCTGCACATTGGTGTCGCTCGCGGAGCCGGAGGCGGCGGAACTACACCACAGCCCGGTGCCGTTGATGTCAAACGTGCCGAGGTTCGCGTAGCCGGAGCCATACTGGCGAATCGTCGTGGGGGCGGCGGATAACGTAATCTCGCCGCTGGCATTATAGGTCTTGCCGCCGGCCAGGAAAAATCCGTTCGTAGCAGACGCGCCGCTGCCCACAATGGTCATCGCCGTGCTGGCATAACCGCCGCCGGTGCTGTAACCAATTTTCAAGGTCGCACCCTGCGCCACCGAGTAAGGCGTATCGCCGGACTTGCTTTGCATCTCCAAAGTACCGGCATTGACATTGATGGTGCCGGTGACCGTGCTGGCGCCACTGAGCGTCAGATAGCCAGGTCCGGACTTGGTGAAGCCCTGCGTGCCCGCCACCACCGCGCTGATAATATTCGTGGCAGTGTTCACCCCAATGCCGGGTGTGCCGCTGCTCGTGGCCAGGGTCAACGGCCCGCCGGAACCGGTGGCAATCGTCCAATTGTGGGCCAGGGACGGGTTCAAATCATTAAACACCAGCGTGCCGTTGGTGCGGGCACCGTCGAGCGTGACAGTGGGGCTCAGGCTCAAGTTCAAGGTGCTGAAATCCGCGACGGCATCCACGCCGCCCGCCGTCAGCCCGCCGCTCCAGTTATTGCTTACACCCCAGGAACCGCCGCTGAGATTGGTCCAGACGCCGGAACCGGCGGGCGCGGAGATTACCAGCATGGCCGGGGCGCTCGTGGTGTTGTTTGCGACGACCGTGTAACTGCCGGCCACCGATGAATTGGCGCTCGCAATCGTGTAGCTGGCATTCGTGGCCGTGGCAATGTTGGTGCCGTTAAACTGCCATTGGTAGCTCGCCGGCACCGGGCCGATTACGGCGGTGTTAAACGTGGCAGGCAAGCCGCCCACCACCGCATTGGTCGGCGGGCTGATGGTAACGCTGTACGGTCCCACCACCCCGGCACCGGTCAGGCTGTAGCTGTCGAAGCCGGCTTGATGCACGTTTGGATTCAAACTTTGGAGCACGTGAATGAACACGCCGGCATAAATCGTGGTGCCAAAGCTCGGCAGGTTGGTGACATTGACCACCGTCCAATTCGCACCGTCGGTTGAAATGGAACTCGTGAAGGTGTCACCGGCGCGTTGCAGTTTGTACCAATGGTTGGCGCCACCGTAATTGCCAGACCACGAGTTGGCATCGCCATTGCCGCCGCGCATGGTGTCATTCTCGAAATAAGTGCCGCCACCCACGGAACTGAACAACGCCGCAAAGCGCGTCCCGGAACCGTCACCCAAAGGCTGGCCGATGGTGGTGTTGGTGGTGCCGCGAAAAATAATGCCCGCGCGGCCGTTGCCGTCGGGATAGATGCCATCGGGCCCCGCCACATTCGGGGTAATATTGGCCAGGCGCGCAATGAAGGTGCAATCACCGGTCACCTGGCGGCTGATCATGTTCATGCCGTCGCCCACCATGGCAAAGGAGTTGCCCGAGACATTCGCGCCGGAAGGATAATTGTGCATCTCGAGCGGGGTCCAATACCACGGCCCGAATGCAGAGTTCGTGGTGACGATACTGACCGGGGCCGAATCAATCGTATTGGTGCCGTTGTAAACCAAACGAGCGCGCACCAGGTTCGTCGGCGCGGTCCAAACCATGGAGTTAAACGTGAAGGGCAAACTGCTGTCCTGGCCAAGGTAATAGTCCACGCCGGCGCTGGGCCGGAAATAATACGAGGAATAATCCGTCAGATAAAACTGGACCTTGTTGACCGTCACGCCGTTGTTCGTGACCGTGGCGCTCAAGCCGGGGCTGGTATTCAACAGCGCGGCGTTGTTGGTGGGCGTTGTCAGCGTAATGGTCGGCTCGCCGCTGGCGGGCACGCGCGAGTAGGCGGAAGCGGGAACATCCGCCTTGGCAATGCCCGGCCCTTCCCAGGCCAAACCAATGCCGTCCGTGTAAGCCGTCGAGTTGACCGGGTTGGCGGCGCCCTTGAAGAACTGCACGTTAAACGTGTGCTGGCCCGCTGCCAGCGCAATGCCGCCGCTCATGAACTCGGAAGAATCATGCAGGCCATCAAAATTAATGACCGTGTTGCCATCGATGATCAATTCGCTGCCGTCACCTGAATGCAAGGTAAACGCATACAAACCCGCCGTCGGCGCGGTGATATATCCCGTATAATTAAAACCGTAGTTAACGCGCCGGGTTCGCGGCGTGACATCCGTAAACGCCACCGCGCCCTGCCCTGAAGGCGTGAGCGAACTAAAATCCGGCAGGCTGCCCCAGGCCGTGGAATTGGTATAATACTGGTAATTGAGACCGCCCACCGTGCCAGCCACACTCGTGGCCGGGCTGGGCGTGGCGGTGACGGGAGTCAGGAGAATGGGCGCGTTGGTGTTGTAGAAAATGTCGGCAATCGTCAACCGCACGTACGGCGTGGCGATGCCCGGAATGTTCAACAGTTTTTGATGCGTTTCCGGGTCGTTATCCGTGAAGGTCAGCGCGGGCGAGCCGGTGTAACTGGAGTTATTGAACACCTCGATCAAATAGGACAACTGCGGCGAACTCGAGAGCGGCATCTGCCATTGCACCAGCAATTGCGTGTTCATCAGGGTGGCGGAAGAACTGGAAACCACAATCGGATCGAACGTGGGCAGGGCCGGCTGATTCGGCACGGTCAGGGTGATGCTGACATTATACGAAGAAGTGTAATCCGGGCCTTCGGCCGACTCGGTGGCCGTGCCGCCATTAATCAGGTAGCAATAACCTTGCGCGGTGTATTGGATCTGGTTGGCCATCTGCCAGGCACCGTTCTTGTGGTAATAGCCGTTGGCGTGATCCACAATATAATCGCCGGTGTAACCGGAAAAATTCTCCTGCCAGCCGCCAATGCCCGTGACGCCCGTGATCGCAAAGGGATATTCAAACGTGGCCACATGATACCAGTTGCCGCTCACCGGTTCCTTGATCCACATGCCCTGAAAGCCCTGATGCGCCGGGCCGTTCGGCGGCTGCCAGTAGCGCACCACTTCGCGCGTCCAAAGGTTGTTGGGGAACTGCGGCCAGTAACCCTTGATCGCGCAACTGCTGCCTTCGCCAATTTGCGGATAGCCCACCATGTTGGTGCCCGCATAGAACGGGATTTGCTGCGAGTACGAATAAGGATAGCCGCCGCTCGCCGGCCAGCAGACATACTGGACCAGCGTGGACAAATTACCGTTCACATTATTCTGCTGGGTAAAACCGCCGTAGAAATAGCCGCTGCCGCCGTCTGAACTCGTGGCATAATCCTGATGGATGGCGTCATAAATGCCGGGGGCCAGGTCCACCGAAAGGTAATCCTGCATGATACAATCCGAGCCGCTTTGGATATTAAAATAGTTATAACCAGCGTGGGCCAGCACGGGTGACAGACAGATGGCGCCAAGGGCCAAGGCGCGCGGGGTCAAGTTGAGGATTCTCTGGACGTTGGAGCGGTTTTTCATGTGTTTCCTATGGGGGGTCAAGTCAAGACAGGGCAATATAACCGACCTGCCTGGCAAAAAAAATATCAATTGAACGGTCAAATATACCACATTCGGGGGAGATGTGCAGCCAGTTGCGACCCATAGGCCAATTGGCAGGGTAATGGGCGATAGGTTCTGGGCTCTGGGCGGCAAGGGTCCTTGCGGACGGCCACCACACGAGTCCCCAACACTGGGGACATCGACACGGATTTCACAGATTTCACGGATTGGAAAACTGACGTTCGTCCAGCCCCATGCTTCGGGCTGAAGGCCCGAGCGATACCAGCCCAGGGATGGCGGACCGAGCCGCTCCGGCGAGGAACGCCTGCCCTGGGTAACCGTACCCACCATAATATATTTCCCTTCCCCCGGTTTCCGGGGGGAAGGTGGCCGCAGGCCGGATGGGAGCGGTTTAATCCGCAAAAGGCCGCGAATATGCTAATACCATTTCCCATTAACAATCGGTAACGTGGGTCAGGGCATAGCGTTTGCTTGGGAACGGAGCCAGTGATGGATCAACGATAAGACGCGGGCGGGTGTTTCCCAGAACGGGCGTAGCGCGGTGGTCAAGGTTTGCTCCAAGTCGTCCAGACTTTCATGGCGGCGATTGCAGGTGATATCCTGCACTTGATCCCACAGTCCTTCGATGGGATTGAGTTCGGGACTGTAAGGCGGCAAGGGTAGCAGATGAATCCGCTGGGGCAGGCCGGCATCACCCACACGCGGGTGAAAGCCGGCCTGATCCTGAATGACCCCATGCTCGGCGGCGGGATCGCTGGCGGCAATCTGCTGGAGAAAGTCCCGGCTGAAATCCAGATTTACCGAGGGCATGAAACGAAACTGGGCGTCGCCTTCCAGCACTTCCAACGCTCCATAGACATACTCCCATTCATACCGCTGCTGTTGGGGGATCACGACCCGCTGGCCGCGCAGGGCCCAAACCCGGCGGCTCTGGGTATGGAGGCCAAAGCGGGCTTCGTCCGCCACCCAAATTTTCACCGGCCGGTCTTTGGGCAGTTCAAGTTTTTCAAGGCTGGCCTCCAGTTCGGCGCGGAACGCCGCCGTGGCGACCGGGTTCTGTTGGACGTGGCAGGGACGCGGAACCCGGAGCGCGCCGCCCACTTTTCCCAACCAGTAATACAGCGACTTCGCCGCCCGTTTGATGCCGTGCTTTTCCTGGAGCCAGGCGGCCACCTGACCCGCCGTGCGCCAGTGCCCGGCTTGGAGCCCCGCTTTAAGTTCGGCTTGCACCTTGGCCCCGGCCACCAGACTAGGCTTACCGGGGGGTGCCGTCCGTTCCAACAACCGGGCCACGCCGCCAGCCGTAAAATCATCCAGCCACACTTGGATGGTGGAGCGGGCGCGGCCCGCCAGTTGCGCCAGCTCGGCGAGGGAATGCTGCCCGCTGGTCGCCCACTGCACGACTTGCAACCGTTCCTTGTCGCGGGGATCCGTGGCGGCACGGATTTGCTCTTTGAGCTGCGCGGCTTGCGCCGCGCTCACCGCCAGTTTCGTTCGTTTTCTTGCCATGCCCGAAGCCTGCCACTGAGCCAGCCCGTTGACCAGCAAATTATACCGATTGTTATTGGGAATTGGTATAAGACTTGCCTTTAGCCCAAGCGGCGCGCGCGGAGCGACGCGCCCTACCACCCCGTTTTAATCCGTGCCCATCGGTGTAATCCGTGTCGTCGGTTGACCATCCGCAAGGACCGCCCAGCGCCGTTAGGCGCGACATATTTGTAGAAAACCGTCCCAACGAAAATCTGAGCCCCAGCGGGGCGACATATAAATTGAATCAGGTTGATGTCGCTCCTACGGAGCTCAGGAATTAAATGACGATGCGTTGCTACAAAGATGTCGCACCTACGGTGCTCAAAAACCCCCGCCACC
>Ga0265327_10005471_pt1 | contig 10592 bp, 12 predicted proteins | sample 41621metaG_FD_202089 | JGI IMG/M metagenome (GOLD analysis project Ga0265327, IMG submission 202089) | Rhizosphere microbial communities from Carex aquatilis grown in University of Washington, Seatle, WA, United States - 4-16-21 metaG | ecosystem: Host-associated > Plants > Roots > Rhizosphere... | reverse complement strand
ACCACCGGAAGCAATCAGTCGCAGGGTGTAAGTGCTGCGACCGCTATTACGTATTCCTGCCTTCCTTGGGTAGCAGATCCGACGGTATTCGTCGTGCCGACGTCGGTGAGTTTCATGACGCCTCCAACGAGTCACTAGGCAAGGGCTCGTCTCTTTCTTTGCGCACCCCAGTCATCTGAGGCAACAAAGCAATGCCTGTGGGCGTAGTACTACTAGAGGGTGCCGCAACCTCTCTTATCGCTTGTTACTACATAAAGAAAGACATCATGAACATAAACATGAAGAACAAGCTCGCATTACCACTCGCAGCCGCGGTACTCGTTGTTTCAGCTGGAACCGGCTTCGTCGCTATCGCGAACGCCGATACGCTACCTGCACCTACTACGTCATCTACGACGCAGCAGCCACAGCGTCAGAAGCCAGCAGCAATGGGTGCTATCACTGCCATAAGCGGCACGAATATTACTATTGAAGATAAGCAGGCGGGCACGACCTATACGATCGATGCCTCAAGTGCGACTATCACGAAGCACGCAAAGCCCGCTACTCAGGGCGCAGCACCTACCTCAACCACTATCAGCGCCTCGGACCTCGCGGTCGGCGACATGGTAGTAGTTCAAGGGACGGTAAGCGGTACTACCGTTACAGCTACCAGTATTGAAACTGGACGTGGCGGAGGACCGGGCGGCATGCGAGGACCTCGCGGCGTGTTTGGAACCGTTGCTTCCGTAAGCGGCTCCACGATTACCGTCACAGGTAAGGACGGAAAGACCTATACGGTCGATGCCACCAGTGCGAAGGCATCGAAAGTCGAAACGATTAACGTCTCAGACATTCAAGTAGGAGACACGGTCGGTGTCGACGGAGCATTGAGCGGTACCTCTGTTACCGCAACCCATATCATGGACGGTGCCATGGGTGGGCCTCAAGGAAAGTAGCGTACGCTAGCAAAATAAAAACAGCCTCCCGAGGGAGGCTGTTTTTATGTACTTTTTGGAATGAATTACATTCCGCCCTTGCACATTGAGCAGGTCTTCTTGTGTGTGAACGCGAGGTAGATAGCTGAGAGTCCGACGAGTACGTATACGAGCCACTCAACCATTGGCCAAGAGCCAAGAATCATGTGGACAACGTTGAGATCAGTACCCATAAACCCGCCAATTCCAACGAGGCCCCAGTTAACGGCGCCTATAAACGTGAGTGCGAACGAAACCATGTGGAGTGCTTTCATGAAGTGTGGCCAAGAGTGTGTTAGTGATAAGTTCACCTCTGCCATAGATAAGTATGGCGCGTTCTATCACTAATAAAAGAGGCCTGGGTGCGTAACTTCTTTGGTTTGTTTTAAAAAAACGCCCCCGGCTTACAGCCGGGGGCGATAGGTTCCACTAGGGGACCAAGGAGAGGCTAGGCGGCGAGCCGAAGCTCGGGCAGTTCGGCCAGGTCGCGGATGTCCGCGAAGGTCTGGTCGTTTTTCGGCTCGTAGTTCTCGAGGCGAGGAATCAGCAGGTTGGGCTTTCCGGCCCGCACCGCTTCCTCCTCGCGCACGGTCATGAACGTGCCGTCGGCATGCACCAGGGCCAGACGCCCGACCTTGGACTTCTTGCCGTGGTCGGTAATCGGATCCTTGTAGACGTCGCGCCACTCGCCACCAACCAGAATGGCCGAAAGCTTGATGGCGCACTTCTGCGTGTCGCGATTGACCTTCTGCAACAGACCGCCGCCGGAGCCAAACGCGATGTTGTCCGCCGACCAGCCAGCCGCATCCATGGCTTCGAGAACCAGCAGCAGCATGTTGAGGTCGATGCCGTCGCCCTGGATGATGCGGATCTGGTCGGGAAGGACCTTGTAGCCCTTCGCGTTCACCGTGTAGCCGAACTTCTCGCCGAGGATGTCGAGCACCTTCACCACGACTTCCGGTGGATTGCCCGAGTCGGGCCGCACCACCAGAACGCCCTTGCGCATCAGGATCTTCTCCTTCAGACGCGTGCCCCAGATGTTGGCGCAGGCGTTGTAGACGTTGTAGCTGTCCGAGATGCCGGACACCATGCCGGTGGGGAACTGATTCAGCAGGTTCTCGAGGGCGTCGCCCTCGAACTGCCGACCCCACGACGTGATGGTGGAGTGTTCGGCCGCCGGAATCGAGTTGCTGGCCATGCGCTCGCAGTAGTACTTGCGGGCGTACCGATTGGCTTGGAGCGTGTCCGAGCCCTTGAAGTTGACCAGGTGCGCCATGCCGCCGATGCCCGCCGACTCGACCGAAGTCGAACCCCGGAAACCGAAGTCATGGAGCTTGAAGTGGATCAGCTCGGGTGTGCCGTTCTTGATCAGGTACTCGAGCAGAATCTTCTTCATCTCCCGGCTCTGCGTGGCGACGGTCATCGGGTACCAGACCATCGAGAGCAAAGTCTCGAGATGCTGATTGAGCCAGTTGGCGCGCGGATCCGGGTCGGTGTTCTCGAGTGTCATCAGGGCGTTCTTGGTCGGCACGACGGTGCCTTCCGGAACGGTTTTGAGGATGACGGGGAGCTGACCGCCGTGCTTGTTGAGCAGGTAGTCCCAACCCTCCTGGTTGAACAGCGAGTCGTCGCCGAAGTGGAGGGCCATGTCTTCGCGGGCTTCCTCCATAGATTCGTTCGTCACCACGCGGCCGGCGAGATACTTGTGCACGTAGTACTGGGCGCCGAAGAAGACGGTGCTGTCGAACAGTCCGCCCCTCGACTCGAAGTACGAATGACACTTTTGGGTGCGCGGCGGAAGTTGCTTCCACTGTGTCACTTTGTAGCTGTCGGTCAGCTCTTCGAAGATAGTGTCGTCGATCGCGGTGTCTGCCGCGATTTTGGTCATGGCGTTCATGTCGGTCGCCCTCCTCAGGCGTTTTCGAGTTGCGGTGTCGCCGGCGCGGAATGCGCGAGCGAAGCGAGGAGCATGGTCCCGAGGGGCCGATGCTCCGGAACGAGGACGTCCATCATCTCTTCAAGTGGAGTCCACTTGAGTTCGCTGATGTCGTCGGCGGGTTCCGGCATGCCGAAGTGGTAGCCGGTGCGGAAGAAGGTGGTCATGATGCCGTCCTTCGTCCCGCGGTAGCGCCAGTCGTCGATGCGGGCGGAGCCCACGTACTCGAGCTTGTCGATGCCGAAATCGCCGGATTCTTCGACGCGTTCCCGGCCAGCTGCCGATTCATAAGACGAGTCCGTGGGATCCACGAATCCGCCGATGAAGCGATAGCATCCGGCCGGGTCATGCGGCTTCCTGCCAAGCAGCACTTGCCGCTTGGTGTAGTCGATGACTGCCACGTCGACCGTTGGGTAGGTGATGGGGGGACGGTTCATGATGTACCAGATGATGCCACGGCGGAACGCAGCGGCAACCGACAGGCTCTTCGAGATTTTCTCGCGAAGTGCCGTGCCGCTCGAGCGGATCTTCAGCGGCACCAGCACCGTTTCGTAGATGCCGGTATAGCTGTCGATGAATGAATCGCGCGAGCCGTAGAGGGTGACGAGTTTGCCGGGGCAAGTTGCCGCGATTAATTCGTCGAGCATCAAGCTCCAAACCCTGTCGTCGCGCATGTCCTTGAGCGACACGACGGTCGCTTTCGGGAATTCCTTCTCCATCATGATGCGCCGCACCTGGAAGGGAAGGGGGTTGTGGTCCGTTTCGAGGCCGGCGGACTCGCCGAGCACGATGACGACTTCCTTGTTGAGGCCGAAGACGTGACGGACGAGTTCGCGGTGGCCGAAGTGCGGGTTGTCGACGTGGAATCGTCCGATGACGACGCCAACGCGTTCAGCGGTAGCCATTGCTTTGTTCTCCCAAGTTTTCAAAGATCGCCGAGTTGACAGTGCCATACAGGTGTTATTTCATCAACTCACTTAGTGTACCTTATACACTATCTAAACTCCTGTCAATACAGCCTGGGGATAGAGCGCTTACGGACTACAGTACCTCGATGTCTTTGACGGTGGAGGAGGCGAAGCGGTAGAGCTCAGCTGGGCGGGAACGACCTGCCTTACGCTTCTTGTTGAGTGCTTTCAAAATGCCGAGTTTGAGGATCTTTTTACGGAAATTGCGTTTGTCGAGCTTAGTCTTAAGGATAGCTTCGTAGGATTGCTCCAGTTCAGTGAGGGTGAACTCGCTCGGCATGAGCTTTCCTATGAGAGTGGTGTACGTGATGCGAGAAGCGAGGCGCGCGCGGGCTAGCTTGAGCATCTCATCGTGATCGTAGGCGAGACCTTTTAGGGTTGCGACTGGTACCCATTTAGCGTCGGCAGTGTCTTCACGTTCCTCAGTGCTTAATTGCTCCCAGGGTACGAGCGCGAGGTAGGCGACAGCGACCACGCGACCACGCTTGTCTCTGTCGATAGCACTAAAGGTGTAGAGCTGTTCCACATAGGGTTTTTCAACTGCCACATGTGACTTCGCTGCGAGGTGACGGACAGCTGCAGCGTCTGCTGTTTCGCGAGGACCTATCAAACCGCCAGGGAAGCCCCAGGCATTTGCGTAATACGGAGGACGATTCACTCCTATGACGCGCGTGTAGAGAACGCCGTCACGTATCGAAAGAAGGACGGTGTCAGCTGCTAGTACCGCAAACCGCAATTCTTCCGGAGAAGGGTCACGAGAGGTCATGCGAAGAATATAGCACGAAACCTGAGATAGTGTCAAATATACGCTTTATCCACAAGACCATCTTCCTTGATTGACTTTATTTAGTGTCCAAAGTACACTTAATAAATACCAGCTAGGAAACATGACCATGAAAAAAGCACTACCCACCATTATGTACAGCCTCTCGGCCCTCGTGTCGCTCGGACTCGTTATCGCCTCCTACTACCATATCGCTCCGCTCGATATGACAGAGGTGTTCGGGTTCATCTCGGGCGGCCTCTGCGTATGGCTTACGGTAAAGGAGAACATCTGGAACTGGCCTATCGGCATCGCGAACAACGTGTTCTTTATCGTGCTGTTCTGGAACTCGCACCTCTACGCCGACATGGGGCTCCAGATAGTCTACATAGTGCTGTCAGTACTTGGCTGGTACTGGTGGCTCAAAGGAGGGAAGGGGAAGACGGAGCTTCCTGTGTCTCGCGCAAGCGTGCGTACGCTCGCAGTACTCACGGTGCTCGGGGTGGTGTGTACCTACGGCATGATGCTTTACCTGCGTACCATCTCCGATACGGCGCCGTTTCTTGACGCGCTCACGACGGTGATGAGCCTCATCGCACAGTACCTCCTCACCAAGAAATACATTGAGAACTGGTTCGTCTGGCTCTCAGCGGACGTCATCTATATAGGTCTCTATATCTACAAGGGCCTGTATCTGACTGGCATTCTCTACGCACTGTTCTTCCTTATGTGTATCGCCGGCTACCGTGCGTGGAAGAAGTCGATGCAGTTGACTCCTATCGAGGCCGACCTCACCCTCCGCCATGTTTAAGCGAGGCGTCGTCATCGGTAAGTTCTATCCGCCTCATCGCGGGCACAAGTATCTTATCGATAGGGCTAAAGCAGACTCGGAGCACGTCACGGTAATTGTTTGCTACAAGAAAGGACAGGCCATACCGGGCGCGCTTCGAGCGGCATGGGTGCAGGCCATTCACCCAGACGTCGAAGTAAAGCTACTTGATGACGACCGCCTCGGAGACGATGACTCGGCAGGGTGGGCCAAGAACACGATAGAGGTACTTGGCTACACTCCTGACGCAGTCTTCACTTCAGAAGCGTATGGCGACCCGTATGCGAAGTTCATGGGATCGGTCCATGTGCTCGTCGATAAGGATCGTACGCATATTCCTATCTCAGCCACTATGGTACGGAGCAATCCTATGAAATACGCGGCATTCCTCGAGCCAGTCGTGCGTGCGTACTTCGCACGAAGAGTAGTAGTCATCGGAGCCGAATCAACGGGGACCACTACGCTCGCAAAAGCGCTTGCTCGCCACTACCGCACGGTATGGGTTCCTGAGTACGGACGCTTTTACTCCGAAGGGAAACTCGAAGGAGACGAACATGCAGCGTGGCGTACCGAGGAGTTTGTCGCTATCGCCCGTGCACAGAACGAGCTCGAAGATACGCTTGCGCAAGCAAGTAACGGGCTCGTCATCTGTGATACGGACGCGTTTGCGACTACCGTCTGGCACGAGCGCTATATGGGAACGCGCGCTCCGGAGGTAGAAGCGGTCGCGAAACGAAATCCGCACGATCTCTATATCCTCACGGGAGACGAGATACCGTTTGTGCAGGACGGCACGCGTGACGGGGAACACATCCGCCACGACATGCACAAGCGTTTCATCGAGCGTCTCGAAGAAGAAAAGCTACCGTACGTGCTGGTCACTGGCTCACCTGAAGAACGACTCGCACAGGCAGTGAACGTCATCAACGCTCAGGCGCCCACGAACGCGTAACGCCTTAAAAGACCTGGCTCTTCCGAGTCAGGCCTTTTCTAGTGCACTCCTGCTTACGCTACGATGCTTTTGGTTCGGTGACGAAGTACGATGCGCCATTCTCGCCAGATGAAATACATCACCACGAGATCAAAGATGGTAATAGCGGTCACAATAATGGAGTGACTGGTGATGATTTGATATCCCTGATAGATGACGAAGAGAGCGAGTACTACAAGAGACGCTGGGTACGCCCAGAGGAGATTCTTTAGGAGGGCTGCAATAAGAAATATTTTAATCAGACCGCGTGAAAGTAGATACAGAGCGACAAAGGTAACGGTACCGGTGGTGTACTTCGCGACTTCGCCTGTAACCGCACTCACGATATGTCCCTGCGGGAGATACGAGAGTATGAACGTCGCACTCGCGACAATAAACGCAGGTGGAATGAAGAACAGTGCGGTACCACTTACTACTTCTACGAGCGAGATTGCCCCTTTAGCGAGGACAGAGAGTAAGAAAAACTCGTAGACACTCTTCTCTTCGCGTGGGGATTCGACTGATTCCATAGGCTTACCCTAACAGACGATGCTCGAAACTGCATTTTCTACTGAAAAGAGAAACGTTGATGCCAAAGCCCTAGTTATTGAGTAGTATACCGATCATGCAGGCAGTCATACTCGCAGCTGGCGAAGGGAAGCGCATGCTTCCGCTTACGCTTGAAAAACCTAAGCCACTCATTGAGGTGGCAGGGAAGCCTATCATCGAGTGGATCCTCGATGCACTTCCCGATAGTATCGACGACATTACGCTCATCGTTGGCTACAAGGCCGAGATGATAGAAGAGAGACTGGGCTCCTCCTATAAAGGACGTCCACTCCGCTATCTTCATCAGTGGATGCCTGCGGGCACGGCGCACGCACTCTCGCTTGCACGCCCTTTTCTCCACGGCTCGTTTCTGCTTATGAACGCAGACGATATCCATGGGAAAGAGGCACTCGAGGAAGCACTTTCGCACCCGCTCGCGCTCCTTGTGTCTCCCTACGACAAACCGGAAAAGATGGGTGTGGTCGAGAAGAATGCAGATGGTTCCCTCGCTTCTATCGTCGAGAAGCCAGAACACCCAAAGACCAATCTGGTATCGACCGGAGCCATGGTCCTCGATGAGCGGATATTTGAATATCCAGCACCACGCCATACCACGGGTGAGTACTACATCACTGAGCCACTTCGTGCGCTCGCCGAGGAGCACCCGGTTGCCATAGTGGAGCAGGATCTTTGGATTCCGGTAGGGTGTCCGGAAGACATCGAGACCGCAGAAAAGGTCTTAAAGACATTGAATAGAGCCTAAATACATAGTAAGGTGGCCCTATTGCTGGTGTAGCTCAGGTAGTTAGAGCATGGGACTCATAAACCCAAGGTCGAAGGTGCAAGTCCTTCCACCAGCACAATTAGGAACAAAGTGAGTAATTGTGCTGGTGGAGCAGGGCGCCTGCGCGCCCTGTGTGAGGACTTGCAGGGCGGAGCGATGTCCTTGTCCGCAAGGACCGCGAGCCGGGGTCGCGCATACTTAGCGAGTCATCGAGCTTAGTAAAGCGTGACCAGGACTTCCACCCGTACCCTTGTTTCTAAGCTCTAAAAAAGCTATATTCGCTGTACCGCAGTATCCCTGCGGCTATCTTTGCGGCCATAGCTCAACTGGTTAGAGCATCCGCCTGTCACGCGGAAGGTTGCCGGTTCAAGTCCGGTTGGCCGCGCATCGTACGAAACCGCCCATATGGGCGGTTTCGTGTTTCGGTCTATAGGACGAAGAACCAATGCTATATTACGGATATATGAAGAAACCATCTCGCGGGTTCTCATCAATTATTTTTCTCCTGCTCGCCGTGCTCGTCATTGGCGCAGGAGTGTATCTGTATCTCAATGTACGCCAAGGGCAAACAGTCCCGGTTTCGTCGGTTGCGACAACTACGACCACGAGCGGAAAAAACAGCACTGGCGCGTACAAAACAATTACAAATCCCGCACTCAGTGTCTCATTTGATGTGCCGCAGGACTGGACTACCGAAGATCATCTAAATGATGCGGGCTCGCTTTGGTTTTTAGATCCGAAAAGTCTAGGGGACGGGGGTGACGGTTATTCGTTCGATTTTGAAGTTAGCACTTCCAGCGCTCGTTTTTCTGGTTTGCTTTTACCTAATACCGCCGACCATTTTGCACAGGTGCAAGCATTGCCCAACGGTACTGTTATGAAAGCCCCTGGAAAAGATGTCGGAAATGCTTCACCACTTGCGGGAGAGGAGTTTACGAAAATAGACACTCTGAACGTTGCCGGCTATCCGGTCATTCATTTCCGTATAGTTGATGCAACAAGTTATGACTGGGGTACGCGAGAGATGCAAGATGGCTATTGGGTGCGAGCAGGGAATAGAAACCTTTTCTTCTACTTCGGAAACATAGATAGTGCCCAAAAATATAACTACGGAACGGAAGCATCAGTTATGCAGCATACGTTTGCAAGTATTCACATCAACTCAGGAATGTAGGTCGCCGTGTTATTCTCCTGTTCAAATATAGTTCTGATGTCGTCCACCAGGGCGCGCATCGTAAAAACGCCCCGAAAGGGGCGTTTTGCAATGCTACGATTTACATAATGTCTAAAGCACCGCTCACACCTAGTCTGGTGTACGTTTCTGGGGGCGCGACCCTGGTATTCATGTACGCGTTTTACAATCGCCCAGAACTCATTCTGTTTTCATTTGCCGTACTTGGACTCATCATGCTCGGAGCGATAAACAGAGGACGCTATGTGTTCTGGTATATTGCAGCGTCCGTACTGGGACCAATTATTCTCGATATTCCAGGTCTGCATCTCGGTCTATGGTCGTACGGGACTCCACAAATCTTTGGATTTCCGTTCTGGCTTCCATTTTTCTACGGGAATGTCACCGTCTCGTTCTTATATTTTGTACGCGCCCACCCAGAGTTATAACCCGACTCGTATGCTAACTGAAACCCAAAAAGAAGCGCTCATTCTTATTGCAGAGAAACTAGCTGCTCTAGGGATCGAATACCAAGTGACCGGTGGCCTTGCCGCTATTGCGCACGGTGCGAAGCGTGCACTCTACGACATCGACATAGATATTCATGAGAAAGATGTCGAAGCGGTACGGACCGCATTCAAGGAGTACATAGTCGAGGACTGGAATAACGAACTCGACGGTCCCGATGACGAGTTTGATATTTGGATGATGACCCTCGACGTGAAGGGTACGCCTGTCGATATAAGTCAGATAGAGGGGTGTCGTATGCGCGCCAAAGGAGGGGAGTGGGTAGAACAGCCAGGAGAAATGCGCGCAGAGCCGGGCGAGATAGAGGGTATTGCGCTCCTTATACAGAATAAGGAAGCACTTATCGCCTACAAGAAAGTGCTCGGACGCGACACAGACCTTATCGATATAGAACAGATTTCTTCCTAGTTGTCCACGCGGACCTATTGAAGCCGTCTCACCGTATGCTTCACTACAGGTATATCCACTATCTGTCCCCAATGACTCGCACCCAAAAAGTAGTGCTCCTTAGTGTCGTGACTGTGTTGCTCGTCGGCCTCGCAACCGCGTACCTGCTTCGTTTCGTAAATCCTTCATTTGCGACTAACCAGGATCGTTACGTGTCACAGCTCGCGACCGACCTTACGGCAAACCCCCAGAACCTAGTCGCGCAGGTAATGGAGGTGAATGTTCCAAGCGCCCTGAATATCCAAGCTATCCTTTGTTCCATTAGTGCTGTGTACTGTACGTCCACGCCTACGGTAGTAACTACGAATACTGGAAAGGGTATACAAGACGGTATGACAGGACAGGACTTCCTACTTCCTGACGTGTGTCTCGATGCTTCAGGCAATGTTCTTGCTAAGAGTCCGTTTGATTCAGCCTGCGTGAGTATCCGTAACCAGAAAGCAGGGGAGCGTGTCCCGTACAGTAAGCACGACTTCAACAGCACCGTGCACAACAATCCAGCAGTTGCCCCAGGCTACCAAGCGAATGACGTCTTCCTGACTTCAGGAGGATATATCGGACATACCTTTGACTACGGGCCTTTGAGCCAGGGTACGTTTGGTAAGTTCGATTCAGTAAGTCCTGTCGATGGATACGACATCTTTGAAACAAATGGAACCTACGTTGCAATTGTAGGGACCGAAGACCCAGG
>Ga0265327_10005470_pt1 | contig 10592 bp, 11 predicted proteins | sample 41621metaG_FD_202089 | JGI IMG/M metagenome (GOLD analysis project Ga0265327, IMG submission 202089) | Rhizosphere microbial communities from Carex aquatilis grown in University of Washington, Seatle, WA, United States - 4-16-21 metaG | ecosystem: Host-associated > Plants > Roots > Rhizosphere... | reverse complement strand
ACGCGGCGCCTGACTTCCGCGTCCCCGTGGTGACCACAGCGGTCGTGGTGCCGACGGGTGTCACCGGAGCCGGCGGCTTCGTCAGCCCGGGCGCCCAGTTCTCGGTCTACGCCAACGTCACCGACCCGGGCAACCCGCCCAGCGGCGTCGCCGCCGTGGTGGCGAACCTGTCGTCGCTCTCCACGGGGTCCACGGCCGTGGCGATCACCCCCTGCCTGACGGCGTGCACGATCGGCGCGGTAACCTACGGCTACGTCAGCGCGCCCGTCACCGCCGACAACTCGCTGACCGCGGGGAGCACGAGCTTCACCGTTGACACGTTCGACAACGCGGGCAACAACTCCGGCCCGCTGCCGTACTCCGCAACCGTCCAGACTGTCGCGCCGGTGATCAGCGCCTCCACCGTCGCGCCGACGGCGACCAGCGTCGCCGGATGGGTCGCGCAGGACGGCCCCTACGCCGTCTACGCCAACGTCACCGACGCCAGCGGCATGTCGAGCCTGACCGCCAACGTCAGCTCGATCACCAGCGGCGGCACCGCCCTGAACCTCGCGCACTGCTCCTCGGGCTGCACCATCGGCGGCGTCACCTACGGCTACAAGAGCGCGACGCAAACGGCGGGCGCCTCGCTACCGGAGGGCTCCGGGACGCTCACCTACTCCGTCAGCGCCCTGGACAACGCAGGCCTGCAGGCGAGCCACAGCGGCTACTCGGTCTCGGTCGACGACACCGCCCCCGGCATCTCCGCGGGAGCGGTCGCCACCAGCTCGCCGGCCACAGCCGCCTGGGTCAAGCAGGGCGGCTCCTACCGCATCTACGCGAACGCGTCCGATGCGCTCAGCGGCACCTCCACCGTGACTGCCAACGTCAGCGGCGTGACCAGCGGCCAGACCGCGGTCAGCCTGCCTGCCTGCACGAGCAGCTGCGCCGTGGGCGGCGTCACGTACGGGTATAAGAGCGCCGCCCTGACCGCCTCGTCCCCGCTGGCCGAGGGCGCCGTCGCGTTCTCGGTCACGGCCACCGACAAGGCGGGCAACCTGACCGGCCAGAGCTACTCGGTCACCGTGGACAACACCCATGCCGCCGTCACCGCATCGGTGGTCGCCTCGACCACCACCAACGCCGCAGGATGGCTGGCTCAGGGCGCGAGCTACCGGGTCTACGCGAATGCCACAGACGCCGGCAGCGGCGTCTCCAGCCTGACCGCCGACGTTAGCTCCCTGACCAGCGGCCAGACGGCCCTGGCGCTCGCGGCATGCACGAGCAGCTGCACCATAAACGGCGTCACCTACGGCTACAAGAGCGCCAGCAAGACCGCCGCGACGCCCCTTGCCGGGGGGCCGATCTCCTACACCGTGTCGAGTATCGACAAGGCCAACAACACGGCCACCCAGAGCGGCTTCTCGGTGACGATCGACAACACGGCGCCGGTCGCCACGCAGTCGGTGATCGCCAACACCACCACCGGGGCCATCGGCTGGGTGAAGAAGAGCGGCACCTACGTCGTCTACGCGAACGCCACCGACACGGCCAGCGGCGTCACCAGCGTCACCGCCAACGTCAGCTCGATCACCAGCGGCCAGACGGCCCTCGCGCTGCCAGCGTGCACGACCGCCTGCACCGTGGGCGGCGTCACCTACGCCTACAAGAGCGCGAGCAAGACGGCGGGCTCGACGCTCGCCGAGGGCACCGTCGCCTACACCGTCAGCCCGACCGACGCGGCGAGCAACACCGCAGCCACGTCCGGCTTCAGCGTCCGGGTCGACGACACGGTCCCGACCGGGGTGACCGGCGCCATCGCCAACACCCTGACCGGCGCCGGCGGCTACCTACGACAGGGCGGTACGTACAACATCTACGCCAACGCCGCTGACGCCCTGAGCGGCCTGAACACGGTGACTGCCAGCGTCAGCACCATCACGACCGGCCAGACGGCCGTCCCGCTCCCCGCATGCGTCAGCGCCTGCACGGTGAACGGCGTCACCTACGCGTTCAAGAGCGCCACGCTGACCGCAAACGCCAGCCTCTCTGGTACCAAGACATTCACGATCACAGCGCAGGACATCGCGGCGAACAGCGCAGCCTCCTCGGGCCTCAGCGTCATCATCGACAGCACCGCCCCGACCGTCTCGATCACATTCCCGCTGGCGTCGTACTCCAGCGGCTGGACGGCCGGCTGCTCGACGCCGGCGGTGGACGACATCTGCGGATCGGCCAGCGACGCGTCATCCGGGGTCAGCCAGGTGCAGGCCAGCGTCAGGCAGGCGGGGGCGCCCAACACCTACTGGAACCCTGCGACGCCGGGCTTCGGCAGCGCGACCGAGATCCTCATGTCCGCCAGCTTTGCGTCACCGACCTGGACGCTCGGCTTTGCGGGCTCGAACTTCTCGGCCGGATCCCAGTACACGATCCGCGCGCTCGTCACCGATAAGGCAGGCAACACGGCCACCACGTCGACCACGTTCACCTTCAACCCATGATCCGGATCCTCCGCACCCCTCTGGCAATCCCCGCCGCGGCGGCCATTGCCGCGTGTCTGCTGCTGGCGCCCCACGCGCTGCACCGCGGGCACCCCGTGCACGGGCTCCGGCTGACCGCGGCGATCCACGGGTTCGGGTTGAAGGGCGTCGCCGTCACCGGTCTCTACCCCGGCAAGATGAAGTCGATGACGGTGCACATCACCAACCCCTACGCCTACTCGATCCGCGTCAAGCCGCTGACCGCCGCCATCGCGCTTGCAACCGGCAAGCCGGGGTGCGTCGGCGGCCCGGCCAACCTGCGGGTCAACCGCTCCGCGTCGAAGACGATCGTGATCAAGGCGCACAAGACGGTCAACGCGGTGCTCAAGGTGACGATGCCCAGCACCGTCGCCAACGCCTGTCAGGGCGCGAGGTTCACCATCGGCTTGCACTCCAGCGCCGGCAAGGCGTAATCACCAGCCGGTGTGCCTGCCCGCTTGTGCAGGCCCGCCGGGAATGCGAACCTCCCGGCGTGAGGGGAACCGCGCCGCCCACGTCCGAGAACCACACGGTCTCCCACCCCGAGCGAATCGCCGGGACGGTGTACGGAACGACCATCGTCCTGGCGGCGATCGCCGTCGGTACCGACGAGCGAAACCCCTGGCGGCTGGCGTTGCTGGTGACCTCGAGCACGCTGGCGATCTGGCTCGCCCACGTCTACGCGCACGCGCTCGGCGACAGCATCCGCGACGGCATCCGGATCAACCGTGAACGGCTGCGCCGCGTCGCCCGCCGAGAGCTCTCGATCCCGCTGTCCGGAGTCATCCCCTGCCTGCTCCTGGTCGCGGGAGCCCTCGGGCTCCTCCGCGAGTCAGCCGCCGTGTGGCTGGCGATCGGCGCCGGGCTCGTGACGCTCGGCGTGCAGGGGGCGCGCTACGCCCGGATCGAGAGTGCGAACGGCGCTGCAGGCCTCGTCATCATCGCGGTCAACATCCTGATCGGGATCGGGATCGTGCTGGTGAAGGTGTTCGTGCTGCTCTTCCACTGACCGGGATCAGGCCGGCGGGTCGGTGAACGCCTGGCGCAGCTCGGTCTCCTGGTCGCTCGGCAGGTCGCAGTAGATCAACCGCACCTCCCGCGAGGCGCCGCCGAACGCCTCGACCATGCGATCGCGGTCTCCCTGATCGGCGATCAGGAACAGCAGCGAGGTGCCCTGGGTCACCTCCCCGCGAATCTGCCCCAGCGACGGCACGTCGAGCCCAAAGGTCGCAAGCGACGGCGGGACCGACTGCCCCCCGTCCGCCAGGACGTGGCCGAAGAGGTCGGACCAGAACGCCTTGCCCATCGTTCCCTTGGCGAAGCGCCCCATCAGCTGGGTGGTCTTCGGCGATGACTGGGATTCCGCCCACTCCACGGTCGCCGCGTCGACCAGCCGGGCGGCGCCCTCCTTTGCCAGCGTGTCGATCCGCGTGCCGGCGCCGGTGGCCCCACCGGGTGAATCCCACTTCCACACTGAAAGGAACGGCATCGCGACCTCCTCGGACGGTCGGGGACGACCACCGCGAAGCTAGCACATCCCGGTAGGGTTTCCGGGGGCGCATGAACGAAACCGCGGTCACAACCCGGCTTGCGCACGTGCGATGGATCGGCGGTGGGAGCGGCGCCGGGAAGTCGACCGTGGCCCAGCGGCTGGCGGCCCGCTACAACCTCGCCCGGTACGAGGCGGAGCAGTTCTCGCGCCACATCCAGCGGTCCGATCCCGAAAGCGCGCCGCTGGTGCACGCCTTCGCGACGATGGACATGGACGAGCGCTGGGTGACGAGGGCACCCGACGTCATGCTCCAGACCTTCCACGGGTTCCAGGGTGAGGGCTTCCCGCTGGTGCTCGAGGATCTGCTGGCGCTCCCCGCGGGCCGGGGGGTGATCGCCGAAGGGTTCACCCTGCTGCCCCGCCAGGTGGCGCCGCTGCTGGGCAACCACCGGGCGGCGGTCTGGCTGCTTCCGACCCCCGAGTTTCGGCGGGCGGCCCTCGACGCCCGCGGGTCGACGTGGGCGATCGCCGGTAGAACGAGCGATCCGGAAAGGGCGCTGGCAAACCTGCTGGAGCGCGACGCGCTGTTCACCGACGAGGTGCGGCGGCAGGCCGGCGAGCACGGGCTGCAGACGATCGAGGTCGACGGCAGCCAGGACGTCGAGCACCTGACAGCCGTCGTCGCGGCGGCTCTGGAGCTGCCGTGAGCAGCCGGGAGGCCCTGACCGTCTCGGCGGCGCTGCTCGGTGTATTCCTGATCCTGACCGGCCTGGTGGTCGTCGATCGCGATCTGGTCGTCGACCGCTCTCTGCTTGAGTGGATCGTCGACGAACGCACATCCGGCCTGACGTCGGCGGTGCAGCTGCTGACCCATCTGGGGTCGGGGTGGGTGCTCTACCCGCTCACCGCCGTCGCCGCCGGCGTCTGGTGGTGGCGGGACAGCGACTGGCGGCCGGGGGTGCTCCTGGCCGCATCGCTGCTCGGGGCGACGGTGCTTTACGGCGTGACGAAGGCCGCAGTCGAGCGGCCCCGGCCGCCCGTCGCAGACGCGGTCGGCACCTACACCAACTGGTCGTTCCCCTCTGGCCACGCCACCCAGTCGATGGCGTTCTACGGGATGCTGGCATTCCTGATAGCCGGCGGTCGGGTGCGTCCGGCGTGGCCGTGGGCGACTGCCGGCGTCCTCGTCCTGATCGTCGGAGCTTCGCGCATCTACCTGGGAGCCCACTGGCTGACGGACGTCCTGGGAGGCTGGGCGCTCGGTGGCAGTTGGTGGATGGCGGTCGTCGCGGCAGGCATCTCCGCAGGGTGGGTCCGCACCCGCGTTCTTCTGCGCTAGCGTGTCCGCTGTATTCCGGCCGGATCGCGACAGGAGAGGCGACATGACAGCCAAGAGTGACTTCGACGACCAGGAGTGGAAGACGATCTCGGAAGGGCCGATGACGGCGGGCATGGTCGTCCTCACGGCCGAGCATGGAGGCACGTTCCGCGAGACCTTCGCGCTCAGCCACGCCTATACCGACGCGCGTCAGCAGCACGGCGAGAGCGAGCTGCTCGACGAGATCGTGTCCCACAAGCCGCAGTTCGACCGGCACGAGTTCCACGGGCCGCAGGAGCTGCACGACAAGGGGCTGCAGCACGTCGCCGACGCCGTCGCCCTGCTGGAGCAGAAGGCGACCCCGCAGGAGGTCTCCGACTACCGGGAGTTCATCATCACGCTGGCCACCAAGGTGGCCGCCGCCCACAAGGAGCACGGACAGGAGATCAGCCCCAAGGAGCAGGCGGTGCTGGATGAGATCCGCGCCAAGATCGGCGCGGCCGCCGCCTAGAGGCACCAGAAGGAGGACGACATGGCAGAGTCGCCATCGCAGTTGATCGACGGGCGAATCGCCGACCTGGGCGACTGGCGCGGCGAGACCCTGGCCAGGATGCGCTCCCTGATCAAGGAGGAGGACCCCGAGGTCGTCGAGGAGTGGAAGTGGGCCAAGGCGACCAACCCGGGTACGCCGGTCTGGTCGCACGGCGGCATCATCTGCACCGGCGAGTCCTACAAGACGGCGGTGAAGCTGACCTTCTTCAAGGGCGCGTCGCTCCCCGACCCGGCCAAGCTCTTCAACTCCAGCCTGGAGGGAAACGCCAGGCGCGCCATCGACATCCACGAGGGCGAGGAGATCGACGCCGGCGCGTTCCGGGCGCTGATCCGCGCCGCGGTCGACCTCAACACCTCGGGCTGAAATGAGTCCGCTATGAGCTCGACCATTGCCAGGCGCGAGCATCGGGTCGAGACCACAGACGGGCGGACACTGCGTGTGCTCGACGACGGAGACGCCTCCGGGGTGCCGGTCGTCTACCACCACGGCACGCCGGGCTGCGCCGGCCCCGAGCCGACGATGCTCGAGCAGGCGATGACGCTGGGCATCAGACTGATCTCTTACGACCGCCCCGGCTACGGCGCGAGCTCGCGCCTGCCCGGGCGCCGGTACGGAGACTGCGTCGGTGACGTCGCCACCATGGCCGACCACCTCGGGATCGAGCGCTTCGGCAGCTTCGGCGTGTCCGGCGGCGGCCCGCACACGCTGGCATGCGCCGCGCTGCTCGGCGACCGTGTCACGGCCAGCGTGTCCTCCGGCTCGCCTGCGCCGTTCGACGCGGACGGGCTCGACTGGGGCGAGGGCATGGGCGACCTGAACGCCGACGAGATCGCGATCGCCGCCCGTGGGTATGACGCGCTGTACGAGCACATCGCCGGCATCCGCGAGGAGCTGCTCGCGTCGACGCCCGAGCAGGGCAAAGAGCTGATGGCCTCGCTGCTCTCGCCGGTGGATCGCGACGCACTCACCGACGAGCTGACGTCCCACATGCACGCCAACGCCATGGAGGCGCTTGCCCCCGGCGCCGAGGGGTGGACAGACGAGTCGCTCGCGGAGTTCGCGCCGTGGGGGTTCGACCTCGAAACGATCGCCGTGCCCGTACAGATCTGGCACGGCGACCAGGACCGGTTCGTCCCGGTCGGCCACGCCCGCTGGCTCGCAGCCCAGATCCCTGGCGCCGAGCCGAGGATCTTCCCTGACGAGGGCCACATCAGCCTGGTTGAGAAGTCTGTCGGCGAGATGCTCGGCTGGCTGGTGGAACGGGCCTAGCAAGCCCGCTCGCCGAACCAGTACGAGAGGGCTTCCCGCAGCGTTGCCCCGGCGCCGTCGACGGGTTCCTCGATGGCCGCGGCCCAGGCGACGTGACCGTCGGGGCGGATGAGCAGGGCATCGGCCGGCCGATCATCGGTCGTGCCTGTGTGCACGTCGACGCGATTCTGCCAGCCCCGCGCCGCCTGGCGGAGGTCCGAGCGGTCGGCGAGATCGAGCAGGACCGGCCGCGCGGTGTGCATGAGCTCTCCGACGCTGGTCGCACCCTCAGCAGTCTGCAGGGTGAGGTCGGCGGCGAAGGTACCGGTCAGCGAATGGTCGTTGGGGTTTGGGCCCGGGTAACGGACGTCGGTGCCGGCGATCAGAGCGCCGATGCGGCGCAGGGCAGGCTCGTCGGTGACGAGCTCCAGGAAGAGCTCGCGGAGCGCGTCGGCGGCTGCGTCGTGTCCACGCCGCATCGCCCATTGGGCCCGGGCGTGGAGCAGGGTGCGCTCGGCGGCGAGGCGGCGTTCGTCGCTGTAGGTGTCCAGCAGGCCGGGCGGCGCCCAGCCCTGAATCTCGGCCGCCAGCTTCCAGCCAAGGTTGACGCTGTCGACCATCCCGGCGTTGAGGGCCACGCCTCCGGCGGGGAACAGGTGAGCGGCGTCGCCTGCCAGCAGCACCCGCCCGTGGCGGTACCCTTCGGCGTGCCGGGCGTGATAGCTGAAGCGGGTCAGCCGGACCGGCTCTCCCAGCGGCAGATCCACGCCGAGCACGCGGCGGATGCTGTCCCGCACCTCGGTCACCGTCATCGGTTCGTCGTCGTCGTACTCGACCGACTCCTGCTCGCTGGTGTACACGCCCAGGAGCGAACGGTCGACCGACCCCGTGGCGAACACACCACGCTCGGTTGGGGTGAACCCGAACGGGATCCTGCCCACCCCCACAACCTCGAGGTCGCAGTTCTCGAGCACGGTGACCGACTCGGGAATGGTCGTCTGAGCCATCCGCTGGATCTCCGGGAAGGTGGTGCCAGGGAACGAGATATCGGCGATCTCGCGCACCCGGCTGGAGGCGCCGTCGCAACCGACGAGGTAGCGGGCGGTGACCTCATGCGTCCCCTCGGGGCCGCGCACCTCCGCGGTCACGCTGCCGACGTCCTGGCTCAGCCCGATCAGCTCCTGCCCGCGGCGGATCTCGGCGCCGAGCTCGCCGGCGATCTCGGCCAGCAGGCGCTCGAGCTGCGGCTGGGGGAGCATCAGCAGCTCCATCGGAGGATCGGCAAGACCCGTGAAATCCACATGTATGCCGCCGAATGGCAGTTGGGGAGCCGGGATGGCAGCGGTGCCGGCCGCCTCGAACCGCTCCAGCAACCCCCGGTAGCGAACCAGCTCGACGATCCGCCCGTTCAGGCCGCCGGCCTTCGGGATATCTCGGAACGCCGGGTGCCGTTCCAGCACCAGCGGCCGCACTCCAGCGCGGCACAGCTCGCCCGCCAGCGTCAGCCCGGTCGGACCGGCACCCACCACGATCACGTCTGTGTCCATCACCATCTGGCGCCCTCCGGAGTCGTTCGTTCAAACGCCGAACCGGCCATTCTGCCCCAGGGTTCCCGGTTGAAACAAGCCCCCAGGTGTGGTGTACTTTGAAGCGGCAGAGGAGAGCCAGGCCGCCGACCAGGAGTTGGGTCGGCCATGAACCAGGCTCCGCTGCGGGTGCGAGAATGATCCGGCGATGGAACTCGCCGACCTGAGTCGCCTCGCCGACCAACTCGACGGAGTCACCGAACGAACCCGTGACGGCATGCTCGACTGGCGGTACCACGGCCGCCTGGTCGCTCGACAGCTCGACGACTCTCACGTCGTCATCCGCGCATCGTTCGAGTCGAGGGACTTCCTGTACCGGTCGTTCCCCGAGACGTTCTCGATCCCCCGGCGGTTTGCCAAGCACATGATGATCGTGGCCGACCTCGAGAACGGCACCGCCGATGCCATCGAGGACGCGGTCATCGGCGCCTGGCGACTCCAGTCGGGCAGCGGGTCGGACAGTGAGCCGGTGGAGTGATCAGGCCGCCGGCACGGCCGGCCTGCTGGTCGGGATGGCCGAGCGAGCGCTTTTCTGAATCCGGAAATCGCTATAGCGGAGGAGGGACTCGAACCCCCGACACGCGGATTATGATTCCGCTGCTCTAACCAGCTGAGCTACTCCGCCGAGGGCCGCATTCTACCCTCGGGCGCAGCGGTCACTGATCGATCCGCCAGCCGCCGAGGGAGCGGTCCGGTTGCTCCCTCGGCGGCCGTGGAACCGCACTAGCGGTTGGCCGGGGCTTTCACCGGCACGTGGTTGTGCACCTCGCCGAAGCGTGGCTTCATCTGATCCATCGAATCGCCGGCGCGCGGGGCGAGCTCGGACTCCGCGAACTGGCCGAATGCCTCTTCGGACTCCCAGACGTCCACGACGACCAGCGTGTCGCCGTCGGTCGCCGCGATGTGGGAGACGGCCGGATGGGCCGAACCGTCGCTGCCGTGGACGTCCATTTCACCGGTCATCCGGTCGTAATCGTCGGTGGTCATGCCGTCGATCTCGGCGATCATCACGACGCCGGGGTGCAGGCCGCTGCCGTGGATGTGGTTGTGCACCGGCAGGATCCGGGGCTCGGTCGTGGTCACCTCGGCCTCTTTCAGAGCCGCACCGAGCTGCTCGTCGAAGAAGGTCTGGAGCGCCTCCGGCGACTCCCACACGTCCGCGACGACGAGACCGTCTTCGGTGATCGCCGCCGAATGGCTGATCAAACCGTCAGGCGCGTGGTCGACGGTGACTCCGCCGAGCAGCTCGTCCACCTTGTCGTACTGCTCACGGGTTCCGCCTTCGAACTCGATCAGCATGAGGATCGCCATACACGTTCCTTTCGGGTCGGAGTACCGCCGAAGGTACCACCTTTTGCAGGAGCTTTTGTGTGAGGTGTTACGCCAGCCAGCGCTCGAGCACCGTCACGCAGGACGCGATGCCGTCCAGGTGGGCGATCTCGAAGCCGTGCGTATTCTCGGTGGCAAACGCGAGACATGCGCTGCGGGCGACGCGGCCGGTGTCCAGCACCGTCGATGCGTCGGAGCCGTAGCGGGTGAGGGCGCAGTGGCGCATATGGAGCCCGGCCGCCGTCGCGGCGTCCTCGAGCTCGCCGGCCAGCCCGTCGTCGAGTGGTCCCGACGCGTCGGCCCGAACCAGCACCGGCTCAGGGCCTGGATCGATGGCGTACTCCTTGGCGACCGGCACGACCTCGACCGCGACCAGCGCCTCGGCATCGGTGCGGCGCGCGTACCACTGGGCGCCCTGGCAGCCGATCTCCTCGCGCGACGTGAACACCACGTCGACGTCGCAGCGAGGCGCGTTCAACAGCTCTGCCAGCTCGAGCAGAGCTGCGACCGAGCCCTTGTTGTCGAGCGCGTGGGCGGCGATGTACTCGCCGTCGGAGCCGAGCCGCAC
>Ga0265327_10005469_pt1 | contig 10593 bp, 10 predicted proteins | sample 41621metaG_FD_202089 | JGI IMG/M metagenome (GOLD analysis project Ga0265327, IMG submission 202089) | Rhizosphere microbial communities from Carex aquatilis grown in University of Washington, Seatle, WA, United States - 4-16-21 metaG | ecosystem: Host-associated > Plants > Roots > Rhizosphere... | reverse complement strand
TTCTCTGACGTTTTGAACACGATTCGGTCTGCGTTACGATTCGTAACCGTTCACGCGTCTGTCCTCCTCGCTTTCCCGTGAACGGTGACTACGATTCTCGACTTGGACTCAACCCAACTTCATCGACTTTCACAGGCTGAACGTGCAGGACTTCGAACGACTTTCCGCTTACGACTACCACCTGCCAGACGCTTTAATCGCCAAGGTGCCGCTTCCTACGCGAGATGGTTCACGCCTGCTGGTCGTTTCCCGTCAAAACCAGCGAATTGAACACCGATCAATCCAGGATCTGCCCGATCTGCTATCTCCGCACGATTGCCTGGTCCTGAACAACACCCGCGTCCTGCCCGCTCGACTGGTCGGTCATCGCGCCGCTACGGGTGGCAAATGGGAAGGACTGTACCTGGGAAGTGGTGCGGACGGACAGTGGAATCTGATTGGCCAGACGCGCGGCTACCTGCAGATCGGCGAGTCGGTCTCAATCACCAGTCCCGGCGGCGCCGCGCTGAATCTGCAGCTGATTCGTCGCGAAGCAGATGGCGTCTTTGTCTTTGCCCCGGATCGCCCTGGAACCGCGGTCGAGATTCTGCAGGAGTTTGGAACTCTGCCGCTACCTCCCTACTTCGACCGCAAGACGCCCGATGCGAATGACTGGGAGCGGTATCAGACCGTGTTTGCCACCTCCCCGGGGTCCGTCGCTGCCCCCACCGCCGGATTGCACTTTACCCCCGAATTACTCGCCCGCTGCACCAGTCGTGGAATCTCACGCGTCGAATTGACGCTGCATGTCGGGTTGGGAACGTTTCGCCCCGTCGCCGTGGAAAACCTGGCAGAACACCAGATGCATTCCGAATGGTGCGACCTTCCTGCTACCGCTGTCACCGGCATGAAAGAAGCGCGCACGGCACAGGGGCGCATTGTCGCGGTGGGAACAACCAGTCTTCGCACTTTAGAATCGGCCGCTGCAGTTCATGGGCCACTTCAGCCATGGCAGGGGGAAACGCGACTCTTTATTCGCCCCCCCTATACGTTCCGCGCGGTCGACGCCCTCGTCACCAATTTCCATCTTCCCAAATCGACCCTGTTGATGCTCGTCAGCGCGTTCGCTGGAGGCGATCTGATACGCCATGCGTACGAAGAGGCGATTCGCGAACGCTACCGGTTCTTCAGCTATGGCGATGCCATGCTGATTCTTTAAGTCGGGTGATCTAATATCCCTTGATGGATTTCAGGGTCACCGTTCGTGGGCGACCGAAGGGGACAGACACATTTTCACGAGCTGACGCCACTTCCATGGCGCATCTCGCCGACATCAGCCTGTTGTTTCTGCCGTGAAAATGCGTCAGTCCCCGGTCCGTGATGGATTTTCAGGCAAGCAGATCGTGCACGACGTCACCGTGCACATTGGTCAGGCGGCGCGAAATTCCGTTGTGATAATACGTCAGCCGCGTGTGGTCGATTCCCAGCAGGTGCAGGACCGTCGCATGGAAGTCGTGCCAGTACACGGGCTGGTCGACCGATTTCCAGCCGACATCATCCGTCGCGCCGTGGCTGTAGCCATGCTTCAGGCCACCACCTGCCATCCAGACGCTGAATCCATACATATTATGGTCGCGGCCTCCCCCCACGGTGTTGGCCTCGGACTGAGTGAACGGAGTACGCCCGAACTCTGTCGTGAACAGCACCAGTGTGTCGTCGAGCATTCCGCGCTGGCGTAGATCTCGCAACAGCGCGGCCACCGGTTGATCGACCCGCAGTGCTTCCTGCGCGTGATTCTCCTTCATGTTTTCATGGCCGTCCCAATTGATGCGGGGTTAGCCGAAAGATCCCCCGGAAAACAACTGGACGAAGCGCACGCCCTGCTCAAGCAACCGGCGGGCCAGCAGGCAACTGCGGCCAAAATCCGCCGTCTCGGCCTGATCCAATCCATAGTCCGATTGTGTTTTTGCCGTTTCGCCCGACAACTCGGTCACGCGAGGAATCGAAAGTTGCATCCGGGCCGCCAGTTCATAGCTGCGGATCCGGGCGGATAAATCGCTCTCGGGCCGGGTGGCCATGTGTCGCCGATTGATCTCCGCGACAAACTGACGCAGGTCCTCCTCGGATTTCGCATCCGAGTCGACCTTTCGATCCCCCCACTCAGGAAACAAATCTTCAATCGGCTGGCCCTTGGTTCGAAAGGCCACTCCCTGGTGTCGCGCCGGCAGAAATCCATTCGTCCAGTTGATCGTTCCTCCCGCCGGAAACCCGCGCGGATCCGGTAAAACAATGTAGGCTGGCAGATCATCCGTTTCGCATCCCAGTCCATACGACAGCCAGGATCCCAGGACGGGAAACCCATTCAGCCGAAATCCCGTGTTGGCCTGGAACGTGGCGGGAGTGTGATTGGCCGAATCGGCAATCATCGAATTGATCACGGTCAGTTCGTCGGCGACTTCAGCCAGATGAGGAAACAGATCCGAGACCCACAACCCGCTCTCGCCCCGCTGCTTGAACTCCCAGTCATTTTTCCGCAGTAGTCCGACCTTGCCGAAAAACGTCTCGGGTTTCTCGTCCGACGGCAGGGGCTTCCCGTGATACTTCTTCAGCAACGGCTTGTAGTCGAATGAATCCAGATGACTCAGTCCGCCGCACATATACAGGTGAATCACCCGCTTGCACTTCGCAGGCAGATGCGGCGGTGGATCGGCCGCTTCCGGGGGAGTCCCCGCTGCACGGACCGTCTGTTTCCCCTGCAGCAGGTTCAACACTGCGGCCATGGTCAACCCATGAGTTGACCAGGACAGGAATTCACGCCGGTTGTTCATCGAAATGTTCCTTCAAGCAACGGTCCAGACTCAATGTAACCGTTCACGGGTCGGGGACGGACGCATTTTCACGGCGAAGAACAAACATCTTCCATGGACGCGATAAGACTCAGCAGCGCCGTTTGTCCGTGAAAATGGGTCTGCCCCCCTCACGTGCTCGTGAACGATTACGACTCAATCGACAAACAGAAATTCGGAGGAACTCCACATCGCTCGACAAAACGCGGGCAAGCCGCGTCGTTCCACAAATTGGCGACTGAACACCACTTCCTCGTTCGTGGCGCTGCGACTGAACAGCAACTGATGGGCCAGCTTGACCTGATCATCGATCTGCGGCCCCGCCTCACGCTGCAATCGGTGCGAGAACGAGTCTGCCATGCGCAGGCTGAATGAATGATTCAGCAGCGACAGGGCCTGCAGTGGGGTGACAGTCGCCGAACGGCGGGGAGTCGTCGATGAGGGATCCGGGCAATCGAATGTATCCAGGAAGGGGCTGCGACCGCCACGAGCCCACATGCGATACACCGTTCGCCGATGATTCGCATGCCCCGGAGGATCCACGGGGTCGTAGAATTGAGTCCCTTTGAAGAAGTACGAATTCACATCCGAATACCCCTTACCACCCAATTCCGTATTCAACTCGCCCGCCACGCTGAGGATTGCGTCTCGGACCGACTCCGCCTCCAGTCGATGTGGATTCATCCGCCATAACAACCGATTCCCTGCGTCAGTTCGAGCAGACTGTTCGTCGTGTTTTGAAGACTGGCGGTATGTGGTCGAGGACATCATCAAGCGATGCAACCGCTTGATCGAGAACTTCGCGGGGTGCTGATTCCCCACCCCGGCGAATTCGAGGGACAGCCATTCCAGCAACTCGGGATGACTCGGCCGGCCCCCGTTAAATCCCAGGTCGCTGGGAGTGTCCACCAGTCCCGCCCCGAAATGGTAATGCCAGAGTCGGTTCGCCATGACCCGGGCAAACAGCGGGTTTCGCGAATCCGTAATCCAGTTTGCCAGCTTCAGACGGCGGTGCGATTCGATCGCGTCGGCCTTGAGGCCAAAACTGGCATCCAGCCCCTGAACCGCCGCCAACCCCGCCGGCGCGACTTCCTCACCCAGCAGGCTGACGCTCCCCCGCTTGTGAACCTTCATCGGAGGCGGTTGGGTCGCAATCGCCGAGTAAACCTTGATCGGCGCCCGCTTGATCCCCTGGGAGTGCTTCAGTCGCAGATCGGTCAATTCCACCTGTCGAGCGGTTCGAAGCGACCGCTCCTCTGCGGAAAGCCGGGCTGCGATTTCAGTTTCGGTGATATAGGTATTTGCCGCGTCGGCCGCGATGGCGACTTCCTCTGCCGACAAGGCGCGATCGTACAATCGGGCCCCCGCAATCGTGCCGCTCAACATCCGGTTGCCACCCGCTTCCGTCCCATGCCGCAACCCAAAAACAACATGCGACTTCCCTGCTTCGTACCGGATTGCCTGGTCCTTACGGACCGGTTTGCCATACGGTTGCCCGTTGCGATACCCCGTAATTGTCCCATCCGCGTGATGCACCTGGGTGATCGTCACGAATTGTTTATCTGCCAGTTCATCCGCCGGCGCATTGAACGACGCAGTTCGCTGAAATCCGTTGCTGCCAGGCATCCACCGCTGGGGTTCCAGTTCCGCAAACACGATGGCGTCAAATGTCTGTCCATCAATTGACTGCAGACTGATGGCGCCACCTCCCGCCTGCTGCAGCGTCTGCAGTCGCACACGCACTTCCAGAGTCTTTTCGAGCAGGTCTTTATCCAGCGGCGCCGTCAGCGCGAACGATTGACCGTCAACGACCAGACCCTCACGCTCGAGCTTCGCACTTCCGGACAAACGAATGTGCATTCGCCCAACCTGGTCTTTTCCATCCCGGGTGAAATCCCAGGCGGAAACCGGGATCGGGGACGCTGCGCGATTCGCGGCCGAGTTACCTCCGGAGCCTCGTTCGGCCAGGATTCGCTCGCGAATCGGAGCATCCTGCTGCTGAAGTTGTCGAGTCAGCTGATCAATTCGCGCCTGCCATTCCCCCAGTTGGCGTGTCATGTCCGGGGGAATGAATTCGCGTTCGCCATGATCGACCCCGGCCAATGCGGACGCGATCTGGTAGTACTCACGCGCCGTGACAGGATCGAACTTGTGATCGTGGCAGCGGGCACAATGAAGTGTCAGTCCCAGGAATGTTTGACCGACGACTCCGATCGTATCTTCCAGTTCGTCCTGGCGCATCGTGGCACGCATCCTGTCAACGACCGGCACCACCGTATCATGAGCACCGGCCACCAGGAAACCGACCGCCTGGATCGCTTGAAGATCCCCCGGGGCCAGGATGTCCCCCGCGATTTGCCAGCGAACAAACTGGTCGTAGGGCAGATCCTCGTTCAAGGCTTGAATCACCCAGTCGCGATACGGCCAGGCATTCGGCCGAGGCAGATCCCGTTCAAATCCATTACTTTCGCCGAAGCGGACGACATCCAGCCAGTGTCGCGCCCATCGCTCGCCATATTGAGGCGACGCGAGCAGTCGATCGACCAGCCGCTCCAATGCGTCGGGTCGGTCATCCTGCAGGAATTCGGCGATCTCATCCGGAGTTGGCGGTAGGCCAATCAAATCAAATGTGACGCGGCGGATCAGCACCCGCTGCTCGGCCGGATCCGCAGGCTTCAGCCCTCGTTCCTGCCGTCTTGCTTCAATATATCCGTCGATCGGCTGGCGAGCGCGAGCGAGGTCCGCTGATTTTGGGGGGATCGGCTTCGCGAGAGGTTGCAGGGACCACCAGTCGTATCCAGCCCGCTGGTCGGTGGAGTGTTTTAAAGGATCGAGTGCCCCTCCGGTCCAGACAGCGCCCGCTTCCACCCACCCCTTGATGATCGATTTCTCGGAGGCAGACAACGGATGCTTCGGGGGCATTTCGTCGCTGGAAACTCGCGTCCAGAGGGGACTTTGATCGAGTTTGCCTGGAACCAGCGCAGGACCGCTTTCACCCCCGGTCCTCAGTCGCTCCGGGATCGTCAGGTCCAGCCCCCCTTTGGCATCGCTGCCCGAATGGCAACCGATGCACTTGGCCAGCAGCAGTGGTGCAACGGATTTCTCGAACGAAACGGCCTCTGGTCCCTTGGGAGGCTCCGCCGCCGGCAGTTGTTTCGGGGCCTGAACCGCTGCGAGCACCAAGACGAGCAGCCGAACGAGGTTCGGTTCAACGCGTTTGCACCTGACATCCGTCATCGCGAATCTCCACCAGCCATCCGCGGTGGGTGGCCGGGATTGGACGCGTTGCCGAACCTCCGGGGCATCCTTCGCTTCGCTCGTCCAACCTCGCCCACCCAATCCACATTTTAATCAGGAAAGGGCATTAGGCTAACGTCACTCGGCATCTCACCGCAACGTGAGCCTGTCTCCTGGCAGAGCCATCGCCTTTTTCCGACTGAGGTGGCCGGGGGCTGGCGCCGCTTTTGGCGAAGCCCCAGTCCGAACCGCTCCGATTCCGGGGTTTCGCGAAGCGCTCCAACCCTGCAAGTACTTCGCAAGAGTTCCGCCATATAGCCCGGTGTTGCCGCGCCTCGCGGCTACCCCGGGTCACGGCAAGACAATTGCCGTACCCCACAGGCCCACAGGGGTTCCACCCGGCTTCGAACGTCAATCTCAGGCAAATCGATCGTCATCTGCGATTTCATCGCGTACCAGCAATGTGGGCCAGTCGGCCAGCGACTGCCCCCATTACTGGGGCTTTGGTAAAAATTAATGGGGCTTTGGTAAAAATGCATCGACGCTGCCCCACCGAGTCCATCTCCCGCTCAATCATGCCGAGTAATGGCAACAAGTTCTGGCAGCAAAGCCCGGTCACTGCGCATTCCCGAAGGATTCGCCGCAGGATCACCATCGTAGCCATTCCATTCTTGGTGACACATCCTGCTTTGATGGCTGTGTTTGCGTCAAGGACATCGAGTACAGAAACCCGCTTCGGCACGACATTTTCCTTAGGACGGATCAATCCCGGCCCTGAGGCCGGATTCGTACCCCGGGAATTGTGCCGATGTCGTCCTTCATTCGGATTACCTGCTGGCTGAGTCTGATTGGATTGCTGTCGATTCAATCCGCGCTGGCCGATTCATCGCCCGAGCCAAAGCCAACTCCCCTTACGATCCGCGTCTCCGGGAATTGGAAACTGGTGGAGACAGCGAACTTTCGGTGTTGGAGTCAATTGGCCGATTCAGACGCTCGTCAATTGGCTGAGAGTTGTGAAACCTGGCGGCAGCGATTGCGAACCACGTGGATTTCACGTCCGGATCGAGCAAACTGGACACCCAAGTGTGATGTTTACGTTCATCCGACCCGGGCCGCCTATAACCAGGCGTTAAACCGACCCGGCGACTACTCGGTCGGCACCACCGGGATGAATTTCGACCAGGGTCGAACGGTCTATCGACGGATTGACGTTCGCGCGGACGCGAGTGACTGGTCGAATGCCGCGCTGCCCCACGAGTTGACTCACGTGGTTCTGGGGGAACGATTCGGCGGGCACGCGCTGCCCCGCTGGGCGGACGAGGGGATTGCGATGCTCAGTGAATCGGCCGAGAAGCACCGCGAACGGCTCGATAGCCTGCAGTCGATTGTGGCAAATCAGTCGATGTTGACGATTGCGGAACTGGTTCGAGCAGGACAGCTTCCTGCGGCTCACCGGCGCGATGCCTTTTATGGACAAAGCCTGGCTCTGTCATCCATGCTGGTCGGGAAATCGACTCCCGCGAGGTTTGCGGATTTCATTGAGGAATCGATTGGAATCGGATTTGATCAGGCCATTCGTCGCCACTACCAGATGGATGGATTGAGTGCGGTCCAGGCGGAATGGAATACGCTGGTGAAGCGTCCGGACGCGATCCGGTTTGTGAGCCTGCCGATTCAAGTCGGCAACGAGACCAAAGTGGTCTCGACAACGCAGCCTTGAAATGCGAGGGCCGTCGTCAATCTTCGGCACTGGCGACAGCAAATGGCCTTTGAGAGGGCTTCAGAGACGCAAGTCTCCTGAAAGTCACCTCCACGCGCTGCGTGAGGTCAGCCATGCGTAAATCGGACGATATCATTTTCTTGCACCATCCCCGTCATTGTATTCATGGCGTCGTCAAAGGGACAACATAGACCATTTCAGAGTCCTTGATGCCAAGGCAAGCCTGCATCGAGCCTTTGACAACAAGTGTTTGAATTGACGTAGATGCAGTTGCATCTTCCTTGCTGCCGATGACGCGACGCACGATTTGACCAGTTGCCATATCGGCCACCTCGTAACTCCGCGTTCTCCCGGCAACACTGACACTGCCACCACTGAAAAAGCCATAGCTGATCCCAAGATAGCGCCCGTCGATCGATTGCTCGACTTTCCTGGCCGTCACCTCTTTTCGACTGCTCGCAATAGAGACTTTCCGGAACTTGTCATCGAACATGCTTCCAATCCACAATCCATCCCCATCGTCAACTCCGAGAAGCCCGCGTGAACCGACAGGAGTGAAATTCGCGATTAGAATCTCATCTTCGTCCAATTTGATTGTCGCACCCATGGGCAATCTGCCAATCCTCTCCCGGCTCTCTTTACCGTCCTCGAGATTAAACGATCTGACATGGGAATCTTCGCTAACCACGACAATTTCCTTCCCGTTGGGCGAGAACGTGAAGAACATCGGCGCCTTATTCGGTTCAGCAGCGCAGCAATGCGATTGTTTGCCGCTTGCGACATTCAAAATAAGAACTCCGTGACAGGGATCGAGTCCAACGAAGTACTTTGAATCCGGAGAAAAGGAGATGCTACACTCCCTGTTCATATCGGCCAGTTTGTCGATGGCCCACCACGGAAGCGCCATTTTTGAATAGCCATCCCATGGTCGTTCAAAGCGAGCAGACGCTCCTGCTTCCACTGTCTTGCCATAAAACCTCATTTCCCAGATGGGGCGCAATGGCGATATTTCCCAGATCGAGTATCTCAATGTGCCGCGAGTCAGTTTTCTCAACCGCGAATTGATCTCAGGGACCGTCAGCCGGGTTTTGTTGGATTGGCGCACTTCTGGAATGCCAGCGTCGTCGATGGTCCAGCCACACTGACTCGCCATGGCTGCGTATCGACCATCACTGCTAAGCGCGATCAAGTCAGGTCGTGGTTGATGGTAATCGATTCGCTCAATTCTTGAGGAATCAGGATCGAAGAAGACTACGCAGTCACCAGGGTCTTCTCCTGGGAGACCCATTTCCCGGACCTTACCCCGTACGCCATCCCCGATACTGCAGATAATTCTTGTTCCTCCGTCTACGGTCACACCACAGGCGATTGCTGCAGCCTCGTTCCAAGTGGAGACGTTTGGGATATCAAACGTCTTTTCGCGAAAGTGAATCTGCACTCCAAATGGAAACGGCTCTTTCTCAGGAGGCTCTTGCGCGGAAAGCGGATCGCGCGACGTGAGCGTCAGACAACCGAGAATCAAGGCGAGGGTGAATCGCGGTATCGCTGTCATCACTGATCATTCCTTTGAGTCGCCTACTTCATCCCGCCCAGCTCGAGCCGTTCGGCCCCGCCGTGACGTTCCTGTAAACTACTCATGGTGTTGTCACAATCGAACAAACCTCTTCAATGACGCCTTGGCGGTATTATCTCCTACAGTCACAAACACGCGAGGCGGGACCGTCTGTGTCCGTTCCTTGAGGTTCATCGGGCATACTCCGCCACGCGTTACTGTTTTCTCCCGCGACGGTCTGCAGCAACCCCACGCCTGACTGGTTCATCCCGATTCCGAATCTTGCTGTCAACTCGCCATACGCAAAAAGCTCTTCCTTCCGCAAGCACCATTCCCGGGACCCGGAAAAAACTGAAGATCTGGAAAGAGAGTTGCCAGAGAATTCACGGCGCGCTAGGCTTTTCTCGTCAGAGTTTAGAATGCGCGTTCGTGACTCAAGTCTCTGTTCAAAGGATGCACCATGACCAAGTCGATTCTGCTGGCCGCGTTTGCTGTTGTTGGAATGACATTCTGCTCGGAAAATGCATTTGCCGGACGACGATGCTGCCGGAATTCGCAACCGGCCTGTGGCTGTGCGACAACCTGTTGTGCAACCAGTTGCTGCGCGGCCAGTCCCTGCAATACCGGCTGCAGCAACGGATGCAGTGCAACCCCCAGTTCCCAGCCTGCGACTTCGACGCCGCAAACGACCGGTTCCAATAGCTATCAAAGCTATTCGTATGAACCGGGAGCCGGGGGAGACTCTCCGGTTTATGCCGCACCGACCGGAACGGTACGACGTTCAAATTCCGCCTTCGACCAGTTCCGCGGTGACCGCAAGGCGCGCGGAATCTTCAACTGAAGCCTCCTTCGATGGTGTATGACGAAATGCAAGGGTTCGATCCGACGCAGGATCCGAGTCGAACTGACCGCAGAGAATCCAGCCATCAATGCCATGGTCTTGCCGGAGTTTATAACCCTCCGCAAGGCCATGGCATCGGCACGCCTCGTCCCGCGCGAACGGCGCGTTTGCCAAAAGTTCCACCAGGTTGTCAAAGATCAAACCGCGTATACCATTAAGGTCGAACAAGGACCTCGGATCCGCAAAGTGACTCGTTACGATCACCAACACCCGAAGTGGCCTCGACCCATCAGCCGGAACGCATTCGCGTCCGGTCTCTTTGACCTGTGATTGAGGCGTGTTTCGAATCGGGTCAGGTGTTGAATTTTCCCAATTTGGCCGAGATTCAGTCCTGATTGTCCGCAATGCCCTGTTTCGG